>Ga0315289_10000172_pt1 | contig 102433 bp, 71 predicted proteins | sample YL17G11_40_MG_FD_203452 | JGI IMG/M metagenome (GOLD analysis project Ga0315289, IMG submission 203452) | Sediment microbial communities from Yellowstone Lake, YNP, Wyoming, USA - YL17G11_40 | ecosystem: Environmental > Aquatic > Freshwater > Lake > Sediment | place: USA: Wyoming | collected... | reverse complement strand
GGGTTGGCGGTCGCACGCTCACCCCCGGCGGGCGCAGGTGACCGTGCTGGCCTCGCGTGGCGGCTGGCGGGCCGCCGGTTGGCGGGCGGGCGCGCGGCGCGGCGGCGCGGCGGCGCGGGCGATCGGGGCGCAGGCGGGCAGTTGGGGGGCGCCGCCCACCCTGGGCGGCGCGGCCGCGTCTACAGTGTCCTCGGCGAGGGACGCCGCCGGGCGGCGGCGCCGGCGCCGCGCGCGGCGCGCCGCCAACTCCCACCCCCCTTCCCGTACCCTTCATCCGCCTGTCCATGAAGCCCTTGAGCTCGGGCGGGATTATCTTGGACGCCATGGCGGGAGTGACAGCGGGCGGCCTGGTGTCGCGCCGCGGGGAGTGTGAGCCGGGCAGTCTTCGCGCGCTCTCCCACAACCGCGCACGGCCCCCACCGCTCGCCGCCCGCCGCCATGCGGCTGCGGCGCCGCCGCGAGGCGTCCCCGCCGTCGCCGGCGGCCACCGCATTCGCCGAACTCAACGCCACGCTCTCGTCCGCCCGCCGCTCCTATGGCGAGCTCGCCGACCGCTTCTCGACGGCGGCGACCACCGCCATGCAGGAGGTGGCCGACGCGGTGCGCTTGTCGGCCGACCGCGCGGCCGCGGCGCCGTCCGGGCTCGAAGGATTCGACGCCTTTGTCGGCGCCGTGTCGCGCCAGGTGTCGGGAGACGGCGGGTTGGCGTCTCGTGGGGGGTCGGCCGGCGGCGCCGCCTCCGGAAGCGGCCGGCGTGGCCGCGGCCAGCGCACCGCCGCGCCTCGGCGCGCCGCGTGGCCCGGCCCCGACCCCGGCGCCGACCTGTGGTCGGTGCTCGACTCGGGTGGCGTGGGCGGGCGGTGGTTGGCGTCCCAGGTGAGGGGAATGGGGGGCACGGGCGGTGCGCGGCGGGCGCGAACGCGAGCCACCCGCCGCAAAGACCCGCTCTTCTCCCCGCCCCCGCCCTCGACCGACCCTGCCCCTCCCTCGCCACCGTCCACCAGCCCCCCCCAGCCCACCTGGCCGCCGCCGCGCGCGCCGCTGCCGCCCGCGTGGAGGCGACGGCCGACGCGCTCGCCGACAACTGGTCGTCCCTCGGCGCGGCGGCCGCCCTCGCGGCCGCGTCGTTCGCGCGCGAGGCGAGGACCGACAGAGGCCTGGCTGACCTGCCCGGCCCGTTGGCGGCCGCTGCGCGCGCGCTGCGCGACGCCGCCGAGAGGGCCGGCGCGGGGGTGCGCGCGGGCGCCGCGCCGCGCTGGGGCCCCGCCGCCGCCGCCGACGGCCCCATGCAGCGCGAAACCGCCAAGCGGCGCGCGGCCGCCGGGTCGTCCCTGCGGTCGCCCGGGCGGCGGGTGGCGATTTTCACGACCGCGTCCCTCCCCTGGATGACGGGCACCGCGGTCAACCCCCTGCTCCGCGCCGCCTACCTCGCCGCGGACGACCCCACGCGCGCCGTCACGCTGCACGTGCCCTGGCTCCCGCGGCGCGACCAGGACGCGGTGTTCCCCGACGGCGCGCCACGGTTCGACACGCCGGCCGCGCAAGCCGCCTGGGTCAAGGCCTGGGTCAAGGCGCGCACCGGGCTCCCGTGCGACTTTGAGCTCGATTTCTACGCGGGGCGGTATGCGCCGGAAAAGGGGTCGATCCTTCCGGTCGGCGACCCGTCGGCGTCGGTCGCGCCGGGCGACGCGGATGTGGCGGTGTTGGAAGAGCCCGAGCATCTCACGTGGTACCACCACGGGGCCCGGTGAGAAGAGGGGAGAGGGGAGAGGGGGTGATGGTCGTGGGGAGGGCGCGCCCGCCGACGCCCGCCCTCCCTCGCCCCTCCCCCAGCTGGGCCGACAAATTCGGGCACGTCGTCGGCGTCGTCCACACAAACTATCTCGACTACGCGGCGCGCGAAGAGGGCGGCGCCCTCAAGTCGGCTGCGCTCGCGGTCGTCAACTCGGCGCTCGTCCGCGCGCACACGCACAAGGCGATCAAGCTATCCGACGCCGTGCAGCCCCTGCCCCGGTCCGTGACCGAGTTTGTGCACGGCGTGCCGGCCGCGTTCCTGGACGTGGGGAGGAAGCGGGCGGCGGCGCTGGAACGGGCGCACGGCGGCGGCGGCGGGTGGGGCAGCCGGTTTGGCCGCGGGAGGAAGAGCGCGGCCGCGCCCGGCCCCGCCGCCGACGCCTCCTCCCGCCCCGCGTCGGCCACGTTTGCGCGGGGCGCGTACTTCATCGGCAAGGCGGTGTGGGCCAAAGGGTATACTGAATTGCTGGATTTGGTGGAAGCGACGGCCGCCGACGGCGGTGGCGGCAGCGACAACAAGCGTTCCTCTTCCTCGTCTCCCTCTCTGGCCCGCGTCGACTGCTACGGCGGCGGGGAGGACTTGCCCGCGCTGCGCGCGGCGGCCGCCGCGCGCGCGCTGCCGCTCGCCTTCCACGGCCCGCGCGACCACCTGGACGCGCGCATGCACGATTATCGAGTGCTCGTGAATCCTTCCACCTCGGACGTCGTCGCCACCACCACCGCCGAGGCCCTGGCCATGGGCAAATGGGTCGTCGTCGCCGACCTGCCCTGCAACGCCTGGTTTGGCGGCTTCCGCAACACGCTGCGCTACCGCACGCCGGCCGAGTTTGCGGGCGCGCTGCGGCACGCGCTGGCGCACGACCCTCACCCCGTCACAGCTGATGAAGCGGCGGCTCTTTCGTGGGAAGCCGCCACCCAACGCTTCCTGGACGCCGCCGAGCTGGCGCCCGGGGAGCGTCCGTCGGGGCCGGCCGCGGCCGCGGACCGGGCGCTGTACAGGGCGCACAACGCTCTGACGGCCGTCGAACAGCTGCGCGCGGCGGTCGGCGCGGGAGCGGGCACGCGCGACGCGCCGCCCTGCCTGGCCACCTGGAGGCCGGGCGCGGCAGCGTCCACGGGGCTGTTTGACCGGCGGGGGGCGGGGGCCGCGCCGCGCGCGGCGCGGAGGGCGTTGCTGGGGGGGGCGTGAGAGAAGAAGCATAGGCGGGAGGCCATTTTTGTGGGGGCGCGCCCCCGGTCGGCGGTGCGGTGAAACAGTGCGCGATAGACAATTACGATGACGGTGCCGCGGGGGTGGGGGTGGTGGGAGGGACGGGACGGCCGCGAGCGAGCCCCTCTCTCCCCACTCTGGCCGGTGCGGCCGGCGCGCGCCCGATGGCGGCGCCCGCCCTCGCCCGCGCCCACTCGCGCCTGCGTCTATTCTCGTCCCGGGCCCGCACCGACGCCGCCCTGCTGAGGGCGCTGCAAATGGCGCTGCACCCGGACGCCGTGCACGGCCACACCGAGGCCGAGGCGGCCAACGCGGCCGCCTTTGCCGCGCTACAAGAGTACGTGCGCCCTCGTGCGCATGGCGGCGACCATGCCGCAGCTCCGGTGCGCCTGCGGGCGTACCTGCCGGGCCCGGCCCGCGGCGCGGCGCCGACCGCGGTCGACGTGCTCCTCCCCCCGCCCGGCTCCGCACCGCCCGCCGTCGCCCTCCTCCCCCTGCTCCGCGCGGCGGGGCTGGTGCCCGGGGTCGACTACGGCGATCCAAAGGCGCCGCCGGCTCAACCCAGCGAGGCCGAGGTCGCCGCGACCCTCGCCGAGCGCCGCCCGGCCCGCTTCCTGCCCGCCGCCCGCGCCCTGGCCCTGGCCCGCGCAGCGAGCGCTCGCGCGGACGTTGGGACGGCGCGCATAAGGGCGGCTATGCGCATCGTGCACGGTCTGGCGCCCGGCCTGCACGGCGGCGCCTCGCCGAGTCCCTCCCTGCGCCGCCTGGCCGACGCCCTGGCCGCGGTGCCGCCCGGCGCGCTGCGCGGCGCGCCCGTCATGCTGACCGCCGACCCCGGCGTCGCGACCGGGGTGGGCGGCGGCGGCGCGGTGTGGCTGGCGGCGGCCGACGGCGACGCCGCGTGGCGGGACGCGCTGACAGCGGCCACCGACCCGGACACCGGCTGGCGCGCGGTGGCCGGGCTGGAAGCCGGAGCGGCGGCGGCTTTGGGCGTGGGCGGGGTGGCGCAGGGGGCCGGGGTCGGCGCGGCGTCGTTCCGCGCGCTGCTCGCCGGCCTGGCCGCCCTGCCGCCCGCGCCCGACCCCGAGCTGGGCGTCACGGTGCGCTTCGTGGCCACCCCCTCGACCGCCGCGCCTCCAGCTGGCGTCGTCTGCGTGGCGTGCGGCGGCAGCCCAACCACCGTGGCGGCCGCCGTCTCCGCGCTTCGCGCCGCCGCAGCGGCCGCGGCTGCCGACGCCGCCGCGATCGCCTCCTCCATCGACCGCATTCTGGCCGACGCGGGCGCCAAGCTGGGCGCGGACGAGGCGCCGGGCGCCGACCCGGCGCTCCCGCCGGAGGCGGCTGCGCGTGGGGCGGCGGCCCTGGCCGCGGCAGCACAGGCCGTGCGAGCCGAAAGTGGCGCCTGGGGGGGGCGCGTTCGGCTGCGACTGGGGCCCGTTAACGCGGTCGCGGCCGACGGGTCGGTGGTCGTGTGGGGGGTCGGGGCGTGAGCGACGGCTCCCCGCCCATCCCACCACAACGATCGCGGCCCGCACCAATCCGCCTGTCCCCCACCCGCGCGGCAAGCGGCCAGGCACCTGCCCACCCGCCTGTCCTTCCGCGCCGCCCTCTGGCCGGCGGCCGGGATGGAGGCGCCCCCGTTCGCGCCCGACTTTGCGCCGGCCGACGCCGCCGCCGACGCGGCGGTCGCCGGCGCCGGCGCCGCCCCCCTGCGCGTCGTCGCGGTCGACCTGCGCGGCCTGGCCCGCACCAACCGGGCCGTGGTGGAAGGGGTGCTGGCCAACCTCGCCGAGCCGCGCACGCTCGCCGCCGTCGCCGAAACCCTGCACGCCGACCACGCCGCCCTCATGGCGCTCGGCGCCTTTGCCGGCGTCGACCTGACGCTGGACGACGGCGGCAAGCCGGGCGAGGCGCGCGTGGTGGCCACCTTTGACGAGCGGCCGCCGCTGTCCCTCCGCGCGGGGACCTATGTGCAGGGGACAGAGGGCACCGTCGAGCTGGAAGCGTCCCTGATAAATGCCCTGGGCCGGGCGGAGCGGGTCACGCTGTCGTTGGACCGCGGCGCGCACGCTCTGGTCGACGCGGCGGTCACGGCGTCCAGGCGCGCCCCTGCAGGCCTTCCCGTGACCCTCGACGTCGCGGCGCACGCGCGGTCTCGCTCCTGGGCGACGACGGCCTCGTTCGACGAGGCGTCCAAGGGCGTCGCCGCGTCCGCGACGTCCCTCGACGGCGGCCACGCGCTCGCGCTCGAAGCCACGTGGCGCCGCCTCGTCGACGCGACCCGGCACGCGTCCGCGGCCGTCAAGGCGGGCGCGGGGCACTCGCTCAAGGCGGCCGCCCGGTACACCCGGCGCGCGGGCGGCACCGACGGCAACGGGCCGGCCGAGGTCGGCGCCGCGGCGCGCTGCGTGCTCGAGGTCACCGGCCTCGCGCCCGGCCCCGGCCTCGTGCGCCACGTGCGCGCGTCCGCCGCGGGGTCGATGCACGTGCCGCTGGGGGCGGGGTGGGGGCTCGAGCTTGGCGGCGACGTTGGCGCCCTCGCGCCGTGGGGCCCGCCCTCCCGCCGCGCCGCGACCCCCATCCCCGACCGCTTCTTCCTGGGCGGGTTTGGGTCGCCGGGAGGCGCCCTGCGCGGGTTCCATCCGCGCGCGGTCGGCCCCGCCGACGCGCGGCACGTGCGCGCGCCGACCCGGTCCGACGACGGCGGGCCGCCGCCGCCGCCGCCGCGGCCGTGGGACTACCTCGGGGGCGACGTGTGTGCGTCGGTGTTTGCGGCGCTGCGGTTTGCGCTGCCGTCCCAAGGGCTGACGGCGGCCGGGATGTACGGCCACGCGTTCGTCGGCGCGGGCGCGATCGGCCTCGTGTCGCCTTCGTCCGGCGGTTCCTCTTCCCCGGCCCCCCGCCCCGCGCACGGCGCGCCATCCTCCACCTCCTCCCTCGCCTCCTCCCTCGCGGGCGTGGGCGCGGGCTGGCGCGCCAGCGCGGGCGTCGGCGTCGTGTGGCCGACCGCGGTCGGGTCCCTGGAGGTCGATTGGGTGGCCGTCCTGCGGGCGGCGGGGCACGACCGGGCGCGATCGGGGCTGCAGGTTGGGTTTGCGCCCCGGTTGTGAAGGGAGGGGAGAGGCGGGGGCGGTCGCTGCGGCATTCTTTTTTCTCAGTCTCTGCCCTCACTGCAAACGATGCGCCCCAGCCCCCCGCGCCCCGTCAGCGTAGCCACCGCGGCGCGCGCGGCCGCCGCGTCAAGCGCGGGCGCGGCCTCGGCGTCGCGCCAGGAGATGGGGGAGGCGCCGGCCGGCGGCGCGCGCTGCGGCGGCGCGGCCAGCCCCAGCCGAGGGGCCGCCGCCGCCGCCGCAGCGTCGGCGGCGGCCAGCTTGGCCGCGATGATGGCCATGGCTTCCTGAGGAGGGAAAAGGAGGCGGGCGGCGTGGGAGGAACTCGGCCCCGCCTCGCCGCGCGCGCCGCTCTTTCCCGCCCCTCTCCCCGCGCACCCCAGTCATTCTGTCCCCGACAAAGTTACTCGTGGGCCCCGGCGGCGCGGGCGGCTCAAAGCCGGGCTCGAAGCGGCGCAGGGCGCCGTCCGGGGCGTGGCGCAGCGGGTCGAACGGGCGCGGCGCCTGGCGAGAGGGGGGCGTAGGCTCGAAGAAAACTGACGCGCCACCTTCCCCGCCGCTCCCACCCCACCACATCACGCACCACTGTGTGTGGCCCTCCGTGCGCGTCCTTGGTCCAGACGGTGGCGGAGGCGAGCGCGGCGTCGCGCGCCGCGCGCGCGGCCGCGAGCGCAGCCGCGGGGCTCTGGGCCAGTGGTTTGGCGGCGCCGGGGGGCGCGGGGACAACGGCGAGCGGCTGGGCGTCCTCCATGGCCGCTTTCATCGGGGCGGCGCGGCGGGGCGGGTGTGTCCGCGGTCGCGTGCCGCCGACCGCGCGCACTCGCTCCTTCCCAATCCCCCCATGCCGGCGCTCCGCGCGGCCGCGGCCGCGCGAGCGGCCGCCCGCCCCGCCCGCCGCCTGGCCGCGGGCGTGCACGCGGCCGCGTGGGCGGGCCCCGCGCCGCTACCGCCCGGCGCCAGGACGGACTCCGGCTTCCTCCCGCTCCCCAACCGCCGCGGCTCCCTCTTCTACCTGCTGCAAGCGGCGGATGTGGCCAACGCGCCGATTGCCGTCTGGTTGCAGGGCGGGCCGGGCGCGTCGTCGCTCACCGGGTGTTTCCACGAGCACGGGCGCTGGACGACGGACGAAGCGACCGGCGCGCTGCACCCCAACCCGCACGCGTGGGCGGCGGGCCCGTGCGGCATGCACATGCTGTATGTGGAGCAACCGGCGGGGACGGGGTTTTCGAAACCTGGCCCAGGCGGCCCGCCGCGGTCGGTCGCGGCGGCCGCGGCCGACCTGGTGGCCGCTCTGACAGCTTATTTCCATGGCCCCGGCCGCACCTACGCCGACCACCCCCTCCTCCTCACGGGCGAGAGCCACGTGGGCCGCTTCGTGCCCGAGTCGGCGGCCGCACTCCTCGCGGCGCCGCCCGCGGGCGTCCCGCGCCTCGCGGGCGTCGCGGTGGGCAACGGGGTTACGGACCCCCGGTCGCAAACGCTGACGCTGGCGCCGTACCTGCACGCGGCGGGGTTGCTGGACGCGGCCGAGGCGAAAGCGGCAGCGAAAGCCGCGGACCACGTCGCGTCCCTGATCGACGCCGGCCGCTACCGGGACGCGCACGACGCGCGCCAAGCGCTCTTAGACGACCTGACGGAGCGGTGTTTGGGCGCGGGCGGCACCCTGCTCGACGTGCGGCGGGCGAGGGGGTACGACCCAGACAACACTGTCGCAGCCCTTTTACGCCACCCCGCCGTCGTCGCGGCTTTAGGCGTGCCCGCAGACCACCCGCCCTGGATCCGGAAGTCTCCAGACGTCAAAGACGCGATGTGGGCCGACAAGATGGTTTCGTCCGCCCCGGCCTTTGCCCGCGTCCTCTCCTCCATCCCCGCCTTGCTCTACCAGGGCGTGGCCGACGCCCAGGATGGGCCCCTGTCCAACGAGGCGTGGGTGGAGGGGCTCCAGTGGCCGCGCGCGGGCGAGTACGGCGCCGCGGCGCGGCGCCCCCTCCTCGACGCCGCGGGCGGCGTCGCGGGCCACGCGAGGTCCGGCGGCGGCCTGACGACAGCCTCCATTCGCGACGCGGGCCACATGAGCCCGCGGGACGCGCCGGGCGTCGTGCACGCCCTGGTCCAGGGGTGGGCCGCGCGCGCCTTGACAGGGGGCGCATAGTGGGGCGGCGATTCTTTGCTGGGAGCAACCTGTGGCGCCCACGCCCTCTGCGGCGCCTTTCCCGCGGGCGCGGCAACGCTCACGCCGGGCGGGCGGGTCGGCGCGGGAACAGCGCGCGCGCGGCGGCGGCGGCGCGCCCCCGCCCCGATCCACTCCCCGCATCCGCCCCCCCCCCCGCCTGCGCCAGCAGACGCCAGGGCGCCGCGCTGGCGGCCCTGACCGCCCGCCCGGCCGCGGCCCGGCCCCGCGATTTTGATTCGCGGCCCGGTCCGCGCGCGCCCTCGCGCCGCCCTCCGCACACTCCTCCCCACCTCTGGGCCATGACGCCCGGACGATGCGCCCTTCTGGCGCTGGCCGCCCTGGCCGCGGCCGCGCCAACCGCCGGCGCGCTGCCGCAGCTGCTGCCGTCGGACGTCGCCCAAGACTCGGGCTACATGCCGTTTGGGGGCGAAGGCGCGCGGTTGTTCTACCTGCTGCAGGAGCGGGACGGCGGCGCCAAGTGAGCGGGGGTGCGGGGGGGGGGGCGCGCGCCAGGGTGGTGGCCCCGCATGCGGGGCGCTCACGGCCCCCGCCCTCGCCAGCGCGACCACGCCGCTCGTCGTCTGGCTGCAAGGAGGTGCGGTGACGGGTGTGGAGAGAGCGGGCGGGCGTGGAGGCGGGGGCGCGGAACCGCGCGCCGCCGCCCACACGCCGCCCTCCCCTCCCTCCCTCGACACCAGGCCCCGGCGCCTCCTCCTTGACCGGCGCCTTTCACGAGCTCGGCCGTTACGTCACGGACGAGGCCACGGGCCGCCTGCACGCCAACCCCGCGCCGTGGACGCGCGACTTCTCGGTCCTCTTCATCGAGCAACCCATCGGCGTCGGCTTTTCCGGGGTTGGTGAGAGGCGGCGACCGGCTTTTTCCTCGGCGGCCGCGGTCGACCTGGTGTCGGCGCTCGACGCGTTTTTTTCGGCGCACCCCAAACTCGCGGCGCGCCCCCTGATCCTCGCCGGCGAGTCGTACGCCGGCCGTTACCTCCCTGAAACCGCCGACCTTGCCCTGCGCCTGCAGGACGGGCCGGTCCCGGGCAGGCCGGTGGATGGCGCGCTGCCAAAGGGCCCTCTGTCGTTCCGAATCCGCGGCGTCGCCATCGGCAACGGCCTCGTCGACCCTGAATCCCAGGCCGCCATGATCGCGCCCTACTTGCACGAGCGCGGGCTGATCAACGACACGGCGTTGGCCGTCGCGGCCGAGTACAACAAAAACCTTTCCGCCGCGGTCGCCGACGGCCGCTGGTCGGACGCGCACTCGTACCGCGAGGGCGTCGTCGACTACCTCACCGGGGCCGCCCTGCCCCCCAACGGCACCCTGCTCGACGTGCGGCGGACGGCGGGGTACGACCCCGGCAACACGGTGCGGCGGCTGCTGCGCCGCAACGAGAGCCGCGCCGCGCTCGGCGTCGACGCCGCGTCCCCGCCCTGGGTGCGCAAAGCGACCGACGTGGCAAAAGCATTGCACGACGACAAGGCGGTGAGCGCGGCGCCGCTGGTGGCGGATGTGCTGGCACGCGGTTTGCCGGTCCTCTTGTATTACGGTGTCGAGGACGCCAAGGACGGCGCGTACTCGTCCGCGCCCTGGATCTCGCGCCTGGCCTGGCCCGGGCGCGCGGCGTACGACGCCGACGCCGCGGAAGTGCTCCCGCGGCAACCCGACGGCGACCCCGGCGGCGTCGTGAAGTCGGGGGGCGGCCTCTCCGTCGCCGAAATCTATGGCGCCGGCCACATGGCGCCGCGGGACCAGCCCGAGGTGACGCGCGCGCTGCTGGGGTGGTGGGTGGGGGACGAGGTACTAGGCGGGGTGGAGAGCGTCGCGGCGGCGGGGTGAGAGAAGCGAGAGGGGGAGGGGCGGCGTTGTTTCGCGACTGCAAACTAGCACCATGGTGCACCCAACAATGGCGGCCCGTCACGCGGCGGCGGCGGCGGCGGCCCGAGGCCGCAGCCCTTCCCCCACGATGCCACTCTCCTCCAACCACCGCCCCAGCATGGCCAGCGCCGCCGCCGGCTGGTCGTGCGGCAGCATGTGGCCCCCGTTGCGCACGACGGCGTGGGTGAGGCCGCCGCCGGCGCGCCAGTAGCCGGCGACGCGGGAGGAGGGAGGAGGAGAGGGGGTCGGCTCAACCACGGCTTCCCACCCGCCATCCCCACCCACCCGCCACAGTTCTCGCGGCGCTCCACTGTGGTTGGCCGCCCCGGGCCAGCGCAGCGTGGCCTGCCACGCGGCGGCCGCGGCGGGGCCGTCCTGCGCGTCGGCGTCGCCTTGGTAGAGCAGGACGGGCAGCCCCGCGGCCAGCAGGCCTTCATACAGCGCGTTCGCGGGCTGCATGATGTCGAGGTCAAAGGCAGCCATGACGGCAGGGGAGCAGGTGGCGAAAGAAGGGGCATTGGGAGGGACGCCGAGGGCCGCCCGCACGTCGGGCCGGTTGAGCAACGCGGGCACGTCGCCGCGCGCGTCGTAGTCCACATCCCTCCGCACGTCGAGCAGTGTCCCCAGCCCCGCGGCCGACGTCAAATCCGCGAGCAGCGCGGCGCGGGCGGCGTGCGCGGGCGCCCACGCGCGCGCTCGCGCGAGCGCCGACGCGCGCCACGCCGCGCGCGTCGCGGCGCCCCACTGGGCCGCGTCCAGGGCGCCCCGGTAGTAGAGCGCGTCCGCGTGGGTGAGGACCTGGCGGGAGGCGTCGACGAGGGCGTTGCCGACGGCCGCGCCGGCGACGCGCAAAGGCGGGCGCGCGTCGGCGGCGGCCGCCACGCCGCCAAACTTGCACGCCACCGCGCCCGCGCTCGTACTCGCTGCCTCGTGCGCCAGGGCGGCGGCGGCGAGGGCGGGGACGAACTTGCCGCCGTAACTCTCGCCTGCGACGACAATGGGGCGCCCTCCGACAGCTTCCAACGCGCCGCCCGGCGCAAACAGGGTCAGCAGGGCGCTGTGTAATTGCGCGGCGGCGGCCGCCGTGCTCGTCGGCGGCCCGGCGGGGCCTGCGCGCGACAGGCCGGTCCCCGCAGGCTGGTCGACGAACAGCACCCCCCCCGCCGCCGTCCACGCGCCATTGTTCTGCGTCACGCAGCCGCCGCCGGGGGCCACGCGGTCGGGGCCGTTGATGTAAAAGGCGCCGAGCATCGAGGAGCAGCCGGGGCCGCCCTAAGAGAGGAAGGAGAAAAAGAGGGGTTGGCGAGCGCAAGGCGTGGCTGCCCGCAGCTCTCCCTCCCACCACCCGCCCTCTTTTTCTCACACCTCGAGCCACAGGATGACGGGCGTGTCGGGGGCCGGGGGTCCCCCCTCGACCTCATAGTACAGCCAGAACAGCGACCCCCCATCTTCCCGCCCCGCCGCCCTCGTGGGCACGTAGCCGGACGCGGTGGCGGTCGGGAGGAGGGTGCACGGGAGGGCGGCGGTCGCCGAAGCGGCCAGCGCGAGCGCGGCGGCGACGGCAATGGCCGGAGCGCGAGGCGCCATCGCAGGGAAGGGGGCTGGGAGGGCTCGCCGGGATGCGGCGGGCGCGGCACGCTGTGTGCCGAGCGGCGAGAGTGTGCGAAACCGGGCCCCGACGCGTGCTCTCGCGCGCGCGCAGTCTGTTCTCGCTCACACTGCCCCTCTCTCTCCTTCTTTCGCTTGACCAGGTCTTGGGGTTGGGGCGAGGGTCACTTGACCAGCTCCTGTACATCCACAACAAGATCGTTGGCCGCGCCGCCGACCGCGAGCGCGGCAAAGCGCGCGAGCGCGGCCTGCCGCGCGGCGGCAGGCGCCGCGCCGCGCGCGGCCTCGGCGGCCGCGAGGGAGACGAGCTGGGCCCGGCGCTCGGCGGCGGTTGTGGCCAAGGCAACGATGATGGTGCCGCCCGCGCAGGAGGTCGACGCGGCCGCCGCGACGTCGGCGTCGAAGGCAGCCTCGCGCGACGCAGCTTTCGCCTCCCGCACCGCCGCCAGCGCCCTCGACGACGCAACCGCGGCCTGGGCCGACGCGAGGGCGGCCGCGACCGTCCGCGGGCGAGCCGGGGCAGGCGCGCGCGCGCTTGCCGCCTCGCGCCGGTCGGCCGCCTCCATCGAGTCCGACGTGTCGACCCGGTCCGTGCCGCGCGTCGTGTAGTCCCAGATCAACACGCGCACGACGACGCCCGCAAGCGCGAGAGCGGCGCCGGCGAGCGCGAGCGCGAAAAGCCAGTCGCCGTCGGCGGGCGGCGTCGATTCAATGGCGGCCAGCAGCAGCAAGTCAGAGGGAAGCGCCGCCGGGGGCGGCGGCCGCGCGGCGCGGCGTTGCCGCGCGGCCGGCGGTTGGCGCCGCGGCGCGGCCGCGGTGGGCGCGCGCACCGGCGGTGCGCGACATCGCATCGACGGGAATGACCGGCGGCGGCGGGCGAGGCCGGCCGAGAGTGATTGGCCGCATCGGCCGCTCGCTCGCCACAATGCCTGTCCCGAGCCGCCCCAATGGCGGCCGCCGACGCACTGTTGGCAGCGCTCTTTGCGCCCTTCCCTCGTGTGCGGCTAGTAGCCGACGCGGGCGACGGGCTCTCCTCCGGCGCCGACGGCCCGGGCGACGGCCGCGGGCGACGCGTCGTAGCCGCGACGGCAGCCGAACCGGGCAACGAGTTGCTGTCTGGTGCGGCCTACCTGTCGGCCACGCTGCCGAGCTGGCGGAAACGGGTGTGCGCGTTCTGTTGGGAGCTCGCGCCGCGGCGCCTGACCGTCTCTTGCGCCGACTGCTCCGCCGCGTTTTACTGCTCGCCCGTGTGCCGCGCCGCGCACGACGCCGGCGCCACGCCGCCTTCCCTCGCGTCCCCGCCGGCCGGCGTCAGCGTTGCGGCCCCGCTGCCGCACGCGGCGCTCTGCAGCGTTCTGAAAGCTTTCTCCTCGTTCAAGGGTGACGCCGAGCTCGAGTCGGTGCTCATCATGCTGGCGGAATCGCTGGCGCGGCAGCGGCTCGAGGAAGAGGGCAAAGAGGCGGCGGCGGGCCCGAAACCGCGCCCTCTGGTCCACGCTCATTTCTCCGCGCTCGAGTCCCACGCCGGCGCCATGTCCGACCGTGACAGGCGCGACTTTCACAAGGGCGCGTCGTTCCTCGCGGCCGCCCTCACGCGCGCAGGGTGGCCGCGCGTGCCGCCCGTCGCCGCCCTGGTCGACGCCGCGTCCGCCGTCTGCTCCAACAATTTCGGGTGCTGGCGCCAGCCCGGGCGGGCGGCGCCGGCGGTGGCGGCGGTGGAGGAGGGGGAGGGCGCCGACGCCCGCGCCGACGCCTCGCCGCGGGACCTCGACGCCGCCCCAGGCGGCGCCCTCGTAGGGCGCGAGTTGTACATATCGATCAGCATGTTTAATCATTCCTGCTCGCCCAACGTCAGAGTGACGCACGCCGCGGGCGCCGCGGCCGTCGTCGCCGACGCGCCGATATCCCCCGGCGACGAGCTGTGCGTCGCGTACGTCGACGTGGACGCGCCCCGGTGCGCGCGGCGGGCCGAGTTGAGGCGGTCGTTCTTCTTCGAGTGCGCGTGTCCGCGGTGCGGGGCGGAAGAGAAGGAGGGGTCGGGCAAAATGAGGTATGCGGCGAGCGTGCAGGGTGGGGGTGGTGGGGCGCCCAAGCGGCGGGGGCGCAAGGCGCGCGTGAGCCGGGGGTAGGGCGCGCGCGGTCGAGGGAGCCGCGTCGAGGGAACCCACACGCCGGGCGTGTGAGGGCGCGCAGCGCGCGGGTCGGGCACACGCCACGGGCGCCGACGGCTGCCTCTCTCCACTCTTCGCGCCCGCCCGCGCCTCCCATCCACCCCGCCGCGCCGCGCACGGCGCCCACTTCCACCCACTATGCGGGTGCGGGCGTCCCTGGCCCTCCTGGCCCTGCTCGCCGCCGTGGCGGCGCCGACCGCGCTCGGCGGGTGCCCCTTTCTCGAGGCCCAACAAGGTAAGACGAGTTGCTCGATCGTTGACGTCTCGAACGGGGGCGGGCGATGGGTGTGGGGAGGGGCGGCGGCGGCGCAATGCGGGGGCGGCGCCACCAATGGCTGCCCTAGCGCGCTAAAGCGGGGGCGGGAGGCGGTGGCGGGTGAAGGGTGAAGCCGTCCCCCCCCCACGCATCGGAGACATTCGCCGCTTGGCCCTGGGGCGCTAGAGAAGGCCAACCGCCGGGTGGCGGCGGCCCCGGCTCGGGGCGCGGGACGCGGGCCGCGGGACGCGGGCCGAGCCGGGACCCCGGGCGACGAGACGCCGCCCGGCCTCGGCCTCGGCCTCAGTCTCATTGTCCAACACACCCCACTCCTCCACAGCCGTCCACGCGCGCCGCCTGCTCGCGACCTCCAACCCGCCGTCGCCCGCCGTCTCTGCCAAGGCCGCCCCCCGCCCCGCCCCTGACATCGCCGCCCGCCTGCGCAACGAGGCCGTGGGCTCGGCGTCGGACGAGATTGACGCCACGGAGCCGGTCGCGGGGCAGGCGGCGGTCGGGTCGCTCGGCGGCGCGTCGACCGAAAAGACGTGCCCGGTCGCGATTCTGGGCGCGGTCGCCAACGTCGGCACCAACGACACACAGCTATTTGAGCCGCTGCCGGCCGGGACGGGCGCCAGCAAGCGCCTGGCATTCCAACCCCGGCAAGCGGGTTGGACCGCGCCCCGCATGTCGCGCCCTTCCTCCTGCTCCGCCAAACAGTATGACGACATCGTGGCCGCCCTCAACTCGACCGAAGTCGGCCTCGAGCACCCGGCGGCGACCCGGCTGGCCTTCCACACGTGCGGCACGTACACGGCTCTCGACGCGTCCGGCGGCTGCGACGGCGCCTGGATCCGGTTCCCCCCCGACGCCGACGCGCACGCCAACGGGGGCACGGTGAAAGAGGCGGTGGAGAAGCTGGAGCTGGTGAAAGCCAGGTTCCCGTGCATCACGCACGCCGACCTCTACACGCTCGCGGGCTCTGTTGCCGTCGAGCTCGCCGGCGGCCCGCCCGTCGCCTGGTCGCCCGGCCGCATCGACGCCGACGGCCCCGGGCCGACCCACCCCGCGTTCTCGTCCCGCCTGCCGGACGGCGCGTTCAACGGCGCGGGGCTCGCCTACTTCATGACGCAGTGGGGCTTCACCCCCCGGGAGACGGTCGCCATCCTCGGGGGCGGCCACTCGTTTGGCGGGGCCAACCTCGACGGGTCGGGATGGGCCATGACGTTCACCGCGGCGGGCGACGTGTGGCCGGAGCCGAAGAACCTCTACTTCAAGCAGCTCATGGGCGCTGCCTGGGTCGAGGCGACGACCAACGAGACCGGCCTCCCCTACTTCAAGCTAGCCCCCGGCGAGCCCGGCGCGGACGCGCGCGTCGAGGGCAAGCCGGTGGGGCGGCTGCCGTCCGACATGGCGCTGCGCGTCACGCGCGCGTATGCCGGCATCGCCGCCGAGTACGCTGAGAACGAGTCCCGGTTCCTGGCCGACTTCTCGGGCGCGTACGAAAAGCTGCTCGCGCTCGGCTCGCCCGGCGTCGGGCGCCAGGGCGGGTCCTGGCGGTGGAAGGGGTATGCGAAGAAATGGGAGGGGCTCGGCGCGGACGCCGCGTACGCGCAGCTGCCCGCGGCGGCGTGAGGAGAGGGAGAGAGACGGGAGTGAGGAGAGGGAGAGAGACGGGAGCGCTGGTTTCCGGGCCGAGGTTTGATCCGGCCAGGGTTTCCAGTGCGGTAAACGGGGGCGGTCGTCGGCGCGCGTCAACCCCCTCCCTCCCTCCTACCGCCCCGCGTCCGCCAGCGCGGCCGCAGCGCGTGCCTTGATGGCTTCGCTGCCGTCCTTGGCGGCGAGCGCGGCCAGCGCGGCCGCCGCGGCGTCGCCCGCTCTTTCGCCGCGCGCCGCACGCGCGGCCGCTGCCAGGCCGTCGACCGCTTTCTCCCGCAGCGCCACCACCTTGGCGTCAGCGGAAGCAGCGGTGGTCAGGGCGTCGACCAGGGCGAGCATCCAGGCGGGGTGCGGGGAGGGAGCTGTGCGCGCGAGCACGGCGGCGGCGGCCGCGGCCGCCGCGCGGTCGCTCCAGGGGGCGCCAGAGGCGAGGGACGCGGTCACGCCGGCAGCCGCGTCGGCCAGGTCGATGTTGACGACGACGGGCGCCAGTTTTTCGACGGCCAGGCACGCGTCGGCGACGGGCGGCGGCCGCGGCGCGTCGTCCGCGGCGTCGGAGCCGCCCTCGCCCTCGCCGCCCGCCGCCTTTTTGTCGCGGGCGGCCGCGGCGGCCGCCAGGCCTGCGGAGGCGGTGGTCAGGCCGGCGGTCGCGGCGGCGGCGTCGAGCTTGGGCGCGGCCGTGGCGAGCGCGCGCAGCGCGGCGCCGGCAAACGAGGGCGTGCGGCGCGCGGCCGCGGCGGCCAACGCCGCGCCCGCGGCGACGGCCGCGGCCGACCTCGCGCCTGCGGCGTCCTTGAGCAGGGCGCCGGTGGCGGCCAATAAATCTTCCTTGCCCTCAAAGTGGCGCCCCGGCGTCGCGCCCGCAAGCGCCGATAGCAGCGTCTCAACCGCCTCGCCCGGCAGCACCCCCACAGCAAACGGCGCCACGTCGGCCGCCGCGCGTGCGGCCGCGCGCCGGGTGGCGTGCTGGGGCGCGGCCAGGCCGGCGACGACGCCGGCGACAACGGCGGCGCCGTGCGCGCGCAGCGCGGCGGCCATGCCCGCCGTCTCGTCCCACACCGCGCTCCAGGCGGTGGCAACGCCTTCGTCGGGGTCGCGGCGGGCCAGGGCGGCGACGGGGATCAGAGGGGAGGCGGCCTCTGTGACCGAGTCGGGCGCCGACCGCAGCAGCGCCGCCGCCGCCAGGCCGGCCGTCTCCCGGTCGGCCGGGGAGTCACTGGCCGCGAGTTTGACGAGAGCATTGACGTGGGCGACGACAGCCGCCTGCGGCGCGCGCGCGGCGACTGCGGCGGCGGCGACCGCGTACGCACGCTTGAGCGGCGCCGCGCCCCCCTTGCCGCCCGCCAGCAGCGCGGGCAACAAAACGCCCGCGTGCGGCGCCAACGCTTCGCGCGACGCGCGCGCGGCGAGCGCGCCCGCAAAGCGGGCGGCGCCCGCACGCGTCGCGGCGCCGACGCCGCGCTTGAGCGCCGACGCCAGGGGCGGCACCACGCTGGCCACCGCTTCGGCGTCGTCGCACGCTTTCAATGCGGCGTCCAGCACGATCGCGGGCTTGGACGCGCGCGACGCGGCGAGGCGCGCTTCCTCGAGCCCCGCGCCGTCGAGCCCCAGCGCGCGCACGTGCTGCTCCACATAGTTGATGGACGCGTCTTCCAGGCCGGACAACGCTTCAAGGCAGGCGGGCACGAGGGCGGGGAGCAGGGGGCGCAGGGTGGCGGCAGGGGCGGCGCCGGAGAGCGCGGCCAGAGCGTCGAGAGCGAAGCCGCGCACGGCGTCGACGGGCGACGGCAGCGCTTCCAGCAACGGCGGCAGCAACGCCGCCAGTACCCCAGCCGCCTCCGGCCTGGGCGCCGCCGCCGCCGCCCCGGGCGCTGCGCCGCGCGTCGCGCCCGGCGGCGGCTCGCACGCGCGCAGCGCGGCACCGCGCACGGCGCGCAGCAGGACGCCGCCCGCGTCGCGGACGGAAGGTTTGACGTCGTCCACGCAGCGCAGGGCGACGGCCAGCATGCGGGCGAGGGCGGGGCCTTCACGCACCGACGCCGGCCCGAGCGACAGCAACGACGCCGCCGCGCGCGCGCCGCCCTCGCGAGCGCGCCAGGTGCGGGACGTGGCGTCATCGATGAGCGCGTCGAGGACGGCGGGGGCGAGGGAGGGGTCGGAGGCCAGCAACTCGCGCTCGTCGCTGCCGCCGGCGAGCGCGGCCAAAATCGAGCCCATCGCGTCCCTGACCGCCGGAGACGGATCCCCGTGCGCCCCCCGAAACGCGCGCGGCAGCAGGCGCTTCACGAGCGCCCCCCGGTCGCCGCCGACGGCGTCGACGAGGGACGCGAGGCCGACCGCGGCGCCCGCGCTCGCGCGCGCGTCGCGCGACGCGGAGACCAGGGCCATGAACCGATACGTGAGGCCGGCGTCGCCCGCGTCGGCGGCCAGAGAGGAAATTTCGCGCCACGTCGAGAGGCCGCCGCCGCCGGGCGCGGCGCCGAGGGCGCCTTCTTCAAACAGCTTGGTGTCGCCGTCGACTTTGACGGCGCGCGCGGCAGGCGCGCCGCCAGCCAGGGCGCCGGTGAGGCCGGCCAGGAGGTCGGCTTTGGTGCTCGCGTCGGCGAGGCCGTAGGCCGCCACCAGGCCCCGAGGAGCGTCGGCCGACGCGCCGTCGTCGGAGAGGGCCGCGAGGAGCGCGGCTTGGGCAGAGGCGAGGCGGGCGGGCGTGCGCAGGGGGGCGGCCACGGGGCACGTCGTGAGGAGGGCGGTGAGCCAGGCGACGCCCGCGCAGCGGGCGCCGGCGGAGGACGCGGTGACGAGGGCGTCGGGCGCGAGGAGGAGCGCGTCCAAAATCGCTTCCCGCGCGGCCGCGGTCGCGGGCGCCGGCGGCGCCGCTTCGACCGGCGGCGCCGCGGTCGGCGCCGCCGCCGACCGGCGCACCAGGCCGCTAGACGCGGTGGTCAGCGCGTCGGCCGCCGCGCCGGCCGCAAACCCGCCAAACGCCCACGCGAGGCCTTCGCCGGCCGACGCCGAGAGCGAGTCGTTGGGCGGCGGCCGGTGCGAGGCGAGTGCCAATAGGGCGGTGGCCGCCCTGGACGCGGCACGCGCGGGGTCGCCGGCTGCCGCGTGCCCGAGCGCGACCGCGGCGCGCCCGGCGACTCCGGCGCGAACACCCGTCGCCGCCTTGTGGCTAAGCGCCCCTTCGAGCGCAGCCAACGCCACCTCGGCGTCCGCGTCGGTCGCCAGCGGCCCGCCTAGCATCGCGTGCCCGAGCGCGGCGGCCGCGGTGCCGGCCAGGGCGGCGTCGTCGCCGCCGGCGGCGGCGGCCAGGCGCGCGAGCGCGGCGGCCGTTGTGCCGGCGTCGGTCCGGGGGCCAGGGCGGGCAAGAATGTAGCCCAGAGCGGCGGCGGCGCCGTCGCGGTCCTCGAAGCGGGGGGCGCGCGCGCCGACTGCGGCGGCCGCGCCGGCCAGGGCCGCGGTTAAGCTCGCGACCGACACAGCCGCCGCCCCCTCCTTGTCCGTCGCCGCGCCGAGCAGCTTGGCCGCGGCGTCGCGCGCGGTTGCGTCCGGGTGGCCCAACTCGCGCGCCAGCAAGTCGGCCCGGGGGGCGGGGCCGGGGGCGCGCGCGTCGGCGAGGAGCGCCGCGAGGGCTTCGGCGCGCAGGGCGCCCGGACAGGCGGGGCCGAGAGCAGCTTCCAGCATGGCGACGTAGGCGGGAGGAGGAGCCGTGGAGGCGCCCTCCTCTGCGCGGCAGGCGGCGGCAAAGCGGACGAGCGCGGCGAACGCGGGCGCCGCGAGCGGCTGGCCGCCCGAGCTCGGCGCGGCGGCCGCGCCCACGCCCGCGACTGGCGGGGCCGCGGTCAGGCCGGGCACCCGCGTCTGGGCGTACGCGACCAGGTCGGCGACGGAGGGGGGGGCGGCGTCGGGCGCGGCGGCGGGCGCGTCGCCCGCGGCGTCGCCCTCGCCCTCGACCCGCCGCTTCTTGGCTTCCGGCTGTTGCGCGGTCGCCGCCGGCGCCGCGGGCAACGGCGCCCCCCGGCGGTCGTCCGCGTCGGGGCTCAGGCCGGGCGCGGCCGCGTCGCGCACCGCGAGGCTCGCGTCGCCCGCGGCCAGCACGCACACCCACCGCGACGGCAGGTGCGACCGCGGAAACAGGCGGGCCGCCCACGTGGCGGCGCACACGCGCACGGCTTCGTGGGGGGAGGCGACGGCGTCGAGGAGGAGGGACGCGAGCGCAGTCGCGGCGTCGGACGACGGGTCGAGGCCCACGTACGCCGCCGCCGCGGCCGACACCGCCTCCTGCGCCCCAGCCCGCACGCCAGCTAGCTCGCCCGCCAGCGCGGAAAATAGGCGCGCCGCGGCCCCGGGGTCGGCCGCGAGCGCGGCGGGCGCGCGGCGCGCGAGCGCGGCGACCGACTGGTAGGCCGCCGCCCGCGCGGCGGCCGCGGGGCCGGACGCAGGGCCGGTCACGGGGTCGCCGCCGTCGACGGCGGCGAGCAGGGCGGCGAGCAGGGTGGCGGCGCGCGGCGCGAGCGCGGTCGCGGGCGCGTGGCGGAGCGTCCAGGCGCAGAACTCGGCGCCCGCGGCCGCCACCGCGGGCGGTGGCCGAGCAGACGCCGGCGCAAACACGGTCGCCCCGATGGCGGCGGCGGCGGCGTCGAAGCAGGGCGGCGCGGCCGCCGCGCGCGAGCGCGCGAGCAGGCCCAGCGCCCGCGCCGCGAGGCCGGGCGCCGCGGGCGCGGCCCGGTCGGGCTCGGGCACCGATTCCGGGTCGCCCAGGACGAGGCGGAGGAGGGACGAGGCCGTGGCGGGGTCTTCAAGCACGTCGGCCGCCGCGCTCGGCCCGCGCGACGCGTCGGGCACCACCCGCCCGCGCACCAGGTCGTCCCCGCGCCGGCTCACGCCATCGTCCGCGTCGGCGGCGGCCGCGACGTAGGCCAGGGCGCGGAGGGGGGCGGCGGCGGCGGCGGCGGCGGGGGCGCCGAGGGCCGCGTCAAACGAGGGAGACGCGACAAAGTCCAGCACCCCCGCCTTGAGCGCGGCCAGCGTCGGCCGCGGCGGCGGCCCCGTGCGGCCCTCGACGGCCGTGACGGCGGCGGGGGAGAGGCCGCCGGGCAGCAGGCGGCCGTCGGGGAGGGCGCGCGGGGGGGCGCGCGGCGGGGGCGCGTCAGCCGCCGGCGCGCCGGCGGCACCGCCCGCGACACCACCATGCGCGCCGCCGCAGCACGTGGCTTCGCGGGGCGTGGCGGGCGGTTGGTAGATCAGCAGGGCGGCCGCAAACGAGAGAAATGCGGCCGCGTCGGCCGCGGCCCCAAGGAACGCCCCCGCCTCGGCCGGCGGCGAGGGCGCCGGCTGGCTGGCCTGCTTGACCAGCGCGGACGCCGCCAGGCGGAACGCGGTGTCGCGCCCGCCTGCCGCGCGCGCCGCGCACCCCGACAGCAGCGCCGGCAGCGCGCGCGCACGGTCGCCTTCATCCCCCCGCCCCGCTTCAAACGCCATCTCCAGGTAGACCAGGGCAAAGGAGCGCACGACGGGGGATGGCGTGGACGCGTAGAGGGACGCGAGGGGAAGCAGGGGCAGGGCCACGGGGCGGCCGCGCGCCCGAGCATTGACATGACTCAGCACCGCCATCATGCCCGCCCGCCCTGCCGCGTCGGCGGAGGCGAGGCGGGGGAGCAGGGCGGGCAGGAGCTTGGCCAGGACCTGGGGGGGGGGGGTGGAGGGAGGGTGGGAGACGGCGCCGGCGCGCGCGGTCCGAACGCGCCGCCCCGCCCTCCCGCGCTCACCGGCCCCAGCTGCTCCTCGGGCGTGGCCGCCAGCCGGGACAAAATGCGGTCGTATTCAGACATGGCGGCGGGGGAGGACAGCGCGCGCGCGATCGATGGGAGAAGGAGGGCGGCGCGCCTGGGGCAGGAGGCGACCCGCGACGCGGGGAGGGCGCGCCCGACCAAAAGGGGGTGAGAGGAGAGGTGGCGGCCGTCGCCTGGGGGCGGACGGGTGTGACGGTGCCCCCACAGGAAATGAATCACAAGTGTTCCCCCACCCACGCCTCGAGCCGCGCCACGCACGCACGCTCCACGGCGCGCACGTGGTCTGCGGCGTCCAGGGCGGCGGGCGGCAGGTCGGCGGCCGACGACGCCGCGCCGCCGCGCGCGAGCGCCGCCGCGCGCCGGCGGCACAGCTCCACCAGCACCGCCTTCCCCTCCCCCGGGTCGCCCGCCGCCGCGGCCGCGGCGGCCAGCAGCGCGGCCGACGGCTCGCCGTCGGCCGCCGCGCGCAGGGCGCCGGCGGCCGCGGCGGCGGCCGCGCGCCGCGCAGCGGCGACAGGGCGCAGGGAGCGCGGCCGGCGGCGGCGCAGCGCGGCCACGACCGCGGCGGCGCCCACCGCCCCTGGCGTAAAGTCGACGCAGTCGTCGACGGTGAGGGCGGCAGGGCCGCGGCGCCCCTTCTTTCCATGCACGAATCCGTACCTCCTCAAGAGCTCGCCCGCGGCCAGGCGGCCGTACGAGTTGAAGACGGAGGCGCCGGGGGGCAGCGGGACCGTCGACCGCATCGTGAGGCGGCCGGCGGCGGCGTCGTGGGACAGGGCGACCGCCGCGGGCCCGGGCCGCGTGTCGAGCGCGTCCCAAACGGGCACGAGGGCCAGAACCGGGCGCTCGGAGTCGCCCAGCAAAAACGCGTACGCCGACACGGTGGCCAGCGCGGCGCGAAAGGCGGCCGCGTCGATCGAGGCCGCGGCCCGCGCGCTGCGCCCCGTCAACCTCAACCGCCGCAACGCCGGCCGCGCCAGCCCCGCCCACGCGGCGTCCACATCCCCCGGCGCGTGCTGCGCCCGCCCCGCCAGCCGGCGGCGGGCGGACGTGCCGGCGAGCGCGGACCGCGCAGCGGCGCGCGGCCAGCGCGCGGGGTGTGCGAAAGCCCGCTTGGCCGCGCCCGCCGCCAGCCAGGCGATGTACGGGGCGTAGTCGCCGGAGTCGCCGTGCGCGGTTTCCAGCAGGAGCGCCAGTGCGAGGCCGGTGGCTTGGCGCCACGCGCCGCCGGGCGTCTTTGCCGACCTGGGCCCCAGGCCGAGCACGGTCAGTTGGTCGCCGGCGTGCGTGCTCTCCACCGTGAGCACGCACTCGTCCGGTATCTCGGCGACGACGGCGCCCGCGGCGAGGCCGGCCGGCGGCGCGGCGGCGCCGCCGTCGCGGACGCGCACGCCGATGCGGGCGCCGCGCGAGCGAGCCCACGCCAGCAGGGCACGGTCGACATCGGCACCGGCCATGGGCGCCACGGGTGGGCGGCACTATGGGGTGTGGAGGGAGCGGGGGCGCAGCGCTGGCACTCTCGCCGGCCCGATGGCGCCCCCGGAGCCCGCCCCCACCACTCCCACCGCGTGGCGCGACGCCGCCGCGCGCCCGCCGGCGCCGGCACCGCCGCCACCGGTCGCCCAACGGCTGCTCGTGCTCGCCGGCGTGCCCGGCGCCGGCAAGAGCACCGCCGCGGCCACCCTGGAAGCCGCCGGCTGGGCGCGCGTCAACCAGGACGACCTGGGCTCGCGGCCGGCGTGCGAGGAGGCGGTGGCGGTGAGAGTGCGGGAGTGCGGAGGGGGGCGGGGGGGTGGCGCCCGTTTCGCGCGCACCGCCACCCCCCCGCCCTCCTTTCCCAAAGGCCTTTCTGCGCGCCGGCCGCTCGGTCGTCGTCGACCGCTGCAATTTCAACCCCAAGCAGCGCGCGCCCTGGGTGCGCCTGGCGGCCGCCGCCCGCGTGCCCGCGGTGGCTGTGGAGCTCGCCCTGCCGACCGCCGAGTGCGCGCGCCGCGCGGCCGCGCGCGGGGGCCACCCCACCATCCCCCCCGCCGACGCGCCCGCCGTCGTCGCGCGCATGGCGGCCGACTACAGGGCGGTCGACGGGGCGCGGGAAGGGTTTGCGGGGGTGACGGTGTGCGCGACCGACGCGGCGGCGCGCGCGGCGGTCCGCCGCCTCGGCCCCGGCCGCGCCGGCCCGCCGCGCGCCGACCTCGCCGCCCTCGCCGCGGCGTCCGCCACGCCCTGGGCGTCCACGCCGCGCGTCGCGTCGGCGGCCGGCAACGCGGTCCCGTTCCGGCGGGCCGCGCCGGGCGGCCGCGGCCGCCCGCCCCAACCCGGCTCGCTCGCGCCGCGCCACCTCGACGGCCCGCTCGGCCTCGACCCCCGCCCCATCTGCCTCTTCGACCTCAACGACACGCTCGCCTCGTCCACCGCGGTGCGGCGCGCGGCGGGCCGCATCCGCGCGCGGCCGGGGGGGGGCGCGCTGCTCGCCCTCAAACAAAAACTGCGCTTCGGCCTCTACACCTCGGCCACCCTGCCCACCGTGCGCGACGCGCTGCCCATCCTGGCCGCGGCCGCGGGCGGGTGCCTGTTTGGGGAGGCAGGGGCGGCGCGGCAGCCGGCGGCCGACGGGGGGCCGCCCCTGCCGTCGTCGCTCATCCTCCACCGCGGCCACACCGCGCCCGCGCCGGCCGGGGAGGGCGACCCGCGCAAAGCGTGGGCGACCGTGAAACCGGTCGCACCCTGGTTCAGCGAGCCGGCGCGGGTCCTGGTCGTGGACGACGACGCGACAAAGGCGGCCGCGGGCGAGGCGGCGCACTTCGTGGTCATCCCCGCGTGGGGCGCGGCCGAGGCGGGCGACTGCCGCGCGCTGGTCGCGCTGGCGGCCGCGCTGGACGCGCACGTGGCGCCGCTGGCGCCGGGCGCGGACGCGCGGCCGGCGGGCGCGGCGGTCGCGGCCGCGGTCAGGGCGGCGGTGGAGAAGGGCGCGGCGCTCGCCTGACCCTCGCCCGTGCAACCGCGTCCCCCCCTCCCTCACACGAGCACGCCCGCGGGCCCGCCACCACCGCTCCCCCCGCCGCCACCCCCGCCGTCGGACCGCACCCGGATTTTGTACTTTTCCGCGTGCGCCAGCAACTCCTCCTCCTTGGCGGACGCGTCGCTCTTCAGCTTGGCCAGCAGCTGATGGTGGGGCGGGGGTGGGGCGGGGTCGGCGGGCGCGGGCGCGGCGTCTTCCCCTCCCTTCTTCCCTCTCCTCTCTCACCTCGTCCAGCTGGGCCTTGTTGGACTGCACCGCGGGCAGCACTTCGGCCACGGTGCGCTCCACGAGGACGTCGCCGACCTGGGGGGGCGTGATGGGGGCTCTCGGCGCGGGGAGGCGGGCGGCCGCATCCGCCGCGCCCGCCGCCTCCCACCCCGCCCGCCCCTCACCAGCCGGAAGCACTTGCGCCCACCCTCCATCGGCTCCAGCGTGGCCGCCACCAGGCCATGCTCCGCGGCTTCCGACTCCAGGTCGGCCGCGCGGTCGAGCAGGGAGGCGAGCTCCTGGCGCAGGCTGCCGTAGCGGTCGATGACATCGCGCTCGCTGACGCCAGGAGGAAGGGCCGCCATGGTGGCGGCGGTGCGAGACTGACCCGCGACCGCCTCGCTCTCTCTCGAAGCCGCATTGCACACCCGGACGCCACCCCACACCCGCCCCACCCCATCACTGCCCCCACGGCTTGACGCCCAGCACGACGCGGTGCCGGTGGTCGGCGGTCGCGGTGCGGACGGCGGTCAGTCCGGCCCTTTCAAACGCCGCTTCGACGTCGAACCCGTAGTACTCGTCCGACCACGGTTCAGTGGATTTCATCAGGGTGAACAACGCGGGATTCAAATTTTGGATGGTGGGCGACGCGGGGTCGTTGTCGACGACGGCCAGCGCGCCGCCAGGGCGGAGGACGCGCGCCGCTTCGGCGACCATGGCCTCGATCGGCGCGGGGCGGCACTCGTGCACGACGAAGCACGAGGTGACGAGGTCGAACGATTCCGCGGGAAAGGGGGCGGCCTCGGCGTTGGCGTGCACGTACCTGACGCGGCGGCGGCCCGGCGCGCGCGCCGTCGCGACGGGGCCCGCGTCCCCTCCTCCCGCCTCCAGCTGCCGCTCCCGCAGTTCGGCCACCGCCAGAAAAAAGGGCGACAGGTCGAGACCCGTGACGGACGCCGACGGGAACGCGTCGGCGAGCGCGCGCGCCGAGACGCCGGCCGACGCGCCGACGTCGAGCGCGGCCTCCACGGGGCGGCAGCCCTGCTCCCGCCGAAACTCGTTGACGCGGTCCATGATGTTCCCGCGCAGCTTGGCCTGCGCGGCGGCGGGCGTCAGGGCGGGGTCTTTAAAGGTTCGCAGCGCCATCGCCGCCGTCGCGGCCTCGACTTCCGCCGCGGGGAGCCACCCCAAGTTGCCCTCCGGGTACGCGTGGAACGCTTGCTCGTAGTAGGAAGGGTAGACGAGGGTCCGGTCCTCGAGCTCGGCCTTGATCGCCTTGAGCTCAGCGCTCTGCCGACCGACGAGCGCCGCGCGCGTCGCTTCCCACGGCACGCCCGCCTTTTCCGCCGACCCCTGCAGCACCCGCTTGGCCAGCACCTTCATGGCGGCGTACAGGGGTGGGGTCGCGATCGCCGCGTTGACGAGCTTGGAGAGGAGGGCGTCGCCTGGGGAGGGGGGAGAGGGTGAGGGGGTCGGACGAAAGGCGACGAGCCCTACACGGGCGCCAGTCCTCGAGGGCGGGCGCTCTCCACGCTGCCCGCGTTGCTCGCCGCCCCAGTCTGCCTCGTACGCCTTCCTCTCTCACCCGCCCAGTCGGGCTTGGTCTTGGCATTGGCGGGCGGCGCCGCGGGCGCGCGCGGCGCGTCGGGTGCGGCCGGCGCGGCGCGCGTCGGGCGCGCCAGTGGCCGGCCAGCGGCCGGCCGAGTCGCGAGAGGGCGCGGGGCGCGCAGCGGGGCCATGCCGGGCGTGGGAGTGGCAGCCGACGGCGGGCGACGGCGGTGGTCAGGCAGCACACTCTCCCGCCGAGGAGCGCCTCCCAATGAGGGTCGCGCACCCCAGCATTGGCGCCCGAGCCGTCAAGGCGCCGCCCGCGCGCATCGCGCCGGCCGCCGGCCGCCGGCGCGCCGGCGCGCCCGCCCGCGCCGCACGCCCCCGCCCAATCCAGCCGCCCGCCGCCACCCAGGCGTCCTCGGTGGCCATCACCATCGGCACCCGCGTCTTGCGCGTGCGCCCAGGCGGCGGCGACGCCGGGATTTACGTCGCGGGCGCGGACGCGCCGCTCGGCGCGGCGCTCGTGCTCGGCCTGCTCAAGGCGGGGCGCACCGTGGTCGCGGGTGGGTGGTGTGAGAGCAAAGGGGTGGCGGCCGGGCACAACAGGGACGCGCCAACCGCCCCCTCTCTCTCCTCCCCAGGCGTCGCCAACGCCGACGCCGCGGCCGCCGACCTCGCCATTCTCTCCCGCCTGGAGGTCGTCAAGCGCAAGGACAAGAACCGGCTGACCGTGACGCAGGAGGCGCCGTCGGCCGGCGCGGCGGCGGTGGTTCTCCCGGCGGGCGTGCCGCCGCGGACCGCGCGCGCCCTGCTCGCCGCCCTCCCCCCCACCACCCGCGTCCTGATCGTGGGCGGTGCGCGCGAGGCCGGCGCCCTGGCGGCGGCCGCGGCCGCGGCGGGCGCGCGCCCCTGCGTCGCGTGGCTGCCGCCGCTCGACTCGGCGGCGGCCGGCCCCCACGGCGCCCTGCCGGCCGCCGCGGGGCCTCCGGGGTCGGCACCCCCCGCGGGCGCATCCATCTCCCTCGCCCAAGCGGCGGCCGGCGTCGCGGCCGCGCTGCAGTGCGCGCCGGCGGGTGCGGTGTTTGAGCTCGACCTCTGGGCCCGGACCGCCGTCCCGCTCGTGCCCACGCCGGCCGCGGTGGCGTCTGCCATGTCGGCGTGCATCGTGGAAGTGGAGGAGAGGGAGGAGGGGGCGGCGGCGGCGCCGACGACGGGTGTCTTTGGCACGCGCGTAATCGCGGCGGCGCCCCCGTCCGCCCCCGCCGCCGCCGCTGTCGACCCTTCCCCCATGCTCGCCCTGCTGGGCGGCCTGCGCCGGGGCGTGCTCTACAGCGAGTCTGAAGACTCGTCGGACGACGACACTGCTTTGCCGCCGCCGCCACCGCGCGCGGGGCCGCTGGCGTGGCTGTCGGCGCCGGCCAAGGTCGCGGCCGCGCCCCAGGCGCCGCCGGCGCCCAGGGTCAAGGCGCGGCCGGCGCCCGTGCCGCGTCGCCCCGCCCGCGCCGCACGGCCGCCCGCGGACGCGCCCGCGCCGGCCGGGTGGTCGCTCTTCGGCCGCACATCCGAGGCGGAGGCGGCGCCGACGAAGGCGGCAGGCCGGCAGACGCGCGCACCGGCGCGCGGCCGCGGCGCGCCGCCCGCGCGTGGCCGCGGCGCGCCGCCGCCGCCGCGGCCGGCCCCCAAGAAGGGCCTCTTCGACGGCCTGTTCTCCCAAACCGCGGCCGACGACGACGAGTGAGGCCGGCGGCGGCGGTGGTGTTACAGGGCGCGCAGTGCAGGCGGGGCCGTGGCTGTCCCTCTCTCCCCCTCTGGAAAAAAAAAATGTGTCTCCCTGTCCCCCTCCCACACGCGCGGCTCACTCCTCGCCGCCCGCGTGCACGAGCTTGGCCTTCTCCTAGGGGCGGGGACGGGAGAAAGGGGGTGTGGGCGAGGTGTCCGTGCGCGCGCGCGGGCCCACCGCCACCGACACCCTCCCCCCACCTTTCTCACCAGAATCGATTTCCCCTCTTTGTAGCGTTGCGACTCTTCGTACGCCGCCACGTACGTCCACCCGAGCACCGCCGCGCACGTCGCGCAGTGCAGGTCGGCGACAGTGTGAAGGCCCGTAATCAAAAGGCGCTCCTCCCGGGGGCCAGCGTCCACGTTGACGACCGTGTTGAAGAGGTAGGCGCGGCCGTGCCGGCCTTGGAAAGCCTGAAATGGGAGGGACCGCGACTCGGCCCGATGGGGGGCGCTGCGCCTCCGCGCGGTCTCCCGCGGCCGCGCGCGCGCTCCAGGTGGTGTCGGGTGTGCCTCTTACCCACTCGTGAGGCACGCGCGGGCGGACGGGGGGCGGGGCGGGCCGGATTCGACCGCGCGCCCCGACCCGACGCGGCGCCCCGCCCCGCCCGCCCGTCCCCTCCTCTCCCACCTTGGACACGATGTCGTCCGCGTCAGCCACATGCGTCTGGCACGCCGCGCAGCCGTACACGTGGGCGCCGCTGAGCCACGCGCGGAAGGGGCGGCCCATAGTGGCAAGGGGAGGGGGTGGGTGGTGTGGCGGGGGCGGCCCGGCGCGCACGAGCGCGCGCCGGGCGGGGGCGGGGTGTGAGAAGGAGATAGCGCGCGCGGCCGACGCAGAGGGTGCGCCCCAACGAAAGACCCGTCACACGCCTCCCGCCGCCCCTCCTCCTCCCATTCCTCTGCCGCGCCACCCCACCGAGGCCGACACGCGCGACCCCAGCCCGGCCAGCGGCCGCCCCGCCTCTTTGGCCGCAAACCGCGACCGCCCCGCCGACTCGAGCCGCACGACGCCCGCGGCGGACATGACCACCCGGGCGCGCTCCAGCAGCATGACGGACGAGGCGAGAGGGGGGGGCGGCGGCGGCGCGGGGTCGGGCGCGCCCGCGCGCGCGCCCGCGGCAGACGGGCGCGCCGACGGGACGCCGCGCCCGCGGTCGGCCGCCCGGATGCGCAGCACCAGGTTGACATGGTACACCCGCTGGCACGGCACGACCTCGACGCCGCCCCCCGCGGGCGCGAGGCGGGCGTGGGCTTCCAACGGGGGCTGCATCCGGCGCGTCAGCGGCGCGAGGTCGAACCGCATGACGTCAGAGAGCGCCCCCACGCTCCTCACCCGCGGCGCCACCGCCTTCCAGGCGACGTCCACCCGTTTCTCGTACTTGAGCACGCGCTCGGGCTGGGCGGCGGCGCGCGCGTGCGCGCCGAGGGTCGACCCCTCGTGCCGAAACGCGAGCACGCGGGGCGGCAGGGAGGATGGATCCACCAGGGTCACCCGCTCGGCCATGGTGCCCACCCGCGCCCCGCGCGCGTCGGCGAGCCGCACCCGGCGGTCGGGGAACCAGGCCCCAAACCACTCGGCGACCGGCTGCAGCCACCGCTTGCCCCACTCTTTCATCCTGTCCTTGACGACGTAGCCCCCGATGAGCAGGACGAGGTAGAGCGCTCCAAATTGGGTGGACTGGCGCTGGGAGAGCCACACGGTCCAGAGCGCGAAGGCCATCGCGGCCGCCGCGACGACCGCGCCGACCACGTCGGCCAGCAGCCAAGAGGACGGCGCCCGGCTGCGGGGCGTGAGCGAGATGGCGGCGCGCGCGTGCTTCTTGAGCAGTTGGAGCCGGTTGGTGTAGCCCTCGTTGACCGGCGGCGCGCCGTCGCGCAGGAGCGAGTCGGCGTAGCCCCTGCGCGCCCGCGCGGCTTCCAACCCGGCCACCGCCTCGCGCACCAGGTCGCGCACGCCGGCCAACGGGGTGGGCAGGGTGGAGTGGGGCGGGGAGGGAGGAGGAGGGGGGGGCGACCCGAGCGCGCTGCCTCCGCCACCGCCGTCGGAGCGCGGGCTGCCGCCCGCGACCGAGCGACTGTCCAGAGAGTGCCGGTGCCGCAGCGCGGAGGAGCGGACGGCGTCGAGGTGGGGGTAGCGGCCGGCCCACCCCGCGGGCTCGACGCGCGGCGCCGCGCGCGGCGGCGGCGGGGGCGGGAGCGGCGCTGCGAGCCTGGGCCCCGCCGGCGCGAGCGCGGAGGACAGTTTCATGGAGAGCTCGCCCCGGAACGAGTAGGAGCGCGTGATGGAGCGGGAGCCGTGGAGAGGGGGAGGGGGGTGAGGAGCGGCGGGCGCCGGCGCGCCCGCCGCGCCGTGCCCCGCCGCCCCGCCGACGCCGACGCCCGCGGCGACGAGCAGTTTGACGAGGGAGCGTTCGCCCTCGAGCAGGCAGCACTCGTCCACGAGTTGCCACGCCTCGGTGAGCCACGGGGGCGCGAGCGAGTGCGGCGGCTCCAACGGGTCGCACGCCGCCGCCAGCCCTTCCATGGCCTCACAGGCCGCACGCACCAAGTCAACCGACATCGCAGCAGCGGCGGCTGCGGCGGCGCCGCCGCCGTCGCCGCCGTCGTCGGCGTCGCGCGCCGCGCGCAGCGCGTCGGCCGCGGCGGCCGCCTCGCGGCGGATGGCCGCGCGAAACATGCACGCGTGGAGCCTGAGCGTGTCGGCGCACTCTTCCGCGGCCCAGTTGGACGCGTCCGCGGCGCGCGTCACGCGCGTGACGCGGCGCGTGGGCGGGCAGAGGCTCGCCTCAGCGTCGAGCGCGGCGAGCGCGGCGGCCGCGGTCGCGACCGCCGCCTTGACCGCGGCCGCCACCACCGCGAGCGGCGCCCCCGCCGTCCCTCCATCCCCCAGCGCGGCCAGCGACACGCGGGGCGTGTGCAGGCGCACGACGCCGTACAGGTTGGAGAAAAACTCGAGCGTCGGGTGCTCGGAAAAGAGCGCGGCGTCGGCGAAGAGGAACAGCTCCACCTTGAAGAACCTCGACCGCGCCCCGCCCGCGCCCAGCACGGAGTAGACGATCTTGAGCTCCAGCTGGCGCTCGTTCTCGGCGCGCAGCTTGATGCGGACAGGGGCCGGCGGAGCGGCCGTCGTCGAGAGCGACGAGCGGGACGAGCGGGACGAGCGGGGCTCGCCCCACCGGTCGGCGTGCGGGAAGATGGAGCGGAGCAGGGTGTGCAGGCCGGACGGCATGGTGAGTGGAGGAGAGGAGGGGGCGGGCGCGCCGGCCAATGCGTTCGCCGCCGCCCAGCGCCGGGCGGCGGCGCGGGACGGGGCGCGGGCGCCGGTCGGGGCCGGCGACACACGCCCTGCCAGACGGGCGGGGAGCGGCGGCGGACTGGCCACCGGACTCGGAGAGGGTGCGGGCGCCGCGCCGCGCGCTCCCCCCTTGACGCGGCCTTGCCCCACACACGCGCTCCGCGACCGCCACCACCCGCCACACCCGCCCGCTCACAAAGCCAAATCGCGGGCAATCAGGCTCATGTGCCCCTCGCGCGCGATGTCGACGAGGTTGAGCACCTCCGTCTCCCCCGTCACGTACATGATCGACGCCCGCTTCGCCTGCACGTCCACCCCCTGAATCTCGATCAAGTACCAGAGCGCGTCGTCCGGCCAGTAGAGCTCCGCGGCGCGCCCGGCGAGGCGGGGCGTGACGTCCGCGTACGTGAGGAGGCGGCCGACGGCCTGGGGGGCGCGCGCGGACGTGCGCATGCCGGGCGGGACGGTGGGGGTGTAGGGGATGGGAAGGGCGCCGGGAGCGCCGGGTGGGATGGGCGCGGGCGCGGCCGCGGCCGCGGCCGCGGCCGCCGCGCGCGCGGTCGGCCGCCCGTCGCGCCGCCCGGGCTTGCCCAGGCCCGCGCCCGCGCCCGCCGCCACGTCGGCCGCGCGCGCGCGCCGGTCGGCGTCTGCCGCGGCGGCGGCCGCGGCCTCGCGCGCGGCCTGCTGCGCGGCGGCGGCGGCCGCCGCCGCCGCCGCCGCCGCCGCGCGCGCGTCGGGCTCGCGCCGGCGCGCGGTCGGCGCCGGCGCCACCGCCGGCTCATAGTCCATCGCCCCCGAGTCCGACCGCCGCGCCGACGCGGCGCGCGGCGGGCGGCCGTCGCCGCCGCCGCCGGTCGCGCCCGAGTCGGCGCGGTCTGTGTAGGCCCCGTCGTCGCCCGCGTCGGCGGCTTCCGCGGCGAGTTGGGCCAGGTCCGCCTCCAGCGCGCCGGCCGCGCGATCGACGAGGTCGGCGGCGGCGGCGGCGAGGGACGCCTTTTCGTCGGCCCACGCGAGGAGGAGGCGCTGGTCGTCGGCGACGCGCGCGCGCGCAGCTGTCACCTCGGGGTCCGGCTCCCGCCGCCCGGCTTGGGCCGGCTTATCGAGCAGGGACGCCACGTTGGCGCGCACGGCGTCGGCGAGGGCTGAAGGAGAAGGAGGGAGGGTGGGCAGCGCGCGTGGGCGCGGCGTCGCTCCCGCCCCTTTTTCCCCTCTCCTCACCAACGCTGCGCTCGTCCAGGTCGCGAATGGTGGATAGCAGGCGCGTGAGCTCGGCGGGGAGGTGGCCGATGCCTGGAGGGGGGAGGGGCGGTCGGCGGCGCCGTGCGGCCCGTGCGCGCCGCATCCGCCTCGCCCACTCCCGCTCTTACTCTCGATAAAGTTCTCCAGGTAGAGGATGGACATGGTGCCGCGCGCGCGGGGGCGCGGCGCGCAGTGGCGCAGGCGCGCCGCGCCCGCCCACTCCCGCGCCGCCGCCTCCTCGCCGCCCCCCCGCGACCGGCGCCGCGTCGCGCGGAGAGCGTCCAGGCAGCGGTCCACGCCCCCGCGAGTGCGCGGCCGGCGCCCGCCGCAGACCAACTGGGCACGAGGCCGCCGAGGCTGCCAGGCCCCGCGCAACCGCACCGTCCCTCGTGAACGATAGCTGGTGGTTGCACCGACCCCTGACCGGGGGCAGCGAGCGAGCGGCTACTGCTATCGCACCACGCCGCGCCCGCATTCGCGCGCCGACCCTGCGCGACTGCCGCCATGTCGTTCAATTTCAAGGAAAAGGCGATCGGTGCGTCACGGAGAGACGTGCGAAGGCTGGAACGCGGCGATCGAGCTCCGGAGGGTGGCGGCCGACCAACCAACCCCCTCTCTTTCTTTTCCACTCCTCTCCCAGAGTTCGTCAAGGAGGCGGTCGCCGAAGACAACGCGGGCAACTACGCCAAAGCGCTGCCCCTGTACATGACGGCGCTCGAGTATTTTGGTAGGAGAAGGAGGGGAGGAAGGGGCGCTTTGCGCGCGGCGCCGTTGCTCACCATTCACCCCCTCCCTCCTTCCCTAGGCACCCACCTCAAGTACGAGAAGAATCCCAAGTCCAAGGAGGCGATTCAGGCCAAGTTTAAGGAGTACCTGGAGCGGGCGGAGCATCTCAAGGCGATGCTCAAAGAGGGCGCGCCCGAAGCCGCCGCCGCGGCCGCGGCCGGCGCCCAAAAGGCCAAGGGCGGCGAGTCGAAAGCGGACGAGGACAATGCGAAGCTGAAGGGGCAGCTCAGTTCGGCGATTCTGACAGAGAGGCCGAACGTCAAGTGGGCCGACGTCGCGGGCCTCGACGCGGCGAAAGACGCCCTGAAAGAGGCCGTCATCCTGCCCGTCAAGTTCCCGCAATTCTTCACGGGCAAGCGCAAGCCGTGGTCGGGCATCCTGCTCTACGGGCCGCCGGGGACGGGCAAGAGTTACCTCGCGAAAGCGGTCGCGACCGAGGCCGAGTCGACGTTCTTTGCCATTTCGTCCTCCGACCTGGTCTCCAAATGGCTCGGCGAGTCGGAGAAGCTGGTCAACCAACTCTTCACGATGGCGCGGGAGCAAGCGCCGTCCATCGTGTTCATCGACGAGATCGACGCGCTCTGCTCCTCGCGCGGCGACAACGAGTCGGAAGCCGCGCGCCGCATCAAGACCGAGTTCCTGGTGCAGATGCAGGGCGTGGGGACCGGGGGCGAAGGGAAGAGAGTGTTGGTGCTCGGCGCGACCAACCTCCCGTACTCGCTCGACCAAGCGATCCGGCGCCGCTTCGACAAGCGCATCTACATCCCGCTCCCCGAGGCGCCCGCCCGCGCGTCCATGTTCAAGATCCACCTGGGCGACACGCCCAACACGCTGGTGGCCGGGGATTACGACACCCTCGGGTCGCGCACCGATGGCTTCTCTGGGTCGGACATCGCGGTCGTCGTCAAGGACGTGCTCATGGAGCCCGTGCGCAAGACGCAGGACGCGACCCACTTTCGGGAGGCGCCCGCGCCGGGCGGCGGGAGCCAGCTGGAGCCGTGCGCGCCGAGCGCGCCGGGCGCGTTTGCCGCGACGCTCGCGGAGCTCGCCGACAAGGGCCTCGCCGCCAAAGTCGCCCCCCCGATCGTGACCATGCGCGACTTTGAAAAGGCCCTCACGCGCGCGCGGCCGACGGTGGGCAAAGGGGATTTGGAGGTCCAGGAGCGGTTTACGGCCGAGTTTGGCGAGGAGGGGTGACGCGGGGGAGGGGTGGGGCCGGGGTTGAGGCGTGGTGCTGCGTGTTTTCTTATGCCGTGGACCGTCCCTCCTTCTCTAGCGCGCACGCGGTGGCGAGGTGGAGCGCCGCTGCGGCCGCGCCGCGGAGCGTCGGCAGGTCGACCACGGCGGGCGCGTGCAGCGCCGCGGCCGAGCACGCGGCGTCGGCTGCGCACTCGGCCGCGGTCCACAGGTGGAACCGGGTCTCGCAGACGGGCCAGGCTGCGGCGGTGGCGGGCAGGGCGGTGGCGGCGACGTCGGCGGGCGGCGCGGACCGCGGCACGCGCGCTGCAGGCCAGCCCCACGGAACGACCTCCACCAGGGCCGCGCCGGGGCGGGCAAGGACGGCGATGGATGCGGAAGCGCCGGCGCGGGCGATGAGAACGGTCGCTGAGGCGGCGACCGCGGCGACCGCGGCGACCGCGGCGGCCTCTTCGCCGCGCCCAACCTCGACCCTCGCAAAGCCGACCCCTGCCGCCGCCGCCAACCCGCGCAACTCGCGCACGACGCCCTCCTCGTCCGCCAGCGCGTCGCCCGCGCCGGGCGGCGCAGCAAGGAGCAAGAGGAGGCCCGCCGGCGTGACCGCGCCCTGCGGCCCACCGCACGGCGGCGGCGCCGGCACCGGGGCCGCCGGCGGCAGCCCCGCGTCAAGGCGCATCGCGTCGCGGAGGCGGGCGGGGACCGGGCCAGGGGCGGGGGCGGGCGCAACAACGCGCGCAAAGCGCAGCCACCGCGCGCCGGCCGCTCCCGACAGCTCGTCCGCGGCCAGCACGACGGGCAAAGAGCCGTTAGGCGACGCTGCCGCCGCCTGCAGCAGGGCGCGCCCGCCCCAGCCAGCGCGCGCCCAGGCCGCGGCGCCGACGTTGGCGAGCACGACGACGCTAAATCCCCGCTCCACTTCCGCCGCCAGGCTCAGGCTCGACGCCAACGGTAGCCAGTGCGTCGGGTCGTCCGCATGCGCGGGGTGCGGGTGCCACACGACGGCGGCGGCGGGCGCGAGCGACGCGGGCGCCGCAAGCGCCGCGGCGAGCGCGGGCCCGCCGGGCAGGCGGGCCGCAAAATGGGGTGAGGCGACGGCGTCATCGTCGCCGATGACGTACCATGCGCCGCCGTGGTGCCACAAGGCAGACGGGAGGAGGGTGGCTCGGAAAGGTGAATGAAGGTGAGTGGGCGTTATGCCCGCCTCGGCAACCGATTCTTGCGCCCCTTGCTACCTCATGCCACTCACCATCCTCCCCAGGCGCCAGAGGCATCGCGTGCGCCGCCAGCCAGGTGGCGCCTGCGCCATCGTGCGGGCTTGGCGTGCCGCCACGGGCTGGGAAGGCGGCCGCGAGCAGAATGAGAGCTTGCAGCGTGCTTGCATGGCGAGCGAGCATCGCGCGGCGAGCACCGATCGCCCGCCGAGGCCGGGGCGGGGCTGCGGCGCGGGCGCGGGCGGAGCGGCCGCCCGCCGACGGCCTGCCCTGATCGACTGCAAGCGCTCTAACGCCCATCGCGACCCTACTACCGCGGTGTGCGCCGGGAGCCCGGGCGGCGGCTTCCGTTTTGGGCGGGCGGAGTCGCTCGCGGGCACTGGCCGAGCGCGCCCGCCGCGGCCGGCGCTGGCCACTCTGCCGCCGCCCATTCGGGCGCGCCGCCAAGGCACGTGCGCGCTCCGTCCCGCCCCCTAACCTCTGCATCCACCGCACCGGCCCCGGGCGGCCTAGTTCCCGCTGCCGCCGGCCGCCGTCGCGGCCCACGCCCGGCCGCCGCCTCCTCCCCTCCCTATACACAACCATGGTCAAGGCCTACCTGCGCTACGAGCACGACGCGGCGCACGGCGTCGTCGCGTCTGCGCCCGCGCTCGCATTCACTGGCGCCGACGGCCGCGCGCTCGCCGCCGCCGCCCTGGAAGCCGTCGCCCTCACCGACGCCCGCACGGGCGCCGCGGTGGCCACCCTGACGCCGCCGCCGGCGGCGTCGGGCGCGCCGGCGCGCGAGGTGACGGCGCTGGCCGCGCACGGCGGCGCGCTCGCCGCCGGCGCTGCGGACGGCCGCGTCCGCCTCTGGGACGCGGAGAGCCGCGCGTGCGAGGCGACGCTCGCCGGCCACGCGTCGGCCGTCACCGCGCTCGCGTTTGACGCCTCGGGCGCCACGCTCGCGTCCGGGGCGGGCGACGGCGACGTCGTCCTCTGGGACGCCGTAGCGGGCGCCGGCCTCGCCCGCCTACGCGGCCACGCCGGGCCGGTGACCGGGCTGGTTTTCCTCCCTGGCAACGCCGGCCTGGCGTCCGCGTCGCGGGACGGGTCGATACGAGTGTGGCACGGCGAGACGCGCGCGTGCACGCAGACGGTGGCGACCGGCGGCGAGCTCTGGTGCCTGGCGCTCTCGCCGACGTCGGACGATGATGGCGGCCCATTGCTGGCCGCCGCGGGCGCGGGCGGCGACGTGGCCCTGTTCCGCGTCGCGTGCGGCGGCGCGGCTGGCGCGGCCGGCACCGACACCCTGGTCACGGCCGGCGCCCTGCGCCGGTCGGCACCCGATCGGGCGGCCGCCCTGACGTGGACGGTCGGCAAAGACGGGCGCGCTCTGCTCGCCGCGGCGAGCGCGGGGCGCGTCGTCGACCTGTGGCGCGCGCGCGACGGCGCCGCCGCGCGCAAGCATGCGGCGCGGCGGGTCAAGCGCAAGCGGGACAAAGAGACCAAGAAGGCGAGGCAAGGGGATGAGGGTGGGGAGGAGGACGGCGACGGCGGCGACGACGACGACGCGGCCGCCACCGCCGCCGCGCCCTCCACCACCACCACATCCACCGTTGACGTCGAAGCCATCGACGCCCTGGAGCCCCTCCCCGCCCTGCGCCTGAAACATCGCGTGCGCGGCGCCCTCTTTGCCCCCGCGCGCGCGCGCGGGCGCAAGGGCGCCGCCCGCCTCGCCCTCGCCCTCGCCAACAACACGGTCGAGTGCTGGGACATGGTTGGGGATGCGGCACCGGAACGGGGCCTGCTGCTCGACTCCGGGCACCGCACCGGCGTGCGCGCGACCGCGCTCGCCGCCGACGGCCGCACCGCGCTCGCGTGCGCGGGCGACGCCGCGACCCTCTGGAACGTCGACACCGGCGCCCGCCTGCGCACCCTGGACCTGGGGTCGGTCGGCCTCGCCGTGGCGTGGGCGCCGGGCGGGCGGCACGCGGTCGTCGGGGGGAGGGGCGGGGAAGTTCTCCTCGTCGACTGCGCGTCGGGCGACTCGGCCCCCGCCGGCGCCCCCCACGCCGGCCCCGTGTGGGCGGTGGAGCCCCTGCCCGACGGCTCCGGCTTCCTCACGGCGTCCGCGGACAAGGACGTCCGGTTTTGGGAGTGGGAAGTGGACACGGGTGGAGACGACGAGGACGCGCCGCGCGCAGCCCCCGCCCCCCGCGCCCTGCGCGCCCGCCACGTGCGCACCCTGCGCCTCACCGACGACGCCCTGGCCGCCCGCCCCGCGCCCGACGGGTCGGTCGTCGCGGTGGCGCTGCTCGACGCCACGATCCAAGTGTTTCACGCCGACACCCTCAAACACCGCCTCGCCCTCTACGGCCACGCCCTGCCCGCCCTGGCCCTCGACATCTCGACCGATGGCACGCTGCTGGTTTCGGGCGGCGCGGACAAGGCGGTGCGGGTGTGGGGCCTCGACTTTGGCGACTGCCACCGCGCGATGCGTGGCCACGCGGATTCCGTCATGGCCGTCGCCTTTGTCCCGCGCACGCACCACGTGTTCACGGGCGGCAAGGACGGCACCGTGCGCTACTGGGATGCGGACGCGTGGGCGCCGCTGCTGACCCTGGCCGACCCGGCGGCCGAGGTGTGGTGCCTCGCACTCTCGCCCGACGGCGGCACACTCGTCGCGGGCGGCGCCGACCGCGCGCTGCGCGTGTACCGGCGGTCGGACGAACCCTTTTTCATTGAAGAGGAAGCGGAGCGGCGGCTCGAGGCCGCGTTCGACGAGGGCGAGGCGGCCGCCGTCGGCGCGGCGGCGGCGGCGACCGCGGGCGCGGGCGCGGCGGCCGCGTCGAGGCCGACCGCGGACGCGTTGACAGGGGCGGACGCGCTGGCCGAGGCGCTGGACGCGGCCGACGCCGAGGACGCGCGCCTGGCGGCCGCCGCCGCGGCCGGCGCCCCTCCCCCACCCCCCTCCCCGCTCCTCCTCGGCCGCACGCCCGACGCGCACGTGGGCGCCGCCCTCGCCGCCGTGCGCCCCGCCGACCTCGAGGCCGCCCTGCTGTGCACGCCGCTGGCCGACGCGTTGCGGCTCGCGGGCCGCCTGCGCGCGCTGCTCGCCGGGGGCGACCCGGCCGCCCCTGGCAAACCGCTCCACCCCTCGGTCGCCGGCCCCGAACTCCTCGTGCGCGCCTCCAACCTGCTCGTGCGCGCGCACGCACCCTCGCTGGCGGGCTCGCGCGACGCGCGCGCCGCGCTGGGCGCGCTGCGCGGGCCGCTGCGCGCCGCGGCGCGCCGCGTGCGCGACTCGTTTGGCGAGGCCGAGGCCGCGCTCAAGGTGCTCGGGCGGCGGGCGGCGGCGGCGGCGGTTGAAGCGTGATGAGCGGGTGATTGATTTGTGCAGGGTGGGAGGGCGCGGCGTGTGACGGAGCGCAGCGGGCGACGACGCGGGGGTTAGGCTCAGTCCCCATGCCGCGCACGCCAAACCCGCCCCTCCCCATCCTCGTCGTCGGGGCCGGCCCCGTGGGGCTGCCGCGCGCCGCTCGCGGTGGGGGGGCTCGGGGGCGCGCTCGCGGCCGCGTGGCCACGCTGCCTGGTGTTGCGGTTTGGCGAGGCAGGCGAGGCAGGCGACGCGCCGGCCGCCCTGCCAGACTGGCTCGCCGCGCCCCGCTTCTCCGCGGCCGACACCGCCGCGCTCGCCGCCGCCATGGGCGCGCCCGACCGGCCGGCCACAGCTGTCGTCGTGCGCCCGGGCGGCTACGTGGGGTGGCGCGGGCGGGGCGGTGGAGAGGAGGTGGGGCGGTGGTGGGGACGGGTCGTCGGCGAGGCGTGAGGGAGAGAGGAGAGGGAAGAGAGTGATTGTGTGGCGCGCTTCTCGCCGTGTGGATTGCACGCGTCGCGTTTGCGTCGGGTTAAAGAACGATGAAAAACGCGCGCGGGCAGAGGAGGCGGCGCCCCCTCCTCTTGCTTCGCCCGCGCGCGACGCGCCCCGGTGGCGGCGGGCGCGCAGGTAACGCTGCGCGCCGCCCGCCGGGGGGCGTGCGGCCCGAACCGAGCGTCGGGCCGCCTCAAAGAGTGGCGGGGCGGCCGACGGCTGCGCGGGCAGGGCTCTCGGCCCTGCACCGGCCGCCGCCGCGCGGCCGCCGCCGCGTCGTGATTGTATTCAACAGCCTCCGGAAAAGGGGGGCAGTTGGGGGACGAGGTGAGGCGTACAGGGGCGTGGAAAGGAAAACGGGGGTCGGGGCGACGTCGTCGCCACGGCGTCCGGCGCGGGAGGCTCTGCAAAAACCGAGCCGTCCTCGGGTCGTCGGCGCAAGGAGGGGGTGGGGGTGGGGCGGGAAGGGTTGTTGAGGCAGCGCTTGGTGACGCGCGCGCCTCGAAAAAACTGGGCGGGCTCGATCGACGCCCGCGCCGTCACCGGATGCGCAGCAGTCTGCGCAGGGCGTCGCTGGCGGACGCGTGGGGCGTCGGCGCGGCGGCCGGCGACGGCGACGCCGCGACCGCGGGCCGCGGCGCGAGCAGCGACGCGGGCGGCGGCGGCAGCGCGTCCGGCGTGGGCGATACGTAAAAGCCGGGGCCGGCAAAGTCGGCGGTCGTGGGCGGGGGAGGGCCGGGGAGCACGGCGCCGCGCTTGGGCTTGTTGGGCGCCGACGCGGGTGTCGGCGCCTTCTTGCCCCCCTTCTTTCCCCCTTTTTTCTTGGACGCCGGCGTCGCCACCGCGTCCAGGCCGCCCGCGGCGCCGGGCGGCGGCTCGTCGAAGGCAAAGGGGACGAGGTCCCGGCCATACCCCTCTCCACGGGGCGCGTTTGCACCCGTGCGCGCCTCGGACGAGCAGGCGTCGACGAGGCGGTCGACGAGGTGCTCGCCGCCGGTGAAGGTTTGCTACGGGGGAGGAGGGAAGGGTGGGATCTCTCCGCGACGCGCCGCGCTGGCGAGCAGCGAGTCGCTCGGCGGCCCCCGGCCGCCGCCAGCGAGCTGGCGCGCATTCATCTCTCGCGCGGCGGCCGCGGCGCGGGCGCTGAGCGCGGCGCGGGCGCACAGCGCTGGCGCGGCGGTGGGGCGCGCGCGCGGGGGCGCGGCCCGGGACGCGCCGGCCGCGGCGGCCCTCCAATGCGGGCGGCACGCGCAAGCCGCGGTCGCCGGGAGAGGTGCGGCCCCGCACGGCGCGCGACGGCGGCGCCCCGGCGCCGCGCCGCGCCGCGCCGCGGCCGGAGCCGTCGCGCCACCCCTGGACGCACCTGGTGAAGGTGGGTTGCCATGGCGGCGGACGTGGAGGCGCGCAAGGCGCGACCTGGGAAGAGTGACGCCGCTCGACGGACGCCGCGGCGTCCTCGCTCTCTGCGCGACACCCATGACCCGCCACGACCACTCGTGGCGCTGCCTGGACCCCGACGGTTCCTGCTCGCCCGCCTGCGGCGGCGGCGGCGGCGGCGGGCGCGACGGCCGGCCCCAGCTCGCGCGCGGCGCGGGCCCGTCCCGCTTCCGCTTTGGCGCGCGCCGGGAGCGCATCGACTGGGGGGCGCTGTGCGGCATTGATGTCGATGATGTGGTGGGGAGAGGGTGGGGGTGGGCGGGGCGCGGCGAGGCGTCGCCGCGCGCGGTCCGCGCGAGCGCCGCGAAACCGCCCCCCGCGAAACCGCCCCCCGCCCACCCCAGGCCGCGCGCACCGACCTGGACGCCCTGGAGCGCGTCATCACCGCGGTCGCGTACGGCGATTTGGACGCGGAGCCGGGCGGCAAGCTGAGCGAGGCACGAGGGGGGGGGGGGGGGCGGGAGGCGGACGGGCGCGCGGCGGTCGACCCTTGGGGGGGCGGCGCCCCGGCCGCGGGCCCCCCCCCGCGCCCCCCCCGCCCCGCGCCGCCCCCCCCCCCCCCGCCGGACGGGCGCGCGGCGGTCGACCCTTCCCCGCCCACCCACCCCACCGCAGGTCTCCTTGCGTCGCCTGTTCCGGGCCGCCCAACTCACGGTGCAGTACCTGCTGCACGCGCAGGACGCGCTGGCGGCGTTGGCGTCGACGGCGCGCGCGGCGCGCGACCGCGCTCGCCGCCGCGCGGCGGCCGCCCGCGACGACGCGGCGGCCGCGCGCCGGGACGCGTTGCGGGCGCTGGAGCGGGCCCAGCCACGGGAGCGGGAGCGGGAGCGGCCGCGGTCGCGCGAGCGCGAGCGCCGCGGCGCCACGCGCGGACCCGCCCCCGCGCCTCCCGCGCCGCGCACATCCTCCACCTCGTCTTCCGACGCCACCCGGCTCAAGCTCGAGCTCGTGCTCGAGCGTCAAGCGTCCTTGGAGCGCCGGCTCGAGGCCGTGTCGGCCGACGCGCGCGCGGCCGCCGCCGCCGCCGCCGCCGCCGCCGCCGCCGCCCGCCCGCCCCCCGCCATCGACGCGACCACCATTGCGGCCGCCGCCGCGCGCGCGGCGGGCAGCGCGGTGGACGCGGCGGTGGCCGCCGGCGCCGACCGTGCGGTCGCCGCCGCGGCGCGCGCCGCGGACGCAGCCGCCCGCCGGGCGGTCGCCGCCGCCGGCGACGCCGTGACGGCGACCGCGGTGCGCGCGGCCGAGCGCGCGGCGGCGGCCGCGGCGGCCGCGGCGGTGGGTGCCGCGGGCGCCGGCCCCGACGCCGCCCGCCTCGCCCGCCTCGAGGCCGACGTCGCGGCCGTGCGCCAGGACGCGCGCGACGCGGTGCGGGACGCGGTCAAGGACGCGGTGCGCGCCGCGCGCGACCAGGGGGGCGACCAGGGCGCGGCCGCTGCGCGCGCGGCCGCCGCGGCGGCCGCCGCAGCCGCCGCCGACGCGGCGCGCGCGCGCGACGGCGCCGAGCGGGCGGCTGCCAAAGCTGCGACCGCGACCGCGACCGCGGCCGAGGAGGAGGACGCGGGCCTGTGGCGCCTGGCCGCCGCGCGGCCGCCCCCTATCGTCACGGCCGTTCCCGTCTCCGTGCGCGACGCGGCGCCCAGGCCGGCGTCGCCGGTCGCTGTGGTCGCGTTGCAGGCGCCGCCGCCGCCCCAAGCGCCGCCTCCCCCTCCTCCGCTGCCGCCGCCGCGCCCGCACCCCCAACAAGACCCCGCCCCCCGCCCGCCGATGCCCCCGCCCCCCCAACAACACGGACAACACCCCATCACGTACGACGTCGCGTCCTCCCTCCCCCACGCTCTCGCCGGCGCCCCCCGCCCCGGGGCCCGCTCCCGCTTCCCCCACCGCGCCCACGCCTTTGCCGCCCAGCGCCCCGCCACCGCGGCCGCCCTGGAGGCCGAACTAGAGGCGGGGCTGGCGTCGCTGGGGGTCGACCCGCGCGCGGGCGGCCTGTCGCCGCGCTCGCGCGACGCGGCCCTGGTCGCCCTGGCCTCCCGCCGAGCCGCCGCGCTCGCGGAGCTGGAGCCGGCGGCGGCGGCGCACGCGGCCGTGGTGCGCGCGGGGCTGGCCGCGCACCTGGCGGCCGCGGTGGTGGAAGGGCGGCGCGCGCCCGCTCGCGCAGCTGCCTGGGGCGCTGCCCCTCCCGACGCCTGGGCTGGCGACGTGCCGCGCCCGCCGCCGGGGTGGGGCATGGCGACGTCGGGGTCGGGCGGGGATTGAGATAGAGAGGAGGTTGGGGGGGTGGAGAGGGGCAGCGACGGCGGCAGTTGGCCGAGTGTGAGCACCGGCGTCGCGCTCACAACACCACGCCGCGCCCGCCCGAGGTAGGGATACGGTTTTGTGTGTATCACCGCCCCCCGGGGCACCTCGCACACCCCAGCCGGCGGCGGGAGCGCGCCCGCGGCGCCGCGATGCATGCCGCGGCGCCGATGCGCCCCCCAAACCCGCGCAGTTTGCTCACCCAGCGCCCTTGTTCCATTCCAATAGGAGCGCTTCAGAGCTCGACAAGGGGAGCGGCCGAGCCTCGCTCGCCCGCCACCAGCGCTCACGCCCGGCGTCGCGCGGCGAAATCTGGGCCGCGCCCGACGCGCCTCCCTCCACTTCCAAATGGCGTCCTTCTTTCACGAAGGACTCGTCACCAACACGGCCTGGACGGGCGCCCCCACCGCGGCGGGCGTCTACCCCGGCGACTGCGTCCGCCCCGCGCGGTCGACCGTGGGCAGCGCCCCCGCCCTGCCCGCGCCCGCAGCTGTGAACGGCCGCACGTGCACCAACGCGGGCGGCGCGCCCAGCGCGCGCGACGTGGCCCGGCTGCAGGGCCTCGTCGACGCGGCGACCGCGCTCGTCGCCGCGGGGGCGACCTACGCCCGGTCCCCGCCCCGAGGGGCTGCCAGGGCCGCGGCTCGAGCTGCGGTCGCGGCCGACTGGGCGCGCGCGGCGCGCCGGGGGCGGTCGTCGGCGGGGGGGGTGCTCACGTCGGCCGACGGCGGCGCGCGGCGCCCGTCGGAAGCCGGCGCCGCGGCCGGGCGCGCCCTGGCGGCCAAGTTTCTTGGGGGCGGGCCGGCGGCGCCGGCCGGGGGCCTCCTCGACGCTCGGCCCGTCGACGCCGCGGCGTACGCCTCCCTCAAGAACGCTTTATCCGCCGCGTTCGCTGAAGCCATGCAGCAGTGCGCCTCCCCCGAGCAAGCGTCCGCCCTGGGCCAACTGTGGTCGACCGTCGCCGCCTTCTGCGACCGCTCGGTCGCGCGCGTCGCTGAAGCGGGCGCGCACGCGGCCGACGCCGACCGCCGGGCGGCCGCGGCCGAGCTCAAGCTGGAAGAGGTGGGGGTCAGTCCGCTGCCGTCTGAAGACGGAGGGGTCGACGGCGCGGAAAACCGGGGGTGGGCCGCGGCGGCGCCCGCGCCGACGCCCCCGCCCGCGCCGCGCACGGCCGCTGGCCTGACGGCAGCCGAGCAGAGGGCGCTGGACGCGTGCGCGTTTGCGGCCGAGGTGGGGCCGGCGGCGCGGCGCGCGGCGGAAGCGCGCGCGGCGGCCGCGCCGGTGTGCCCGGCGCCGACCGCGCGAGATGCCGGCGTGCGGTCGTCGGTCAACGCGCTGCGCCGCAGTGCTGTGGTGGAGAATGTGCCTGTCGCCTCGCCCCCTCCTGCGGGCTTTGCGGACGCGCTGGCTGACGCCGTCGCGGTCGGCGCGGCGGCCGCCGCCGCCGCCTCCCCACAGCCGCGCGCCTCGCTCGAAGGCTCCCCGTCCGCGCGGCAAGGGTCATCTTCCCCGCCGCGGCCGCCGCCGCCGCCGCCGTCGCCGCCGCGGCGGCGGTCGCTCGTCGGGCGCGTCTCGTCGGCCGGCGACGACCACGACCACCCCGATGCCAACGCCACCGTGCGCATGGCGGTGTCGCCCCTGCGATCCCGGGAGTGGGCGACCGGAGGGGACGCTGTGGTCGCCCCGCCGGGGCGGCCGCCGCGCTCGCCCGCGCGGCGGTCGGCCGCGGGGCTGGCGGCGGCCATGGCGTCGCTAGAGATTGAGGTTGAAGTTGAGAAGGAGAAGAAGGCGGAGAGCGAGGCGGCCGAGAGCGAGTCCGCGTCGCCCGCCGCGGCGTCGCCCCCTCCTTCTTCGCCGCCTCCCTCCCCCTCGCGCCTTCTCGGCGCCCTGGCCGCCGCCGCGCGCCGCGTGTCCAGCGACGGCATCGCCGGCCTGTGCGCGGCCGGCGCGGCGGCGGCGCACGCGGGGTGGGCTGCCGTGCACCCGACGGGCGCGGGCGAGGGCGAATCGCCGCACATGACCGCCCTGCCTGAAGCGTCGAACGATGGCGAGCGGTCGGCCTCTGAGGCGGAGCCGGCGGCCGTCGAGGAAGAGGCGAAACCCGCGACGCCGCCGCCGCCGGTCGCCGACCCTGCCCGCTCCTCGTTCAAGGGCAAAAAAGGCAAAAAGGCCAAGAAAGCGGCTGCTCGCGCGGCGCGCGACGCGTCCTTTGCGGCCGCCGCGCTCGGCGGCGCGAAGGCGGCCGTCGGTGCGCCGCCCTCGCCGTCGCCCGCCTCCAAGCGCAAGGGCCAGGCCAAGGCGTGCATCGGCATGGATGATTCGCTGCCGCCCACGATAGGGGAGGGCGAGGCAGGGCCGAGCGGGGAAGAGGCAAAGCGCGACGACGCGCCGCCGTCGCCGCCGGCCCTCCCCCCTTCTACCGCCTTTGTCGCCACCACCGCGCGCCGCCTGTCGTCCGGGTCGGCCGACGGGTCGGCCGCTGCCGCGCCCGCCGCGAGCGCGGGCCCGCCCTCCTTGCCGTCGGTCGCGGAAGTGGCGGCCGAGCTCGCCGCGCGCGCGGCGCGCGCGCCGCGCGCGGCGCCCCGCGCGCGCGCGCCCGAGGACGACGCCGAATCCGCCGCGCCGCCCGCCGCCCCGTCCTGGCGGGACGCGCTCGGGTCGGCGGCGCTGGGCGTCGAGGCCGCGGCCGGGCGGTGGGACGCGACGGCCGCCGCGCCGCCGCGCGGGCCCACCCTCGTCGCCGTCGCCCCCCCCACCGTCGCCGCCCTCGGCGGCGGAGGCGACGGCGAGGGCGACGACACGCCGGGCGCGGGCGCGTGCCTGCCGGCGTCGCTGTTTTCGTCCGACGACGGAGCAGGGGGGGGGGGCGCGGTCGCCGCGCCGCCGCCGCCCTCGTCCCTGGCCTCCCTGTCCCCCTCCCGCCGCCCCGGGCTATCCACCCTATTTGCGGCCGGCGGCGCCTTTGCCGGCGGGCCGGCGGCCTCGGACGATGGCGGCAACGACGCAGAGGGTTATGCTTCCGCCGTCTCGGACGGCTCCTCCGCCTCGTACGCGTCTGCCATGTCGCGCGGGTCCGCCATGGCGGCGTGGGGTGTCGGGGCGGGGGCGCGGCGGGCGCCGCGCGGCGAGTAGAGGGTGCCGGGCGTGTTCGCGCGCGCGCGTGCAGAGAGCATCACTCCCGTCCCTCGACCTCTCCCCCCCCCCTCTCTTCCAGGCTGCCGCGCGGCCCCCCGCCGCGCGCGCCGACGCCGCCGGGCGCCGCCGCGCGCGCGGCGGCGCCGGGAGGCGGAGCGGCGCTCGCGGGCGGCACCCGCGGCGCCGCCAGCGGCGACCATCGTCCTCGCCCTCTGCCACCCGCGCCCTTGCGCGGCGCGCGGGAGCCGGCGCGCCTCGTGCGCGCTGCCGCGGCCCCCGCATCGGAATCCGCTGACGCGCCCGACTCGCCCGCCCGGCGTCTCGTTGATGAGGTGAGGGAGAGTCGGTGACTCGTGGCTGAGGGGCGCGCGCAATTGGTACGGGTTTGACGCCGGGGAGGCCAACATTAAAACTCACGCGGCGGCCTGCCCCCTCACCAGGTCGCCGCGCGCATCGCGCTGCCGCCCGACCAGCTGCATGCCATCGCGACGTCCATGGCGGACGCCATGGCGGCCGGCCTGGCCGGCGCGCCGGGGGCCAGGTCGGTGCGGGGACGAGGGACACTCAAGAGGTTCGGCCCCGGCCCACGCCGCCCGCCGTCCGACCCACCCCCTCCGCAGACTGCCCATGATCGCCACCGGCCAGGACCTGCTCCCCGACGGCCGCGAAACGGGCGACGCGTTCGCGGTCGAACTCGGCGGCGGCGGCCTGCGCCTCGCGCACGTCGTGTTTGGCCCGGGGCGCCACTCCATCAACCGCCTCGTGGAAGCGGGCCTGGACGTGCCCGCGTCGGTCAAGGCGGGCCACGTGGACGCCCTGTTCGACTGGGTCGCCGCGTCGCTCCTCCCCTTTGTCGCGGCGGCCGGCTGGGACGCCGCCGCGCGCGGCCCCCCTCCCCTCGGCCTCTGCTTCGCGTTCCCCATGCGGCAGGCGGCGGGCGACTCGGGCGAGTTGCTGGGGTGGGCCAAAGGGTTTAGCTGTGAGGGAGGCGTCGGGGCCGACCCCGCGGCGCTCCTGACCGCCGCCACCGCGCGGGCGGGCGTCCGCATGCCCGTTCTCGCCCTCGCCAACGACGCCGTCGCCGCCCTCGCCGCCGCGCGCTACGCGCGGTCGCCGCCCGCGGTCGCGGCCGTCGTGCTCGACGCCGGCGCCAACGCTGCCTACGTGGAATGCCTGGCGGCGATCGGCAAGTATTACGCGGCGTCCCAGCCGGCGCGCGACTGGCTGCCGCGGTCGCCGGACGTGGTGGTGGATGTCGAGTGGCCCCACTTCGCCGACGCCGCCCTCCCCGCCCTGCCCGACGACGCGGCCGGGGTGGGCGCATTTGAAGCGTTGGTCGGGCCGATGTACGTGGCAGAGGCGGCGCGGCGGCTGCTGGCGCGCTGCGCGGCCGCGGGCGGCTGGTATGGCGCCGGCCCGCTCCCGCCCGCCCTCGCCAGCCCCGGCGCCCTGGACGCCGCCACCGTGTACCGCATCGGTTACGATGGGAGCGAGTCCCTGGACGAGGCTGGGTCGACCCTCCGCCTCCCCCTCGCCGACCGCGCCGCCGCGCGGGACGCGTGCGCGGCCCTGCTGCGGCGCGCCGCCCGCCTGACGGCGGCCGGCCTGGCCGGCGTGCTGCAGCACCTCGAGTGCGAGCCCTCGCACGGGCCTGTGCCGCCCGTGGACGCCGCGCCGGACCCGCACGCGACCTCGTTCGACCCGCCGCCCGCGCACCCGCGGTCCGTGGTCGCCCTGGAAGGCCCCCTGTTTCGGCGCGTCGGCGGCGCCCTGGCGGGCGACCTGCGGCAGGGGCTCGACGACTGCCTCGGCCCCGCCGCGTCGTCGCGCGTCGACCTCGTCGCCCCCCCCGGCGGCGCCCCCCTGGGCGTCGCCGCCCTGGCCGCGTCCGCCGCCGCGCGCGCAACCGCCATGGGGACGCAGGACGTCGACGGCGTCGAGCCCGACGGCGGCTTCTTCCCGCCGCGCGCCGCGGGCGCGACGCCCGTGCCGCCGGCGCCACCGCGGGCGAGCCAGTTTTAGAGGTGGAGAGACAATAGTGTGGGTGCTTGTTTTGCCGCCCGCGCGGTGTGCAGGTACGGAAACAGAGAGACCGAACGCTGCCCGCGGCCGACCCACCTCCACAGCGCCGCGTCGCCCGACCATGCGCCGCCTGCTCCCGCGGCCGCCAGCTGGTCCCGCGGACAGCATGCTGCCCTGTGCGGCGCTTGCGGGGTAGGCAGGGGGAGGGGGCGGCGTGAGGCGCCGGGCCGCCGTCGCGGGCATCGGGCGCCGCCACCCTCGCAGGTCGCTCCAGGGCACGCATTTTACACCCAACATCCCTCCCACAGGCGCGTCAGCGCGCGCCGGGTCGCAACCGCCGCCGCGCAGGCGCCCGCGACCGTCGTCGGCATCGCGGCCGCCGTCGCGGCGCGCACCGTGTCCGCGGCCGACGTCACGGAGCAATGGCTCGCCCGCATCGCGCAGTGCGAGCCGGCGGTGGGCGCTTTCGTGTCGGTCGACGCTGACGGCGCGCGCGCAGCCGCGTCGGCGCTTGACGCCGCGCTCGACGCCGGCGCCCCGCCCGGCCCCCTGGCCGGCGTCCCGGTAGCGGTCAAGGACACGCTGGCGACGGCGGGGCTGCGGACGACGGCGGGGTCGAAAGCGTTGAGAGGCCACGTACCGGCGTACGACGCCGTCGCCGTCGCCCGCCTGCGGGCGGCGGGCGCCATCGTGGTCGGCAAAGCCAATTGCGACGAGTTTGCGATGGGGTCGACGACGGAAACGTCGGCGACGGCGCGCACGGTCAACCCCTGGGACGCGGCGCGCGCGCCCGGCGGCTCGTCCGGCGGGTCGGCCGCCGCTGTCGCCGCCCGCGCGACGCCCGCCGCGCTCGGGTCCGACACGGGGGGGTCGATCCGCCAGCCGGCGTCGTACTGCGGCGTGGTGGGCGTGAAACCGACCTACGGCCTGGTCCCGCGCGCTGGCCTCCTCGCGTACGCGTCCTCGCTCGACTGCGTCGGCCCGCTGGCGGCCACGGTGCGGGACGCGGCCGCGCTGCTGACGGTCATCGCGGGGCCGTGCGTCGAGGACGCGACGGCGAGCGCGCGTGCGCGCGTCGACTATCTCGCCGCGCTCCCGCCGACCGACGCGCTCGACACCCGCCCCCTCGCCGGCGTCACCGCCGCCGTGCTCGACACCGGGGCCGGCCTGGCCCCCGGCGTGGCGGCCGCGTTCGAGGGCGCGGTCGCGCACGTCGAGGCGCTCGGCGCGCGCGTGACGCGCGTCGCGCTCCCCTCGCTCGCCGCCGCGCTCCCCGCCTACTACGTCATCGCCCTCTCCGAAGCGTCCAGCAACCTGGCGCGCTACGATGGTGTGCGATACGGGTCCCGAGGGGAGGCGGAGGCCGAGTCGGCGGCCGCGCTCATTTCGGCCGCGCGCGCGGCGGGCCTGGGCCCCGAGGTCAAGCGCCGCATCCTCATGGGCACATACGCCCTGTCGGCGGGCTATGTGGACGCGTACTACACCCGCGCACAGCGGGTGCGGGCCATGGTGGCGGCCGAGCTGGCCGCCGCGCTCGACGTCGCGGCCGGCGGCGCGACGGTCCTCCTCGCGCCCGCCGCCCCCTCGGCCGCCCCCCTGCTCGGCGCCGCTGAAGCCGACCCGCTGGCCATGTACCTGTCGGACGTGCTCACGGTGCCGGTCAACCTGGGGGGGCTGCCGGGCGTGTGCGTGCCGTGCGGGGCGGACGGCGGGATGCCCGTCGGCCTCCAAATCGTCGCCGGCGCGCACCGCGACGCGGACGCGCTGCGCGTGGCGCACGCGTTTGAAGTGACGGCCGACTTTGCGCGGCTGGGGCGGGCGCCGCTGGCGGCGACGCTGTGATGAGAAAAAGGTTTTTGAAACACGAAACACACCCCTCCCCTCCCCCTCCCTCTCCCTCCTCACTTGGCCTCGTACCACGAGTCCGCGTGCTTGGCGTCCACCATCAGCTCCACCCGCAGCGGGTTGACGTGGCAAAAGGGGCGCTCCATGAGGCGCACGACGCGCGCGAGCGCCGCGTCGACGCACCCGCGCGGGCCTTCCAGAATCACCTCGTCGTGCACCTGCAGCAGCAGCGTCCACCCCATGGCCGCCAACTCGGGGTCGGCCCCGATTTGGACCATGGCCGCGGTGGCCACGTCGGCGGCCGAGCCTTGGATCGGGGTGTTGATCGCGGCGCGCAGCGCGTGCCCTCGCGCCGCCGGCGCCGCGCCCGCCCCGCGCGCCGCGTCCGGCAGCCGCCGCCGCCGCCCGAGCAGCGTGCGCACATAACCCTTGTCCATGGCCTCGGCCCGCATGCGCGCCTGCCAGTCGCGCACCTCGGGCCGCGCCTCGTACCAGCGCGCGACGGTCGCCTCGGCTTCGTCGAGGCCCGTCCCGAAATCGCGGGCGAGGCCGTGCGCCGTTTTGCCGTACGCAATGGAAAAGTTGAGCACCTTGGCCTTGCGCCGCTCGGAGGCGTAGACGTCCTTAAGGAGCGGGACGCCCCCACCCCCACCACCATCGCCCGTCTCGAGCACGACCCGCCCCGCGTCGACGTCGGCCCGGATGTAGTCGTACATGGAGAGCGCGGTGCGCGAGTGAAAGTCGCCGCCGGCGGCAAAAGCGGCGAGCATGGACTCGCAGCCGGCCATGTGGGCGAGCAGGCGCAGTTCGAGTTGGCCGTAATCCGCGACGACGAGCGTCTTGCCGGACGCGACGTCGGCCGTGAACGCGCGGCGCACGCGGTACCGATCCTTTTCCAAGGCGGGCTGGTTTTGGAGGTTGGGGCGCCGCGCCGAGAGGCGGCCCGTCTCGGTGTTGATGTTGAGGGAGCAGTGCACCCGGTCCAGGCGCCCCGTCGCGGGGTCGCGGGTCGCGATCGCGTCGCCTTGCAGGGGCACGATGAAGTTGGAGAGCAGGGTGTCGATGGCGGCGCCCTCGACGAGCGCGTCGACCGCGGCGCACGCCGCGAGGCCCGCCTCGCCGCCGCCGCACGCGGCGTACAGCGGCCCCACGCCCAGCGCCTTGGCCTCAGCATGGAGCGCGGGCGCGGCGGCGACGGCGGCGGCGGCGGGCGCGTCGGCGTCGGAGTCGCCGCCGTCGGCGAGCACGGCGGCGAGGTCCGGCGCGTCGTCCACCACGCCCGCCGCCAGCCCCCGCCGCTCGTCCAGCGCGCGCTTGGCGGCACCCGGCTTGCCCGCCAGCGCGCGCAGGACCGGGGTCGACACCGCGGGCGCGCCCGAGGGCGTGCGCACCGCGGGCTCGAGCGGCGACCGCGCGTCGGGACCCCATACGCCGTGCAGCGTGATCTCCCGGTTCTTCAGAGGTTTCGCCTTGCCCTCTTCAATAAACCCGGTCGTGTTAGGCACCTTGAAGACGCGGGCGAGGGGGACGCCGCCCGAGTCGGCCGCGCCGCCCGTCGCGCCGCCCGACGGCGCGCCCGCGAACAACAGCTGCCGCACCTGCGGCCCGCTCGTCACGTTCATGAACTCCGCGCCGTCCACCCTGGACGCGGCCCACGCGCGAAAGGCGGCCTTGGCCGCTTCGCGGTCGGCCTCGGCCCGCGTTTGCGCGGCAGCCAAATGGTCCCTGTCCACGTACACCCCCGCCGCCTCCATGTCGGTCAGCAGCTCCCCAAACGGCCGCCAGTAGTCGACATACAGGTTCCACATGGTGTAGGTCGGCGCGCCGACGGGCGTCGCGTCCGCGAGCGCGCGGTCGGCGTCGACCCGCATCGAGCGCAGGCGCGCCTCGAGCGCGTCCCGCAGGTCGTGCGTCGCCTTGGCGTCCAGGGCGGCGTACCGGATCCATTTACCGCGGGTGGACGGGGAGGTCTGGAGCGCGTCGACGGGGGGGACGACGACCAGTTTGCCGTCGGACCCGTCCTTCTTCTTGTTGGGCTCGCCGAACAGGGCCTTCATGGACGTTTTGGACCGGGTCATGGAGTCGTCGCCCGACGGTTCCGCGGATGCGGGGGCGCCGGCCGCGGGGCGGCCGCGCGCGCGCGCGGCGCCGCCGCCGCGCGACTCCGCCGCCGCCGCCGCGCTCCCCAGCAGGATCTCGGCGTCGTTGGACAGCGACTCGAGCGAGTAGCCCTTGCCCCGCACGCGGCCGCGGGACGAGTCAAAGAGGCGCGCCATGTGCATCGTGTCGCCCGCAAAACCCTTGACATCGATGCCCGCGTTGCCGAGCACGTGCCGGTCGAACGAGTAGTTGTGCCAGGCCTTGAGGATGGTGGCGTCCTCGAAAAAGGGTTTGAAGGCGGCAAAGATGGGGGCTGCCGCGTCGGCGTCGCCGCCGAGAAGGGTGTCGACAAAGAGTTGATTCACGGGCGCCTCCCCCTCCTGCAACCCCTGCGCCCCAAAGTGGACGTCGTCCCCGCAGTAGATGGTGAACGAGATGACCGCGCCGTGCCCGCACGGCGACTCTTTGGCGATGTCGATGCCCGCGACCTCGGTGTCGCACGCAAAGACGCGCCCGCGGCACAGACTAGACGTGAGAATCGATGCGACACGCTCCGCGTCCCTTGCATCTGTGACGACGTGGATGTAGGGGGGCGCGGGGTCGCCGGGCGGGTCGGCCGCGAGCGCGGCGAGCTCGGCAGGGGTCAGGCGGAGCGCGCGCGGCTCGTCGCCGGCGTCGCCGTCGTCCGAGCCGGTGGTGGTGGTGGTGGAGGAAGAAGAAGTGGAGGTTGCCTCGGCGGCGGCGTCCGCGGCGGCCGCCTTTTTGGCGCGCGGCTTGCGCGGCGCCTTTTTAGGGGTGGCGTCGGCCGCAGCGGCGTCGCCCGCCTCCCCACCCTCATCCACCGCCGCCGCAACGGTCGCATGCCTCAAAATGTCCGCCGCCAGCGCGTCGCGCACGGCGGCGTCCTCGACGAAGAGCGGGGACGCGTCGTCGGCGGGCGGCGGCGGCTGCGGCGGCGGCGGCGCGCGGCGCTCGGCCCCAAACTGGGCCGCCCCGCGCGCCGCGCCGCCCGCCCGCGCCGTCAGGGCCGCCTCCGCCTCGACCGCCGCCGCGCGGGCGGCCGCGGCGGCCGCGGCGCGAAGAGGGAGCTCGTCGTTGGCCGGCGCGCGAAACTCGGCGGCCTCAGCGCGCGCGCGCCGCGGCGCCGGCCGGCCGCCCGCGCCCGTGGCCGACGCCGCGGGCGCAGGCGCCACCCCCCCTTTCAACGCCTGCTCGCGCTCGGCGCGCTGGCGCGCCCAAAAGGGTTCGGCGGTCGGCGACGGCGACGACGGCGACGCGCGGGCGTGGGGGAGGGGGCGCCCCAGGCTGCTGACGGATTGGAAAGGAGGGCCGCGTCGGCCGACGCCGCCGCCCCCCGCGCCGGCCGACCCCTGCCGCGGCGCGCACGCGGATGCGGCGGGATCCCCCCCGCGCCCACGCACCGCCTCGCGGCGTCCGCGGCGCGGCCGGCGAGGTCGCCGGCTTTGCGCCGCATCGGCGCTGGGCGGGAGGAGGGCGCCAGAGGCATGCCGACTGACGGCGGGGCGTCGGCGACGCCCTCTCCACTCCTCCTCCCGGGTCCAGGGCTGGCCAGCGCCCCGCTTGCCCCCCTTCATTCATGACCCTCGCCCGCACCTGGCGCGAGGGCCGCCTGCTCCACCTCGCCGTCGCGGTCGGCGTCGGCGTCTCGTCCGGCGTCTGGCTCTTCGACGCGCCCCTCAAACAGTATGCGGCGGAGAGGGCGGCGGCGGCAGATGCGGCGGCGGCACGGGAAGGAGGAGGAGGAGGGCGCTCGGGCGAGGCAGGGCGGCAGTAGGCTGGAGAAGGGTCGCCGGGCGCGCTGTGTGACTGCCGCACTGTTTAACCAGGGGCCCAGGGTTGCGCCCGCTCGATGCCTGGGGTCGGCCCACGGGCGGCGCTGGGGCAGCAGCGCGCGGGCGCCGCGCGCGCACTCTCTCTCTCTCCAAACCCCTCATGCAGCCCGCCGCCGTCCCCGCGTCCACCGTCGTCAAGGGCGTCGCCGCGGCCGCCGCGCTGACGTGCGGCGAGGGTGCGGCGGCGGCGGCGGCCGCGTGGCGCTCGCCCTCCCCCCAAACCCGCCCCCCACCCCTCCCCAGGCAACTCTTCTGGGCCGCCCGCAAGTCGATCGGCCCCGCCTCGCCCCGCACCACGCGCCGGGACTGGGTGGCGGCGGCCGAGCTGGGGTCGTGGGCGGCGCCGCTGACCGCGGCGCCTGGGAGGGCCGCCGCGCTCAACCCCGGCCGCAAACGGCTCGGCCAGTGAGAGACGCCGTGCTCGTTTGTGCGGCCATCGGTTTGTCGGGTTGCAACGCGCGCAAAGTCGGCGCCCGCCCGCGGGGAAGGGGGCGAAGGGGTGCAAACAAAAAGGGGGCGGTCGGTCGACGGGTGGGGCATGGCGCCGCCGCGCGGGCGCGCGGGTGTGGGCGCGGGGGGTCTGCCGCGGCGCGCGGGCGGCGGCGGCGCGGGCGCGAGGGGGGGTGAGCCCCGCTCGGGCGCCTCGCCACCGCGGTCCGCGCGCGCGCGGCCGCCTCGCCCCGGGGCCTCACCCGCAGCGCGGCGGCGCCGTGAGTGCTAGTTTTGTGAAGGGGATTTGTGAAGGGGAGACGGGTGTGGCCGGGACGGGGAAAATCGGGCCGCCGCCTCTCACCCGAGCCCCAGGGGCGCCGCTGCGGGCGGCCAGCCGCCCACACCGAAACCGGCATCAGCGTGCACCGACGGCGGCGCGGGCCGGGGCGGCGGCCCGCCGGCCGGCGGCACCCCCGGCGCGCCGGCCGGCGGCACCCCCGGCGCGCCGGCCGGCGCCGGCGCCCCAGGCCCGCCGAGCGGCACCAGCCGGTGCAGCGCCACGCGCACCTCGCCACCCACCGACCGCAGCCCGAGCAACGCGTCCAGGGAGCCCCGCGGCGGCGCGGCGCCCGGCGCGGCGGGGCCGTCTGCGCCCGCCCCCCACTCGGCCGACTCCCACGTGTGCAGGTGGGCCGTCACCCGGCGCGGCACGGCGGCCGCCGGCTCGCCAAACATGATCTGCATGATGTAGTCGTCGTCGTGCTCGCCCCAGCCGGCGTGCGACGGGATCGGCGCGCCGCCGCCGCGCGTGTCGAGGGGGTCGCCGCCGCCGGACGAGGTCGCGTTCGACATGATCGTGTGTACCGGCTTGGCGCCGTCGCCGTCGGGCGGGGAAGGAGGGGAAGGCGCCCCAGCGGCGGGCGCGGAGAACAGGTCAAAGTCAAAGAGGGGGTGCATGCCGCGCGCGTCCTCGCCCGGCGGCAGCGGTGGCGGCGACGGCGGCCGCGCGACCGCGGTGGGCGTGTGGGACGCGCCGAGGCCGGTCAGGAGGTCGTCCATGAGGTGCGCGTCGGTCAGCAGGTGGTGGCCGTCGGCGCCGACCGCGACCGGCGGCGGCGGCACCCAGCCGTGGGGGGCGCCCGCGTCGGGCGCGCCGGCGGCGGCGCCCTGGGCCTGGGGGGAAGGAGGTGGGGCGCGTGGGTGAAGCGGCCTCGAAACGCGCGGCCGGCGGCCAGCGCCCGTCGCGTGGGCGCGGCGCGAGCTCGATCCAAGGCTGGCCGCCTCCCAGGGTGCGCACAGAGCTGCCGCAAAGGCAGGCCGGGCGCGCGGGCGGGCGGGCGGGCGGCGAGGCGGCCGAATCGTCGGCGCGACGGGGCCCGCGCCGGGCGCGTCCCTCCCAGGCCGGACCGGGCACGGCCCGGCCCGCCCGCGGTGGAAAGGCCGTGGGACATCGTCCCGCGCCGTCCGGGGCGGGCCAGGCGCCCACCAGCCCCCCAACCGCCGGCCGCGCCGCGCCGCGCCGCGGCCGCGCCGCGCCGCCGCGCCCGCCGCGCCCGCCACGCCCGCCACCCGCCCGCATTCCCCCACCCACACCCCTCGCTCTCTCCTCTTCTCACCATGCGGTACCGCTTGGCCGCCTGCCGGGGCGCCGACCGCCCCGCGAAGCAGCCGACGTGGTGTTTGCCCGCTTTGAGCTCTTTGCCGCACTTTGGACAAAACTGGAGCTCACATCCGTGCCCGCGCTCCTTGCCCGACCCGCGCACGTCGGGCGGCGCGCGGTAGTGCACCTTGAGGCGCCAGAGCTCGGCGAACGAGCGCGCGCAGCCGGGGTAGGGGCAGAAGAAGCGGGACGCGTCGTCGCGCGGGACTTTGGCGCGGGGGCGTGGAGGAGCTTTGGGGGGCATGGCGGGCAGGAGGCCGCGCGGCGGCGCGCGGCGCGGCGACGTGCGGGCGGCGCTCGGCGCGCCCGGGGCGTGCGCCGGCGACCGCGGGCGCGGTGTCGGCGGCCCAGGCGGGCGGAGGGCCGGGGGCGGGGCGCGCCGCGGCGATGCGGAGTGGGCGACAGCGGCGGCGGCGCGGCGGCCACCCCGACCCCGAACCCGTTTTCTCTTGGTGGCCGGCCGCTGTCGACCCCGTTTCGTTGCACGAGCGTGGCCACTCTGCTGTCACCGCAGCCTCGCCGCCAGTGCGTCCACGCGCGCCGCCGCGGCCGCCGCGCCGACCCTGCGCAACCCGGCCGCGGCCAGCCCCGCCGCCGCAAGCGCGGCCGCCGCGTGCGCCCCGCCCGCCGCCCCACTCCGCGCCCGGCTCGGCAGGTACGTCCTGAAAAAGGCCATCGCTTTGAGGCCGCCGCCGCGGCCGGCGAGGGCGGCGAGGGCGGCCGCGACGCCGGCGGCGAGCTCACAGCCGGCGGACGCCGTGCGCGCGCCCGGCGACGCGAGCAAAGCTGCTATACTCGTCACGGCCGGCGTCGCCGGCGCCGCCGCCGCCAGCCTCCCGGCCGCCGCGAGCGCCGAGGGCGGCGCGGCAAAGCGCGAGCCGCCGGCGAGCGACAGAAAAGCCAGGAGGTGGGCGTCGTTCTCGTTGGTCAGGGTCGCGGCCCAGGGGAGCAAGGTCGACCGCGGATCGGCCCGCATGGCGGCGAGCGAGGGAGGGGGGTGCAAGCGGAAGAGGGACGCAGCGTGGGAAAGGGCGGCCGCGACGGAGAACTGCCGCCACCACGCGCCGGGCGCGACCATGGCCAGCAATGAGAGCGCGACGACGACGGCGTCGAGCGCGAGGCGGGCGAGGTCGCGGGAAGCGGGGAGCGACGACCGCGCGGCCGCGGCGCGCGGCGGCGGCGGCGCAGCCCGCGGAGCCGGCGCCGGCGCTGGCTGCGATGGCCGCGCGCTGGCGCGCACGTCGTCGATGTCGAGGGCGGGGTCCTAGGGAGTGGAGGTGGTGGCGTCGATGAACTCTCTCCCTCTCCCTCTCCCTCTCCCTCTCCCTCTCCCTCTCCCTCTCCCTCTCCCTCTCCCTCTCCATCTCCTTCGTCTCACAATACGTTTGTACCACTTGGCGCGGGCGAGGCGCGCGGCCGCGGGCGTGGGCGCGTCAAAGGTGCGGGCAAAGGCGGCCCAGCTGGCGTCGGACTCAAAGTCGTGCGCGTCGAATGCGGCGAGCGCGGCGGCGGCCGCCATGATAGAGGGATGCGCCTGGCGCGGCGCGCTGTGGCGGCGAGCGGATGGGGAGTGAACGAGCTCCGGCACCGAGCGCCGCCACACACTCGCAGCCCGCCCGCGCGCCGCGAGGCGGTGCAGGGCGGAGCGCTGGCGTCCTCGCAGCGCGTGCCGGCCCAATGCACGCCCGGCCGCCCGCCCGGCCGAGAGCGCGCGCCGCCCCGACGCGCCGCCAGCCCACCCCGCCACGCGCCTCCTACACGACGCACACGGGCCTGGACTATGTCGTCCGTCCCGCGGCGGGCGCCCCCGAATTCGACTGCGTCGCCGCGCTGCGCGCCGACGCGTACTATGAGGGCCGCCCCGGCGGCGGCGGCCGCTTCCAGGCCTCGTATGTGAAGCAATTCCGTGAACAAGAGGCGCGCTCGCTCGCGTCGCGCACCGCGGGCGCCCCGCCCGAGTGCGCGACGCTCGCCGCGGTCGCGGTCGATGGCGCCGTGCTGGGCGCGCTGGACGTGCGGCCGCCGGCCAGCGCCGGAGGGGCGCACCCGGTGGGCGTGCCCAAGGTCGGGAGAGGAGAGCGGCCGAGGGGAGACAACGCCGTGCGGTCGGCCGACCGCGCCAACCAACCCTCCACCCCTCCTGTCCAGTCTGACCCCGCCGGCGCCGCCGTGCTCAACGTGGCCGTCTCCCCCGCCGCCCGGCGCGCCGGCGTGGGCGCGGCGCTGATGCGCGCCGCGGCGCGGCACGCGCGCGCAGAGTGGTCGGCCGCCACCCTCTACGCCACCGTCGCGTCCACCAACGCGCCCGCGCGCGCCCTGTACGCCCGGTGCGGCTACGCGGAAGCGGGCGAGGCGGCGCCGGGGGTCGGCGGGGGGGAACTCGGGCGAGAGATTTTGTTGAGGGCGGACGCGCGCGTTTCCGCCGAGAGTGAAGAGACTGGTACGAGCGACTGCGCGGTGGCGGCGTGAGAGTCTGTTGACGGTTTGGCGGTGGCAACGAGGGGCAGAGAGGGGAGGCGCCGCTCTCGCTCGCTGCACTCTCGCGCGCAACCACACCCTTCCCTCCTCTCCACCGACCATGGGCCTGTGCGCGTCCTCCCCCGCGTCCTTCAACTGGGCCGCCCCCGGCCGCACTTCGACGCCGGCCGGCGTCGCCGCCGCGCGTGCGGCGGTCGGTGCCATTGTGCGCAAGGCGCACTGCGCGCCCGTCTTCTCCCGCCTGGCGTGGCACGACGCGGGCACGTACGATAAGGTGAGGGCGTTGAGGAGGTGGTGGATCGCGGCGGGCGCCCAACCGCCGCCAGTCGGCCGGCGGCGATCCCTCTCGCCTCCACCTCCCTCTTCTCCACCTCTTCCCGACCTCTCACCCCCCCCCAACGCTTCCCCACCTCTCCCTCACCCCAGGCCAACCCCGCGTTCCCCGCGCGCGGCGGCGCCACCGGCTCGATCCGGTTCAAGAATGAAATGGCCCACGGCGCCAACGCCGGTCTGTCCGCCGCGCTCGCCCTACTCGCGCCGGCCGCCGCGACCGTCCCGGACGTGTCGTTTGCCGACCTGATCCAGATCGCGGGCGCGGCCGCGGTCGAAGAGTCGGGCGGCCCCAAACTGGCCATGACGTACGGCCGCAAGGACGCGCCGGGGGCGCTGTCGGCCGTCAAGGAGGGCAACCTGCCGGCCGGCGGCGCGCCGTGGCCCGCGCCCGCGGTGTCGGCGGGCGACCACCTGCGCCGCGTGTTTCACCGGATGGGGCTGACAGACCAGGACATCGTTGCCCTCTCCGGCGCGCACACCCTGGGGCGTGCCCGGCCGTCGCGGTCGGGGTTTGGCGCGGAACAGACCAAGTACACCGCGGCGGGCTGCCCCGGCGCGCCCGGCGGCTCTTCCTGGACCCCCAACTTCACCACGTTTGACAACAGCTACTTCATTGAGACTAAGAAGGCTGCGGGTGGGAAGGGCGACCCGGAACTGCTGTCGCTCGACACGGACAAGACTCTCTTTACGGACCCCGGCTTTGCGCCGTTTGCGGAGAAGTACGCGAAAGACCAGGACGCGTTCTTCGCCGACTACGCGGCCGCCCACGTGAAGCTGGCGGAGCTGGGCGTCGAGTGGGAGTCTAAAATTCCGGCGTGAGACGGAGCGTGGGGCGGCGTGGCGGTGTGCGGGCGCGCAAAACCCCGGCGCGGCGCGACGGGAGCCGCGCGCGGCCGCGCGGCTCCCTGGCGTGCTCGGGCACGCGCGGGCGCGCGCGCTGGAGCGGCGTGTGAGCGCGCGGCTCTCTGGCGGGCGAGGCGCCGCGTCTCTCCACGGTCGTCTCCTTTTAATCCGCGCCGGTCCCGCGCCGCGGCATCGCGGGGTGGGGGGAGAGGCGGAGGCGGCGAGGGAAGAGCGCGCGCACCCGACCCCTCTCGAGTTTCTTTCGTCCACACTCTCTAGGCCGCCTCCCGGCACCCGCACGCCCCCCCCTTGCCCGCCACCGCGTCCGCCGCCTCCAGCGTTCTCCTTTCAATCCTCATCACTGTCCTCCGACTGCATGACCCGCTCCCGCCCCTCGCGCGTCAGCACGGCCCGGTCGGACCCAAAAGCAGACGCCGCAAAAAGGGGGGAGGCGCGGAAGAGGAAAAAGGCGCCGGCGAACGCGGCGCAGTCGAGCGCGATGTCCGCCGCGGGCGCGCCGCGGACCGCGAGCGGCCCCAACCCAAACGAGAAAAAGAGGATGCCCCACAGGGGCGCAAACGCGAGCACCCAGGCGAGTGGGCGGTCGGCGAACGGGGGGGAACGCAGGCGCGACGCGAAACCCGCCACAAACCCGCCCGCCGCGGAGAACACGGTCGTCAGCGACAGCTGGTCGTCGCCCACGCCAGGGACGACAAGGCACCCGCCCGATGGCGCGGTGGCGGGGTCGACGCAGTCGAGGAGGACGGCGAGCGCGGCGGACAGTTGGGCCGCGTCGCCGCCGGCGCGCCGCTCGTACAGGTTTCCGTACCGCGCCGCCAGCTCGCTCGCAAATTGGGGACCGACCCCGACCCGCGCCCCGGCAAAGACGCGCAGCAGGGACGAGTTGGTGGGGTCGGCTACGACGACGACGGTCGACGGGCCCGGGCGCCACGCCGCTCGCAGGTCGTCCGAGGTCGGCGACGCGGGGTCGCCGGAGAGCAGGGTCGCGACGCGCACGCGGGGGCCGCCGCTGGCTTCGATCCGTTTGATGCGGGCGACCAGGGCGGGTTCCGTGCCGTCCGGGACAAGCCGCGCCGCGTCGACGACGACGGTTGCAGGATCGACGCTGACGGCCGCCGCGGCGCCCACCGTCAGGGCCGCGGTCGCGGCGGCGAGCGCGAGGGATTGCAGGGGCCGGGGCGGGGGGGGGGGGCGTGGCGGCGTCGAGGCCGGGTCGGCCGGCGTCGGCGCGCCCGCGCGCGGCGCCGCGCGGCCGCGCGCGCGCGGCGCGGACGCGGCGGGCGCGGCCGCCGGTGCCGGCGGGCGCGGAGGCGCGCCCGCGCGCAGCGGGGCGGGCGGCATTGGGGGGCGGGCGTGTGTGCGCGCAACAGCGCGCCCGCTCGCCGCAAAATCGTCGTGCGTCACACGCCGCCTTTGGAGGGCGCGGGCAGATCACCACCCCCCTCCACCCTCCCCGCCCGACCCGCCATCCGACGACGACCCCCCCAGCGCGTCCCCCACCGGCCCCGCGCCCGCCCCCGCCGCGCGCGCGTCCCACTCCTTGAGTTTCGCGCCCGACCGCGCGTCAAAGTCGGGCCGCAGCACGTCCCACCCCGTGGCGCCACCCGCGTCGCCGCCGCCCTTGTGCGGCCTCGCTCCCGGCGGGAGGGCGGCCGGCGCAGCGTCGGGCGCGTCCCCGCGCAGCGCGGCCAAAAAGGCCGCCTTCCCGGCCGCCGCCGCCCCTGCCGCCTTGGCGCCCGCGGCTTCCGCCGACCGCGCGTCGCGCTGTGCTTTGGCGACCGCGTTGAAGAGCTGGACGACGCCGCTGAGAAAAGAGAGAGGGGAGGGGCGCTGCGTCGGCGCGCGGCGACCCCCCGCGCTTTCGCCTCCCTCTTCCCTCTTGCCGCCACCCTCCCCCCCCACAACTCTCACCGGGTGGCGATGCGGCTCATCGCTTTCTCGCGGGCGTCGTGCTCGGGGTCGGCGCCGCGCGGGGGGACGGGCTGGGGTGTTTGTTTGGTGGTTGGAAAAAAGGCAGGCACGCACACTAAAACTGCTGCTTCTTTTCTTCCCTGTCAACCCAAAAACCCTTCCCACCCCCTCCTCCATCCCCTACCATGTGCCCGCGCCTCCGCATATCGCGCCGCAGAGCGCGCGCGGCGTCGACCGCTTTAGCGGTCGCGCCGTCGTCGGCCGCGCGCTTAGCGACAGACTTCGACCCCGCGAGCACCGCGCCCGGGCCCGACCGCGCGTCGGCGGCCATGACCTTGGCAAAGGCGCGCGCCATGGCGTCGCCCTTGGGGGGCGGGGCGGGGGCGGCGTCCGAGCCAGAGCCGGAGGGCGCGTTGTCACTGCTGCCGCCGCCGCCGTCGCTGCCGGTGCCGGCGTCGCCGAATTCGTCGTCGTCGTCGTCAAAGGCGGCGTCGTCGTCAGAGTGGGCGGGCGAGGGCGGGGCGTCGGTGGCTGCTGTGGGGAGGAGGGGGGCGTGGTGTGTTGCCGGGACCGCGAGCGCGCCCGCGCGCCGCGCCAGCGATGGAGACTGCCACGCTAGCGCCATCACGACCGCGGCCCGCCCTATCCCTTCTCCACGCACCCGGCGCATCGGCGGCCGCCGCGGCGGCCGCGGCGGCGAGCGCCGGGCCCGCCGCGCGTCCGCGCGTCATGACGGGTTTGGTGGTGGGGCGCGAGGATCGACTATGCAGGGGCGAAGGGCGGGCGAGGGCGGCAGAGATGTGCGGGAGAGCAGCGAGCACTCGTCCCCACTCTGCCCCGCGCGCCCGCCTTCTCCTCGCGCCGCCGCCGACCGCACGATCGCGGCCCCGCTCCCGGGCGCGGACGCCTGAGGCGAGCGCGACAGGCTCGCGGGCAGGCTGCCCGCGGTGCGCCGCGCGCGATGTGCGGCCCGACGGGTGAGAGCACGCGCGGGCGCGGCGCCGCACGCTCGAGAGCCAGGGAGACGCGGGTGCTGATGGCCGCATCGGGCCGGCGAGCCGCGCAAACAAAAACCGACGCGCCGCGCCCCCCCTCCCTTCTCCAGGCACCGCGTTTTGCGCCGGCGTCTCCGCCTTCGGCTTTCTCTTCATGGGCCTCCTCGCCCACCTCATCCACACCGACTACCCGTACCTGGGCGAGTGGTACGAACCGAAAGGGGGCGGGGAGCACGTCCCCTCGTACGACACCCAACGCGCGACCGCGGCCGCGCTCTGCCGCCGCGTCGCCTGGATGTACGCGCTCGCCGGTGGCGCGTCCGCGCTGGGCGTGGCCTACCACCGGGTGCGGGCCCGGCGGTAGGAGAGAGGAGGAGGCGAGGGGTGTGCATCTCTTTTGTTCCCTGGCAGACACGGCACGCGCGCAAAGCAGCCCTCTCCCCCCTCTCTCTCCATCACCCGCGGGGCGCGCCACCCAGCGTCGCTTCTGGCAGCCGCTCCACCGTGTATTTCCGGGCTTGGACGTACATGATGGGGACGCCGGGAATCTTGCGAACCCGCCGCCGCAGGTCCCGGTCGCACGTCGCGACGAGGTAGCACCGGTGCGCGCGCACGCGGTCCACGAGGCAGTCGTCGGCGTACGTGCCGGTGTGGGCGCAGGGCAGGCGCTCAAACCGCGGGTCTTTCGCGACACGCAGCGCGACCCGGTACTTGGCCCCCAGCTTCTCCAGCTCGGCCAGCACGCAGTCGGTGACGCAGGGGACGCATTCCGCGAGGAGGCAGTCGAGCATGCCTTGGACGACGTCGATCTTGTTCTTGATGGAAAAGTTGATGAAATTTGTGTCGAGCAAAACCTGGTACGGCGGCCCGAGCGCCGAATTCCATTTAAAGTAGAGTGAAGACGGCGTTTTGTCCACGTGGCGCACGCGCTCGTCCGCCGGCGGCGGCTTCTTGGCGACAGGGCTGAAGGAGGGAGAGGAGGGGTGGGGCGTCGGGTGCGCGCCAGCGCGCGCCGCCCACGCTCTCCACCACCACACGCCCACACTCGACTCACGGATTCAGGTCTTTGGGGTTGCGCAGGCGCTTGACCTCGGCAAACTTGCGCGTCTTGCCGGCCTTGCCCATTGCGGGGTGGCGGGGGCACGGCGGGGGCCCGCTTCACGTGTGAGGGTGGCAGGAAAGGCGGCACGCCAGAGGGACGCCCGGAGGACGAGGCCGGCGCGTGGTGTGTGGGGCAGCGCTGCCGCCGCCTGCGCCGCCGCCGAATGCGCTGTCGCGGCCCACTCTCCGCGCCACGCGCGCCGACGCCGTCGTGCCAGGTCGGTCGCACGCGCACACTAGCCCCATCTAGGCGTCGCACCGCGTCGCCACCCGCTCCCCGGCCAGCGGCAGCCGCTCGCCGCCGCCACCGCCCTCCCTTTCCACACAATGTCGACCCGCGTCTGCGTCAAGGGCCTGCCCAAGGCCGCCGATGACGCCGTGCTGCGCGCTCACTTTGCGGCGCGGTCCGGCGCGGGCGCGGTGACCGACGCGCGTGTCTTGCGCACCCGCGACGGCGCGTCCCGCTGCTTTGGCTTTGTCGGGTTTCGGGACGCGGCGGCCGCCGAGGACGCGGTGCGCTATTTCGACAGGTCGTTCCTGGGGGCGGCCCGGTTGAGCGTCGAGCCCGCGCAGCCCGTCGGGTCGGAAGCGTTGGCCCGGCCGTGGTCGAATGCGGGGCGCATGGCGCTGGCCATTGCGTCGGAGGGAGGCGGTGGAGGGGAGGGCACAGGCGCCCCCACCTCCACCCCTTCCGTTCGCGGCCGCCGCACCTTCGATGACCCTGACGACCCCCGGTTTGCCGAGTTTGTCGCCCTGCACGCGCCGCGCGCGGCGGTGCCGCTCTGGGTCAACGACGAAGGGGCGGCGCCGGCCGGGCGCGCGGCGGCCAAGCCGGCGGCGCGCGAGGCCGCGGCCGCGCCCAAAGCCGCCGCGGCCGACGCCGACGGTGGCGCCGGCTCCAGCGACGACGACGACCTGTACGAGGACGCGCCGGGCGGTGCGGCCGACGGCGGGGACGAGGCCGGCACGCCCCCCCCTCCGGACGCGGTCGTCGTCGACGCCGCCGTCTCGGACGCCGACTACCTAAAAGCGAGGACGGTGGCGACGTTCTCGGACGATGAGGAGGAGGAAGAGAAGGACGAAGGAAGCGACGCGGGCACCGACTCCGCCGCCGCCGCCGCCGCCGCCGCCGACGCCGCCGCCCTCGCCACCCCGCTCCCGCCCCCGCCCCCACGCCCCATCGTGCACGCGCCCGCCGGGCACGACGCCTCCGACGGCGACCCGCCGACCGCCCGCCTCTTCATCCGCAACCTCCCCTTTTCCGCGACCGCGGCCGACATCGAGGCCGCCCTGTCTCCTCACGGCGCCGTGCTCGACACCCACATCGTGCTCGACCGCGTGTCCCGCGGGAGCAAGGGCATCGCGTTTGCGACTATGGCGAGCGTGGAGGACGCGGTCGCCGCGCTGACTGCTTTAGACAACTCGATCTTCCAGGGACGCCTCCTGCACGTCCTGCCCGGCAAAGCGGCGCCCGTGAAAGAAGGGCCGAGGGCGGCCGACGCTGGCGACCGCGGCTCCGGCGACTTCCGCGCTGCGCGCGATGCCGCGCGCCGCGCCGGCGCGGGCGGCGCCGCCGACCGCGCCGCCTGGAACGCCCTCTTTGTCCGCCCCGACACCGTGGCCGAAGCCGTCGCCGCCCACTTTGGCGTGACCAAGGGCGAGCTGCTCGACCGCCACGCGGCCGACGCGCCCGTGCGGCTCGCGCTGGGGGAGGCGCATGTGTTGGCCGCCACGAAGGCGGCACTGGCGGAAGCTGGCGTGGATGTGGCCGCTCTGGAAGAAGCGGCGGTGGCGTCTGGCGGCAGGAAGGGACACGGCGCGCGCGGCGCGGCGACCCCCCTCGCCCCTCCCTCTGCCCGCCACCCGACGACCCTTCTCGTCAAGAACCTGCCCTACGCCACGACCGAGGCCGACCTGGCCACCCTCTTTGGCGCGCACGGGCGCCTGGCCCGCCTCGCGCTGCCGCCGTCGCGCGGCCTCGCGCTCGTCGAGTTTGGCGACGCGACGGCCGCCAAAGCCGCCCTGGCGTCCCTCGCCTACCGCCGCCTGCACCACGTCCCGCTCTACCTCGAGTGGGCGCCCGTGGGCGTGTGGGCGAGGGCGGCGGACGGGAAAGGGGTGGCGGTGCCTCGGGAGGGAGGGGCGGTCGCCGCGGCCGAGCCCGCGCCCGCCAAAAAGGCCGCCGCCGCCGCCGCCGCCGCCGACCTGGACGCCGGCGCGACCGATGGCGCGACAACCGGCACGTCCCTGTTTGTCAAGAACCTATCGTTCGCGACGGACGACGCCGAACTGCTCGCCCACTTTCGGTCGCTCGCGCGGCACCGAGGCCTCGCGGCGTCGTCCGTCCGGTCCGCCCGCGTCGCCCGCCGCCCGCGCCCCGCCGGCGCGCCCGCGGCGGGTCCGGCGCCATCGGCCGGCTTCGGCTTCGTCGAGGCGGCGACCGAGGACGACGCGGCGGCGCTCCTCGCCGCCGCGTCGGCGCCGACCGCCCCCGCGCTCGGCGGCCACGCCCTCGCCATCGCCCGCGCGTCCGCCCCCAAACAATCGACCGCGTCCGGCGCCGGCCTGGGCGCGCCTGGGGACGCGCGCACCAAGCTCATCGTGCGCAACGTCGCCTTCCAAGCTGCGCGGTCCGACCTCGTCGCCCTTCTCTCCCCGTTCGGCGCCGTCCGCTCGTGCCGGCTCCCCAAAAAGGCGTCCCTGGACGGCGCGCACCGGGGGTACGCGTTTGTGGATTTCGCGTCGCCCGCCGAGGCGGCGGCCGCGCTCGCGGGCGTGGCGGGGGCTCACCTGTACGGCCGCCGCCTCGTCGCAGAGTGGGCCGACGCGGACGACGAGTCCATGGACGCGCTCACGGCGCGGGCCGCGGCGCGGTCGCGGGCGGAGGGCGGGGGTGGCGGGAAGCGGGCCAAGCAGGGTTGAGGCGGCCGTGTGATTCTCTGCGTCGACCCGTGTCATCCCCTCTCGCGCTCGCTCGCTGCTGAACGGGTCACACGCGGCGCCCGCGCGCCCGCGCCCGGCGGCGCCGACCACCATTCACCCTCGTCAGTGCGCCGCGTCGATGTGCGCCTTGTACGCGGCGGCATCCATCAACCCCTTGCCCTCGCCCGTCACCTTGACCTTCATCATCCAGCCGCCGCCGAAGGCGTCTGAGTTGACCTTGGACGGGTCGTCGACGAGGGCCTCGTTGACCTCGACCACTTCCCCCGACACCGGCGAGTAGACGTCCGACGCCGCCTTGACCGATTCCACGACGCCGTACGTCTCGCCGGCCGCCACTTCGGACCCCACTTCGGGCAGCTCGACGTACACGACGTCCCCGAGCTCGGACTGCGCAAAGTCGGTGATGCCGACCGTCGCCGTGTCGCCGTCCGTCTTGGCCCACTCGTGCGATTTCGCGTACTTGAGGCCGTCGACGACTGGGGGTGGGGTGGGGAGGGGTGGGTGGTGGGCGGGGGCGCGGCGGGCGCGCGAGTGTCCGGGCGGCGCGGGGGCTCCGATCCGGGGCGGCCGCCACCGGCGAGCGCCCCCTTAAGGCCGGAACGCGGTCGGTCATCCCAATGCGGGCCGCCCGCGGGCGCCCGCGGCCGCCAACCGCCGCCCGCGCGCCGCGCCACCCCCGCCCTCCCCCTCATCTCACCCGTCGCGTAGCCGGCGCGCACGCGCAGGCCGCGGCTGGCGACGTCCTTGGCAAAGCGAGCGAGCATGGCGGTCAAGGGGGGGGGCGGCCCGCGCAGCGAGGGGAGGTGTGGTGGTCTGCCAGCGGGCGTCGGAGAGCTTGGGCGCGCCGCCCGTCCCGAGGGACCCGTGCACGGGCCCAAGCGCGCTCTCAACGGCCCGCGATCCGCCCGCCGCCGTGGTGGTGATGCAGTGCGGTTTGCAGGCGCAGTGTGTGTGATCCGGCGCGGCCGCGCCGCCGCGCCGCCGCGCCGCCAGACTTTCCCCTCCCCACGCCAGACTCGGGCGCCACCGCCAGACCCCCTCTCCTCTCTCCCCCTTAACCTCAAAGCACGTTGTACTTGCCGATGGCCGGCCCCGCCGCCCCCCCCTCCCTCCGCAACGCCTTTTCAGTGTACTCCTCAATGACCCTCTTGAGCATCGATTTCGCCTCGCGCACCCCGGCCGCGGTCGCGCCCTGGATGAGCAGGTACATCTTGCGCTCGCCGGGGGGCAGGATTCCCCCTCGGTCGACGAACACGCCTTTCGCGATGACGGCGGCCCCTGTCGCCTCCAGCACGGCGTCGGTCGTGCTGCGGTGGCACGCCTTCCAGCGGGCGGTTTGGGGAAAGTCGTTGATGTCGAGCTCGGCCTGGAAGTGGCGCGGGCGGTCAGGGTCGGACGGGGGGGCGCCGCCGGCCGCGGTCGCGGCGGCGACCGCGGCGGCCGCCGCGCGCGCGGCGGCAAGCATGGGGTCGGGGGCCGTCGCGGCCGCGGCGGCGCGGGCGGCGGCGAGCATGGGGTCGGAGGAGACGGCCGGGGTCGGCGCCGCGATCACCGCCCCTCCAGCCTTGTTGCCCTTGGCGACGCGCGCGGCCGCCGCCTTGGCCGCCGCGATGGCGGCCGCCATGGCGGGCGGGCGGGCGGGGGCCGGGGCCGGGGCGGCCGGCTTGGGCGCGGCGGTCGTGGTCGCCTCGCCCTCGCCCGGCTTGGCCGCGGCCACCACGCGCGCCGCGGCCGCCGCGATCGCAGCGGCCGCCATGGCAGCTGCAGCAGGAGCAGCAGGCGCGGGAGCGACGGGCGCGGGCGCGGCCGGCGCCGGCTCGGCCGCGCGCGGCGCGCCGACCTCGGTCACGCCCCCGTCGTCGCCCGCCTCGTCATCCTTCTTCCTCCGCCCATCCTCCACCGCATCCTCGTCCAGCCCTGCCGCCGCCCGCGCCGCTCTCGCCGCGTCGGAGCGGGCGGCCTTGACGGCGTCGGCTTCCGCGGCGTCGAACTTAAAGCCCGACCCGCCAAAGCCGCCGCCGCGGCTCTTGGCCGTGCCCGCCTTGACCGCCGCCCGGTGCGCGTCGGCGAGGGCGGCGACGTCGGCGGGCACGGGCGCGCCCGCGTCGCGCAGCGCGCGCACGACGTCGGGGGCGGACGACGGGTCGTCGGGTGAGAGAAACGTGATGGCCGTCCCTTTCGCCCCCGCGCGCCCCGTCCTCCCCGCGCGGTGCACGTAGTCCTCCATGTGGTTGGGCGGGTCGTAGTTGACGACGAGGACGAGGCCCGGGACGTCCAGGCCGCGCGCGGCGACCGAGGTGGCGATCAGCAGCGGGCACACGTCGGATTTGAAGTCGGCCACCGTGCTCTGCCGGTCCCCTTGGTCTTTGCCGCCGTGCAGGGACAGGCAAGGGTAGCCGACACGCAGCAGGTCGCGGAACAGGGCGTCGCAGCCGTCCTGGGAGGCGACGAAGACGAGAATTTTCCCGCGCTCAAACCATTCGCCCAAGAGTTCCAAGAGGCGCAAGAAACGCTCTTCTTTGGGCCTGACTTCCACGATCTGGGTCACGTCCGCGTTGACGACCGATTTGCCGCCGACGGACACTTCGATGGGATTAACCAGCAGCCCGCGGGCGAGCGTTTCCACGCTCCGCGGAAACGTCGCGGAGAACATGACCGTCTGCCGGTCGGGCCGCACCCCCGCCACGATGCGTGTGATTTGGGGCTCAAACCCCATGTCAAACATGCGGTCGGCCTCGTCCAGGACGAGGTAGGTGACGCGGCGCAGGTTCGTCACGCGGCCGCCCGACATCGACAGCACGTCGATGAGGCGCCCGGGCGTCGCGACCACGATCTCGGCGCCGCGTTTCAGGTCGGAGATCTGGGTGCCGAGCGAGGAGCCGCCGTAGGCCGCGACGACGGTGAGTCCGACCGCGCGCGCGAGCCGCCGCGCGTCGCGCGCGATCTGCTGCACCAGCTCCCGCGTCGGGGCGAGGACCAACGCAATGGGGCCGTCGCCGGGCGCGAGCGGGGGTTGGTCCCGCACGTGGCGCAGGGCCGGGAGGAGAAAGGCCAGGGTTTTGCCCGACCCAGTCTTCGCGACGCCGATGCAGTCGCGCCCCCCCATGATGACTGGCAGCGCCTGCGCCTGCACGGGCAACGGCGACACCGCCCCCGCCCGCTTCAACGCCTCCAGGACGCGGGTCGGGAGGCCGGCCTGGTTCCAGGACCGGAGCGGGCGCGGCGCGCCCGCGCCGCGCACACGCACGCCGTCGAGCGACGCACGCAGGGCGGCGGCGTCCTCGTCGGTCATCTTCGCCAGGTCGGGGGCTTCGATGTAGAATTTGCGGCGAAAAGGAGGGTAGTCGATGGCCGCGTGGTCGACGGCGGCGAGCTTGTCTCCCTTCGCGCCCGCGCCCGTCGCGACGCCGCGCGCCCACTCGGCGTCCGACACCTCGGGGCCGCGCGCCGCGCCGGTGTCCGACTCGTCGTCCGAGTCGGGGGCGGCGGCGCCGTCGGAGGAGGAGGAGGGGGCGCGGGCGCGGCGGCGGGGAGGAGGAGGGGGGGCGGCGCCGGCGGCGGGGGCGGCCGCCGGTTCCGCTCGCGCCGCCCGCAGCGCCTCTTCAGCCGCCGCGTCGTTGTCCGCCATGAACGCGTCCAGCGGGTCGACCTCGTCGTCGTCGTCCGGGTCGGCGGCGGGCATCGGGGCGTCGGTGGGGGGTGGAGGTGGAGGGCCGGCGCCGCCGCTCGCGCTCTCCGCCGCCGCTCTGGCCTCCTCGTCCTCGGCCAGGCTGGCGGCCGCCGCCACCGCGCGCGCGCGCGCGGCGGCGGCGGCGAGGCCGCCGCCCGCGTCGTCGTCGTCCGACCAGCCACCGCCGCCGTCGCCGTCGCCCGGTCCAGCCTTCTCGCCCTCCTCTGCAGCCCCTGCTTCTTCCGCTGCCCGGCGCGCGGCCTGCCACTCTCTCGCGCGCGCGCGGCGCGCCTCGAGCTCGGCCTCGACGCCCGCGTCGTCGTCCGGCGCGGAGGCGGCGCTGGGGCCTGGGCCGTCGCCGCCCTCATCGGTGCGCCGCTTCTTGGCCTCGTCGTGGCCGGCGTCGGCGGGCGACGCCGACCGGCCGCGCTTGTCGCGCGGCGGCGGTGGCGGCGCGCACGCGGCGGCCGCCTCGCCGCCGTCGTCGTCCGCGGGCGCCATGGCGGGTCGTGTCAGGCGGCCAAGCGACGCGACGCGCGCCGTGGGCGCCTCGCTGCTGCTCGTCGCCTCCGTCAATCGGCCGCGGGGGGGCCTGCTGGGGGGCGCGCCGGGCGGGGCGCCGGGATCGAGCCCCTTTCGCGGGTCGCGTGCGCCACGGGGCGCGGGCGGCGCCGAGGGCGGGCGTGGGCGGCGCGGCTCGGCGGCGCAGCGGCAAGCGTGTCTCGCGGGCCGGTCACGCACCGTGGGCCGGCATCAATCCGTGCGTGCGCGCGCGGTGGGCGGGGCGCGGCGGCGCGGGAGAGTGGCAAAAGGTGGGCGCCGCAGCTCGCACTCTTCTCTCTAGGCTGCGGCGCCCCCATTCCGCGCCGATTCCGCGATGCGGCTCGTCGTCAAGCACGCGGCGGCGAGCCATGCGGTGGACGTCCCGGACGACGCGTCGGCCGAGGTCCGCGTTTGAGGGGGTGGGACGGGCGCGACCGTCGGCCGTGCGGCCTGACCTCCCCCGCTCTCCCCTCCCTTTCAGGACCTCGCCACCGCGCTCGTCCCCTTGACCGGCATCCTGGCGCGCCAACAAAAGCTGGTGCACAAAGGGCGCGTGCTGGCGGGCGGCCTGGCGGACGCAGGCGTGCGCGACGGCGCGACCCTCTTGCTCCTGGGCGGCGCCGGCACCGCGGGAGGCGTCGCGGCCGCGGTCGCGGCGAAAAAACGGGAGGCGGCCGACGGCGCGGCGGCCGTCAAAGCGCTGAAGGGAGGAGGAGCGGGGGCGGTGGCCGACCGCGGCGCGCGGTGGACCGCCGTGCGCGCCGTCTCCCTGCGCGGCGAGGGCCAGCCCAACCTCGACTGCGTGCCCGCGGCCGCGGCCGCGGTGGCGACCTCGGTCGACGCGGGCGCCAACGCGCTGTTGGAGTTGGCGCCGGCGTTCGCGGCCGCGTTTCCGCGCCTCGCCCGCCTACGCCTCGACGCCAACCGACTGACCACGCTGCCGCCGCTTCCACAGACACTGACGTCTATCGACTTGGCCGGCAACCTGCTGGGCGCGGTGCCCGCGCCGGTGGCGTCCCTGCCCCGGCTCGCGCGGCTCTCGCTCGAGCGCTGCGGCCTGGCGGCGCTGCCGGCGAGTTTCGATTTGCCCGCGCTGCAGGAGCTGATTGTGGCAGGTAATGAGCTGGCCGAATTGCCCGCCAGCCTGGGCGGCTGCCCTTCCCTGGCCCGCCTCGACGCGCGCGCCAACAGGCTGACGTCCGTGCATCCCGCGCTCGCCGCCCTGCCCGCGCTCAAGTGCTTGCTGCTGGACGGCAATCGCCTAACGACCCTGCCGCCCGGCTTTTTGGCGAGCGCAATCGCGCTGGCCGACCTGTCGCTCGCTGGCAACGAGTTGACCCTGTCCTCCCTGCGCTCCGCCGACCCCGCCGGCCACGCCGCGTTTGACGCGCGCCGCGTGGCGACCGCCAACGCGCGCCTGGCGGCGCGCGTCGACCCGGACGGCGGCGGCTGGCGCTCGGTCGCCGACGGGGAGGGGCGAGCGTGGGGAGGAGAGGGGAGGAAAGAGGGCGGCGGGTGACGCGCTCGAAGGGCGCGACTTGCAAAGACTGGAGCGGTGGCGGCAGTAAAGCATGGGGGGATGCGGCGGGGAAAAAGGAAAAAGGGGCGCGGCGCTCTCCACCTCACCCGCTCTCGCCGCCGCTGCCGTCGCGCGGCCGCTCGCACACCCCGCACGCGACCGCGTCCATGTCGTCGTTGGCAAACGTGCACTGCGCGCACGTCCACAGCGGGCGGTCGGGGGCAGGGCCCGTGCGGCGCGGCGCCGAGAGCGGCGGCCCGCGCGACGGCGGCCGCGCGACCGCGCGCCGCTGGCTCCCGCCCGCGCCACCCGCCCCCGCGTCCCCGCCCGCGTACTCGGTCGCCAGGTTGTCTAGGCCGCGCTCCAGTTCGGCGACGAGGCGGTCAAAATGGGTGCGCGTCACGTCGGTGAGCCCGATGAGCGCCTCGCGAAACTTGGGCCAGCCGGGGGGCGGGGGGCGTGGGGCGCCGGGGGGGCGGGAGGGGGCCGACGTGGTGGCATCCGCCTGGGCGTCGGCTCGGAGGTCGGCCGCGGCCGCGGGCGGCGGCGGTGGCGGCGCGCGCGGCGTGCCGCCGCCGTCCGACTCGTCGTCGGACCCCTCGCCGTCGTCCAGCAGGTCGTCCAGCTTCTTCTCCACCGCGGCGTGCAGCTGCTCCAGATAGGCTTCCGCCTGCCCCTGCGCAAACTCAAAAAACTCTTGCTGCGCGGCGAGGCGCGCGTCGGCGGCCGACCGCGCGGCGGCGCTTACGGCGTCGCCCTCGCCGCCCTCCTTCTCCACCCCGTCCCGCTCCGCAAACCGGTAGTAGCCGTACGCGTACGTCCACTTGAGCACCCGGCGGCATTGCACCACCTGGTGCCACGCGTCGGCCACAAACTTGAGCTGGGACGCGGGCGTTGCCGTCGCGTCGGCGAGCGCGTCGAGCCGCGCGCCCGCCGCGGCATCGGCTTGAGCCGCCGCGCGCGCCCGGGCCCGGTCGTGCTCGGCCCAGCGTTGGTAGTAGTGCATGTAGCGCTCCAGCGCGGTGCGCGCGCGCGCGCGCGCGGCCGCCTCGTCGTCGTACGCGCCCGCCGCGCGGCCCGCCTCGTACCGGTTGCAGGCGTAGAAGCCGCCCGTGCGCTCCCCGTGGTCGGCCCAGGCGCCGTTGCAGAGCCAGCAAAACTCGTGCCGGCACTGGGAGCTAAGGGATGGGAGGAGGGAGGAGGGGTTGGTGAGTCGGGTTGGCGCGCCTCGCCCTCTCTCCTCCCTCTCGTCCCCTCCTCTGTCTCCGTTCTCTTACCATGTCATGTGCATGCACCCCTGGTTCTTCTCGATGGGGCGGCGGCACTTGGGGCACTGCTTGGTGTGGGCGAGAATCCAGTTGAGGTTTTCGGATTCCGCCGAGTTTTTGACCGCCCACCGCCGCACCGTGGCGCAGGCCACGGGGCGGTGCGCTTCCGCGCCGCATGTGAAGCAGAATGCTTCGCCGCACACGCAGGCGACGTCCAGGGGCGCGCCCGCGACCGCCGCGCCCGGCGCCGCTTCGGCCGCCGCGTCGCACCCCGGCGCGGGGCACCACGCCGCGCGCCGGTTGTCGTCCACAAAGGAGCGCGTGGCAAAGGCGTCATAGCGGGACACATCGGCAGGGGAGGCGGACGCGCGGACGAGCGCGGCGGGGACGGCCGCGCCGCAGCCGACGGTTGGGCAGCGCAGCGAGAGGACGGCGGGGCCCTGGGAAATGGCCGCGGCCACGTAACCCTTCCAGCATGCGGCGCAGTACGGGTGACCGCACCCGGCGTCGGCGGTGGCGGCCGCGGGGACGTTGTCGAAGCAGACGCCGCAGCGGACGAGGGCGGGAGCGCGCGCCGAGCGCGCGCACGCGCGCGGCGGCGCGTCTACGAGGCCTACCATGCGCTTGATAGCGTCCGTGTCGGCAAACCACAGGTCCTGCACCTTGGCGACGTCCCTAGGGGGGATGGAGGGGAAGAGGGAGGAGGGGGTGGGCGGGGTCGAGCGCGCCGCCCCTTCCCCTCGGGGAAACTGCCTCGGGCGGCCCGCCCGCACCCCAACCCCCCTCCATCTCCCTTACCACTTGAAGTGGCGCAGCACGCGCAGGGCGTCGCCCTCGGGGATGGAGAGCACGGCGTTGACTTCCGCGACAGCGGCCGCGGCGCGGGTACGCTGGTCGGCGGGGGTGGCCAGAATGGTGTAGGGGGCCTGGAGAGGGAGGTCGGTGGTGGTGGGGAGGGGCGGCGAGCGCGCGGGGGCGCGGTGAGGGCCGATTCGCGGCACGCCGCCCTCCGGCGCCCGCCCAAAGGCCGCCCCCGGTGCCCATTGAGAGGCCGATCCCTTGATGAGCCCCGACGGCGGGCGCCGCGCGCGGGGCGGCGCGGGCGCACCGCGCCAGCATCGCCGCCACCACGCCCCCCCGCCATGCCCCCAGCCCCCGCCACCTCCTCTCTCTATCTCATACCTGGCGCAGGACGGGCGCCTCGACGTCGTGCCCCAGGTCGTAGGACCCGTCCGAGCCCAGCATCGAGGCGTCGTCGTCCGAGCCCCAGCCCTCCATCGAGTCGCTCATCGCCGGCGCCGGCGGCCGGGCGGCCAGGCCTGGCGGCGGCGGCGGGAGAGGGACCGAGCGCGCGGGGGAGGCGCGCCGGGAGTGAGCGGGGCGGGTGCGCCGCTGTCAGCGCGTCACTCTCCGAGCCGCGAGGACCCGCCGTCTCCTGCCGCTGCCGGCTCGATCGCGGCATGCCGTCCGACGCCCGCCTGCTGGCCGGCGGCGTGGCGGTCGGCATGGCCGCCCCCGCGCTGCTCCTGCTGGTGGGCGGCGCCGGCGCGGGCGCGCTGGCGGCTGTGCCGGGGTCGCCTCCGGGCCAAGCGCGGTGCGTGGGGAGAGGGAGGAGAGGGCGGGCGCGCGCCGTGCGCCATCCAGCGCCCTTGCTTTGCCGCCGCCTCCGCCCGCCGCCGCCGCCTCGCGCTCCCCGCGCCACCGGGGCGGCGATCGCGGCGCGGGCGCCGGGCGGGGGCGTCGGCACGTGCGCGGGCGTGCGCGGGCGCCGCCGACGCGCGCCCCAACCCCCTCTTTCGCAGCGCCCTCGCCGACCTCCTCCTTGTACTCGCCGCCCTGCTCGCCCTGGCCGCGTCCCTGGGCGCCGCCGCCGCGGCGCAGGTTTCGCCCCGGCTGGCGGCGTCGTTTGTGGGCGCGGCCGCCGTGTCGGGCGCCGCGCACGTTGGGGCCGCGGCGGCTGCCGCGCTCCAGCGCGGGGCGGCCTTTGGCGCGGGGCTGCCCTGGGTTGTGGGCATGGCCATGATTGCCGCGGTAGGGCAGGCGGTCGCTGTCGCGGCCGCCGTGCGGCTCGTGCGCACGCCGCGCTTGCGGCCCACCGAGCCTCCAGCCTTCCCACCTCCGCCTTGCTCCGCGCTCCTCACCGCCGCCGGCCGTGCTCATGGTGTGGAAGACGTGCGCGCCTACCATGCTGCGGCCGCGGCGGCGGCGCGCAGGCCGCCCGCGGCGGCCGCGCTCGCCGCCGCGCTCGCCGCGTCGGCCGGCGCGGGCGCCGTTCTGCTCGCCGCGGCCGCCTGCAGCGTCGCGGCGCCCGCGCCGGCATCCAATCCTCTCCCACCTGGCGCCGACGGGCGGTGGGCGCCCGCCGCGCTCGCCGCGGCGGGCGCCGCGCTCGCCGCGCCGCCCGCCGCGGCTGCGTGGGGGGCCTTCTTCGGCGCCCCGGCCCTCGTGCACGCCTTTTCCGGGGCTGCGGCTGCGGCAGCCACGGCGACAACAGGCATGAGCGTTGCGGTGGCGGCGCACGGCCCTTCCTTGGCCGTTGTCGCCAACTTCGACGCGTCCGGGGCGCTGCCCGCCGCCCTCGCCGCCGTCGGCCGCTCGTCGCGCGCGGCCGCCGCGCTGACCGTCGCCACGATCGTCGTGCAGCTGGCCCTGGGCGGCGCGGCGGCGTGTTACGGCCGCGGTGCGGCTGTCCGGGCGGCGGCCGCCGCGCGCGGCGCGCGCTCGGTCGCAGCCGCCGCGCGCGCCGCGTCGGCCGCCGGCGCGCGCGCCGCCGCCACAATCGCTGCCGCGCGCGATCGGTGGCACGCGTCCCGCCTGGCGGCCGCCGGGGCGCGAGGCGCGCCGCTGCTCGGCGTCGGGCCGTGGCGCGGACGCGACGAGCGCGACGACGAAGAAACCCCCGCCACCCCTCGGCCGCCCCCGCCCGACAACCCGTGGGCGGGCAAACCGCGCGTGGGCGGGGAGGCGTCGGGGGCGCGCTGGTCGGAGAGCGATTGATTGATCGAGTGCCCGCCGCGGCCTCAAACCTCCCCCCCTCTCTACCATCCTTGTCCATTCTTTTCGTGCCCCCAAACACCCACCAGAGTTGCCTGCACTGTTGATTTTCGGGGTCGCGGCGCTGGGTGCCGGCCTGTGTAGGTCCCTGCTGCCAGGGGCGGCCGAGCGCCAGGGGGAGCACGCGGCGCGCACCCCCCCATCGCAGCGCCCGCCGCACTCCAATCCGTCGCGCCGCGCCCTTCCCGCGCCCGCGCACGCTCGCGCCCGCCCGCCGGGCCACCGGGCCGCCGGCAGGCCGCCAACCGCCGCCGACCCCCCCCCCCCCCCTCTCGCGCCGCTATGGTCCTCCTCCTGCTCGCCACCTGCGCCGCCATGTTCGCCGCCGCTCTCGCCGCCGGCAGGCTAACCCTAGCCGCCGCCGCGGGCGAGGGCGGCGAGGGCGGTGGCGGGCCCGGCGTGTCGTCGACGGCCTGCGCGCTTGCGGGGGCGGGCCTGCTCGTGTCCTGCGGCCTCGGGGTCGTGGTCGTCGAGGGCTTTCACGCGGCGGAAACGTCGCCGTCGCTGCCGCACTGGGCGCCGGCGGCGGCCCTGGTCGCGGGCTTCGGCGCGCAACTGGCTCTCGACGCGGGGAGCGGTGGCGGAGGGGGGTGCGGCGACCACGTCCTCCTCCCCTCGACCTCCTCGGCCGCCCCGCCCGCCGGCTCCGGCCCCGCGTCCGCCGCCCTGACCGCCATGCTGGCGCACGCGGCCGCCGACGGCGTCGCGGTCGGCGCCGCGGCGGGCGGCGGCGCGGCGGCTGCCGCGGCGGTCGCGCTCGCGATGGCCGCGCACAAGGCGCCAGCAGCGGCCGGCCTTGCTGCGACGCTGGCGGCGCACTGGCCGGCGGCCAGAGCGAGGGAGGGAGTCCTCCTCTTTGCCGCTGCTTCCCCAGCCGCCGCGCTCGCGACCGCGGGTTTGCTCGCCGCCCTCGGCGCAGGCGCTGCCGGCTCTCCCATCGTCCCCATCGCCCTGCTAGCGTCCGGTGGCTCCCTCATCTACGCAGGCGCCGTCCACGTGCTGCCCGCCGCGCTTGCGCGCGTGCCGCGCGCGCGCGGGGGCGGCCTCGAGACCGCCGCCGCGGCCGCGCTGGCCGGGGGTTTTTTCGCGCCGGTGTTCGTCGCAGCCTGCTTCCCGCACGAGCATTGAGAGAGAGGGGAGAGAGGGGGAGGGTGTGTGGGGCGTTCGCAGTGCGTTCTCCAGACAAAACCACGTCCCTCCTTCTCTCGACTCTCTCCTCTCACACGTGGTGGTATGGGTCGCCGCGCAGGATGCAGTGGGCGCGGTAGAGGGCTTCGAGGGCGACGAGGCGCGCGACGCGGTGGTTGAGCACCAGGTCGGAGAGGCGCAGGGAGTCGGCCGCGCGCGCGCGCACGGCGGGCGCGTGGCCGTGGGGGCCGCCGATGAGGAAGACGGCGCGCCCGCGGCCGGAGACGCGGCCGCCCGCGGCCGCGACGAGGTCCGCGACGCCCTCGGACGTCGCCCGCCGCCCGCGCTCGTCGAGCAGGAACAGGGCATCATCTTGCGTGAGCAGTTTGAGGACGCGCGCGCCTTCGGCCGCGACGGCGGCGGCCGGGTCGGCCGCGCCGGCCGGGTTTGGCTTGACGGCCAGGTCCTGGAACGGGGCGTGCCGCCGGATCCGCGCGCCCCATTCTTCTGCAAGAGCATCCGTCAGCGCGCAGGGCTTGGAGACGTGGACGAGGGCGAGGGGCGCCGCGCGGTAGGCGCGCGGCGGCGGGCGCGCGGCCGCCGCGGCCGTCGACGCCGCCGCGCGGCCGCGGGTGGCGGCGGTCGATGCTCGGACGCGGGCGCGGGCGGCGGCGGCGGTCGCCGCCGCGGCGCGGGGCCACATTGGGGCGGAGTGGGCGAGAAACGTGTCCGCGTCGACCCCCGCTCTCTCGCTGCATGCGCTGCATGCGCCGCATGTGGATCCAGACCTCGCGCGGCTCCAGTAACTCGCACGGGCGCTCGTCCGTGTGCCTCAGCTCCATGTCGTTATCCTTGATGGCGGCGACGGCGACGGGTAGACTGTCAAAACCGCCGCACGGCTGCGGCACGGGGTCGACCTCGGTCGGCACGCCGGGCAGGTCGTGCTCGATGCCCGTGAGGTCGCGCAGGGCGTCGGCCAGGGCCCATTTCCTGATCAGCAGGGCGCACTCCTGCGGGAGGGTGGGGGCGCGCGTCGGACCAGCGCCGGCCCTGCGCGCCCGCCACCGCTCGCCCACGTCGACGTCACCCGCGGCTTCTCCCGCCGTGTCGCACCGCGTCGAGGACCGCGCGGGGGCCCGCGGCGGCGACACCCGGGGGGGGTGCCGTTTTGTTGGGGGAGCATAGCGACGCGAGCGGTGGGGCCAGTGGGGCGCTTCAGCGGGCGCGCCAGCGAGGACGGCCAGGGGCTGGGCGCCGCGCCGGGGCGGGGCGCGGCCGTGCGAGAGTGACCGACGCCCAGCCACGCGCGTTGCTCACTCTGGGCGACTCTGGGCGAGTTTTTTTCTGCCGGATGCGCCCCTCCTCCGTCCTTGCCATCGTCAAGAAAGTCACCGGCGGCAAAGCGTGGAACAAGCCGTGGGGCATCGCCACCCCGGCGACCGCCAAGAAAAACCGCGCCGCGGCGCGCGGCGTCGAGGCGTCCAATCGGGACGCCCTGCGCGCGGCGGCGGCACGCGAGCCGGCGCAGCCTCCTCGCCCGGCGGCGGCGGCCTCCTAGGGCCGCGATGCGGTTGACGCACGCCGCCGGCCGCGCGCGCCGCCGCGCGGGCCGTCCCTCGCCGCGCGCCGCTGCGAGCGCGTCAGGGGCGCCGGCGGCTGAAGCGGCGGCAGCGGCGCCGCCCGACGTGGCGCCGCCGCCCGACGCGCCGCCCGCGCTCGTCGCCGCGCCGCTCGCCGACGCGCTCCTGGCCATGCACGTCCTGGACTCCGGCGGTGGCGGTGATGGTGGTGATGGCGCCGGCGGCCCACCGGAGGGCGGCGGCGGCGGCGACGGCCAACCCCCTCCCGCCGGCTGGGGCCCGCTCGCCGCGCTGGCCGCCGGCGCCCGCGACCGCGCCGCCGCCGACCCCGACTTTTGGTACAAGGTGGGGGTGGAAGTCGTCCTGGACGCGGCCATCATCGTGGGCGTGAACATTGCGGGAAGACGGCAACGATTCCTCCCGGAGATCGAGTTCACCGCGTCGCAGGTCGCCGTCTCCGTCCTCTGCGACTTTGCCCTGGTCTACCTGCTCGCCCCCACGGCGTCCGCCAAGCGCACCGCGGTCGCGTCGTCCGCCGCCGCGATGGCCGGCGGGCAGTTCGCGGCGGTGCTCTACCGAGCCCGCGCCCGCCTCGCCCGCCTGCCCGCGCACGCGCTGCAGCCGGGCCCGTTTTCGGTAGGCGACCGCCTGGCGCTCTTTGTGTGCAAGGTGAGAGAGGGAGAGGGGAGGTGGAGAGGGGTTTGCCGCGTGCGCGGGCAGACCCCTGGCCTCACTCCCCTTCCCTTCCCTTCTCCTCACTCTAGGGCGTGCAATACGGCACCGTGGGCCTGGCCATGGGATGCGCCGGATCCGCCCTCGTCGCCGGCCTGACCGTGGCGCGGCTCGCGGCCGACCCCGCGTTTAGGCCGCCGCCCACCGAGCAGCCCGTGCTGGCGACGGGGCTCACCTGGGCCTATTTCATGGCTGCCTCGTCCAACGCGCGCTACAATCTGGTCAACGGCGTCGAGGCCGCGATCGCGGCGGCGGCCCCTGCCGCTGTCAAGCCCGCGACCGTCGCCCTGCGCCTCGCCAACAATTGGGCCGGGGCCAGGCACTTTGTGGCGGTCGCCGCTTCGGTCGGGCTGGACAGGCCGCGGCTCGAGGCGCGGCGCGCGGTGGCGGCCGCGTGACCCGCGCGACGCGGCGCGGCCCTCGCGCCCCCGCCACCGGCGGCCGCGGCCGGCCGCGCCCGCCCGGCGACGGCGGCCACCCCCCTTCTTTGCGCCCGGGCGTCGGGCGCGCGGGCCGCCTGCCGTGCAACCGAGCGAGCCGGGAGCGACGCCGCGGCGCGCCGAGAGCAGCATCCCCACACCGCACCCCCCCTCCTCCCCTCCCCCCTGTCACCATGGCGGCCGCCGCCCCCCCCGCGAAGATGTTCACCCTCGCCGACCTCAAGGCGCACGCGACGGAGGGCGACTGCCACATCCTGGTCCACGGCAAGGTGTACGACGTGACCGAGTTCCTGGACGAGCACCCCGGCGGGTTTGACATCATCGTGTCCAACACGGGTGAGGAGGCGTGGGGTGTGTGGTGTGGGGGGCGGGGCGCGGGCGCGGGGCGCATCGCGGCGGTGGTGGCGGAACAGCCTCCCGGCCGCGCCTCCCGGCGCGGCGCTGGCTTGCCACGTTCGCACCTGCATCGACGGGCGGGGCGGGAGGGTCGGGCGCGCGTGGGCGACCGCGCGCGTTGCGCGCCGGGGCGCCGTGCCCCTGCGCCGGCCCGCCCGCCGCCCATCGACCGCGCGCCGCGGCCATTGCTCGCCGCCGGGGCCGGTGGCCGAGGGCGGGACGCCAGCGGTCGCCCCGCCGCCGACCGCGCGCCGCCCTCCGCCTCCCTCCCGTACCCAGGCAAGGACGCGACGGAAGATTTTGACGAGATCGGGCATTCTAACGCGGCCAAGGAGCAGCTGGCCAAGTACTACATCGGGGAGTTTGAGGTCGGAAGGGGTGGGAGGGGGTCGGGGTGGGGGCGAGGGGGAGGACGCGACGGCGCGCGCCGCCGCGCGTTTGCTCCGCCCACCGCCCACCGCCCTCCCCGCCCACCACCAGGGAGGCGACCTGTCAGCCGCCAAGAAGACGACGTCCGCCGCCGCCGTGCGCGCCAAGGCGGCCGCGGGCGGCGGCGGCGGCCCGCCCGCCGCGCTCAAGTTCGTGCTGCCCCTCATCGCGCTCGCGCTCGCGTTCCTGCTGCCCAAGCTGCTGGCGGCCAAGCAGTAGGGGAGAGGGGGGGGCGAGGGAAGGGCGGCGCGCACTGGTCTCTCGGTGGCGGGGGGGGGGCACACATCACATCTCTCTCCCTTTCGTTTGCGCCCCGCGCGCGCCCTGCAAACAGAGCCACGGGCGGCGGGGCGATCACGCGCACGCGTCCCGCCCCGTCACAAGGGCCGCGCGCGGGCGAGCAAAAGAACGAATGAACCGCCCCCGCTCTCTCGCCACCCTCCCACCCCGCCTCCCCCTCCCCCGCATCTCAACTCTGGGTCAGCACCCCCTTGGACGACGCCACCCCCCCCCGCCGCCGCGGGTCGGGCTCGGTCGCGGCGCGCAGCGCGCGCGCAAACGCTTTGAACGTCGCTTCGACGATGTGGTGCGAGTTGGTGCCCGCCAGTTGGCGAATGTGGAGCGTCATGCCCGAGGTGTTGACGAGGGACTGAAAAAAGTGTTCGACGAGTTGGGTGTCGTACGTCCCGATGCGCTCGGTCGGGATGCGCAGGTCGCAGCTCAAGTGCGGCCGCCCGCTCAGGTCGAGCGCGACGTGCACCAGCGCTTCGTCCAGGGGCGCGGTGAAGTCGCCAAAGCGGACGATGCCGCGCCGGTCGCCCAGCGCTTGCGAGAGCGCGGAGCCGAGCGCGAGCGCGACGTCTTCGTTCGTGTGGTGGTCGTCGATCCAGGTGTCGCCCGACGCTTTGACCGCGACGTTGAACAGGCCGTGCGAGGCCAGCTGGTCGAGCATGTGGTCGAGGAAGGGGACGGACGTGCGGCACTGGCAGAGGCCGGTGCCGTCGAGCGCGAGCGAGGCTTCGACGCCGGTCTCGCGCGTGACGCGGGACACGGTGGCGGCCCGGGGGGAGACGGGGGGGCGGCGCGCCTTGGCGGCGGACGAGGCGCCGCCACGGGAGCGGGAGCGCGCTGGAGAGCAGGGGGGGTGGTGGGGGCGCGGAGCTGGCGCGCGGCTGCCCCGGCCGCCCGCCCTCCCACCACCCTCCGGCACCCACATTTACCGGCGCCACCGCCCCCACTCGAGCTCGGCTCGTCCTCGAGCGCGGGCGGCGGCAGGTCGACCGCGGTCGCGTCGGCGGCGCGCGCCGCCCGCGGCGCGCGGCGGGCGCAGGCCGGCCGCCGGGTCGCCGGTGCTCGGGTGGCGCGCGCGAGGCGCGTCGCGGCGGGCGGCATTGGGGGAGCGGAGGAGAGGGGGAGTGGCGAGAGGGCGGGCGCCGGCGCCTGCCTGCATCTCACTCCCCGCCGCCGCCCGGCGCCCGCGCTCGCGTCGCCCGACGCTTGCGCACCCCCCCCCGGCGCCCTCCCGCGCCCCCGGCCCGCGCCTGCGCGAGCCGCGCGCGCCGCCGCCGGCCGCGCCCTCCCGCGGCCCCGCCCCCTCTCCCTCCACTCGCGCAAGCGCTCGCGGTCGCGCACGACCGGCCGGCGCCATGTACATCAAGCAGGCGCGCCGGGATGGGGGCGCGCGCGTTCCCGCCTCGCCGATTGCCTGCGCGCCCCCGCCCACCCCCTCCCCCCCTCGCTTCAGGTCATCATCGAGGGCTTCAAGTCGTACAAGGACCAGACGGTGTCGGAATCGTTCTCCCCGGGCGTCAACGTCGTCGGTAGGAGAGGGGGGAGGGCATCGCGCGAAGCGCGCGCCTGGCTGGGGGCCGCCGGGGCGACCGCCCGCCTCCCACCACCTCCCACACCACTCCTCAGTCGGCGCGAACGGGTCGGGTAAGAGCAACTTCTTCCACGGTGAGGGCTGAGGAGGGGGGGGGCGCGGGGCGCATTCGCGGGCCCGCCGAGCCGCCGCGCGCCCCGATGCCGCGCTCTCTCGCCCCCCGATGCGCGCGCGCATCTCACCCGAGGGCATCGGGACCGGGCCGAGGGCGGGAATCGGCGGCTCAGAGGCTCAAAGCATCCCCCCGCCGACCCACCCCCCTCTCTCCTCCTTCCCTCTCTTTCTCCTCCAGCCATCCGTTTCGTCATCGGCGACGTCTTCTCCACCCTGCGCGCCGACGACCGCACCCGCCTCCTGCACGTGCGTGGTGGGAGGGGGGAGGGGGAGAGAGAGGGAGAGGAGGGAAGGGAGACCGCGCTCGCCGACCCCCCCCCCTTCCCCCCCCCCTCTCCAGGAGGGCGCCGGCGCCGCCACCGCCACCGCCTACGTCGAACTCGTCTTCGACAACTCGGACAACCGGTTCCCGGTTGACCGGTCGGAGGTGCGCGTGCGGCGCTCGGTCGGCGCCAAGAAGGACGAGTTTGCGCTCGACAAGCGCCCCGCGACCAAGGCCGAGGTGCAGTCGTTGCTGGAGGCGGCCGGGTTTTCGCGGGCGAATCCGTACTACGTGGTGCAGCAGGGCAAGGTGGGGGGGCGGGAGGGAGGGGGGAGGGGGGAGGGGGAGGAGGGAGGGGGTGGAACGCCCCCCCCCCCCCCCCGCCGCCCCCCCCCCGCCCCCGCCCCCCCCGCCCCGCCCCCGGCGGGGCGGGGAACGCCCACCCCCCCACCGCCAACCCCTGCCCCCTCCTCCCTCCTCTCTGCAGATCATGGCCATGTCCACCATGAAGGACGGGGAGCGCCTGGAACTCCTCAAAGAGATCGGCGGCACCAAGGTGTACGAGGAGCGGCGCAAGGAATCTCTGCGCATCCTGGCCGAGACCGACGCCCGGCGCGCGCGCGTGGAGGAGGTCATCGCGTCGCTGGACGCGCGCCTGGCCGAGCTGGACGCGGAGCGGGCCGAGTTGGCCCGTTTCCGCGAGGGGGACCGCGCGCGGCGCTCGCTCGAGTACACCATCCTGGACGCCGACATCGCGGCCGTGCGCGCCAAGCTGGACGCGGCGGATGCCGCGCGCGCGGCGGCGGCGGCGGCGGCGGGCGCGGCGCACGAGGCGGCGCGCGACGCGCGCGCGGCGGCGCGCGACGGCGGCGCGCGCGCGCGGGCCGCCGCCGCCGCGGCCGCCGCCCACGGCGCCGCGCGGGCTGCGGCGGCGGCCGACCGGGAGGCCGCGCTGCGGGCGGCGACGGCGGCCGACCTGGACGCGGCCGAGCTCGACGCGCGGCTCGCCGCGACGGCGCGCGACGCGGGGTCGCTGCGCGCCGCGCTCGCTGAGCTGGACAAGGAGGCGCAAGCCGCGGAAGCCGTTCTCGCCCGCGCGCGCGCTGACGCGGACGCGGCCGAGGCGGCCGAGGCCGACGCGGCGGCGGCCGCCGCCGGCGCGGCGCGGCGCCTGCGCGCTCTCTACGCCAAACGCGGCCGCGGCCAACAGTTTGGCTCCGCCGCCGAGCGCGACGCGTGGGCGGATGACGAGCTGGCGCGCCTGGCGGCGGCGACCGCGACGCAAGAGGCGGCCGCGGCGGGGCTCACCGCGGCGGTCGACGCGGCGGCGGCCGACGCGGCCGCGGCTGCCACCGCCGCCTCGACCGCCGAGGCCGCGGCCGACGCCGCCGCATCCGCCCTGGAAGCCGCCATCGAGGGCGAGGCCGCGGCCGCGGCCGAGCGCGACGCGCTCCAGGCGCGGCGCAAGGAACTGTGGCGCGCGGGCGCGGGCGCCGACGCGGCCGCCGCGGCGGCCAAGGCCGACGCCGCCCGCCGCGAAAAGGCGGTCGACGCCGCCGTCTCGCGCGACGTGCGCCGCGGCCTGGCGTCCGTGCGCCGCATCGCGCGCGAGCACAACGTGGCGGGCGTGCACGGCCCGCTCGTTGACCTGATCGACGTCATCCCCCAACTCCATGCCGCCGCCGAAGCGGCCGCCGGGGGCGCCCTCTTCCACGTCGTCGTGGACGACGACGAGACGGCGACCCGGGTCGTGCGCCAGCTGGCGGCCGACCGCGGCGGGCGCGTGACGTTCATCCCGCTCAACCGCGTCGTCGCGCCGACGGTCTCCTACCCCACCTCGTTCGGCGACGACGCTGTCCCCCTGCTCAAGTACGTCAAGCACGCGCCCGCCGTGGCGGCGGCCGTCGCTCACGTCTTTGCGCGCACGCTCGTGTGCAAAGACCTCGACGTCGCGACGGCCGCCGCGCGCGCCTCGGGCCTCGCCGCCGTCACCGTCGACGGCGACACCGTCGGCCGCAAGGGTACGCTCACGGGGGGGTACATCGAGGCGACGCGGTCCAAGATGGGGGCGGTGGCCGCGCACAAGGCGGCGGCGGTGGCCGCGGACGAGGCGGCGGCGGCGGCGACCGCGCTCGCGGCGGAAGCCGCCGACGTCGACCAAGCCGTCGCGTCCGCCGTCGGCGCCGTGCAGCGCGCTGCGGCCGACAAAGGGCACGCGCGCTCCGCTCTGGGCGCGGCGCGCGACGCGCTCGCGGGCGCGCGCGACCGCGCGGCCGCGACCGCGCGCGCCGCCGAGCCGCGCCGCGCCGCCGCCGACGCCGCGCGCCGGGGCGTGGCCGACCTGACCTCCCAGGCCGACGCGCTGCGCGCCGAGGTGGGCGCCCCGCTGGCGGCCGACCTGACGGCGGCCGAGGCGCGCGAGGCGGCCGCGCTCGCGCCGCGCGCCGCCGACCTCGACCGCGCGCTGGCGGACGCGTCCGCCGCCGCTGCGTCCGCCGCCGCGCGCGTGGCCGAGCTGCAGGACGCGCTCGCGTCCGACGTCGACCGCCGCCGCTCCGACGTGCGCGCCGCGCTCGCGGCGGCCGACGGCCGCGGCGGCGCTGCGCCTGCCGCCGCGGGCGACTCGGCCGACGCGCTGCGCGCGTCTCTAGCCGCCGCTCGCGCGCGCGCGGACGCGGCGCGCGCCGCGCTGGACGAGGCGGCCGCGGTCGAGGCGGCGGCCGTCGGTGCGGCCGACGCCGACGCGGCGGCCGCCGACGCCGCGGCCGCCGACCTGGAGGCGGCTCGCGCGGCTGAGGATGCGGCCGCGGCCGCCTCGGCTGACGCCGGGCGCGCGCTGGACGCCCTCCTCGCCCGCCGCGCCGCGCTTGCGGCCCGCCGCGCCGACCTCGAGCGCAAGGTGCGCGACCTCGGCGCCCTCCCCGCCGACGCCTTCGAAAAGTATCGCGGCCTCCCCACCGCCGACCTGCACCGCCTGCTGGCCGAAGCCCAGGCCGCCGTGCGCGCGTGCGGCGCGGTCAACCAGAAAGCGGTCGACCAGTTCCAAGCCTTCACCGAGCAGCGCGCCGCCCTGGCCACGCGCGCCGCGGACAACGCTACCGCGGAAGCCAAGATTCGGCAGCTGGTGCGCACCCTGGACGCGCGCAAGGACGACGCGGTCGAGCGCACGTTCAAGGGCGTCGCCAAACATTTCCGCGACGTCTTCGCCGAGCTCGTGCCGGGCGGGCGGGGGGAGCTCGTCATGCAGCGCGCGCCCGGCGGGGCGGTGGGGGCCGCCGGCGACGGCGGCGATGACGTGGACGCCGACGGCGGCGACGCCGCCGCCGACGTCGACGCCCCCTCCCCCGCTGCCCGCTCCCTGGACAAGTACGCCGGCGTCGGCGTCAAGGTCGCCTTTGGCGCCGGCGCCGCCGCCGCCACCTTGGCCGCCCTGTCCGGCGGCCAAAAGACGCTCGTCGCGCTCGCCCTCATCTTCGCCATCCAACGCTGCGACCCCGCTCCCTTCTACCTGTGCGACGAGGTCGACGCCGCGCTCGACCCCCAGTTCCGCACCGCGGTGGCGGCCCTCGTCGCGCGGTGCGCGGCGGCGGGCGAGGCGCCGGCGCAGTTTGTCGTCACGACGTTCCACCCGCAACTCGTCGCCGTCGCCGACCGCGTCTTCGGCGTCTCTCACGTCAACCGCGTCTCCCGCATCGACGCCATCGACAAGGGGGACGCGCTCGCGTTCGTGCGGCAGGAGGAGGAGAAGGAGGCGGAAGCGGCGGCGGCGCGCCGCGCGCGCGGCGAGGGCGTCGCGGTCGCGTGAACGAGGGTGGAGAGAGAGACAGGTGGAGCCCTCCCCGCCACCACCAACCAACGCACGCCAACGCTGCTTTCGGGCCAACGGCCCGCCCCCACGCGCCCCCCCCGGCCTCGGCCGGCCTGTGCAAACCCCGTCCGAACTCATCCCCCAATCCCTCGACTCGCTGGACACGTGAACACACGCGCAGCACTCCCCAAAGCAGCCCCACCCACCAAATCAGCGCCCCCCCCCCTTGACCGGCTCGGCTGCGACCTTCTCCGCCGCCGCGCGCTCCGCTGCCACCACGCCCGGCGCCTTGACCAGGTGCAGCCCCGCCTCGAGCGCGGCCCGCTCGGCGACCGCCTCCCGCGCGCGCGCCCCCCGCATCCTCGTTTCGTGGTGCCGCGCCGCGCGCGCGACGCGCAGCTCGTCCGCGCGCTTCATCGCCGCCACCGACTTGGCGACGAGCGCGCGGTCGTACTTCTCCGGCACGTTGCGCTTGCGCTCCATGGCGAAGACCGCGTCGTCGGTGAGGTCTTTGCCGGCGAGCGCGCGGTACGCTTTCGTCCACTTGACCTTGCGTGGGTTGCGCTTCATGCGGAAATTTTTGTGGCATTTGGACCGACAGAAGCGGAAGATCTAAAGGAGAGGGAAGGGGAGGGGGCGCGTGGGCCAGTGCGGCCGCCGCGGGATTCGGCGGCCCGCCGCGCTGCGCCGCGCCGCCGCCGCCGCCGCCCCGCCTCCCACCACCACCCTCTCTCTCATCTACGCACGGTACAATCGTTGCGCACGAATTGGATGCCGTGGCCGGGGTAGACGGTGGACGAGCAAAACCAGCACTTTTCGAGCCGCATCGCGGCGACGGGGGGCGGCGCGCGCTGTGGCGCGGGCGGCGGTGCTGTGTGTGGCGCGAGGGCGAGCGCGGCCGGGGTGGCGGCGCGGAGAGGGGAGTGGCGGGGGCGCTGCCGCCGGCGGCGGCGGCGGCACTCGCGCCGGCCTGGCCAATTCGGGGCGGCGGCCCGCCTCTGCCGGCGATGCCGCCGCGTCCCCAGCGCGGCGCCGCGTCCGTCGACCCCCCCCTGCCGTCGTCGGGCGCCGAGTTTCGGTCCGAGGCGTATTGGCGCGCGTTCTTCGAAGCCCGCCCCGCGGACGCCGCGTTTGAGTGGTACGGCGACTGGCGCCAGCTCAAGCCGCTGCTGCTGCCGCTTTGTGTGGGGGAGAAAGAGGATGGGAGCGTCGAGACTGCGCGCGTCGTCGTCCTTGGCTGCGGCAACTCTGCCCTCTCCGCCCAAATGTGAGCGTGGCTGTGGGGGCGGCGGGCGATGCATGGCGCGCGTGCGGGACGCCGGGGCGGCCAGGCGCGCCGATAAAGGCGTCCTGGCCCACCCACCCTTTTTTCTCCCTCCCTCCCTCCCTCTAGGTACGACGACGGCGTGACCGACGTCGTCAACGTCGACTTTTGCTCCGCCGTCATTCGCGACATGCTCGCCGCCCACGCGCGCGCGCGGCCGCGCATGCGGTGGGTCGTCGCCGACGTGACCGCCCTCCCCCGGGCGCACCCCCTCCTCCGCCCCGCCTCCGCCCACCTCGCCCTGGACAAGGGCGCCCTGGACGCCCTGCACTCGGACGCGGACGACGCGGTCGCGGGCGGGGCGGCGGCGGCGGGGCTGGTGGCCGCGGTCAAGCGCCTCGTGCGCGCCGGCGGCGCGTACGCGGCCGTCTCGCTCTGCCAGCGCCACGTCCTGACGTTCTTGTTGGCCGCCTTTCGCACGCCCGAGTATTCCATTGCGATCCATGCCGTCCCTCCCCCGCCGGACATGGCGGGCGCGGCGCTGCAGCCGATGCTGGTCGTCGCGACGCGCCGCGCGGACGGGGCGGATAGAGGCGCCGCCGCCCCTCCGGTCGCCCTGCACGCCCCGCCGTCGTTGACCGCGCCCAACGGGGACCAGCTGGACGACGTGGCGGCGGTCGTCGCGGCCGAGAACGGGGCGCGGGCGCGGGGCGACGAGGCGGCCGGCGCGGCGCCCGTGCCGCCCCCTCCCCCTCCCGACCCGTTCGCGACCCTCCACCCCGGCCGCACCCTCACCCTTACCCTGCCACGCGGGTCCGCGACCCCGGCGTACGACGCCACCGTCGTCGACGCCGCCCTCCCCCCCGCGGGCCCGCCGACCGCCGCCATCTTTGTCGTCCCCCAAGGCCGCGAGCACGAGTGGCTGTTTGCCACGCCCGCCGGCGCGGCTGACGTGGCGGCCCAGGTGGGGGCCGGGCGGGTCGTGCTCGTCGCGCTGCGGCGCGGCGCGGCCGCGCCCGCGACCGTCGCGGCGCTCACGTCCGCCCTCTCCCCGCTCGTCGCCTCCCTGGCCCCGGCCGCCCTGCGCGGCGTGCCGGGCGCGGTGCCGGTGGTGACGCTGGCGGAAGGGTTGGGGACGCGGGCGGCGGTGGCGGCGGTCGCGTCGGCGCTCGACGGCGGGGGGGCGCTCCTCGTTGAAGACGTGGGCCCCCCGCCCGGCGCGCCACCGACCACCTCCGGCTTGCGTATGCTCGTGTTTGGGGGCGCGGTGGCGCTGGTGCAGTCGGAGGCGGTGCTGGAAGTGGGGAAGAAAGGAAAAGGCGGCGCGCGCGCGCGCCCGACCCCTTCGTTGGCCGACCACCTGCCCGCCGCCTACCACTCGGCCGTCCTTGTCGGCCTCGCCCTGGGAGGCGTGATTGGCGAGAGCGTTCCTGCCGAGCCGCGCACCGCTCTCGTTGTCGGCCTCGGCGCGGGCGGCCTCCCGACCTTTCTCGCGGCGCACACGCCGCTCGCCGTCGCCACCGTCGAGCTCGACCCCGCCGTCGTGGCCGTTGCGCGGGCCCACTTTGGGTTTGTCGAGTGGGTGCCGGGGCAAGGGCCGGGAGGGGGCGGCGGCTCTCTGGCGGTCGAGGTCGGCGACGGCGTCGCCGCTGTCGCGTCCGCCGCCGCGGCCCCTCGCGCCCCGCCCCTCGCCGCCATCGTGGTCGACGCCGGCGGCGCCGACGCGACCGACGCCATGTCGTGCCCGCCGCACCCGTTTGCGACACAAGAATTTGCGGACGGCGCGGCGGCCGCGCTGCGCCGAGGCGGCGGCGGCGCCCTCGTGGTCAACGCTGTGTCGCGCGACCCCGCCCCCGTCGCCGCTCTCACCGCCGTCCTGGCCTCCTCGTTTGACGCTGTCGCCGAGATAGACGTCCCAGACGACGTCAACCGGGTGCTGGTGGCGGTCGTCGGCGGGAAAGGGGGTTGGTGCGGCGCCGACGGCGCCGCGCTCGCGGCCGCGCTGCGCGCGGCCGGCGTGCCCGCGGACCCTGCGGCCGCCGTGGGTGGCCCGGGCCTGGCCGAGCTGGGCGATTTGGTGGTCGTCAGGAAAGACTGGGCGTGACGGGAGGGCGGTGGGCGTGGTGCGCGGGGGGGGCGAGCGCCGGCCGTCGAGCCCCACTTCGCCGCACACCGCCCGCCGTGCAACCGCCGCCCGCCCTCGCGCGCGATCGTGCGCATCGCCGCCGGCGTCCAGCCCGCGCCGCGCCCGCAGGCCCGCCCCGATGGGCAGCGCCGTCGCCGCATTCTTCGCCGACGCCGGCGTGGACGCGGCGCCCGTGGCGGCGTCGGTCGCCGAATTCGTGGCGCGGCACACGGGGCCGGACGGTGATAAGTGGGGGTGGAGAGGGCGGGGCGCGGCGGAGGCAAGAGGCGCCGCCCGACGCGTCCTCTCCTCCCTCCCCAGGCAAAGCGACGCGCCCGGTCGTGTGCGTGACGTCGGGCGGGACGACGGTGCCCTTGGAGAAGCACACGGTGTGAGCGGGAGGGCGGTGGAGAGGGAAGGGCAACGGGGCCGACGACGGCAACGACCACCCCTCCACCCCTCCTCTCCCCTCCCTTTAGGTCCGCTTCATCGACAACTTTTCGGGCGGCACCCGCGGCGCCCTCTCCGCCGAACAGTTTTTGGATGCGGGCTACGCAGTCGTCTTTTTGTCGCGCCGCCACTCGATCCAACCCTTCACCAAGGGCCTACCCTCTGGCGACATCGTCGACCGCCTCACCCAGATTCTGACGACCGACGGCGGCGGCCCCGCGGGGCTGGACGTGCGCCCCGGCGCGGGCGTGGCGGACGCCGCGGCGACGGTCGCGACCGCGCTCGTCGCGGCGCAGCGCGCGGCGCGCGGCGGGACGTTGCTCCGCGTCTCGTTTGAAACGTTGTTTGAATATTTGACCTACTTGCGGGCGATTGCAGGGGCGTTGCGGCCGTTGGGGGCGGACGCGGCGCTCTACCTCGCCGCCGCGGTCTCGGATTTTTACATCCCCTTTGCCCTCATGGCCACCCACAAGATCCAGTCGGCCGCCGTCGCCGACACGCTGACGCTGACGCTGACGAAAACGCCGAAAATGTTGGGCGCGCTGCGGCGCGAGTGGGCGCCGGCCGCGTTCTGCGTCGGGTTCAAGCTCGAGACGGACGAAGCCATTCTGGTGGCCAAAGCCGCGGCCTCCATCCGGCACTACGGCCTGCACTGCGTCGTGGCCAACATCCTGGAGACGCGCAAGGAGCGGGTGCTGCTGGTGACGCCCGAGGAGGGGGCGGGGGGCGGCGGCGGCGCGGCCGCCGACGGCCCGCCCCGCGCCGACGCGGCCGGCGTCGCCGTCGCGGCCATCGACCGGGACCCCACGGAATCGTGCATCGAGCGGCAGCTGGTGACCGCGGTCGTGCGCCTGCACGCGGCGCACCGAGCGGCGGCGGGGTGACGGGACGGGGGGGGGGGCGCGCGGGCGGCGGCGCGCACGCGCGCTCTGCGACCGCGCGGCGACCGTCGAGACTCGCCCTGCGAGGCGGCGCCGGCGCGGTGGGGCGGGAAACTGTCAACACGGGGCCGCGCCCTTCCCTCTGCCCCTCGTCCCCCTCTCGCCCTCAAATGTCGAGCGGCACCGCGTTCGCCTCGCTCTCCCGCAGCGCCTCCACCCGGGCCGGGAGCAGCACGTAGAGCACGGACGCGACGACGACGGCGCCCTCGGGCAGGGCGGCGAGGCGCGCGAGGGAGAGCGGGCCGCCGGGGGTCGTCGAGACGAGGACCGCGGGCGGGCGCGCGCCCGCCGCGGGCGGCACGCGGTCGACGATGAGCAGGCCGGGCCCGCGCAGGCGGGCGACGTCGTCGTCGGTCACCGCGAGCGCGGCCGCGCGCACGGCGGGTTCGGCGGCGCAGTCGCGCACCTCGACCGCCGCGGGCGCGACCGCCGACGCGAGCGTCGACCACGCGGGCAGCACGATGACGCTGCCAGTAGCCGCGGAGAACAAACCAAACGCGCCGGTGGGCGTGGGCGACGCGGCGGCGGCGAGGTCGGCCGCGGTCGCCGCGCCGAGCGCCGCGCACGCGACGCCCAGCGGCGCGGTCGCCGTGTCGCCTTGCGCGAGCCGGGTCACCGTCAGCGCCGGCCCGTCGTCGCGCGTGGACACGACGACGCGCTGGATGGCCTCGGCGCGTAGGGCCTCGACGCGCGCGCGCGCGGTGCCCGTCACGGCGGCCGCCACCGCCCTCTCCACCGCCTTGTCCTTGTCCTCCTCCCGCCGGCACTCGACCGCGTCCCGGTAGAATTTGTACGCCATGACGTCGCCGGGCGCCTGGGTGAAGCCGTCGTCCGTCGCGCGGCGGCGCTCCCACTCGCGGTACGCGCGCGCGAGCGTCGACGCGAGCGCCGGGTCCGCCCCCCGCTCCGCCAGGTAGGCCGCCGCCGCGACGCGCACGTCGCGGGCGAGGTTGCGCAGCTCGTTGAGCGCAGGCGCGCCGTCGGGCGAGTCGAAGGCGGGCAGGTAGGACGGGTCGAGCGCGCCATCGGCAGGCGACTGGAGCGACGCGAAAACTTGCGCCGCCGTCCCCCACACCGCCTGCGTCTTGCGCTCGAGCCCGGTGTCGACCTCGACCGCCATGGCGTCGATGCCGGCGCGGGCCAAGGGGGGGAGGAGGGCGGCGAGCACGTGCCACGGCGCCGCCTGCGCGCGCAGGCGGCCGAGCGCGGTCTCCATATCGAAGCCCGCGTCGTCGTGCCCGGCCAGCCACGTGGTCTCCGCGCCCGCCTCCATGAAGCCGGGCGGTGGGCGGAAGTTGGGGGTCGAGGCCGCGTCGAGCTCGACGCCCGTCGGTGACGGGCCGGCGGGCGCGGTCGGGGGGGCGAGGCCCGCGATGAGGGGCGAGCCGACCATGGGCGCCGCGCCAGGGCCCCCCATGCCTCCGCCGCCGCCGCTAGTGTCCGGCCTCCCGACCGGCGGGTTGCGCTGCGACTGGCCGGGCAGGATGAGGCCGCGTCCGCGGTTGGCGCCGCCCGTCGGCTGCCCCGGCAGGATGAGGCCGCCCTCACCGCCCGTGCCCATGCCCATGCCGCGGCCGCCGTTGGCGAAGCGGGGGTCGCCGCCGCCGCGGTTGGGGGTGGAGCGCGCGGCGGCGGGGGTCGCGGGAGGGCGGCGGGCGCGCATTGGCGCGCGAGACAGCGCCCGAGACGGAGAGCTTGTCGACGGCGACCGCATGGCGGCGGTGAGGCCACGGGCGGTTTCCTCGGGCGAGCGAAAAGGCTCTGCGAGCGCCGGCCGCCGGCGCCGCGCCCTCCGAGCCTCAGACCCCGTCGTCAGCGCGCGTCTCCCCCCGCTGCCCATGCAGACGCACGCGCGCCGCGCTCCCGGCCGGGCGGCCGCCCTCGAGCGGACCGCCGGACCTCGCACGGTCGGTGCGCATGCGCGCCCCGCGGCCGCGGGCCGCCCAGGGCGCGTCGCGACCCCCGCCCCGCTTCAACGGTTGCGCACGGTCACCGCCGCGGCCGCCGAACGCCCCTGGTCCGCCCCCGACGCCCGCCTCGTCCTGGAAGACGGCTCCGTGTGGCCCGGCCGCGCGTTCGGCGCGCGCTCCCCCGGCGCCGCCGGCGAGTGCGTGTTCAACACGTCCCTGTCAGGCTACCAAGAGATCCTGACCGACCCGTCCTACAAAGGGCAGTTCGTCGTCTTTACGTGCCCGCACATCGGCAACGTGGGCGTCAACGAGGGTGAGCGAGGCGAGGGGGTTGGCCTCGTTGGACGCGCCTTGCGGTTTTGTCGTTCGCCTCGGGTGGCGGTTGGGGTAAATCGGCGCGGCGGCGGCCGCGATTCCGCGGCGTTTAGGGCGCCGCGGCGGCCGCGCGCGCCCCGGGCGGGCGCCGCGCCGCGGCCGGGCGCCCGCGGTCGCCGCGCGGCTTCCCGATGGGCGACAATGACATCGCACATTCGCGCCACGGCATCGGCGCCGGAATCGGGGGCCGGCGTTGGCGCCCGCGGCCGTCCCTCCCCAACCCTAAAGAACCCTAACTTTTCCCAGACGACATGGAGTCGGCGTCCGTCCACCTCGGCGGCGTCGTCGTCCGCGACCTCTCGACAGTCGTCAGCAACTACCGCTCCACCCAGACGCTGGACGACTACCTCAAGGCGCAGGGCGTGCCGGGCATTGCGGGCGTCGACACGCGCGCGCTCACGCTCCGCCTGCGCGACGCGGGCTGCCTCGGCGCGGTCATCTGTTCCGACGCCTCGGTCCCGGACGCGGAGCTGGTGGCCAAGGCGAAAGCGTTCTCCATCGACGGCGTCGACCTCATCGCCCAAGTCACGTGCGCCGCGCCGTACGCGTGGAAAGACCCGACGGGCGCCGAGTGGGAGTTTTCCGCGGCCGCCAAGGCCGCGCACGGGGGGAAGCCGTTTCACGTGGTGGCGCTCGACTTTGGCGTCAAGCACAACATCCTGCGCCGGTGAGGGGGCGCGGGGGAGGGCGCGATGGGTGGTGGCGCGCGCGCGCGCGCGGGGCGCGCGCGCCGACCTCACCCCCCCCCCCCCCGCCCACCCCCTCCCCCAGCCTCGCCGCACACGGGTGCAAGCTGACCGTCGTCCCCGCGTCCACCTCCGCGGCGGACATCCTCGCCCTGCAGCCGGACGGCGTGTTTCTGTCCAACGGCCCCGGCGACCCGTCGGCCGTCCCGTACGCGGTCGCCACCGTGAAAGCGCTCCTGGGGCGGAAGCCCATGTTTGGCATCTGCATGGGGCACCAAGTGCTCGCCCAGGCGCTGGGCGGGGCGACGTTCAAGCTCAAGTTCGGGCACCACGGCGGCAACCACCCCATCCGCCACGGCCCGACCGGGCGCGTCGACATCTCGGCCCAAAACCACAACTTTGCGGTCGACCCCGCCACGCTGCCCGCGGGCGCGGCGGTGACGCACGTCAACCTGAACGACGGCACGTGCGCGGGGCTCGTCGTCGAAGCGTCGTCCGCGATGTCGATTCAGTACCACCCGGAAGCGTCGCCGGGGCCGCACGACGCGGACGTGTGCTTCGACGCGTTTGTGGGGATGCTGCGGGCGGCGCGGGGGGCGCCGGTGGCGGCGTGACGTGGACACAGGGGGTGGTGGGTCGGTGCGTGGTGGCGTGTTTGGGGCGTGCGCGCCGCCGTGGGGCGTGCAACATGGCGACCCCGGGCGGCGCTTGGTGGGGAGGGGGAGGCGCGCGAGAGACGGGTCGCGCCGCCGCAGAGGCTACAGAGCCCCCCCCCACACCACCGCGCCCGATATCCCCCTCCCCCTCCTGTTTCTCCCTACCTCACCCCCCTTTCTGCGGCGGCGGCAGGTCGGCCAGCAGCAGCTTGATGAAGAAGTCGGTTTCCTCCGGGTTGGCAACCCACAGAATGGGGCAACAGTCGCGCGTCGCGGAGTCGTTGCCCGACGCCGTGAACCGGTCGCCGACGTGCAGGACGGCGCCGGGGTGGAGGCCGAGGTAGGATTTGAGGGCTTCGAGGCCGAGGGATTTGTTGCCGACGTCGACAAAGACGTCGCCGCCGCCGTTGAAGGCGCAGAAAGGCAGCGCAGCCCCTGCCAACTCCACTTGCACCGTGATGGCGAGCTCTTCGAGCACCTCGTACACGGTCGGCTGCGCGGGCACGACGCCGACCGCGCGGTCTTTGCGCACGACGCACACCGGCACCCGCAGCCGGGCTGCGCCGTCTACCAGGATGCGCTGCGCGTCGTCCAGCAGTTTGGCGATGGCGGCGTCGGTCCAGGCCATCATCTCTGCGGATTTCCACTCGGCGTCGGGCACAAACTCCAACCGCCGCGGCGCGCTGCGGGGCGCGCCGGGAGCCGCGGGCGCGACGCGGAGCAGGTAGTTGCACTCGCCGCCCATGATGTGGAAGCTGGAGAGGGGAGGGATGGAGGGTTGCGGGGTGTTGGTCGGGGTCGCGGCGCCTCGGGCGACCTCCCCCCCACGCTCGACCCTGCCCCCCCCTCCGCTCCCCCTTTCTTGCTCTCACCGGTCGATCACGCTCGCCGGCAGGTCGCGCGCGGCAAACGCGGCGAGCAGCCCCTGGACCCGGTGCTCAAAGCGCGCGGCGTCGCCGGGGTAGCCCGCTGCCGTCACGATGGCCACGTCGATGCCCGCCTCGAGCAGGTCGATCATCAAATCGACCTGGTGGGGGAGGAAGAGGGGCGTCGGGGCGTGCGGTCGACCCCAAATCCGACCCCAACCGATCCCCCCTCTTCCTCCTCTCCCTTCTCCCACCATCTCCGCGTCGTGCCGCATGTGGGCCCCGTCCGCGTACAGCGTGCCGTCCGCATCGAAAGTGACCAGCTTGAGGCCCGGGGCGGACGCGTGCGTTTGGGCGAGGTTGAGGACGTGCCGCAACTCTGCGAAATTGGGGGGCACGTGCCGCCGCCGCGACAGCGCGAAGAAGGCGTCGTACTCGGACAGGGCGGCGGTCAGGTCGAGGGGGGTGAAGAATGCGCCGACGCCGGGGATGAGGCGGCGCAGGCGGGACCGGAGCGGGTCCTGGTGGGGCGGGCGAGGGAAGGGCGAGGGTGGGCGTCGGTTCAAGCCGCCAGCGACGCCACCCACCCCGCCCCCCCTCCCTCCCCCCTCCCATACCGCGCGGTGGTCCTCGATCCAGGCGTCGAACTTGGCCATGACCTCGGGCGCCGAGTGCGTGTCGTGCATCCCGCGCATGAAGTCGATGAGCGCGTCCTGCTCCTTCAGGTGGCCCTTGCGCCGCAGGACGCCAGCGTCGGACGCGGACCGGGCGCGGGGGCCGAGGGTGTCGTCGAGGTCGGGGGCGGCGAGAAGGTCTGCCCAGTAACCAGGGTCGGCCGGCGTCGCGTCGCCGTGTGGGGTGGTGGCGCCGTTGGTGGCCTCGCCGGCGTCGGGGCGGGGCGCGGAGGCGGGCGAGGTCGCGGCGGGCGGCGGCGCGCGCGCGCGGTGGGCGGCGGTTGGCGCCAGGCGCGCGCCGCGGGCTGCACCCGCGCGATGCGTCGACGCCGATGTGGAGCGTGGGGCGCGCATTGGGGCGGCGGGAGGGCGGATGCCCTCGCGCGCGGCCGCGCGCGAGCCGAGCCGGCGGGCGGCCGAGCGCTGCGCGGAGTGCGGCGGCCCGGACGCGAGCCTCGCTGGAGGGGCAGGCGGGCGGGAGGCGCGGGCGTGGCACGCGGAGGGTGTGCCGTTTGTCGCGCGGTTTCGTCACTCAGGGCCTCTCTCCCACCCCCCCACCGTGCTCCCACACCGCGCCCGCCACCGCGGCGGCAAGAGCGTCCGCCGCCTCCCGCGTGGCCGCCTCGGCGTAGACGCGGACGACGTCCTCCGTGCCCGACGGCCGCGCAAACGCGCGCGCGCGCGCGCCCGCGGACGCGACCGCGGCCTCGATCGCGGCCACCAGCGCCGCCGGCGCCACGGTTGCGCTCTCGTCGCTGTTGACCGCGATGGCCGCCCGGTCGGCGACGCGCACGGCGGCGTGCGCAGACGGGAGGTCTGCGTACGCCCCCGCCCACGCCGCCACCGACCACCCCAGCCCGCGCAGGGCGGCGTCGACGAGGAGCAGGCCCGATAACGCGTCGCCCACGGCCTGGTTGGAGGCGGACGCGAGGGCGGCGGCCAGGGAGGCGGCGCGCGCGTCGCCCGCGGCGGCGGCGGCGGCGGCCGCCGCCTTGAACCTCGGCCCCAGCAGCAGCGCCCCATGCCCATTGGCCTCGTAGTAGACGCCCACGTCAAAGGCCGTGGCCGCGGCGTGCAGGTGCTTCACTCCAGTCCGCGCGACGGGCACCCCGCGCTCCCCCAGCGCCGCCACCGCGGCCTCCACCGCGGCCCCGTTGGCGTACGCGGTGCGCACCTGGCCCAGGGTGAGGGGGCCGGACGCGTCCGGAGGGTTGGGGAGGGCGGGAAGGAGGACGCGCGCGGCCCACCGCGCGAGCAGGGCGGCGATGCGGTCCCCGTCAAACACTGTGACGCCGTCGCCTTCTCCATGCGGCGTCCAGTACAGGACGCGGTCGGCGTCGCCGTCCAGGGACGCGCACAGGGCGCCGGGCGGGATGGAGGCGCAGTTGTTCGGCCGGGTGCGCGTCCTCTGCACATGGTCCGACCCGGCGCCCGCGTTGAGGGCGGCCGGGTCGTCGGTGGCGATGTTGACGGGGGTCAGGGAGAGGCCGGCAGCTGAAACGAGCGGCGCAAGCGACGCGACCGCGGCAGCGCCGACGCCGTTGGCGCAGTCGACGATCAGAGGCGTGCCCTCTCCATTGACCGGATCCGTGCCCGCCACCAGGGTCGCGTGGCCAGAGGCCAGGGCGTGAAAGTAGGCCGCCGGCGTCGCGCCTTCCCCGCGCGCCGCCGCCGCGACGAGCCAGTGCAGTTGCGGCGTCGTCGCCACCCCCGCCCCGACCACCACCCCGCCCGCCGCCACCACGCCCGCCGCCGTGGCGGCGGCCAGGGCGGGCGAGGAGGGGCGGGTGTCGTGCGCGATCCAGACGACGGGGGGGAGCGCGCCCGCGGGGGCGGCGGCGAAGAGGGCGGCCGCTTGGGCGGCGACGGACGCGTCGTCGGGAGCGTTGGCGAGCGCGTCGGCGATGGGCTGGAAGGGGGAGGGAGGGAGGGAGTGGTGGTTACGAGGCGCGCGCGCGCGCGTCTCGACTGCGGCAACGCCCCTCTGTCGACCCCACCACCCCATCCTCCCACTCTGACCTCCCACTCGGGCGCCAGCATGTGGCCGCTGGGGTCGACGAGCTTGACCCCGTTGTCGGGCGCGGGGTTGTGCGACGCCGTGACGCACACGCCGGTCGGCGCGCCGGCCAGGGTGGCGGAGCGGGCGGCCATGAGCACGCCACAGCTGGAGGAGAGAGGGGGGGGGTCGTCGGCGGCGGGTTGGGGCCGGGATCGCCCCCGCCCCCGCCCATCGCGCGCGCACCGGAACAGCGTGCTCCCCAGCAGCCCCGCGTCCGCCCGAAATCCCGCCGTGCCGTACACGGGCGCGTAGCCGGGGGGGAGGCGGTGCGCCGCGGACGCGGCCGCGACGCGGGCGGGGTCGAAGAGCGGCATCGCGCGGAAGAGCCAGGAGAGTGCGGCGCGTCGAGAGCGACAGCCCCACCCTCTCTCCCGCGCCATCACCCGGCGGGCGAGGGGGCGGCCCTCCATGTTGCACGATTTGCGTCCCGCCGTGGGCGCCCCGCCCGCGCCGCCCCGCGCGCCGCGCGCGTCCGTCACCCCCCGCTCTCCTCCCCCCCTCTCCCACGAGTCGCCAGGCGTGCGGGCCCAGGTGTGGGCCCACCACCACCCTTCACATCGACCCTCTTTCCTCACTTCTTGGCGAGCTTCTTGGCCGCCGCGACGACCGCCTCCTTGGTGATCCCAAACTTTTCATACAGAATGGGCGCCGGCGCGGACGCGCCGAACGAGTCGACCCCGATCTGGATGCCGTCGGTCGTCGTGTAGCGCTCCCAGCCGTAGGTCGCGCCGGCCTCGACCGACACGCGCGCGCGCACGTCGGGCGGCAGCACCGCCGCCTTGTACGCCGCGTCCTGCTCGTCGAAGAGCTCCGTGCACGGCATCGACACGACGCGCGCGTTGATGCCGGCGGCTTCCAGGTCTTTGGCCGCGTCGACCGCCATGCAGAGTTCCGACCCGGTGCCGATCAGGATGACGTCCGGCTTGCCCGCGCCCCCGTGCACGACGTAGCCGCCCTTGGCCGCCTTCTCGGCGGACGAGCCCGGCAGGTTGGGCATGCCCTGGCGGGAGAGGGCGAGGGTGGAAGGCCGAATCTTGCCAGTCACGTTGTCGCCGACCGCGTTGAGCACGGCCGCCTTGTAGCACCCCGCCGTCTCGTTGCCGTCGCCCGGGCGCATGGTGAGCATGCCCGGCATGGCGCGGAACGAGGCGAGGTGCTCAATCGGTTGATGCGTCGGGCCGTCCTCGCCGAGGCCGATCGAGTCGTGCGTCATGACGTAGATGACGCCCGCCTGGGACAGCGCCGACATGCGCATGGCCGACCGCATGTAGTCGGTGAAGATGAAAAAGGTGGCGCAGTAGGGGATGAGGCCGGTCGCGTGCAGCGCGAGGCCGTTGCAGATGGCGCCCATCGCGTGCTCGCGCACGCCAAAGCGCAGGTTGCGCTCGGCGTACTGGTTCTTCTGGAAGTCGCCGTACATCTTCATGAGCGTCATGTTGGAGGGGGCGAGGTCGGCGGAGCCGCCCAAAAAGCCGGGGATGCGGGGCGCGAGCGCGTTGAGCATCGTCTGCGAGTGCAGGCGCGTCGCGAGGCCCTTGTCCTCGGGCGTGAAGACGGGCACGTCGGCGTCCCAGTCCGAGGGGAGCTTGTTGGACAGGAGCTGCTTGAACTCCTTGGCCTCGGCCGGGTACTTCTTCTCGTACGACGCCAGCGTCGCCTTCCACGCCTCCTCCGCCTTGCGCCCGCGCGTGCCCGCCTTGGCAAAGACGTCGTACGCCGCCTGCGGCACCTCGAACTCGCCGTAGGGCCACTTGAGGTTGGCGCGCGTCGCGGCCGTCTCGTCCTTGCCGAGGGGCGCGCCGTGCACGTCGTGCGAGTCGGCCTTGTTGGGGGAGCCGTAGCCGATGAGGGTGGACACCTTGATCATGGACGGTTTGTCGGTCACGGACTTGGCCGTCTCGATCGCCTTGCGCAGGCCGTCGAGGTCGGTGTTGCCGTCCGCCACGTGCTGCACGTGCCACCCCAGGGCGGCGAAGCGCGCGGACACGTCCTCGGTGAACGAGATGTCGGTGTGGCCGTCGATCGAGATCTTGTTGTCGTCGTACATGACGATGAGCTTGCCCAGCCCCCAGTGCCCGGCGAGGGACGCCGCTTCCGTGGAGATGCCCTCCATGTTGCAGCCGTCGCCCATAATGCAGTAGGTGTAGTGGTCGACGACGGTCGCGTCCGGCTTGTTGAACCGCGCGGCGAGGTGCGCTTCCGCCGCGGCGAGGCCGACGGCGTTGCAGATGCCCTGGCCCAGGGGGCCTGGGAGGTGAGAGGGCGGGTTTGGGGTGAGGCGGTGGGTGCTTTGGCGCGGGGCGCGCCCCTCTCGGCCCCCGCGCGAGGGGGTGGCCGCCGCGCGGCCGCGGCGGGCGCGCGCGCGGCGCCTCCCCGGGCCCGCCTCTTTCCCTCGGGCCACCCCCG
>Ga0315289_10000171_pt1 | contig 102564 bp, 85 predicted proteins | sample YL17G11_40_MG_FD_203452 | JGI IMG/M metagenome (GOLD analysis project Ga0315289, IMG submission 203452) | Sediment microbial communities from Yellowstone Lake, YNP, Wyoming, USA - YL17G11_40 | ecosystem: Environmental > Aquatic > Freshwater > Lake > Sediment | place: USA: Wyoming | collected... | reverse complement strand
GAAAGAGGCTGCACTCGTCACTGGGAAACATGACCCCGGACGCGTTCGAGTCTTCATACTACAAACAGATGGCTGTTCAAGCCGCCTAACGATGTGTCCGTTTTTTCGGGTACAGGTCACTTTGGGTCTTGGGAAGCAGTTAACGAGCGTGCACTTAAGCCACTCTTCTGCCTGCTCCTTGGTGGCTCTGGTAGGCCCAATCTGCCGCCTGAGTGATGGCGGCGGGGATTTCATGACCTGCTGACAGCACGCTTTGATGATCTCCCGCATCGATTTCTCGATCTCCTGGCCAAGCTTCTCTCGAACCTTCTGCTGATGCTTCTCCAGCTTGCCCCTGAACTTATCGAGCCGCTTGTCGAGGTCTGGACGTAGAGACCGGAGCATCACACGGCCATAGCGCTTCCCCAGAGACACCGTGAATTCGTTTCGAATTCTGTGGAGCTCTTCCTGCAGAGCTCTGTCTGACACTTTGCTGTTCTGCCCGATAAGGCTATAGGTTGTCCTCAGGCGTTCCCGCATCTCCCGAGTCTGAGGCAGGTTCAGGATCTCAGGCGGCAGCTTCACCGTATGCCGTGACATGGAGCAGCCCTCCAGGCTCAACTCTACGTACTGCAAGTACGATTGGAACACCCGGACCATTCGGGCAACGTCGACTCTCGGTGGTGGCGCCATCTTGAGGAACGCTTCAACGTCACTGATCTCCTTCCTGGTTACACAAGCAATGCCGATCTCTCGTTCTGTGTGGACTTGTCCGCCATCGAACAACGGCATCTGCCTCATCTTTTCCGGACAGACGGCCATTATGAATTGCTCTGCCTGCTCAGGGCTTATGCAGACGGCATTCGGCGTTTCCTGGCTCTTCGGCTCATCCTCCACACAGAGCGCAACCGGCGAAAAGCACCAGGCTTCGTCGTCGCATATCAAGATGCCGATTCTGAGACCGGGGCTTTGCCGTACCTCGACCCCACGATCCACGAGCATCCGAATGGCGTCGATCTCACCGTAGCCAAGACGACAGACATCGTCGTTGCAGTCAACGATGACTTCCAGAATTCCGTGGGACCGGCTGGCGAACCCAAGGATTGCAGTGCCGATGCTGCGGTCCAAGCCAGGAGCGGCGTACACGACCTGTCGGCTGGCTTGCGAAATGCAGCCTGCAATCTGCTTGCGAGGAAGTGCGGCAAAGGTGTTTCGGTACATGCTAGGATCTCCTTATACGTTCACTTGGGTGATCAGCCTTGACCTATCCGACGCTCGACCTCAGACCACTCCGGCGACTTCCGCCAGGATGTGCTGTCTGACGTAGCTCTTGAAGCTCTCGACATCGGTGAAGAACCGGTATCCCGCCGCATTAACGATTTGCTCGGTCTCAGGGTCCTCGTCTATCAAGAGAGCGACCGGATCGCTCAGACCTTCCTGCAGACCATTGGGCCACGCCAGGTCCAGAATCGCCAGCGGCTGGCCTGTATCCGGGTCAACCAGCTCGTATGCGAGCTCTCCTTCAGGTAGACCGTGATCGGCGATCCAGTCCACGCACTCGAAGACGACTCTCTCTTCTTCCTCTCCGATGACGCCGCCGGGTACAGCCTCGCCAACTCGGTCCAGGATGGAAGGGGCCGGCTGTGCCTCCGGCACAGAGCCTGACAGCAGACTATCGAGGAACTGATTCGCCGCTTGAGCAAGCAGTTCCCGCCTTGCCGTGAGGAAATCACGGTAGTTCTCGACCTTCCACAGCTCCCGATCCATCGGAATCCACTGGGAAGCAAGCGCGCCAGGATTGTTCAGCTCGGCCTCCTCAAAGTAGTCCTCCGGCAGCCTATCTGCCACTTTGAGGTTGCTGTCCTGGGTTAGGAAGCAGAAGTTGGCGATCGCGTTTACCTCGGGGCGAGAGTAGCCATGCTGGTAGAGTAGCGACTTCGGGAAGATGTGGTGCTGATGCAGGGCGCTGAACCTGCCAAGTAGATTGGCAGAGAGCGGCAGACCGGTGCCCCAGTCTCGAGCGCCGTGCACGCGCGTCAGCATGTACAGCATGGGATAGAAGCGTGCGCCCATGCTCCAGCCCATGAAGTCGTTTGCATGAATGCTCAGATCACCTCGGTTTTGTCTAAGCTGGTTGATCAGACGGTCCAGACCGCCATCAACATCCTCAATCAAGCGCAGATCCTGATTGAGTATACTCTCGGTTGAGCCCGTGTACCGGCCCCAAAGGAATGTGTGCACATACCAGTAAAGGAGTTCGTCGCGCTCCCTGTGATCGCGAAGGCTGCCACCCCTTTGTGCGAGATAACGTGCGAGCAGGGGGAAAGAGTAAGGACTGCCCAACACCCTGTCGTGGTCGAGGCCCAGCCGGCCGGAGATCAGGTTCAAAAGCGTATCAACCATCCTCTCGGCCTGCGTCAGACCGGAGATGAATGCCTCCGTGTTAACGTCCTTGAGAGCGGAAAACAGGGCCTCCCCGGTCAGGATCGTATTGATGTTCCGAAGCAGCCACTCCAGCCTGAAGTAGAACCCGGCCTTCGACCACTTGTCCAGCCGCTTCTTCATCTCGTCACGAGCCTGCGGCCACTGAGCGCATATCTTCGCCAGCGCGAGATCGCCCTTGGACAGCTTCGTGCCGCCGCTGTTCACGCGGTTGAAGATGTCCACAACGATGTCCACCGTCTTGTCTTCGCCAGTGACTTCCTCTACGTGCAGGTCTATGTCCTTTATCGCCTCCAGACTGGCGAGGCGTTTGATGTAGGCAGCCCGCTCTGCCTGCAGCTCCGGAATGTCGAAGAGACGCTGGATTGCCTCGGCTGTGCCAATCTGCATGCAGTCCGTGACGCTGATCCATGCCGGCTTGTCCTTCATCCTGATAGGGGCGTAGAACTCGAAGTTCTCTTCATCCAGGTTGAAGTACAAGCCGGTGAAGGCTTGAGCGTTCCCGTCAAAGAACTTCGGAGCGGCGCCTCGGACTATCCCGTAGAGGGTCGTCATGCGCTGCTGTCCGTCGAGGAGCAGCTTCACGGATCCTGGCGTGAGCTGGCCGTCTCCGCGCGTGTCGGCCTCCTCGGTTTTGGTCACCCAGACAAGCAAACTCCCAACCGGGTGTTTCCGATATAGAGAGTGCATGAGGCTCCTGACCTGATCCCGGTTCCACACGTATCCCCGCTGGAACTCGGGCAGAGCTATGGCCCCGAGGTCAATCTGGTCTAGAATTGTGTTGATCTTCAACTCCTTGCCTCCTATGTTTTCGTCAGTCCTGTTTGCGGTCCCGGCCAGCGGTACGTGACCGGACCTGCCGGAAACAGTAGCTTGTCAGGAAGATCCATCAAGTCCTGCCAGCCTGATCCGTCTGCCGATGCGGGGGCTGTGGCCCACGCGGAGAATGCCGCATCCCACTCGTGGTCATTGCGGATCGCCAGGCCGCTGGGTATGACTAGGCGCTCGGCGAGCCACACGATCATTCCAGGGCCGAAGTCATGCTTGCTTCCGGACAAGGCGTAGTACAGGACCTTCGGATGAGTCTCGTTCAGGATGATCTGCGGCCAGACCTGGCGCAGCTTGAGCGCCATTGCCATGCCCTGTACGGCCATAGATCCGGCTACTGTGTTACTTGCCAGAACGCTGCTTGCCACTTCCGGATACGCGCGTCGAAGATACCGGTCGACCTCCCGCCATCCCGAAGCCCGGGTTGCCCAGCTCAGGAAGGTGTCGATACCCGCCGCCTCAACGTGTCCCTGGTCCACGGTCCGGATGAAGAAGTTGAAAGCTTCGTCTACCGACTCAAACGTGCCCGCAGCAAGCAGTTCGGCTATCCGGCCATTCAGTTCCAAAACGGCGGCGCCAGCCGCGCGCCGTCCGCCGGGGTCATATCCCAGAAACAGCATAATCGTGCCTCAGACCGAATATGATCTTGGCCAAGCAGCCACGTTCCGGTGACTAACGTCTCGCTCGATCTACAATCCACTCGATTGTATCGGGTCGTTCGAATCCACCCCAACAGCAGTGATCCGCATTGTCATCGATATGGATACCTATGGCCTGCTTAGCTCTCTCCAGGTAGTGCTGGCGGCAATGTTCGCAGTCGATCTTGTTCACTATGTACAGCGTTGGCCTGTCGCGGACAGATCTTGAGGATAGGGCGCCCTGAATCATCTGGCGCAGATGGATATCCGTATCCGGCAGGGAGGTCCCGATGATGAAAAGCTGCTTGCACCTCTTGAGTAGCGTGTACGCAGCGTTCCATATGTGAACAGTTGCCTCGTCGGCCATCCACTTGTTCCAAGTCGGCGGCACGATATGCGTGACACAGGGGATGTCCTGCTTTGGATGTCTCTTGTTGGCGCGACATAACTCCCGGTTTACTCCATCGGAAACCAGACGGTCTATCATAAACCCGCTATCATCCTCCCTAGCCCACAGCCAGGTCATGTCTTCTCTACAAATCGGACAAATCGACCAGTTGCATGAACCATGTAGTTTCAGTAAGGGAATGGCTTCCCCAATCTTGGGATCTGGCTGGCCGCGCCCGGGTAACTCGTAATGGTAGAGGTGCCCCTGCTTTCTCTCTGTCGGGTCTCGTTCAAACATGTGCCGGGTCTGAGGGAATCCACCGTCCCACAGATATCTGTTGGCCGCATACTCGATCCCAAGTTCGTAGTTCAGTGTCAACACGGCCCACTCTTTAGGCCTGCGTGCCCTGCACATTCGTCGGACGAAACCATCATATCCCGCATCCAGTTCATCCTGGTCAGCCCGTTGGCCTGCCGCCATCACAATCGCGATCAGGTCACGAAAGGCTTCTACCGAGTGCTTCCAACCCCTGCTTGCGGAGGTGCGGCCCGTTGATCTTCTAAGCATGCGCACCATCTCCAAGCGACAGAAGGCTGTTTCCATGCTTACATCCGGAGCAGCCTTGTCATCCTCGGGGATAAGCTGCTCCTTTCGAATGCCATGCTGCGCCAGAGATCGCAAGACATAATCCAGTGCGTCCTTGCCTATCCTCGCCAATTGCTCTTCCTTGCACCATGAGCGAATGTCCTTCGCTTTTCGAAAGAAGTCTGCGTCCGCGGGCACGGTGGTCTCCGGAGGACCATCTCCTAGGCGCATGTGCCGGGATGTGCCGGCGCCGAACAGGAAGACCGTTTTCACGTCACTCAGATAGTCGCCGGATGCTTTCACTCCACTACCTCCACGTTCGCTGGGGGTAAGACGTATTTGTGTTCCTGGCTGTCGGTGTCCAGGATCACGGTCCACTGGAGGACCGGCTTGCCCTGGTGGGTGACTTCCTCGCAGGAGAGGGCGACCGCGGGCTGGCCGTTCACCAGGACGCAGGTGGCGCCCGGGATGATGTCGGGTGTCTTCAGCCGATGGACAGCCGAGTCGTCTACCAGCGGGGGCTGGGCTTCCGATTGCGGATGGGAAACCGCCGATGCACACGGATGGACGCCGATGACGGATCGCTGATGGTTCATGGCCGATTGCTCGGCGTCTGCGTCTGCGGCTGCCCGAACGGTCTGCAGTCTGCGGTCTCCAGTCTGCAGTCTCTGGTCATACGGCTCGGGCATGAGGCCCTCACGGTGCAGCCGCTCCCACGCTTCCAGCACGAGCCTGCGGGTGCGGTATTCGCCGAACTGCCTTTCCTCTTTCTCCTTGAGGACACGGAAGGTCTCGCCGGGGAAGTCGAGGTCCGGCTCGGCCGGGAGGAGGTGCGGGCCGGAGCACGTCGGGTCTTCCCTTGGATCGAGGATGTCTTCGGGTTCCTTCTTCGATAGCACGTGCGGGTCCGGGATGTAGCGGAGCTCTGGAATAATTATTGATCCTCCTCATCAACCTGCGGTTTGTTGTTCTTGTCTCCATTGAGATCATCCAAATCCGGCACCGGTGGCAATGATGCCAGGAATCTTCCTATCAGCAGTGCGACAACCCCAAGACTTGCGAACCCCTGTAAGCAGGATGCGAGCCTCAAGCCGTGAGTCGGACTTAGGTCGCCGAACCCTATGGTGAGCTGAGTGACACAGCTTAGATACAGCGGGTCGAACCATTCCAACTTTGTCCCGTTGGTGGATATCAAATCTGGCCAGAACGCGTATACGCAGGCAAAGCACAGCGCCAACTCCACGTAATTCACGAAACCTAAGACAATGACTCTCTCAGTTGATCCCACGACGTGCGGGCGATCACGCGTCGCACGAAGGGGATCGAAAACTGGTATCCTGACGGCTGTCGCGAGGATATCAGCAATCCTCCAGAGAACCAGAATCACGATCGCGATTCGCAAAGCAGGGTTAGCTCCGGGTGATAGCACCAGAACAGCATAGATCACACATTCGGCTACCAGACAGATAGCAACAAACGTATCGATCTTGATGGCGTTGTGACGAGCCCAACCCTTCTCTTTGGCTTTCTGCTGAGCCACCAGCCGCGACCCCAGTATCAAGGAACTGGGGAGAGTCAGCAGTGTCACTATCGCGCCAACAACCGGAGTGATCCAGCCACGAACTGGCGCATCGTCTGAATTCTGGCTAATGCGATGTTTGGACTCGGACAAATCTTTACGCCCCCTTACCAATCACCTATGATCATCATTCTCAGCCTTGTTCTTATCGTACGCCTCCGGCATGAGGCCCTGGGCATGGAGGCGCTCCCAGGCTTCCAGCACAAAGCGGCGGGTGCGGTACTCGCCGAACACCCGAAGTCTCATCCCTCTGTTGCTATGCTCCGCTTCAGTTCTACAGGTCATCGAGCACTCTCTTTGCTGGCGTGTAAGACAGAACCAACCTCCCCGACACAGCCGTCCGCATCATGGTAGACACGGGGTCCCGGGAAGCGAAGAACTGTGTAGCCCATCTCCGTGAGCCGCTTTGTCTGCTGAGCATCGTGAATGCGTTGCCTCATTGATGAATGAAAAGCTAGACCGTCCACATAAATGAGCAGCTTGACATCGTCATTGACCAGAGCCAGATCGGCAATGGTCAGGAGATATCCGTTGTCCGTTACTGACATCTGCTTTGCGGGAGCGGGCAGCCCGGCAGCAACCACGGCGTCAGCGGTGCCTTTGTACTGCATGACTCGGAACTCCCCGCTCTCCAGGTATCCCTTCAGGGCGCACACGATCTCGTCCTCATCTCCAAGTCTGATCGTCTGCACCTCGTCGAACACGACAGCATCATACCGCATGACTACACCTGCAGCGCGTGAGCGCATTCGAATGGCCCTACGACGAAGGAGCCAAGTTCTGCCTCCAGTCGTCTTCGTTTCGTGTCCCGCCAGGAGGAACTCCTCGAAACTGTCGTCGCCGGTGGCGATTACCGAATCGGATGCTTGCTTGTGATCCGTTCGCACGTGGTGCGCTTCGGTTCCGATTGGCTACCTCAAACCGCCCGATAAATCGCCCTCTCGCGGTCCCAGGAATTGGGACAGCGGTCCTACCCCTACACCTACAGCAGCTCAAGCGTAGCAGCTTCTTCCGGACGTTGTCCGCCATGAGGGTAGTGTGAAAGGAGTTCGCGCAGTCTGGAAGTGAGCGCCGTACATTCAACCGACGGCGAATTCGCCCCGTTTCCCGCGAGGTCGAAGAATGCTGCACGCTCTTCGTCTGATAGCGCACGGAACAGTTGCCGCCACTCGGCGGCCGCGTTGTTATCGTGTTTCCGTCTGTGGATAATGTACTCATCCGGCATCGAGACAATCTCCATGAACTCCTGATAGTCCCGACCGAAAGCTGCTTCGAAGAACTGCTGCCTTGGCCCGACCATTCCTCTCGTGGCAATGAGCACGCACTGGATGCCTCGAAGAAACCGACGATTCCAATGCGGGCCGATGTACGAACGATCCTTCGCGTCCAGCGGGATATACTTCATCGGGAAGGAATATATCTGCATGCCGAACTCCTCGTTCAAGATCACGTTAGTCTTCAGGCGCTCGTAGAAATCCTGCGGCGTGTCTTGGTAATTGTAGAGTACGTAGTTAGAGAGGGTTGTCAAGCCGCTATCCCTGGCCATCTTGATGCGAGAGACATAGAGGTCTTTGATCTCAATGTAATCGAATGCCAATCTCAACGGCCGAATGGCTGTCTTAGCTAGCAAAGCCATCTTCTCGTGCGTGAGCAATCGCAGGTCGATGCCTTGGTTGAAGTCCACAAGCCGCAGTCGTCCGTTCATCTTGGCGCCTCTGTGGAAGCCAAGGTCTATGAGGTCGTCTACGATTCTTTCGAACTGTGCCGAAGCCAACACGTTGTTGTCCAGCAGGATCAGGTGCTGCTTAGGGCCGTACACCTCTTCGATAGCACGAATCTGCTGGCGGATCGGCAGATAGTGCACAAACTCCGGTTCTATCAGGCGCACGGCACAGAACGAACAGTCGTTGGGGCAACCCCGCGTAGCGTAGGCGATGTACGCATCTTTGAGACCGTATTCGTAGCCCGTATCGTCCAGGATGCTGAAATCGGGGACTAGCAGGTCGACGATCTGATGATCATCCGGGTCCAACATGCCCGGCTTGTTGAGAAGCCCACGAAGCACCGTGACGCTGGCCTCGCGCTCTATCTCTGCTCCTAGGAGCGTGGCCATCACACCGCCAACGAACATGTCCCGCGCAGAGTCCACCGACACGCTGTAATAGCGTATCGTTTCAAGGGTCGTCCGCCAATGAAAGGTGAAGAGAGTCGCAATGTAGACTCTATCCCACTTTCGCCTCCTGCATTCAGGACAAAGACCTTTGACGAAGCGAACGTAGTCGCCGCGCCACTTGTGGTAAGTGGCGATCTTCATCAAGCCGAGCGGTGGGTAAGGGCGGGAAACGCGAGTCGCCGATCTCACAGGGCCCTGCTGCCGACACCTGCTATGGCAATCGGCATAGATAGCATAAAGTTGAGGTAACGGAATTCACGGTGCACCTTGTCAAAGTCGATCATCCCACTGTACTGCGACCGTCCTTTTTCGACAGCACGTTGTCTGCCAATCTCACATAGGTGCTTCGCGAAAGGAACAGACGGTATCACCAACACACCCACGGAAGCGCCACGGTAGCGGTTGCCCAAGAGGAACTTCACATAGTCCTGGTAGTAGGTGCGTGCGTTGCCAAACTCAACCTCCGCCTGAACCCCATCCTTGGCAAAGTCGCATTTCAGCCCCAGTTCTGGAATGACCCGGCATTCCGATTGCCAACTCCAGGATTCGAAGCTACGCGAGAAAGCTTGGTTGTAAAACGACTGGCCCTCTCCATCTGTGAACGGAACCCCGTGTACCACCGCTGGAATCTCAGCGAGCGGAGTATCTTGTTCCAGTAGCCTTTCTGCTCCGCGATGGAATAGCCATTGCTCGACCCGCAGAGATGGCGTAGAACGCTCTCCGACAGGGAACGCCACGACCTCGAATGCATCTGTGCCAACCCGACGCACCTCAAAGAACCCGCCAGTCGAATCTACGCTACTCGCGGCGAAGACCGAGGCAAGCCAGTTACGGAACGGTTCGCCCGCCTTGTTCTCGTACTTCACTTGTACACTGCCTTGCTCATTATCGATCCTTCTCAGGGTAGCAGTGGTCCTCTGTCCGTCAAACGCGAGGCTGATCTCACGCTTGCAGCCTTTGTCCGGAGCACCCGTCCAATCCTCAAAGCCTCGCGGGACAGCGAAGCCTTCTTCCAAGGTTGATTTGCCTACAACGTGTCTTAGGACTGTTTCCATATTGGCTTCCCCTTAACAAGTCGTGGGAGGACGAACCTCGACATTTCCCTCCTAAGGATACTCACATCGGCGTCTGTTTTCAATGGCAGGCGGTCGGGTGGCGGCACGACGATACAGTCGTATACGGTGGCCTCCGTCTTTTCCCTCCGCTGGACGCAGGATGCGCCCGCGTCTTTGTACGAACTCCCTCGGATTTGTGCTGCTTGCCAAAAAGTAGGCGACCCGTGTGGCCGGCACGTCAACTCCTTCATCCAAGCACCTTATAGCCACCAGGACTTGTATCTCACCGTCCGCAAACTGATTCAGGACCAACTGCCGGTCTGACCGCGAGACCGTGTGGACGAACTCGTGGCAGCGCAAGCCTAAGGAGGACACCGCGCGCAAGACCTCGCGGTGCCTGCCCGGCGGGCAGTACACCAGGATGTACCTCGGTTCCTCTCCTTTCCTGGCGCACTTTACGATCTGGTCACTGAGAATGTCGAGCAGGCGTGGTAGTTTGCTTTCCGCACAGTTGACTATTGCCGCACGCTTCAACAAGAGTTTCTTTAGCCGTTCGGCCGCTTCGAGATCCCTTTCCGCTGCCTCCATTAACCTGCCTATCTGAGCCGTCAAGTCCGCATAGTTGTCTTCCTCATCAGAAGATAGCGTAACCAGTTCGGGATGGTATTCATAGGGCGTCAGGAAGCCCTGTCTGATAGCCTCATCCAGTGGGAATTCATAACACGTGTCCCCAAAGTAGTCGAAGATGATCCTGGTGCCTTCGTCGTCGAACCACCTGCGAGGCGTTGCCGAGAGACCTAATCGCATGCTAGCTCGGGTCGTAAGGGCCCTGCAGAGACTGCGAGAACCCAATCTGTGCACTTCGTCACCTATAATCATCGTTACGTCCGGGTTCAGCTTTGCGGCTATCCGTGCGAATCTGCTGGACGCAGCGGTATTGTGGACCGCCAGTATGCAAAGGGGTGAAGGACCACCGAGGTTGAAGTCGCTGATCCGTGAGCGTACGGAGATGGGCCAATCGGCGTGGTCGCCGCTACAGGGTATCGGGTTGAATCCAAAGGACCGGCAATCACGCGCCCATTGATCAAGCAGGTGGAGGTAAGGCACAAGGATGAGTAGCGCCAGTCTGCCGAGCGCCTTGTGACGGTCGACAGCCGCCGATAGAGCAGCGTAAGTCTTGCCGGTTCCCGTTGCCATCTCAAAGACTCCGCAGCAGCCAGCCTTCACCCAACAACCAACGGCGTCTTCCTGATAGCTACGCAAACTAACTGAGCACTGTGGTCCTTCGACTATCGCCAGATCAGTGTCGACGGTTGATGAGTCTGGAAGGCGATATGGCCTTCGCCGAGTCGAACGCAAGTTAACCAAGTGCATCCGTATCGCTTCAGGAATTGTACATACCTTAAACTGCGTGTTGCGATCATGCCAAAGATCCTGCAGCCTCCTGTGGTGCAGTTCCACGAAATCGATCTGAGCATCCACCCAGGACCTGAAGACAGAAACCGCCTCCTGGTTGAGCGTTGCCTTCTTGGAGTCGTTGAACGATCCGTGCAACGCTACCCGATCCCCTTGGTCATCGACGAACACCCAGACTTTGTCGTGATAGTCCCCTTCAGACGAGAGGTCTCTAGGCACTGCGAAGCGAAACTCGAGTACCTCATCGGCTACCATCCAGGCAAGGGCGTTCAGAGTGTCCCGCTCTAGCGATTCCTCCAGGTCACGGATGTTGCGCTCAAGCACCTGTTTCAGGACTTCATCATGTTTGGCCTTCTCGCCAAGCATGAGCGCGTGCCAATCGGAGGTCTCGATATTCGGTGAAAGGATGATCTGCGCTCTCCCCCCATTTGCCACTAGCTCAGCTACACCAGCAGCCGCCAAACGAAGCCAGCTCGACGTGAAGTAGCCAACTCCCCGGAAGTAGAGCTTTGAGCAGCGCAGCAGAGGTACGATCACGTCACCTATGAGATCGCAACTCGAGCTATCGTAGACAGGCATCAACTTGAGTGATCTAAGCATCTCGATGAAGCTCCGATAACATGACCGCATTTCCAGCAAAGCTAACCAACTTTCCGTTGTCCAGCATAGTTGGACTTAGGGCTCTGCGGATGATCCCACGACGTTGCAGGTCCTCCTCCAGAGCTTCCTTTGTGGCGGCTCCTGCATAGTCATTGGCCAAAATGCTGCGTAGAAGGGCTTCGAAAGTCTCTATCCCATCATTGTTCGGAACAGGTACAAACGCGTTTCTGGCGTTGCCAAGGATTCGAAAGCGCCCCCCGCGAGCCAAGAGACAAGCAACGAGTGTCTCCGTCCAAGGAATGTCATGGTCCAAAGTAGGCAAATCACACCAGTGGCTCTCAACGAAATCACTCACTAGTACGTAGCAGCGCCCGGTTCTTCGAGCTCTTTCGTACGCGTTCCACGCGGCGAGCTCGAGTTGTTCTTGCTTCTGCGCATCCCATCCTATTGCGGACTTATGCACAATGCAACCGGGGCCGTAACGCAGAACACCATCGCGGTCGACAACGGCATAGACGGTGCGAGCGTCGTACCCCAACGCTTCGACAAAATGATCCTCAAGTTCCTGCAGACTCCAAGGTCTGGGCGTGTCCTGTAAGTGGCCTATGACATCGCGAATGACGCCTCTGCGGGCAGCTACCCCACTTCCCGTGCGCTGGCGAATCTGAGGGTATCGCGAGAGTTCGAACTTGGAGTCGGCGACGGCTCGGAGCAGCGAGTACAGCATCCTGGGCCCATCAACTCCCAGGCATCTGCAGGTGACAATCCGATCTTTGTAGATCTTTTGTGCGGATACGTGGCCCATAGTGGCGAGGCTGCCCCTCAGGTACGCCAAGAGCTCTCCGAATGCCCCCTTGTCGAGCTGGAAGTCTTCCACATGTACGAACCGTCCCGACTCAGTAGTTATTACGTTCCCGAGCTTCGAGAGTGCCTGCTGCAACTGAAACTCCTTGACTCCCAACTCCCCGAGTGCGAAATGCTTCACTTCGTCGTAGGTAGCTGTGCCGTTCGCTTCGTCTATGTACTGCTCGATCACAGCCACTACCGGAATCCTCTCAACACCTGGAGGGAGAACATACGGGTAGCGAGGGTAAACCAGTCGCGGCCTACTCAACTCCTTCAGGCATGTGTACAGGGATGTCTCAGTTACAAGACCCGATTCCCTGCATCTGATCTCGTATTCGCGAAACGCTCCTGAGATCGAGTAGAAGGCTATGCCGCGAGCCAACTGCTGTTCAATCCAAGACTCGATGGTCTCAAGCAGGTCGAGCGGAACTGCGACCGCGGACCTATGGATGAAGCTTCCTCGGTCCCATAGGAGCAGCGCTCGCGAGTTGCTCAGGGAGGCCAGTATGCCACGTTCGGTAATTCTTGCGTCTTGGGGTCGTAGCCGCTTTGCCTGTTGGTAGACCTCCGAGTAGTGCATGGCTCGCCCAAAGTTCTTAACGATCATTTCGACAAGGGCGACTCTCTTGCCGAAGCGCAGCTCCCACAAATCGGCCGAAAAGATTCTGTCTCCTTTCCGCTTGGCCAACCCACTGACATGTTGCAGCGCATAGTCAATAATCGCTTCGGATATCGACTCGATTGGATCGATTGTCTGGTCAGCTCTCGCCCACCGAAGGGTAGCTCTCCTGAGGACATCTATACTGACACTCCAAAGACCCGGTCCCAGCCTCTCGTCTGCCGTATCCTCTGCTATCTGAACCAGCACCGAGGAGAGACGCTTGGCGAACGTGCTGGCTTCACATGTGCAGATGCTGCCTAGGCGCAGACCGGCATCGCACCACTCCGGTAGGCTCGCCAGGAATTCGACGAAGGATGTCGCATGCGCCAGCATCTCGCCGCCGGGTCCCACGACAAGTAGCCGACGTACCAGTTCTTCTTTGCTCAACATCCCGCCAAACAGGTGTATAATCTCTGCAGCCCGGTCGATCAAGGGACGCAGCTGCCTGGCGAAGTGTGGTTTCCGAGCTCCAGTCTCAGCCTTGCTGACCAATTGCTGCGCGCGCGCTCTGCCGACGCCGAGTGAGTCGCCGATTTGCTGAAGCGTCGCTGGGGGGCGGCCATGCATTCCATGCCGGAGCAGAAAAGCCTGTTGTTGCCTATCTGACTTCTTGCAGACAGCTGACACCCACTCTGTCAACGAGGGATAGGGCTGATCAGGGTCGATCTTGAAAGGTGTCCGGGTACTGGTCTTCTCCGCACCCGTAGTGCCGTCAGCTCGGTATTCCTGCGGTGGGGGCCGATGGGGTGTGGCTTCTACACCAGGATGTAGCATCGCCAGGTTTTGTTTAATGTCGGCGAGGCTCTTGCGCCCCATGTTCCGGATGGCGATGAGTTCCTCGCTTGACAATCGGCCGAGCTCGCCGACCGTTTGCAGACCGACTTTGCGCACACAGTTGTAAGCCCGCAGAGATAAGCCCAGCTCCTCCACAGGTATCGCATCAGCACGTGACAACCATTCTTCCCCATAGCCAAGCTCGTATGCCAGACTAGTCACTGGCAAAGTCCCTGCCTGCTCGGGAATTGCCTGCGACTCTCCTTCGGAGTCACTCCCCTCCTCTACCCCAAGAGCTTTCGCTGCAAAGAGTTTTCGCAGGCAGTCTGTAACATCAGCTAGGCATCCGATTCCGAAACCGCGAATCCTCATCAGCTGTGCAGGAGACATGTTCAACAGTTCGCCCACGTTCAGGACGGCCGACTTCTTCAAGCAGTTGAATGCCCGAATCGAGAGGTCGAGTCGGTCGAATCCGACGCGCTGGAGTCCCTCATCAGCCTCATTTACCAGGCGCAGGATCTCGCCCAAGGGCCTTTCATCCAGTGCAAGCACGCGCCAGTCATACTTGTACCCACCAGCCGACTCAACCTGTGGCGTCGGACGCGTAGAATCCACCGCAGCTTCTGGAGGCGTGTTGCCGGCACCAGCCACTTCACCCGGGGGTTTGTGCTCTCCATTGTCGGGCGCGGTACTATGGTCTTCCCGAGCGTGAGCCGGGTCGAATTCGCGCAGGAGCTGCCTGAGACCGACTAGGCTCTTCCCAGCCCAGTAGCAGAGGGGCAAGAGCTCTTCTTCGGAAGATCTTGCCACGTCGCCCACGGAATCTAGGTTCATCGTCGCCGCCCACTTGAGCGCTTTTAGCGGCAGGTGGAGAGCTTCTATCGGTATGGCGTCCGCAAGCGACAGCCATTTCGGTCCCAAACCCAGCTCCCGTGCCACGCTTCCTACCGGTGCTGGACGCTTAAGGCTTTCTTGCGATGTGTCGAGCATGGCAGTCCTGACATGTCGTTCAGCCGCTCGGCTGTATCTCGACAGGCATACTTCGCGCCGACACCCGGCGGCTCCCATAGTGCAATACCAACCAACACTGACGCTACTGTTCGGAATCCGCAAGCCGTCCCGATCCCGATGCCTCTTGAGGACCTTGGGGATGGGCAGATAGCCCTGACCTCATGGGCACGCCGCCGCATTGTCAGATTGCCCACCGGTCTCCGGGAAGACGTGTGGCGCCCATCCGAAAGGCCCAATAGCCTACAGCTTCCACTAGCTATGTAATGACACATACGTTCGATAGCTTGAGTATACCGTCGAGCCCGGCCCGGTGTCAAGTCGAGGAGCCACGGCGGCTAAGCGCAAGGTAAATATACAGTGAACTCCCTGAACATAGGCCGAAAACATCCTCGACCAATGGTAATCCCCCTTTGAGCTGAGCCATAACCTCAAGTATAATGGTTCGTCGACTGCCGAGCGCACTTTGATGGTGCCTGCATTTGTATTTTGCTGCAGAAAGCTTGATACCGATGCGCAATACTTTTCAGGACAATAATGGGGCATTGAATGATTTTTTGGAAGAGTGGTGTGAATCCTATGCAGAGGAGGAGCGGTCCCGTTTCAACAGGGACGGGATAGTGGATGAGGACTGCTACCTGCGCCAGACCCATCGGATTCTGTACGTCTGTCCAGAGCCAAACGGCGGTAAGAACGGCCAGTATGTGGGTTGCGACCTGCGCGAGATACTGCGATGTCGTTGCTCGGGCATGCCCTTCGACAAGAACCTGATCCGATGGACCAGGGTCCTTCTCGATGGTGAGACCGAGTTTTTCGATCCATGTAGTGATGATAGCTGGCATGTGCGACGAGTTGCAGTGATCAACTTAAAGAAACTGTGCGGTGGTGGAATCGCCGATAGGCCAGCTATAGAGAAACACGCGTGGGAAAGTCGTGAGTTCATCCGCCGCCAAGTTGGGATTATCGCTCCTACCTTGGTCGTGACTTGCGGTGACCCAGCGAATAAGTTTTACCGCCAGATCGTCTTTGACGATCGCCTGTTGGAGGTTCCAGCCAGGTCGGTATGGGAATATAAAGGTGTCAGAGTTTTACCGGCCTATCACCCGTCATGTCGCCCGAGGTACCACGAGAAGGCTTTCGAACGGCTAGTCGAGTTGGCTAGGGAATGGTCAGTAGGGGCTTTCGGGAACTGATAGTCAGAGCTATCCATCGCCGCTCTCTGATCAGCACGGCAGTGGAAGGCGCACCCGCGTTTTCAGCCTTGGCTTCTTGACTGCTAACCTCCCGCTACCTCCATTTCCAGTGCCACCGTCCTTCTCCTCAGCGCAAGGAACATTAACCCTCAGAGGCGAACCCTAACCTTTGGTTCTGATGCTTGCTCCGGGGGGTGAAGCGACCAGAGCGTAGCCGATAAAAACGACGTAGCTACCCACGCTTACCCACTTGGCTCTCACCTGCGGGCGGCAGATTCCCCGCGTCGAGACAAGAGGCGAGAGGTCGGGGTCTTGCCCCAGGTCAACCACGTCATCGTCAATGTCCGGGTCCGCCCGGAAAACGCACAGGTAGTTACGTTCACACATCTCCGCACCGCAATCTTGCTTGTGCTATTATAGGATGGACTGATCCGTGCATCAACAGCCTTGACGGAGAAGAACCATCGAAGTGAATGCCCTTCATGGGCAGTCGGACAGAGAGAAAAGACGATATTGACGTAATATCAAGATTGTGCTATCCTACTAGAAAAGCAGGCCAAATACTGGCAAGCTCGACGAAGCACATCAGCAAACCTGGAGGTCAGAGGATGTCATTGACAATCTCCGAAGCAGCGGAACAGAAGGGGATAAGCCGGAATGCGATGTGGTTAGCAATTAACCGGGGGCAGGTGAACGCACGGAAGACCTCGGGAGGGATGTGGCTGGTGGAAGAGGACACGAAATGGAATGACTACGAACCAAGGCCGTACCCAAGACCAGGCCACAGGGATGAAGTGAAAGGAGGTAGATGATCATGGGACTCTTGGAGCTTCTCAAGAACGACGGAGCGGAAGTCATCAGCGATCCCGTCCAGGTACAGAGGGCTTACGTGTACATCCGGGTTTCGCATGAGGATTCCGCAGACCGTCGGACAAGTCTTGAGACACAGCGGAGGGACACTGAGCGCTATGCCTCTCGTGAGGGCATCGAGATACTGGAGTGGTTCGAGGAGCCGGGCAAGTCGGCGTTTAAGGATGCAGAGAAGCGCGTCGAGTTCGGCCGCATGATTCGCCAGGCGAAGGGTGATCCCCGCGTTTCGTTGATCCTAGTTTGGAAATCAGATCGGTTCAGCCGTGACCGATACCAAGCAGCCACGATCAAGGGCGAGCTTGCTGCTTCTGGCATTCGGGTGGTTTCCGTCCTCGAACCCTACGATTCCACCACGACCTCTGGCATCGTCCTGGAATCCGTCACCGACGCGATGAACCAGATCCGGTCTATCGAGATAGGGCAGGTTACTCATAGGAGCTTGCTCGTCAACTGTGAGATGCGCGATGCTGAAAGTGGATGGGCGTACAAGAACGGCGGCCTAGCTCAGTTTGGCTACAAGAACCACAGGGTCTATGCAGATTCCTACCGAAAGTACCAGCGCATCAGCCACTGCATCTGGCTTCTGGATGATGAGATCATTGCCGGGAGACCTGTACATGAGTGGGCACACACAATGCTTATCGAGTGGCGGCTGAAGGAGAGAGCCGGTCCTGATGTCATAGCGAAGCGTCTTACCGAGGCCGGAGTACCGACCGCACGCGGCAGGCGGGCATGGTCCGATAGCACGGTCAACTACCTCCTCATGCCTGACAAGCTTCTTCAGTATGCGGGATATGGTCTGTGGAATAGGCGGGACTTCCGAAACGGCAAGCAGCAGAAGGACCGAAGTCAGTGGAAGATCATTGAGAACGCACACCCGGCAATCATCACTCAGGAGGAGGCGGAAGCGATACATGCAATCCGCGAAGGCCGGAAGGCAAGACCGGGCAAGCGCGGTCCCAGGCCGGCACCTTATGTCCTGACTGGCGGACTGCTTACCTGCGCGAAATGTGGCGCCAATTTTATAGGCCGACACATGCATGGCATTGACTACTATGTTTGCGGATCGCAGATTTACCGCCATGGAGCAGACTGCTCCGAAGGTTGGTATATTAGACAGGAGCAAGCAGATAAGGCAGTCTTCGATGTGATCGAAAACGTTCTTTCGTCTGACCCGGCTTTGCTCAAGACAACCATTCGTGAGTATAACAACCGCATAAATGCTCTCGTTGCCATGTACAAGTCCGCCGAAGCTGACCGCCGGACGGAGATCACGGCACTGGATAAAGAGATAGAGAACCTAATGGGGGCTTTGGCGAACGGCATCAATCCTGTCGCCGTCCGTGAAGCGATAAACGAGCGCGTGGCACATCGTGACCGCCTGCAGACCATCACCGATATGAAGTTGCCGGCGAAGATCACCCTCAAGGAGGTGGCTAGCTGTGCCGCGGAGGTACGCCAGATAGCCGAAAGCCGCGAGACTGACCGGAAGCGTTCTGCTATCCGTCGGTACATCGCGGCTTTAGAGGCCGAGCCTCAGAATCGCACCATCAGAGTGCTAATGCAACCCCTCGACTCCATTCTGTCTACATTCGGTGGTAGCCCGTAGGGGATTCGAACCCCTGATCCCGTGGCTGAGAACCACGTATCCTAGACCGCTAGACGAACGGGCCGCGTCTATCCGACACTATTATACAATATCCCGGCATACTTTGGCAAGCCCGGGCGAAAATGCTCGATCCGCACCGGAATGAGTTCGAGGTCGGACACGCCGGCCCTGGAGAGCCGGCACTTGAGAATCATGCTCTCCTTGCACTTCGCAAAGGGCGAGTCGAAGAGGAAGTTTCCCAGGCTGTATGCAATAACCCCGCCATGATACCTCTCGACAGGCTGTGTGACGTGCGGATGATGGCCGAGGACCAGGTCGGCGCCGGCGTCAATCAGCTTGCGGGCCATCTCGACCTGCTCCGGCTGAGGCTGCCTTCGATACTCGACGCCCCAGTGCAGGCTGACGACGACGACATCCGCCCGGCGCGCGGCGTCTGCAACCTCCGCCTCGATTGTTTCCGGGTCGAGGGGAGCGATATTCGCCGCATCGGGCCTGAACCAGACCCCCTCCGGATAAAGCGCGTTCCGGGCGAGAAAAGCGATTTTGACGCCCCTGACATCCACAATAGTCGGCAGCGCCGATTCGGCCAGTGTGTTCCCAGCGCCGGCATAGGCAATGCCCATCTTTTCGAGATAATGCATCGTCTCAATCAGCCCAAGCCGGCCGCAGTCCAAGCCGTGGTTATTCGCAAGGGAAATGACGTCGAAGCCCGCATCGGCCAGGCACTGCACGTTTGCGGGGTCAGCCTTGAAGCAGATGGGTTTGTTAACCTTGATTCCCCCGGCGGAGAGCGGGCACTCCAGGTTGCAGAAGGCTAGATCGGCGGACCGGAACATCTCGGCGACCTTCTCAAAGGGCCACACCCGGCCGTACTCGTTGATCCTCCGCTCGACGCCGCGAGCCAGGAGAACATCGCCAACCGCGACAAAGGTTATCGCAGGCTCCCGCGGTGGACATTGGCTGAGCCTGGAGACCTCATCCGGCGAGAGAGCCAGCACGAACGCCGAGAGCACCAGGCACGAAATTATGCCTCTGGCCGTTAGCAACCCGTACTTCGGACCTTTCTGGGGATTGGAACCTCCTGCTTTACCCCGGTTAAGAAGCTCTTTGTCCAGATCGGCGGCGGAGAAGCCTTCTTGTCCTTCAGCATCTTCTGCCATTTCTCGTCCGTCAGGCGGTCGCTCGATGGATGCACGAACTCATAATATGAGAAAACCGCGCCCCGCGTGAGATAGAGCTTGCCCTCGATGGGCACGACAACGTATATTTCGTTCGCATGGCCGACGCCCTCCTCCAGGCAGGCTAAGCCCGCCGTGTGGACGTCCGCAACAACGGCCATGTCCTTGTCGGCTTCGCTGGTAATCTCAAACCACCTGGAGGCTCCGCCTTCGATGATGGACAGGGTAAGTGTCTCCAGGTTTGCTCCATACAAGCGGATCTGATCGTACTCCGCCTGTGTGAGCTTCTGATTCGTCAGCTCCTTGACGGAAACGTTCTTCAGGAAGGCAAGCAGGTCCTCGAAGTCGCCGAATTTCTCCCGAATCGTGTTGGTCAGCAGCCCGCGCGCGTCCAACCCGGCCCTGGAAGCCTTCGTCAGCCAGATGAGCCGGTTGTAGAACTCCACATTTGGCTCGACGTATCCCTTCGGGAGCGGCGGTTCCTCCCCATCGCCGCCGCATTCCATGCCGCTTTGCTTTGCATACAGGATCGTATCGTGCCGAAGCTCGGCCCAACTGCCGAGAGACGTATTCAAACCTTTGTCCGCCCAAGCCTGATTAGCCATAAACGACGGGTAGCCCTGTCCAGCAGGATCGAGCAGCGAATCCAAGCCCCACATCCAGCCCCAGTATAAGTTCGATTGCCAGGTCCCAAGTGAAGTTGATTGAAACTCTCGCAGTAGTTTCGTCCTTTCAGGCACGTAGCCGGACCATTGCGCAGGGTCTTTGTACACGTTGTCCAGAATATCGCCCGCACGCTCCGAGCTGAGAACCGCCATGACATCCAAGCCCCTGGGGAAGGGACGCTCCGGCCACGAAACCAGCCTCTGCATGATCTCGCTGTCCGGGATGTACCGCTGGCCCATTAGCTTAAACTGCCTTCCCATCGGCATGCCGAGAAGTGCAACGTCAATCTTCGGCTCGGGGAGTTTTTTCAGCTCAGCGTACACCTGCTTCAGTTTGCCCTCGTCCTGGAGCTGGGCATACGCGGGATTCTTCCCGTACACCTTGTCAATTATTCTCTTGTACTGGTGCGGCGTCAGGTCGTCCGCCGCTCCCACATAGAAGACGGTAGGCTCGTATATCTTCTCCCAGGTTTCGATGGCCGGCTTGCCGTCAATCTTAGTGCTGTAGAGCATGACGGTAACAAGAACCGCCTGGCGAATCTGCGGCCACCAGGGATACGGTTCCCTTTTCTCGCCATACATCTTGCAAATCGCCGGGAATGGCATGTAGCCATACCACATCATGGTGTTGAAGTAGTTCTTCAGCTTTTCGCTCCTGGTATAGTGCCCACGAGGGATGAACTGGCTGTAATCAGGCTTATAAGGGAAGATGGCGGATCGCGGGCGCCGCTGATGATTGGCAATCAACTGCAGTTCCTTGGTGGCCAGCGAGTCAACCGTCGGGGGCACATCAGCAATCTTCGTGCCCATCAACCGGCTTGCGACGAGGAAGTACGCCTGGTTTTTCTCTGCGGCGTCCTTCCACTCGGGATCGGTCATGCCGGCAGCCGCCGCTCTGCTGCTCTTCTCCATGGCGTCCGTGAGCCGGCCGAGGAGATCGTACAGCTTGCCCGACTCCAGATTGCGCAGGGTGAAGTCGTAGAAGATGTGGTACACCTGGAGCACGCTGTCCGTGGTGATGAAGTTCGGGATGTTCTTGTAATCGTTCTGCTCGTAAATGAAAAAGAGCTGCTGCTCGTCGGTCGGTGCCGCGAAGAAGGCATTCTTCGCCAAAAGCGCCTTCTGCTGCGCCTTGAATGTACCAAACTGGGCTCGGTTCACGACGTTGCTCAAGTCCGGCTTAACTACGTAAGGCGCAACCGCGGCTTTGACATCGGCCGGCTCGTAAAGAATGCTGAAGCCTGACCCAGTGGGATTGCGCGCCGGCTCGACCGACGCAACTTCCTCCGCACGCTTCCCAATCCCAGCGACCCTCTTCGCATGGCTGGCGAAGATAATCGCGGAAACTGCCAAAACCACGACCACCAAAGCAAGATACCTTTTCATGGATGATCCTCCCATTCTTGCAATGCCTTACCATTCCAAATATAGGTGCAGCTTGAGTGCCCAGCCCCCACTTTAATCATTTGTTTCCCGCTCAGGCCGCAAACTTCGAGTTTGGACAGCTCCCTGGACCGTGCGCCGGACCACTCGCGCGTGAAACCGAAGCCGTCCCAGCGATATACCGCCAGCTCATTTTCGCCATCTTTTCTTTCTTCGATGGCGACCAGCTTCGTCCCTGCTTTGCCGAAATCCGCAAGCACGAAATCCGTGAACGGCCGCGAGAGGCGCGATCCGAGCCATTCGGGATATAGCGTCTTTCCATCCCAGCCGTAAATGAAGGGGCGCTTCGCCATCACGGGGTGGAAGCGCGCCTTCTTGTACACCCCAATCCCGATTTCCACTTTGCCATCCGCGTCAACGTCGGCGGCCTGAATCTTCCAGGGATTCAGGCGCTCCAGCCCTGCCCATACTTTCTGGAGCCCGTTGGATTCGACCTCATATATGCACACGCCGCCCTTTGCAAGCAGCAGAATAACGTGGGGCTTACCATTCAGATTCGCAAGCAGGATTTGCCTGGCAGTGACGTTCGGGAAGGACACCGTCCATTTCTCGCCGGGCTGCCCTTTCACCCGCAGGGAGATGCCGAGGCCGTCCGGCCGAGAGTTATGGGCCGCCACGGTCGTCCTTCCCATTGACGATGAGAGGTCAGTCGTAAAATCGCGGCGCGGCATGGAGCAGCCGCCGATAAGGGCTGCGAGAAGACTTAACGAAGCTGCCAGGCGGAGGCTTCTGTACATTCTGTAGTGTAATACGAAGGCCGAGCGGCGTTTGTTTCGCAGCCAAACCGCGCTATACCCGGTCATCTTCTGCCTACCTGGATTCGCTTAATACGAGGATTTCTCACCTCAGCCGCCGAATCCTCCCTTAGTACAAAATACCGAAAGGAATGATGCACCTTGACTTCACGCGAACGAGTGCTGACGACCATCGCCCATAAGGAGCCCGACCGCGTGCCGATAGACTTCGGGGGCATGCGCTCGACCGGCATTATGGCGATTGCATACAACAAACTGAAGGCGCACCTCGGCATCACCGGCGGCGAGACCCGCCTCTACGACACCGGCCAGCAGCTCGCTCTGCCGGAGCCGCCTGTACTCGAACGCTTCCACGTTGACGTGATTGACCTGAACAACCAACTGGGCAGATTCCCTGAGGAGTGGAAGGATTGGACGCTCCCGGACGGCTCGCCCGCGAAGGCGCCGGTCGGCTTCAACCCGGTTCGCGTGGAAGGCGGCTGGGCGGAGCTGAGTCCGAACGGCCAGGTGCTCTCCCGCATGCCCGATGGATGTCTGTACTTCGAGGCATGTTACAGCCCTCTTGCGGAGGCGGAGACGTTCGCCGATGTGGATCGCCTCTTCAATCCGCAGCCGGTGAAGCCGGAAAACCTCGTCGGCCTGCGCGAGCGTGCGAAGTGGCTTTACGAAAATACCGATTACGCGATCATGCTCGGCTTCGGCGGAAACATACTGGAAGGCGGCCAGGGTCTCTTCGGCTGGGCGAGGTTTATGACTGAAATCGCCCTGAATACCGAGCTTATGGAGTACACGCTGGATAAGATTGTAGAAGTTTACATGGAAAACTTGCGCATTTACCTCGATGCGATCGGCGGGTACATCCAACTCATCCAGATGGGCGACGACCTCGGCACGCAGACCGCGACGATGCTCTCGCCGGAGCTTTATCGCCGGGTCGTGAAGCCGAGGCACGCGAAGCAGTACCACTTCATCCGCGAGTACTCGAACGTGCACGTTTTTCTCCACGCCTGCGGATCGTGCTACGACGTCATGGGCGACCTGGTGGACGAAGGGGTCGAAGTGCTGAACCCGGTCCAGACTTCCGCCGCGAAGATGGACCCGCGGACGCTGAAGAGGGAGTTCGGCGACAAGCTGACTTTCTGGGGCGGCGGATGCGATACCCAGCAGATGCTGCCGAACGTGACCCCGGAGGAGATTGACCGCCATGTGAAGGAGCGGATCGAGATATTCGCGCCCGGCGGCGGATACGTATTCAACCAGGTGCACAACGTCCAGGCGAACGTCCCGCCGGCGAACATCGTCGCCATGTTCGACGCAGCATGGAAATGTGGGAAGTATCCGATCTCGTGAAACGTGATCACCGTATTGACAGAGGGCGGCTCGCGTGGTAGAATCCTGGCAACAGCCTGATGACTGAGCGCTCATATTGTCAGGCAACTCCGCATGACCTTAAGGCTCATCGGATACGTCCAGGTGATGGAATGCATTCCACCCCTGCCCCTGTTCACTGCTCTATTCCGTGCGACGTGTGCGGCTCTACCGATGTGGATGAGATCTCCCTCATGGACCGCGACGGGAGTCATCCGCGTACGGTTATCTGCCGCCTCTGTGGTTTGGTCTATTCCGACCCGCGACCGGACCACGAGGAAGTTCGGGACTACTACCAGCTCCACTATCGTCTGGACTACAAGTCCAACTGGCAGCCCAAGCTGAAACAGGTTTACCGAGCAGGTAAGGTTGCGGTGGACCGGGTCTGCAAGCTCGCACCGATCCTTCAACCCGGTTGTCGTATCCTGGACGTAGGCGCCGGCAGCGGCGAAGTCGTCTATGTGCTGCGGGGAATGGGTTACGATGCTTCCGGCTTTGAGCCGAACTTCGGCTATGCCAGATTCGCGTCCGATGTGTTGGGCATTCCTGTCACCCACGGCTTTTACCAGGACGTTCGTATCGAGCCGGAATCACAGGATATCATCACTATGTTCCATGTGCTGGAGCACTTTGAGTGTCCCTGTAGTGCCCTGCAGCATGCTCGGCAGTGGTTGCGGAAAGATGGTCGTCTATCCGTCGAGGTTCCGAATGTCGAGGCGGTTTGCCAGTGGCCCCGCAGTCGGTTTCATCGGGCCCACCTCTACAATTTCAACCCAGCGACCCTGGAGATGGCCGGTCGCAAAGCCGGGTATCAAGTTGTCGCCAGTTCGGTCTCCTCGGACGGCGGGAATATAACAGTGGTCTTCCGCAAGGGGGATACGCCGTCGCCAGTCTCCGCTGAGATTCCTGGTAACTACGACCGGATACTCCAAGTTCTCCGCCGCCATACCACGCTCCGACACCTGCTGAGTAAGCATCCCTATACTCGGCCGTTCCGCAAGATCGTCGCGCGGATGGAGGAGCGAACAGCGACCATTGGGGCAGGATCAGCAACAGCGATCCTTGATAGTTTGGTTTCACACGCTGCTGCACAAGCAAGCCAAGCTAGCTCGTTTCATCTCGACTGAAAAAGCGACGGACATCCTCGATCCCGAACGTCACCGGGCATTGGGGGAGGAAGCGGAGGAACTCGCGGCCGTAGTATTTCTTCACGAGGCGGGAGTCGAGGATCGCCACCACGCCGCGGTCGGTTTTCGTGCGTATCAGCCGGCCAAACCCCTGCTTGAGCCGCATCTGCGCCTGCGGCATCGCGTATTCGGTGAACCAGTCGCCGCCTGCTTCGGTGATCGCATCAACTCGCGCGCGGTTCACCGGATTGTCCGGCACTCCGAACGGCAGCTTGTCAATCACCACGCAGCTAAGCGCCTCGCCCCGGATGTCCACGCCCTCCCAGAAGCTGTGCACGCCGAAGAGACAGGCATTCTCCTGCTTCAGGAACTCGTTGACCAGCGCCTCATTCGACATATCGCCCTGTTTCATCATGACGAAAGGCAGACGTCCGTATAGGCGCTCGTACACGGCGTTCATCATCCGATACGATGTGAAGAGCAGGAAGGCCCGGCCGTTGGAGGCGCGCACGATCTGCTCTATCTCATCCGCGACTTTGTCCGCATAGGCTGCGCTCTCGGAGGGAAAATCGAGGTGCTTCGGGATATACAACAGGCATTGCTTCTGGAAGTCGAACGGCGAATCCTCGATAACCCCGCAGCAATCCGGAATGCCCAGCCTGGCCTTCATGTAATTGAACGTGCCTGAGTTCGCAAGCGTCGCGGAGGTAAGCACCGCCGTATCCACCGGCTTCCACAGGTTCTCGTGCAGAACACCCGCTACGCTCAGCGGCGAGCATCGCAGGAAGCAGCTCACGAGCCTCCCATTGGCAGGACGCTCGCCCCATCGGAAGTAGCCTTCCGTCGGGCCGAAGAACAGGAGCGACAATTCCTCCTTGAGCCGTCCGCACATGCGCCGCAGCCCGTTCAGCCTGTCCTCCAGCTCAGGACGGCCTTCGGTTTCCTGTTCCGACAGCTCGCGGTTCAGCCCGTCCAGCATGGCGCAGAGCGCGGATGCCGCCTCCTCGACGCGCTCCTTCCCAACGCGCTCGTAGACATCGGCGAAGAAGAACTCCTGCTTTGGAATGCGGCTGAACACCGAGAAAAGATCCGCATTCAGGTCATCCATCGCCTGGATGCGCTGGGGATCGAGCGCGACACCCCTCGTGCGCCGCAAGCGGTTTAGGAGATTGGGGATGCGGTAGTTGCTGAACTCGACGCCGAAGACCTTGGTCGCCACGTCCTCCAGATGCTGCGCCTCATCGAACACCACAGCATGGTAATCCGGCAGGATCCCCGATTTGGGATCGGACACCCGAATCGCCAGATCGCTGAGGAATAGAGAATGGTTCGTAATTATGAGGTCGGCTTCGGCGGCGGCCCTGCGCATTTTGTAATAGAAGCACTTGTTGAACGAGCGGCACTCCTGGTGGTGGCAGGTATCCTGATCCGAGCATATGTCCGACCAGCCGGCGAACGAGAAATCCAGCTCGCTCACATCGCCTGTCTCGGTCTCAAGCAGCCATTGTCGCAGCCGCTCGAGGTTCGGTTCGCCCACCAGGAGAAGCTGGCCGAGTTCGGCGTCGAAGTTATTCAGGCAGATGTAGTTTCCGCGCCCCTTCACCAGGACGGCCTTGAACTTCCGATTCGGCAGAACGCTTTGCAAGAGTGGGATGTCCTTGGTCACCAACTGCGCCTGGAGATAGAGTGTATGCGTGGAGACAACGACCTTTTTGCCGGCATGCGCGTGGCCGATTGCCGGGAGGAGATACGCCATGCTCTTACCGACGCCGGTTCCTGCCTCCACAATGCAATGTTCCCCGGAGGCTAAGGCTTTTTGGATTGCCAGCGCGGCTTCGATCTGCTGCGGCCGGTACTCATAGCCCGGCATGTGCTTGGAAATCAGCCCTCCAGGGCCCAGGGTTTGCTTGAGATTCATTGCTTCGCACCGAACGTGTGTTCCAAACTCCCCCATTATACAGCGTCCAAGGGCCGCTGACAAGGCATAACAGGCACAAAACAAGACCCTGGATGTACGCCAGGGTCTTGTTAGCTAGAGAATATATCCTTTGCCGCTCACGGGCTACTGGACCGGGGGACGCACCTCGTACTTACGATCTACGTAAACCGCCTTGTCCGCATACAGCCAGTCGAGGCCGACGGACTCCAGGGCATCGCGGAGTGTCTGGTCCAGGCTGCCCGCTCCGAAGTTCATCATGGAAGGCATCTCTTCGAGATAGGCATTCGCAATGATGGGAACTCCGTAGTCCTGCGCGATCATCTGGAGCGCTGCGTACAAATCATCCGACCTGCTCAGGTCCACTCTACCGGCAGGGAAGTCGAACGGCCCGTGCGCACGCCCTTGAGCTGGAATAAAGATCAGATATGCGAAGTTCCTCTGCCTGAACGTCCAGACAACAAGCAGGTTCACAGATCCCGCACCGCCCTGGGACTGATCTACGATCACGGGAACGATAACCGGCGAGTCCTTGAGTATGTTGCCCTCCCACACAGGCCGAGATGACTCCACATCGTCGGGGCTAAACCAGTTCGGCGGCAGCAGGAATACCCGGGCTCCTATCCTGGCCGTAACTTCGCGCGGAAGCAGAGCGCCGTAGTTGATAGAGAGCATCATCCGATAGAGCCTCGTCCCCTGCCCGTCATCATCGGCGCTGATTGTTACCCACACCGTGTTGCGCCCCAGCTTGCGCGTCTGCCAGAGGAACTTGCGCCCGGATTCGAGGGGGGATGCCTCGATCGCATCCGCCGGCTTCTGGGTCTCGGTGGAATCTACGATCTGAACGCCGGGACTGAATACTCCGGCAAAGTACTCGTATGTGGACTGTGGGACTTTGAGCAGGATAATAGCCAGAGCGGCTGCCGCAGTTGCGACGGCAACAGTCCGTACAGGTATGAGCCGTCCAAACAAAAAATCCCTGTTAAATCCCAGAAAGGCCGATCTCACGCCCTTCCTGCTCTCGTGCTGCAACCGTGCCATGTGCACGATCACGTCGTGGCGAAAACCAGAGGGCGCCGCAATCTCCGGCAGTGAACCGAGCATGCACCAGGTCTGCCTAAACAGGTCGTATTCACGTCTGCAGTTGGGACATTGGTCAATATGATCGCGCACCAGAGCGGCCAACGCGCTGTCAACGCTACCCTCCAAATACGCCGAGAACAACTCTCCGGCTCTTTCGCAGTTCATAATTCGATCCTCTCCCTACACCAACCCAAGCCGCCGCCAAACGTGTAATAAGGGACTCAGGCCGATTTAGTCGAGCACACCAAGTGACCTCGCGCCTGCGCCCCTTATCTAAGCCGCAGAGGTGTGGTGCTTCTTTCGCCACTCTCACCTGGTTCGACGGCGTCACAGGTCGAAAAGTTCCCGTACCGGCTCCAGTTTTTCCTTTAGAGCGAGCCGCGCTCGGTTCAGGCGCGACTTCACGGTACCGATCGGTAACCCTACGATTTCCGCGATTTCTTCATAAGATTGCCCCTGGGTATGATATAAGATGACCATGATGCGCTGATAATCCGGCAAGCTGCCGATGGCCCGCCCGAGCACGTCGAGGCGCTCTCCTGCCTCAACTAGCTCGAGCGGGCTGGGAGACGGATCTTCGATTTGGCGGGTCACCGTGCTTTCCTCCAAATCGATATACTCGTCCAGGGGAATATTCATGTGGGCCTTCGACCTTTTCCGCCCGTCGAGATACAGGTTGGTGACTATGCGGAAGAGCCATGTAGAAAAGTTGGCATCACCTCGGAAGCTTTCGATAGCGTTGAAGACTTTTATGAATGCCTCAGATGCAATATCGCTGGCGTCGTCGTAGTTTCCGGTCATGCGGTAGGCGAAGTTGTAGACCTGCTTTTCGTAGCGGCGCACGAGATCGTCAAAAGCCGACAGATCCCCCTGTTTGCACCGCTCGATTATGATGCCCTCGTCCTGACGCAAGGCTTTTGTCCCCTTACGCGTCTGCACGAAGCCGCTCTCCAATCCCGATGCTTGGTCCAACATACGCCCCTACATATTGTTATATTCCATTACTGCGGGCCTCTTAAGCCTCGCGGGTTGCTACCCCGGATTAGATGAGCTCCTGTAGTATATATTCGACAGATGGCCTGCTTTTCCTGCCTGCGTCGACAGCCTTACGCGTCATCCCCGGACTCACCGCTCGCTGCATGCGGTATCGCCATCACCACCGGCTCATGAAGCTCCGGCGCCGGCTCGAGGAAAACGTCCACTATCTCCCGAAGCCGATCTCCATTCTCCGCCTCGAAACGAAGCGTGATCGCCGGCTCGGTGACCGATATTCGCGCGAGGCCCCAGCCGCCGGGAAAGCTGACCTTCACACCATCGAGCTTCGAGACGTCGGCGGTTGGGAAATGGTCGGCTATTCTCGCAATAATTTGCTCTCCGTCGCCGCTGAACGGCAGCCTGATATCGGGCGTGGTAGCATATTCGGCAATCGAGTCGGCGAGATCGGATAGGCGGCAGCCGCCCGCCGCCAGGATGCCCGCCATCAAAAGCGCGGAGTACAGGCCGTCATCGCCGCCGCGAAGCTCCCTGTAAAAGTAGTGGCCGCTGATCTCGCCGCCGAAGACGGCTTCCTCGACGATCATCCGAGTCTTGATGAACGTGTGCCCCGAGCGCTCCGGGATAGGAATTCCACCAGCCTGTGTCACCGCCTCCGGTACGACGGACGAACACTTCAGGTCGTATACCACCTTCGCCCCGGAATTATTGTTGAGAATGTACCTCGCCAGGATGACGATTGCTTTATCGCTGGTTAGGAACCGGCCCCGGTCGTCAACAAACGCGACGCGGTCGCCATCGCCGTCAAATGCAACCCCCAGATGGGCTCCGGTGTCGCGTACCTTCCGGCACAGCGCGGCCAGGCTCTCCGGCGCGGCTGAGTTCGGACTACGATTAGGAAAAGTGCCGTCGGGTGTGCAAAACAGCTCTTCGGTACGATAGCCGAAACTCCGGAAGACCGCCGGGGCCGGTTCCGAATAGCACCCGTTTCCGCAATCTATGACAATTTTGAAAGAAGCCGCCTGCGCCGCCCTGGGCGCGACGGACTGTATGAAGGATTCGTAGGCAGGTATGATGTCCGTTGTCAGAAGGCTGCCGTTGCCGTGGGAGAAATGCCCACTCTCGGCCAGTCGCCCGACTGAGTCAAGCTCCTCCTCCGTGATAGGTAGAGTGCCGAGCGTTAACTTCAGACCGTTGAACTCCGGCGGGTTGTGCGACGCGGTGATCATCGTCCCGACGTCGGCCTTCAGGTAATGCCTTGCAAAGTAGAACGCCGGAGTGGGGACCGTGCCGATGTCGAGGACCTCAGCGCCGCTCTCTGTAAGGCCTCGGGTCAGAGCGGACTTGAGTGCGGGTGTGCTGACTCGCACGTCCCCACCTACTATGACGGTTCTACCCCCTGCTAGGGTTCCCAGCGCCCGGCCGATTCTGTAAACTATGTCGTCGGTCAGGTCCTGCCCATATGCCCCGCGGACATCACATGCCTTGAAAACGCCCATGTTGCCCCGCGAGCATTATAGCACTTTTGCGGGGGACGGTCTCCTGTTAGAAATACGGGGATTCGGTGTGGAGATTGCCGCTATGAATGCGGAACGACAGACGGCGGATTGTGGAGGAAAACGTATCAACGCAGGTCGAATCGCGCTCATTAGCCGAAAACACTCCGCGAAACTAGGCGAAGCCGGAGAGCCTTTCACTCCTGATACTGAAGGCGATCATCATACCGAGTGAGGCGCAAACCATGGCAGGGAGTACGTACCTAGCGATTCTCTATATATGGAGGAATCAACATGCTGTTTGCTGAAATAGATGATCAGCGCCTGGGTAAGAAGCGGCGTTCCATGGTGCAGTCAATGCAGGGGTGGGAGGAGGCATAGAGCTTGGCATGGGATGATGGTCTGGAGCAAGGATCTGCCGTATATGATATCGCGATAGAACCACGATCCCCTATACACGTGTTAGCTGGTCCGGGCACGGGGAAGTCCACCGCACTCAAGCTCCGTGTTGGCCGGTTGCTTGATGAGGGTATTAGCCCGGAGGCTATACTGGCCGTTACATTCACCAGGACATCTGCGAGAGATCTACTGAATGATCTAAGCTCCGTTGGGGTCCCCGGCTGTGACAAAGTACGCGCGTGTACTCTACATAGCCTGTGCTTCTCGATACTACAGAGGCAACATGTCCTTGGCGCCATCGAGCGAGTGCCACGTGTGCTAATGGAGTTCGAGAAGACGCCGATTCTGCGTGACCTCATGCGTTCCCAGTACGGCGGTCTTGATGCGCGCAGGAAACGGCTGAAGGCATATGAAGCAGCTTGGGCCCGACTGCAGCACGACGAGCCCGGCTGGCCACAAGATGAGACCGACCGGGACTTCCAGAGAGACCTTACGGATTGGCTGCTTTTCCATGAGTGCATATTGCTGGGTGAGCTGGTACCTTTGGCCCTAGTGTACCTGCGGAATAACCCTCTGTCCCCAGTACGACGGGTCTTTCAACATATACTCGTGGACGAGTATCAGGATCTTAATCGTGCTGACCAGGTTACAATTGACCTCTTGGCAGAAGAGGCTGATGTTATGGTCGTCGGTGACGATGACCAGTCCATTTTTGGGTCGCTGAGGTACGTCAACCGAGAGGGGATAACGCAATATCCATCTACCCACCAGGGCTGTGTCTCCAAGACGTTGGACGAGTGTGTTAGGTGCCCTTCCTCTGTAGTTCGAATGGCAAATCACTTCATTGCTTATGAGCATGCGCGGCCGGAGCGTAGACTCCGTGAGAGCCAGTGTAACGGCCAAGGCGATGTCCACGTGCTTCAATGGAACTCGGTAGAGGAAGAAGCATCAGGCCTTGCGCGTCTCATCGACTCCTATGTGCGGTCGCACGAAATCTCACCCAAAGAGGTGTTGGTGCTCTCGCCTTGGCGAAAGACAGGCTATCGGATCCGGGATGAGCTCATTGCTGTAGGAAGAAACGCCTGCTCATATTTTCAGGAAGAAGCGTTGGACAGCGTGGAAAGCAAGGAGCGCTTCGCTATTCTGACTTTACTCTCGAGTCCCGAAGATAGAGCATCTCTGAGGTACCTGCTAGGTATTGGTTCTCCAGATAACCGGGGTCCCGCGTATGCGCGACTGCGCAGTCACTGTGAGACCACCGGAGTGTCCCCATGGCGGGCGCTTGAGCAGATGAGCACTGGCGAACTTGTAATTCCAAATCAAAGGAGGTTGCGAGAGAGGTTTCTTGAAATTCGGGAGAAACTGGAATTCCTGTTGGGCACCGACATGGACCGATTCGTCGATGTCTGGCTAGGTGTGTCGGCGGAAACCGCTGAACTCCGCGGCCTCTCAGAGCAAGTACTCAATGAACCGCGTATCTCGCAGCTTCGGGACGAATGGATAAGTGGGCCGGTAGGAGAGAACCCGAAGTTCATCGGATCTCTCCACGATGAAGTACATACGAGGATCAGCCAACCCGAGCTGCCCAGCGATGAGTCTGTCATAAAGGTCATGAGTCTGCATAAATCTAAGGGGCTAAGCGCCGATCTGGTGGTCGTAGCTGGATGCGTCACTGGGTGGATACCTCGTGTGGATAAGAGGACGACGCCAGCAGAGCAAATAGAGCGGCTAGATGAGCAGCGCCGGCTGTTCTACGTGGCTCTCACCCGAACCAGGAATTGTCTCATCCTATCATCTGCTGTGCATATGAGCGGCCAGGAAGCCTTGGAATCCTATGCTAGAGTGGTTGCCTGGCGAGGCAGAATGGCACGGGTCCAGGCGAGCACATTTCTGGGTCAGCTAGGGCCTTGTTGTCCGCCTGGGGTATCTGGAACCGCGTTTCTGGCAGAGGTAGAGAGGCTTGATCTAGCTACACGTACTTAATAGGTCTCTCGAGTCAGCTCCCTAAGTCGGTGGACCACCGAAATATCCACCCTCACGCTGCCGATGGCGACGGTTTTGATGTTGTTCGGTCCGTGGGAGTCCGAGCCGCCGGTGGGAATCAGGTTGTAGCGGCATGCGATTTTCAAATAGTGCTCCGCCTGCGCCGGCGAATGATCGCAGTGGTAAACCTCTATCCCCCGCAATCCCGCGTCCACCAGCTTGGGGATCAGCTCGTCGTGGCTGCCCAAGCCCGGATGCGCAAGCACAGCGACCCCACCAGCGCCGTGGACGATTTCTATCGCTTGAAAGGGGGTCAGCTTATAGCGGGGGATATACGCCGGGGCGCCGCGCACCAGGTATTTGCCGAACGCGGCGTTCATCGTGGGTGTGTATCCAGCGCCCACGATCGCTCTGGCGATGTGCGGACGTCCGATCGGCGCATCGCCCGCAACCTCTCTCACGCGGTCCATTGTGACCTTTACGCCCAGCTCGTTCAGGCGCTCCACAATTCGCTTTGCGCGCTCGATACGGGCCGTGCGGAGATGCTCCAGCCGCTCTTTTAAAGCCGCGGACTCATGGTCAATGTAGTAGCCCAGTATGTGGAGTTCGTCCTTCCCGAAATCGGTGTTGATTTCGACGGCTGGAACGACCGTTATCCCGGCTGACCGCCCGGCCTCGAGCCCGGGGGCAACGCCGTCCACCGTATCGTGGTCGGCTATTCCCAATGCTGCAAGGCCCACGCGCGCCGCTTCCTGGACGACCTGCTTGGGGGTGAGGGTGCCGTCGGATGCGGTCGTATGGACGTGTAGATCGGCCTCCTGCCTGTGTGTCACTTGCATAGCTCCAAATCGGCGGCCCGTTATTTCGCGCGTTCGAGAGCGAACTGAACGTCCTCCTCAAGCTCCCGGATTTCAGCCTGGGAAGACAGGACACCTATCTCCAGGTGATACTCGCGAGTCTCGCCCGGCTTCAGGAATTGAAGGGTACCGCGCTCGCGTTCCTTCACTCTGCCTTCGACCCAGCAGTTGCCCGGCTCCAGGCCGACGACATACGTGCCTTCTCCCATCATCTTCCACTCGGAGAACTTCGGGAGCTCGCGCTTCGGGTACTTCACATATACCCCAAAGCCCTCGCCGTTGTTGAAACCGGGGTTCACCAGAGCTGCGGTCACCGTGCCATCGGCAGCCTCGGCCATATCTATGTAATACAGGCGCTCGCGGAAGCCAGCGGTCGGCGCAGGAAAGCTCGCGTACAGCTCCTTCTCTATTTCGGCATCCGCATCCCTGGGCTGGCTGCTCTTAACCGGTGCGATGAACCTGCTGCCTTCATCAATCACCGGAAAACCGATGTTGATGTGGTAGAGCATCATGTGCTCCGTCTCCTGGCAGCCCAGGTTCGTCACCCTATCGCAAATCCATATCCCAGGTTCTCCCAGCCGGGCGGTTATGCAGCGTTGAAGCTCCACGTTCCCGCCAAAGACCGCCGTCTCGCGGACCTTCCCGTGGACCCACATGATGTACTCGTCGTCCTGCCAGGCGGCATCCGCTGATACGCGTGACGCCGGCAGGTTCGACACGCGGCCATGGAGTCCCAATGCCTTGCCCTTGTCAACGCTTGAAGCTCCCGCGTACGTCAGGCCGCACGTGACCAGCAGGCCGCCGTAGAAGCTCCTCAGCCATCCGAGGCCGGGCTCTTCGTAGTATGCAGGAGAGACGTCGCCCGTCGAGGAACGCCATGCGAGCGGCTGTCCTTTGTAGGCCGCCGTGGATATATCCAATCCGCGATCTACGAGGACCGTAAAGTCGAGGCCGGAGCCCGTCCGGACGTCAACCGCCCTGACGCCGCGCTCGACACCGTCTGCCAGCGTGTAAAGGCGCACACCCCCGACTTGAGAGATGTCCCCTACCCTGGCAAGGAGTTCCTTTTTCGAGTAATCCTTCCCGAATAGCTTTGCCATGCCCGCCTACCCTCCAAGCTTGATTCCGCAATCCTGTTCGCCTTCGGGGATGCTAAGTCCTGCCGGGCAGCAAGGTTCTTATCTTGCGGAACCGGTTCGCTGCTCCAGGCCGAGTTTAGCGCGGATGTATTTGTCAATGGCATGCGCTGCCTTCCTGCCGGCGCCCATGGCAGTAATAACGGTGGCAGCGCCGGTCACGGCATCGCCGCCCGCGTAGATTCCGGGGATGGAGGTTGCGCTGGTTTCCTCATCAACTACTATTCCACCCCATTTTGTCGTGGCCAGGTCGGGCTCGCTCTGCCGAACCACGGGGTTGGGGCTCTGGCCGATTGCGACCACGGCTGTGTCAACCTCCATGATATACTCCGAACCCTCGATTGGAACAGGCCGCCTGCGTCCGGACTCGTCCGGCTCGCCCAGCTCCATGCGGACGCACTCCATCGCCTTCAGGAAGCCGTTTTTATCCCCGATGAACCGCACCGGCACGGTCAGAAGGTGGAATTTGACGCCTTCCTCCTCGGCATTTTCTATTTCCTCTTCGCGGGCGGGCATCTCGGCGCGCGATCTGCGATAGACGATGGCGACCTCTTCCGCGCCCAATCGCAGCGAACACCTGGCGGCATCCATGGCGACATTGCCGGCGCCGATGACAGCAACACTGCGACCGACTTTGACCGGCGTAGGGTATTCGGGATACTTGTAGGCTTTCATCAGGTTGACGCGGGTTAGAAACTCGTTCGCGGAGTATACGCCGTTCAGGTTCTCGCCGGGTATTTTCATAAACTGGGGCAGGCCTGCGCCCGTACCGATGAATATCGCGCTGTAGCCATTCTCGAGAAGCTCGCGAAGCGTATGGAGCTTCCCGATGATAGCATTGGTCTCGATCCTCACGCCGAGAGATTTGACGTACTCTATCTCACGGCTCAGGATAGCCCTTGGGAGACGGAACTCCGGGATCCCGTAGGCCAGAACACCTCCGGGATCGTGGAGGGCCTCGAAGATCGTCACATCATATCCAAGGGAGGCAAGCTCGCCGGCGGCCGTCAATCCGGCCGGCCCCGACCCGATAACCGCGACCTTTGCTATTTTGTCCTTCGGCGGCGCATTAATTGCAGCAGACGAACCTGCTGTCCCCGAACGAGCTGCTTCCCAATCGGCGGCAAAACGCTCGAGGCGTCCTACGGCTACTGGCTCGCCGCGCTTTGCTAGGACGCACACGCGCTCGCACTGATCCTCCTGGGGGCAAACCCGGCCGCATATCGCAGGGAGCGCGTTCGTTTTCTTAATCTCGGCTGCCGCCTCCGCAAACTTCCCCTCAGCAATCAGGCGTATGAACTCGGGGATGTCTATTTCAACCGGGCATCCCGCCATACACGGCTTCTTCTTGCACTGTAGGCAGCGCTTTGCCTCCCCAACCGCCTGCTCGACGCTGTATCCGAGGGCGACCTCTTCGAAATTCCTCCTTCTGATCCCCGGGGACTGGCGGGGCATCGGCTCCCGGCCTGCTATCTCCTTCACGAACAGCAACCTCCCGAATTTGCCTCATGGAATCGAGCGAGCGTTTCCTTTTCCTCGGCAAGATACATCTTCTTCCGAGCTACCAGTTCGTCCCAATCCACCTGGTGGGCGTCGAAATCCGGGCCGTCCACGCAGGTGAAGCGCGTTTCGCCGCCAACGGTCACGCGGCACGCGCCGCACATACCGGTGCCGTCCACCATTATGGCATCCAGGCTCACCAGCGTTCTCAAGCCGTGCGGCCTGGTCTGCTCGGCGATGACTCTCATCATAGGCACAGGACCGATAGCGTATACGAGATCAATCTTTCGGCCGGCCGCCATCAAATCGCGCAGCACGTCGCTTACGAAGCCCCGGCGCCCATAGCTCCCGTTATCCGTAGTAACGTACAACTCATCGCTGAACGCGCGCATCTCATCTTCCAGGATGAGCAGCGACTTGTCACGGGCGCCGATGATTGAAATGACGGTGTTTCCCGCTTCCTTCATGGCCCTGGCGATCGGCCTCAGCTCGGCTACGCCGATGCCTCCACCTATGCACACCACAGTACCGAATCGCTCTACCTCCGTGGGCTTTCCGAGCGGACCCACGACATCGCGGATAGCATCGCCAGCCTCAACAAGCGCCAGCTCGTGAGTGGATCTGCCGACATGCTGGAAGATGATGGTGATCGTTCCGGCCTCGCGACCCCAGTCCGACAGGGTGAGCGGAATGCGCTCCGTATCCTCCCTCAATCGAACGATCGCGAACTGGCCTGCGCGGGCTTTTGCAGCAATCGCCGAAGCCTGAACCTCCAGCAGCGTGACCACATCCGCCAACCGCTCCTTGCGAACTATCGTGTACAACCCTGGTGCCCTCCGTATCTGCTATTTCTCCGCCTGTATGGCTCCAACTGCGGCTATTCGAGCAGCGCCTTTCAATCGGTTTCCTGCTCGGATTCGCCCTTGCGGCGCGAGTACTCATCCAAAAGCGCACGCGCCCGCTCTGCATCCTCCTTTGGAACGAGGACTTCGCCCCAGGCGCCGTCAGCCGGGACGAAAACACCATCGAACCAGGAGCTGTGATACGGACGCACGACTGCGGGAATCCCGTCGTCTTCGAGCGCTATCTTGATAATGTTAGCGGTAGCCTCATCAACCGCCCTGTATACCACAACAAAGTCGTCTTGCATGTCGTCACTCACGCTGCGGATGCCTCGGATGACATGAATAATCGCCGCTCAGACCTTGACCATCCTCGCGCCGGCCTCCACGACCATCTCCCCGCCAGTATTCCGGGCCTCCGCAGCACATTCCATCGTCCGACAGATCCAATTACGCACTCCTCGAAGCGAGAAAGCTCTGTCCACACGGGCAAACAGGCAGCAGCACGCACGCAGGCACGCTCCAGGAGCGCACAAATCCGCTGGATATTCTTCATCTTGTGAAGCCCCGTGTTGAAGGTGATTATAGCACACGGCGAACGCCCGCCGCAACCGAGCCTGCGTATACTATCGGCCAGGGAGTCGCTGCCCTGCCCGGCGTCTCAGGGCTAAGGGCCCCATGTGAATTAGTTTACTGCGCATGGGACGGGGGTAATACCTGTTGTGGCAACTGACAGCTTATACGACGACGGGGGCTGACAACCATGAAGGAGCAACTCGAGCAGAAAGAGATCGCCTACACGCGCGGCAAGGCCGCCAGCCACGACGTTCGCGACGATGAGAGCAACCTGATAGCGGTGCGCGGACAACCGATCACGGACGAGGTCATCAGCAAGGCTCGCGAGAAGGGCAGGCTGCATCATCTCATGCTCTCTGCGGCGGCTTCGGTCATCCAGGCCGGTGGAGAGGAAACCAGACGCCGCCTTCAGGAGTTTAGGAACGTCACGGAAGGCCACGAGGCTGACCTGGTTCGCGGGGAGCTCGCAGGACGCGATGTCACCGATTTCCAGGGCAACGTGATTGTCCGCCAGGGCGAGAAGATCACGGATGAGGTAATCCGCTGGGCGCAGCAAAAAGGGCTGCTGCAGGAGCTGGTGCTGGCAGTGGCCGCGCCGGGCTTGCACACCGAGGCGAAAAAGAAGGCTGTGGAAACGCCGGCAACCAAGATGGGCTATACGCCTTACCCTCACTGAACAGGAGGCAAACCATGGCGGATTTGGGAAACTTGATCGGCACTCCATCGAAGCTGACGATCCTGGATGATGAAGGGCACATCATCGTGAAGGAGGGCGAAGTCATAACCTATGGCGTAATTATCGCCGCCAGAGACGCGGGCCGCCTGGACGATCTCAGAATGTCCGCAGCAATGGCCGCTCGCGAGCCGTCCGACATTCAGCCCGTATCCGAGTACGAAGAAATAGGCGAAGAAGAGCCAGAGCACGTCCATCCCGAATAAAACCGATGCTGGACGGCTGCATGTCCGGCGTCGTATAATATCGAGGCAGGCTCCGGTCGGGAGGCTGCCTCGAATTTGCCTGGGGAGGCTCGAATGGGGAAATTGTCCTGGCTTGCTATCCTCGCCGCCTTCGTCGCCGGATGTTCAGGCGGCCTGATACGCCCGCGGGTTGAGAAAGGTATTCGGAACGTATTGCCAAATTACATTGGACCCGCAAAGGAGTATATCGTGCGCGCCGACGGCTCCACCAGCTCGATGATAAAGGGACTCATCGAGCATCTTCACATCGAGGGCAAGGATGTCCAGCTCGACCCCAAACTGCTTGTCGCCCAAATGCTGGTTGATATGGACGAGGTTAGATACGATCCCGAAACCCGCGAGTTGAAGAGCGTGCGCGAAACTACGTTCGAAGCGAGCCTGTCGGAAGCCGCCGTAAACGCCTACATCGGGAAAAGCCGCGAAAGCGACTCCGACCTGCGCGTGAGGCTCGAACCGAATAAGGTCGCGGTCGAGTTCGTTCCAAAAGTGGTGGGGCTCAACGTACCCGTTTTGGTGACCGGTAGGCCGGTGATCGCCGGCGGGGACAAGGTAAACTTCGTGGCGGACAGCGCCTCAGTAGCTCATCTGCCCATACCGGCCTACATTGTCAATAAAGCACTGAACAAGGTAAACCCGATCCTGGATATGTCACTGATGCGGTTTCCCGTATGCCTTGGTGGTGTTGAAGTAAAAGAGAACGCGGTGGTCGTCAAGGGCCGCGCCCAGTTCAAGCCGGAACCGAGCCAGCAGTTGTAAGAGTGTCAGGGCTGTTACTCCTCGACATCTCCCTCGCCTCCGGCCTCGATTTCGTCGAGCACTTGGTCGAAGTCGCCGCCGAGGTTTTCGCCCATTTCCCTGCCCATGCGCTTCATCCAGCTATGAAGTTGCTTTGGATCCTCCAGGTCGCCTATCCTTGCCGGATCGGAGAGGCTCTCGATCATATCGTCCTCGGATCGCAAGCGGGCGAAGCGCGAGATCAGCCTGTGAACATTCGCGCTTCCGCAGCTCGGGCATTTCTCCTCCTGCGGCTCGGCGACTACTCCCACGAGGAGACTGAACCGCTTCCTGCAATTCTCACATCTATAGTCAAACAGCGGCATGACTACCCACCTGCCGTTGGGAGATGAGATAGTAGACGGTAGACCATAGACGGTAGACAATAGACCCAAAAAGCGCTTTCTTCCGGGTCTACGGTCTACAGTCTGCAAAAATCCGCCCTTCGACAAGCTCAGGGCAGGCAATCCACAATCCCAAATGTGCTAGGGGATCCAGCCTTTGTCCTTCATACCGTTCACAGCCTTGACGACCCGGCCCTCGTCCGTGACCGGCTGAGTCAGCTTGAAGATTCGCCATCGCTCGACAAGCTCCGTCTGCCCGCCGGGCTCCAGTTCCACGAGTGGCCCAAGGATTTCCATCTCAAGATACCCAAGCTTAGCCTCGCTCGTAAACACTTCCGCCGAGCACCCGCCATCCGGGTACTCCGCATCCTCCTTCATCGGGCCGAACAGCTTCACATAGGCCAGATCGCCTTCGAACCAGATTATCCAGGGGCCATCGGTATCCGAGCCGATTTTGCCCACTTCGCCCAAGTAGTTCGTTATGCACAGGCCATCCCGCACGTCGAACTGCCTGCTATTCCGCGACTCCGCCATGATGTACGAGATGCCGTCGGGGAAGCGGCTGTCCGGCTTCACGGGAAACGCAACGAAGCAAGGCGCCTTTACCTGCGTGACGTCCCATACGCTGTAAGTAACGCGTTTTCCACCAATGTTGTGCATCCGCTGCGTGAGCAGAACTTCGCCCGATTCGTCCATTACGATTTCCTTGGTGAAGAGAACGCCCGTTGACAGACTCGGGCAGCCGGTGATCTTCAGGACGGGAAGGCCTTTCGGGTTTTGGAGCACCTCCACATTCGCCTTGCCGAAGTCGAGCATCGGATCCGGAGGCCAGCCCCATAAATCCTGCGGCGCAACCCAGGTCTTACAGCCGCCGTAGTTATGCCACTCCTTCGTAATGGGGTAGGTGCTGCCGTACTCTTGGGGGTTCTCCCAGATCACACTTCTGCCGTCGAGGGAGTACTCCATTATACGGCCGCCGATCTCGGGCACGACAACCAGGCTGTAAGCGCCCGCAGTGAGCCGATATGAACCGATCCAGCCCCGGTATGTTGTGCGCTCGACGGTCACCTTCGCCTGAGCTTGGACACATAGGCCCACAACTGCGGACGACAAGATCAGTAAGAATACCAATCGCTTCATCAGAATCGCTCCTTGGTGCGCGAAAGCTGTGAGATACTATTCGACGCCTTTCCGCCTGACACCTACCGGAACAGGGGTATCCCGACTTCCGAGAGCATTCGGCTGAGGCGGTAGACGGGGAGGCCGACGACGTTGAAGTAGTCGCCTACGATACACTCGACGAGCACGCTGCCGCGCTCCTGGATGCCATATGCGCCCGCTTTATCCAACGGCTCGCCGGTTGCGACGTAGGCATTTATAATCTCATCGCTCAGTTCGCCGAAGCGGACCTCTGTGCACGCGCAATCTCGCAAGGTGCGGACGGTCTCGCCAGCCGACCGCTGCACGACGCACAGCCCGGTAAAGACATAATGCGACCGGCCGGAGAGGAGCTTGAGCATCCGGCGAGCGTCTTTAGCATCCACGGGCTTGCCGAGAATCGAGCTGTCCACTACTACGACAGTGTCCGCGCCGATAACAACGCCGTCGCGGATTCGGGATGCGATATAGGCCGCCTTTCCGGTCGCCGATTCGACCACATGCTGTTCGGGAGGCCACCGGGGCACCACGGACTCGTCGAATTCGCTTGTGACCACACGGAAATCCAGTCCCAGCAAACGCAGGAGTTCCTCACGTCGGGGCGAGGCGGAAGCGAGGATTACTTCATACATTCAACGGGCCTCTGGCTCACAAAATAATGTCCACGCGCCCGGAGCAGTACGCGCACTTCTGACCATCAAGATGGTACGCAGCAATCGAGTAGCCGGTTCGCTCCACGACGGCCTTCCCACAGGCCGGGCAATATGTATCAACCGCCCCTGGAATGTGGATATTTCCGATGTACACGTATTTCAACTTTTCCAACGCCGCATTGCGCGCGTTAATCAGCTTCTCCGCCGGCGTCGGCGGAGCGGTCATCTTAAACTCCGGGCGGTATCTCGAAAAATGCAGCGGAATCCGTGGATCGAGATCGGCAGCCCAGTCAATGAGCCGCTGGATCTGATCCGGCCGGTCATTGCTTCCGGGGACCAGCAGATTTGTGATCTCCACATGGCAGCCCGATTGATGCGCGATTTCCACAGTGCGCAGAACAGGCGCCAGCGTCCCCTTGCTCAGGCTGCGATAGAACTCCTCGTCCATGGATTTGACATCTAAGTTCATCGCGTCAATCAAGGGCAGCAGTTCGCGCAGAGGCCCCTCGTTGATCTCGCCGTTCGTGACCAGGACGTTCTTGAGGCCGGCTTTCTGCACGCGCGAGGCGGTGTCCAGGAGATACTCATACCAGACAAGCGGCTCGTTGTACGTGTAAGCCACGCCGATGTTGCCGGGCACGGATGACGCACGCTGAGCCACTTCTTCCGGCGATGCGTAGCGTGTAGGGGACGAAGACTGGGAGATTCGCCAGTTCTGGCAGAACCGGCAGGCAAGATTACAGCCAAGCGAGCCCAGCGATAGAATCTGCGAGCCTGGGTAGAAGTGGAACAGCGGCTTTTTCTCGATCGGGTCAAGCTGAATTGACGAGCATTGGCCATACGTCGTCAGGTACAGCTTGCCCTCGACGTTGAGGCGCGTCCGGCAGAATCCCGCCCTGCCCGGCGCAATGGTGCAGCCCTGAGGACACAGCAAGCACCGGACCGACTCGCCGACTTTCTCGTAATAACGGCACTCGACTCCTCTGGTTTCAGCCGCCATGACGTGTCACTTGGAAGCGATAGAGCGATATTAGCTCGCTGTCGCGGATGCCCGCCTTCCGCATCGCAATCCCCACCTGGTCCTCGATCGTGTCGACGCCGTCGAGATCCGGAAGGAGCAGGCCCCGCTTCAGGCCGCTTTCTACTATAACCCCATACAGCTTGGGATCGAGTTCGGACAGGCTGCTGACCGGCTCCGCCGCGCTCAATACGTCAACTGTATACGTCAGATGCTCCAGCTCATCCTCCGCCACGGGATCAAAACGCGGGTCCGACAAAGCCGCGCTGATTGCGTTCTGGATAACCTCAGCCGCAAGGTCCGGCCGTGTCCCCTCAATCGTACCGATGCAACCCCGGAGTTGACCGTGCTTCTTTATACAGATGAACGCACCCCTACTGACCCGCAGCTCCGGGGGCACAGGCGACGGAGTCGGCGTCACCCGGCCGAATCGCACGTACTCCTCCACGGCTTCCCGCGCCAGAGCTACGAGCAAGTCGCTTTCAGCTCCTTTCACCATGGTTATGCCTCCGTCACCTTGATCTTCTCTCCCCAGCGGGGCTCTTTCCCTTGCAAAAGCCGAACCATATTCGCGCGATGCTTGAATATAACGAACGCTGCGGCAAGCAAGGCGAAAAGCTTGTAAATGAGCGGCAAACGAAAGACAAACATGAGCGCCGGGACGCTCACCGATGCCAGGATAGAAGCCACGGATACGTACTTAGATAGAATAACGACCAGCAGCCAGATTCCAAAGCCTATGCCCGCGACGCGAGGATCCAGCCCGATAACGACACCCAGGCTGGTGGCAACGCCCTTGCCGCCTTTAAAGCGCAGGAAGATGGACAAACTGTGCCCGAGTATCGCCAGCATACCGCACACTACAGCGATCCAGGCGATTTCGGGGAAGAGCCGCCTGGCGAGCACGACCGGTATTAACCCCTTCAGGACATCCGCACAGAACACGACTGCGGCTGGTCCCGGTCCCAGCGCTCTCAGGACGTTGGTGGCGCCGATATTGCCGCTTCCATATTTCCGAATATCAACGCCCCGCCAGGCCTTGCATATTACCAGGCCAAACGGTACACTGCCCAGGATGTAACTGCCGATCAGTACTGCTGCTTCCATGGTGCGGCCCTCCTGTCAGGCGCGAGACTGTCGGCGTCCCCTGCTCTCAGCCTTCCTGGCGTGAATACGAATCGGCGTGCCCTCGTAGGGGTAATGCTTCCTGATCTGGTTCTCCAGGTAACGCTGATATGAGAAATGAAGCAGATTAGGATCGTTCACAAAAAGTATAACGGTGGGAGGCTTCACCGCCGGCATAGTCGTGTAATAGACCTTGAATTGCCTTCCTTTCTGCGTGAGCGGATGACTTTCCACGGCATCCTGGATAATCCGGTTGATCTCACCAGTCGGCAGGCGCATTGCATGGCTCTGTGCAGCAAGAATAGCCGAGTCCAGAACCTCGCAAACGCCCTGCCCGCGAACTGCTGATGCAAAGGCGATCGGCGCGTAGCTGAGAAACGGGGAGTCTGCGCGGATGGCTTCCGCAAAATCGCGCATCGAGACGCCCTTGCCTTTCACAAGGTCCCACTTGTTGGCAACAATGACCAGGGCACTTCCCGCCTCATGCGAGAAGCCCCCTACCCGCTTATCTCCGTCCGTGATGCCTTCCGACGCGTCTATCAGCAGAAGGGCGACATCGGCCCTCTCTATTGCCCGAACTGCTCTCAGTACTGAGTAGTATTCGATAGAGCGTTGGATTTTTCCTGCACGGCGGATCCCAGCCGTATCTATTAATATAATGCTTTGCCCATCATGCTCAAAGTAGGTATCCACTGCATCCCGCGTCGTGCCGGGGATCTCACTGACTATTGCACGCTCCTCCTGCACGATGGCATTCAGCAGCGAGGATTTCCCGACGTTCGGACGTCCCACGATGGCTATCTTGATCGCATCTTCGGGATACGCTTCCTCCCCGCCGGCGGCCGGGAAGCTCTCGACTATCTTATCCAGCAGCTCAGCGACGCCGTATCCCTGGATGGATGAAATCGGGTAGATCTCACCCAGGCCCAGGGAGTAGAAGTCCACCGCATCGCGTTCCTGCCTGGGGTTTTCCACCTTGTTTACTACAACCAGCACGGGCTTCCGCGCCCGGCGAAGCAGGTCGGCCACTTCCAGGTCAGCGATCGTCACCCCTTCGGTCACATCAACCAGGAGGACGATGATGTCAGCCTCAGCCATTGCGATCTCCGCCTGCGCCCGAACCTGAACCGTGATCGGGTCCTTCTCATCCAACACCATTCCGCCGGTGTCTATCAGGAGGAACTCGCGGCCGATCCACTCGGCCTCCGCGTAAAGCCTGTCCCGCGTGACGCCGGGCGTCTCTTCGACAATCGCTATTCGCTTCCCGACCAGCCGGTTAAAGAGCGTGGACTTCCCCACATTCGGCCGGCCAACGACCGCTACGACAGGGTTTGGCAATGCTCTCACTCCCGCGTTTATGTTCCCGCGCAGGAAACCGCACATGCCGCAGTTTCGCTGCGCCTCCCAAGACTTCCAACCAGCGCCCGAGGGGACGGCGGAACTATGCTGATTCGGGCCACTACCTGCGTCTGCAGTTCGGAGACGGTCATGTCGTCAAGGAATTTATCGTCGTTCAGGGCAATTCGCGGTATCAGGATTTCGTCCTCCTCGCGGATGTCGCGAAGCGCCTCGGCGATGTCCCGACCGGCAAGGAGGCCCGCGACAGTAACAGTTTCGCCCAAAAACCTATTCTTAGTTATACACACCCTGGCGCTCACGCCATCGGATTCGTTTAGCAGGTCGGCCAGTTGTTGAACGAGCGGGCCTGCAAGCGCACCTGTGACCAAGACGTATCGCCCGTCCCCGATGCGCTTCCCGGAAGTTGTCCGACGGAGCCGCCGCAGCTCGTCCAGGAATATTCTGCACAACCCTATCCCGTCTTCCAGTTGCGGAAACCCCTCGTAGGCGGCAGAAGATGGAAAGTCGCTATCCGCCAGGAGGTAGAACTCGTCCGATGGGAACACAAATCGCGTTCCCAGGCGGCGCTTGAACTCCCCCTGCCAGCCTATGCACGAACGCAGTACCTCACGAGCGAGTTTCTCCCCTACGGGCTGCAGGGGCGTAAGCCCGTCCCGGTGTTTTGTGAGGCCCACGGGAACGAGCGCGATGGATGCAACCCACGGATGCAGCGAAGCGAGATCGCGAACAGTGCGCTCCAAATACTCACCATCGTTTATGCCCGGACAGAGCACGATCTGAGCATGGATCGTGATCCGGGCGCTTGCCAGGGTTCGGAGCTGCTCCATTATTCGGCCAGCGGCTTTGCTGCGCAGCATTCGGACGCGCAGATCAGGCTCAGTCGCATGCACGGAAACATACAGGGGACTTATCCGCTGCTCGCAGATGCGGTTTATATTCTCACCGCTCAAATTGGTGAGCGTAATGTAATTCCCGTGCGCGAGAGACAGCCTGTAGTCGTCATCTTTCACGTACAGCGATTTCCTGAGGCCGCCGGGCATTTGATCGAGGAAACAGAAAATGCAGTTATTCCTGCACGTGAGCAGTCCGTCGAACAACTCCTCCTCAAACTCCAGACCGAGGTCCTCATCCGCCTCCTTGAAAACGCAGTTTTCGTAGTTCAGTGTGCCACGGCGTATTGCGAGGACAAGCCGCTCCTCGGCGGTGCGAAACCGGTAATCGAGGATGTCACACACCGGCTGAGAGTTGATGGACAGCAGCTCATCGCCCGCCCGCAGGCCTATCTTCGCAGCCGGACTGTCCTCGATGACCCTTGAGACTTTGGCGCAGATTTCACTCGTCATGGTTACATACCAACCGGGCTAAGCCGCCGGAGGGATTTCCTTCAACTTCCGGATCACTTCTTCGATTATCCAATCGGGCGTGGATGCTCCTGCGGTCACGCCTACCTTCCGTGCACCCGCGAACCATTCCGGATTGATCTCATCGGCAACCTCCACATGATGCGTGAGGACACCGGTTTCCGCGCAGATCTCCGCAAGGCGCCTGGTGTTCGCGCTGTTTCGGCCGCCGACCACGATCATAACGTCAACGGCCCTCGCGACATCCACCGCCGCATTCTGGCGATCCGTGGTCGCATTGCATATTGTGTTGTAAGCGCGCACCTCATAAGCCAGTGACGCGACCTTCGCAACTAAACGCTCGTACCGCTCAACCGTCTGCGTGGTCTGCGCTAGTATACCCACGCGATTCTTAAGGGCATAGTTTGCCAGCTCCTCGGCCCCGCAGACGGCGATTGCATCCTCCCCCGCCCGGCTCATTATGGCCTGGACCTCTGTGTGGCCGGCGTCGCCGAGCACAACGACCTGATACCCTTCCTTCACAAGGCCCTCAGCCAGTTCTTGCACCTTGTTCACGAAGGGGCAGGTCAGGTCAATAATCTCGATCCCCGAAGCCTTTGCCTGCTCCAGGACGGCGCGCGGCACTCCGTGTGACGGCATCACCACTATCGAGCCGGCGGGGACTTCTCCCAACCCTTTGACGCTCTTCACGCTCTGGTTTTCGAGCTTCTCGACCACCTGTGGGTTATGGATAAGCGGCCCCAGCGTGAACATGGGCTTGCCCTGTGCCTTCGCCGCCTCAGCCACTGTATCCAGCGCCCGCTTTACCCCATAGCAAAATCCGGCTGATTCCGCGAGTATAACTTCCAAGAATTACTCCTCGATACACGCAAAATGCCAGCCTCCCAGGAATCTTGTCGAGGCTGGCACTCCTTATGTTTTGCAGCAACAGACGCTATCTATGTGCCTTTCTTGCTCATTAGCTTCAGCAGGCCGTACTCCACGCTGTCAACCAGAGCGCGCCAGCTTGCTTCGATGATGTTCGTCGAAACGCCTACGGTGCTCCAGGACGACGTGCCATCCGTGGACTCCACGATTGCTCTAACTCCCGCCGCGGTCGCTTCCTTCGGATTTAGAACGCGAACCTTGAAGTCGGTCAGTTTGATGTGTTTCAACTCCGGATAGAAGCTTTCCAGGGCCTTTCGAAGGGCGTTGTCCAATGCGTGGACAGGCCCGTCGCCCTCGGCGACGGTGAGCATCTCCCGGCCGTTTGCAACAACCCGGAGAGTGGCCTCAGTGATGGGTTCGGGATCGGTGCCCCTTTGCTCCACGATTACGCGGAAGCTCTTCAAGTCGAACAGCTTGTGGTAGGAGCCGACGGATTTCCGGAGCAGCAACTCGAACGACGCCTCTGCACCCTCGAAGGAAAAGCCGCGGTTTTCGAGCTCGGTGATGCGCTGGAGCACCTCGCGCGTCTCCGGCGACTTTTTAGTCAGGTCTACTCCATATCTTTGCGCCTTGTGGACGATGCTGCTGGCGCCGGCGAGTTCCGAGATGAGCACACGCCGGATGTTGCCAACTTCCTCGGGCCTGATGTGCTCGTAGGTCTTCGGCTGCTTCATCATGGCGTCCACATGCACGCCTCCCTTATGTGCGAACGCGCTCCGCCCGACGAACGGCTGGCGATCATTGGGAACCACGTTTGCCATTTCATCCACGAATTTCGATAACCCCATCAGCTCTACGAGAGATTCCGGCGGCACACAGCTCTTACCAAGCTTCAACTGCAGAATCGGGATAACCGAGCACAGATTCGCATTGCCGCACCGCTCGCCATATCCATTGATGGTGCCCTGAACGTGGACGGCGCCTCTCTCGACCGCAGCTATCGAATTGGCAACCGCCATCTCGGAATCGTTGTGCGCGTGGATGCCGAGAGGTATGTCCACCTCGGCCTTTGCCGCATCGGTAGCAGTCACCACTTCGGACGGGGTGCAGCCGCCGTTTGTATCGCACAGGACGATGCAATCCGCGCCCGCAGCAGCCGCCGCCTTCAACGTCTTGAGCGCATAGCCTGGGTCCGCCTTGAAGCCATCGAAGAAGTGCTCGGCGTCGAAGACGGCCTCCTTGCCGTGCTCCTTCAAGAACCGGATGGAGTCGTAGATCATCTCGACGTTCTCTTCCAGCGTCACCCGGAGGGCGTCGGTGACATGGAGGTCCCACGACTTACCGAAGACAGCCACGACCGGCGTGCCGCTCTCGATCAGCGACTGCAAATTGGAATCGTCCTTCGCGCAGATATTGCCCCTTCTGGTACTGCCGAAAGCAACCATCTTCGCATGTACCATCGGGAGCGACCGGATTTTCTGGAAGAACTCGACGTCCTTTGGGTTCGATCCAGGCCATCCGCCCTCGATGTAGTCAATGCCGGCCTCGTCCAGCCTCTGGGCTACTTTCAGCTTGTCCTCGACCGAGAACGAGATGCCTTCGCCCTGCGCCCCATCGCGCAGTGTGGTATCGTAGATCCATATCTTCGACATATCCTGTCCCCTCTGTCGCCTGCTTGACATCATCCCTCATGGCAGGCCGGCCCGAGGCCCGCCTTGACTTTCTCGCGGGCGTAGGCGATCAGGCCGCCCGCAGCAATAAGGCTCTGCATGAACTCCGGAAACGGCATTGCGCGGAAGGACTTCCCGGTAGTCAGGTTGGTAATCTCACCCGATGCCGTGTCAACCTCGACTTCGTCGCCCGCGCTGATCGCGTCCACGGCCTCCGGGCACTGGAGAATCGGCAGGCCGATGTTGATCGCGTTCCGGTAGAATATCCGAGCGAAGGTCTTTGCAATCACGCACGATATGCCCGAAGCCTTAATCGCTATCGGCGCGTGCTCCCTCGATGATCCGCATCCGAAGTTCTCCCCGGCGACGATAATGTCGCCCGGCCGGACCTTCTTCACAAAATCGGCGTCAATGTCCTCCATGCAGTGAGATGCAAGCTCGGCGGCATCCGAGGTATTCAGATACCTCGCCGGTATGATGACATCGGTATCCACGTTGCTGCCGTACTTGTGAACTTTGCCCTTCGTTTTCATCGCAGCTAACCCTCTCTGCCGTCGAGTTCGTCCGGGCCGCCTATTCTTCCCAGGACGGCGGATGCCGCGGCGACCGCCGGGCTTGCCAAGTAGACCTCGGACTTCGGATGGCCCATGCGGCCCACGAAATTGCGATTCGTAGTCGCGATTGCGCGCTCCCCCTCCGCGAGGCAGCCCATGTGCCCGCCGAGGCACGGCCCGCAGGTCGGGGTGCTCACCGCGCCTCCGGCCTCGACAAAGATTTCCAGCAAGCCCTCTTTGAGCGCCTGCAGGTAAATCTCCTGAGTCGCCGGAAAGACGATCAATCGCACGTTCGGGTGAACCTTTCGCCCCTTCAGAATCTGCGCGGCGATGCGGAGATCCTCTATGCGCCCGTTCGTGCAGGAGCCGATCACCGACTGGTCAATCGGCACATCCCCTACCCGGCTCAACGGCCTCGCGTTCTCCGGCAGGTGCGGGAAGGAGACCTGCGGCTCGATCCGCGAGCAGTCAATCTCCACGACCTCTTTGTACTTCGCGTCCGGATCGCTCTTATATACCTTGAATTCCCTTTTCGCACGCGGGCGAACGTATTCCAGGGTGGTTTCATCCGCGGCGATGACGCCGTTCTTTCCGCCCGCCTCGATTGCCATATTACACATGGTGAAGCGATCAGCCATCGGGAGCCGTTCTATCACCTCACCGGCGAACTCCATCGAGCAGTAAAGTGCGCCGTCCACGCCGATCCTGCCGATGGTGTAGAGGATCAAGTCCTTGCCACCGACCCACTTGTTCAACCTGCCGTAGTAAACAAACTTAATCGTCTCGGGGACGCGGAACCAGCACTCTCCGAGGGCCATCGCCGCCGCCAGATCGGTGCTCCCCACGCCGGTCGAGAACGCTCCCAGAGCGCCGTAGGTGCAGGTGTGCGAGTCCGCTCCGATCACCGCGTCGCCGGGCAGCACCAGTCCCTCGTCCGGCAGAAGCGTGTGCTCGATTCCCACACGGCCAATCTCGAAAAAATGCGTGACGCCGTACTTGCGGGCGAACTCCCGCATCTCCTTAACCTGTTGCGCGGACTTTATGTCCTTGGCGGGCGTCGAGTGATCCGGCACAAGGGCGATCCTGTCGCGGTCGAACACGCACCCCGCCCCGATTCGCTTGAACTCCCTGATGGCAATGGGCGCGGTGATGTCGTTCCCCATCACGAGGTCGAGCTTCGCCGTAATCAACTCACCCGGCTCCACGGTCCGCCGAGGCGGACCGCAGTGAGCCGCCAGTATTTTTTCAGTAATCGTCTGACCCATAGATCAGCTATTTCCTTTTCGAATGGTAGTAAACCAGTTTGTTGATAGCCTGGATGTATGCCTTGGCGCTTGCCTCCACGATGTCGAGGCTGGCGCCCCTGCCGATATAGACGTTCCGGTCGTCTCCGATTTTCACCATAACCTCACCGAGAGCATCCGTGCCGCCGGTCACCGACTTCACAGTGTAGTCTATGAGGCGATGCGGAATCCCGACGATCTTATCTATCGTCTTGTACACGGCATCCACCGAGCCGACGCCCATGCCGCAGTCTGTAAGCTCGCCGTCGGCGGTCGAAATCCTCAGCGTGGCGGTCGGCACGCCCTCCAGGCTCGTCATAACCGTCATATACCGTAGCTGGTAAGTCTCAGGAATGGTATGGAACTCGTCCGCGATGATCGCCTCGAGGTCTTCGTCGAAGATTTCCTTCTTCTTATCCGCGACCTCCTTGAATCTGGCGAACGCCTTTTGAAGCTCCTCACGCGTAAGCTCATACCCCAGCTCGCTCAGCCGCTTCTCAAATGCGTGCCGGCCCGAGCGCCTTCCCAGAACCAGCTTGCTCCCGGACAGGCCGATGGACTGAGCATCCATAATTTCATACGTCGTGCGCTCCTGCAGGACGCCGTGCTGGTGGATTCCCGCTTCGTGGGCAAATGCGTTACTCCCAACTACAGCCTTGTTCGGCTGTACGACGAAGCCGGTCAAGTCGCTCACAAGCCTGCTCGCACGGTAAATCTCCCTGGTATTGATGCCGGTCGTCATGCCGAAGATGTCCTTGCGGGTATTCAGAGTCATGACGACCTCTTCCAAGGCCGCATTGCCCGCCCGCTCGCCTACACCGTTGATGGTGCACTCCACCTGATCGGCTCCGGCAAGCACGGCTGCAAGCGAATTCGCCACCGCCAGGCCGAGGTCGTTGTGGCAGTGCACGCTGAGCACGGCCTTGCCGATATTCGGCACCCTGGATTTCAAAGTCGCGATGATTTGGCCGAACTCGTGCGGGATCGCGTAGCCGACGGTGTCCGGAATATTGACAGTTGTGGCGCCGGCGTTAATTACCGCCTCGACAACCTGGCAGAGGTAATCCATATCGGTCCGCGAGGCATCCTCGGCGGAGAACTCCACATCGTCGCAGTACGACTTCGCACGCTTTACAGCCGCGACGGCCAGATCCAGCACCTCCGCCCTCGATTTCTTGAGCTTGTATTCCAGGTGGATATCGGAGGTCGCAATGAAGGTGTGGATTCGAGGCTTGCTCGAATGCTGGAGCGCCTCCCAGGCGCAATCTATGTCCTGCTCGGTCGCTCGGCACAACCCGGCGATAGTCGGACCCTTTATCTTCTGCGCAATCGCCTTCACCGCCTCGAAGTCCCCAGGCGATGAATACGGAAAGCCGGCCTCGATTACGTCCACCTTCAGGCGTGCGAGCTGCTTGGCGACCTCCAGCTTCTCCTCGATGTTCATGCTGGCGCCCGGCGCCTGCTCGCCATCGCGCAGGGTTGTGTCAAAGATTACAATTCGCCGTATCATAATTGCTTGCCCCCTTTCGGGCATCGTACTAGTTGAGAGTCTAGTATTGAGTGTTGAGAGAATCAGGGAAAACTCAATCGCTCAACACTCAACTCTTAACACTCAACTGTCTCCAGGATTGTTAGAAACCCTATTTCTTCCTTTTCAGATATGGCATCATCTCGCGCAGGCGCGCGCCGACCTCCTCAATCATATGCTCCTTCGCCATCTTGCGATAGGCGTTGAAGGTCGGGCGATTTGCAACGTTTTCGAGAATCCACTCCCTGGCAAATTCGCCTTTCTGAATCTCGTCGAGAATCTGCCACATCTCTTCGCGGGTTTCGTCAGTGATGATCCGAGGCCCGCGGGTGTAATCGCCGTACTCCGCAGTGTTGCTGATCGAGTGCCTCATCCAACTAATGCCGCCCTCGTACATCAGGTCAACAATGAGCTTGAGCTCGTGCAAGCACTCGAAATAGGCGATCTCAGGCTGGTATCCGGCCTCGACGAGCGTCTCGAATCCCGCCAGCACGAGCGCCGTCGTACCGCCGCAGAGCACTGCCTGCTCGCCAAAAAGGTCCGTCTCGGTTTCCTCCTTGAATGTGGTCTCCAGCACCCCCACTCTGGTTGCGCCGATGCCCTTCGCGTATGCCAGAGCGGTCTCCTTCGCCTTTCCAGTAAAGTCCTGCTGAACGGCAATCAGCGACGGCACGCCTCCGCCCTCGGTATACACGCGCCGCACGAGGTGGCCCGGCCCTTTCGGCGCCACCATGATGACATCGGCATTCGCCGGCGGTGTTATCTGGCCGAAATGGATGTTGAAGCCGTGCGAGAACAGGAGCGTTTTCCCCTCGGACAGGTTCTTCTCGACCTCACCCTTATAAACTCTCGGTTGGACCTCGTCCTCGGTAAGTATCTGGATGATGCTTCCTTGAGCCGACGCCTCCGACGCAGAGACGGGCTTGAAACCGTCCTTAACGGCCTTGTCCCAGTTCGGCGTGCCGGGCAGATCGCTCACGACAACGTCAACGCCGCTGTCCCGAAGGTTCTGCGCCTGAGCGTGTCCCTGGCTTCCGTACCCGATAATGGCGACCTTTCGCCCCTTCAGCACGTCCAGATTTGCATCCTGATCGTAGTATACCTTTGCCACTGTGATCCTCCTGCATCCTCGATTGATTCAGACTGCAGTCTGCCGTCTGCGGTCTCAAGTATTACGGCGTCCTCGCGCCGCGCATCATGGCGATCCGGCCCGTGCGAACCAGCTCGCGGATGCCGTATGCTTCGAGCAGCCTTTCCATAGCATCCACTTTGTCCACGCTGCCGGTAACCTCTATCGTGAACGTCTTGTCGCTGATGTCAATAATCTTCGCGCGGAAGACGTCCACTATCTGCATGATCTCCGCCCTGGCCGACGGCTCGGCGTTCACCTTAATCATCGCCAGCTCTCTATGCACGATCGGAATCCCCTGGTAGTCAACGACCTTGATCACATCAACCAGCTTGTTGAGCTGCTTCGTAATCTGCTCCAGGACGGCGTCATCCCCCTCGACAACTATGGTCATCCGGGAAACCGTCGGATCCTCCGTGATGCTGACCGCGAGCGATTCTATGTTGAACCCCCGGCGCGCGAACAGACCCGAAACACGGGCCAGAACGCCCGGCTTATTCTCAACCAATGTTGTTATTGTGTGCTGCACGCTTTATCCCTCCTCCACGGACGACTATTTAGGCCGATGAACCATCATCTCCTCGATGCTCTGCCCGGCGGGGATCATCGGGAAGACGTTTTCCTCGCGCTCGATGCGGAAATCTATCAGAACCGGCTTGTCCTTATACTCCAGGGACTTCTTCAGGGCATCGGCCACCTGGCTCTTCTTCTCAACGCGCATCCCAACTGCGCCGTAAGCCTCCGCCAGCTTGACGAAGTCCGGCTGGGCCGAAATGTCCACGCCTGAATAACGGCGGTTCCAGAACAGCTCCTGCCACTGCCGCACCATGCCCAGGTACTGGTTATTCATAATGGCAACCTTCACCGGCACCTTGTGCATCACGGCGGTCATCACTTCCTGTATGTTCATCTGGATGCTTCCGTCGCCGTCAATCACGAATACGATCTTATCGGGCCGCCCGATCTGGGCTCCTATGCCGGCAGGAAGGCCGTATCCCATGGTGCCGAGGCCGCCGGACGACAAGAACTGGCGTGGATACCGGCACTTATAGAATTGCGCGGCCCACATCTGATGCTGGCCCACGCCGGTCGCGATTATGGCATCGCCGCCCGTAACTTCCCATATCTGCTCGATCACGTATTGAGGATAGAGCGCGGCGCCTGAGCCGTACTGAAGCGGATACTCTTTCCGCCACCGCATGATCTGCTCGTTCCACTCGGTCTCCTGCCGCGGCTCCACATGCTCCAGGAGCTGGCGAAGGATTGTCCTGCAGTCGCCCACGATCGGAATATCCACGTGAACCGTCTTACCGATCTCGGCAGGGTCAATGTCTATATGGATCACTTTGGCTTTCTTCGCAAAAGCGTCCAGCTTCCCGGTAACGCGGTCGTCGAACCGCGCGCCTACTGCAATCAGCAAATCACAGTGAGCGACCGCATAATTCGCATAAGCCGTTCCGTGCATCCCAAGCATCCCCAGCGAGTGTGGATGCGTCTCCGGAATGGCGCCCTTCCCCAGCAAGGTGGTGGCGACCAATATGTGAGTTCGCTCGGAGAGCTCTACTAGCTCCGGGCTTGCCCCCGACGTGATCGCGCCACCGCCTACGTAGAACACCGGCCTCTCCGCCGCCGCAATCGCCTTCGCCGCCTTCTTAATCTGAAGCGGATGGCCTGTGGTCGTCGGCTTATACGACGGAATCTCCACGCTCTTGATAGGCTTGTAATCCAATTGCCCGAGCGACACGTCCATAGGAATGTCAATCAGAACAGGGCCCGGCCTGCCGGTTCCTGCGATATGGAAGGCCTCGGCAACTACCTCCGGCACGTCCTTGCTGTTCTTGAGCAGGAAGTTATGCTTCGTAATTGGCATTGTGATGCCGGTGATGTCGGCCTCCTGGAATGCGTCCTTGCCCAATACCGTCGTCCTGACCTGCCCGGTGATTGCCACTATCGGGATAGAGTCCATGTAGGCGTTGGCGATCCCGGTAACGAGATTCGTCGCGCCCGGGCCGGAGGTCGCCAGGCAGACGCCGACTTTTCCCGTGGCGCGGGCGTAGCCGTCCGCCGCATGGGCCGCTCCTTGCTCGTGGCGTACCAGTATGTGCCGGATTGCCTTGCAATCATACAGGCAGTCGTAGATCGGCAGGACGACACCTCCGGGAAATCCGAAGATTACCTCCACGCCTTCCCGTTTGAGCGATTTGATTAGCGCCTGTGCCCCCGTTAGCTTCAAAGTCTTCCCTCCGGTTATTTCACGATCGCGCCCGTACCAGCCGAGGTCACGCACCTGGCATAACGCGCCAGATAGCCCGACTTCACCCTGGGCTCGGGCGCAGTCCATGCCTTCCGCCTGGCCGCCAATTCCTCCTCGGAAAGCCGAACGTTGATCTGCTTTCCGGGAATGTCTATGTCAATGATGTCTCCATCTCTTATCAGAGCTATGTTTCCGCCTTCTGCAGCTTCGGGCGAGACATGGCCGATGCAGCAGCCTCTCGACGCGCCTGAGAACCTGCCGTCGGTGATGAGAGCAACGTCCTTCTCCATGCCCATCCCGACAACGCTTGCGGTCGGGAAGAGCATCTCGCGCATTCCGGGTCCGCCCTTCGGGCCTTCGTAGCGAATGACAACCACCGAGCCCCGGCCTATCTTGCGGCCCAGGATAGCCGCAGTTGCTTCGTCCTCCGAATCGAAGACCCTGGCGGGGCCGGAGAACTTGATGACTTCCTCCGCCACGGCGGACTGCTTCACAACCGCACCGCCCTGCGCGATGTTACCCCTCAGGATTACCAGCCCGCCTTGCGCGTGGTAAGGATTCCCCACGGTGCGGATTACATCCGGCCTGAGGATCTCACGCCCTGCGGCGTTTTCCCTCGCTGTGCGCCCGGTTGCGGTGATCGCGTCCGGGTAAGGCAGCAAGTTGTGTTTGAGTAGCTCGTTCATGACCGCCGGAATCCCGCCCGCCTGATCCAAATCCTGGATGTGATGGCTGCCGCCGGGGCTCAAGCTGCACAGGTGCGGCGTCCTCGCGCTCACCTCGTTGAATTTGTCCAGATTCAGCTCGATACCCGCCTCGTACGCGATGGCCGGTACGTGCAGCACCGTGTTCGTCGAGCAGCCGAGAGCCATATCCACGGCGAGCGCGTTCTCGAAGGCCCGCACAGTCATTATATCGCGCGGCGTGATGCCTTTCTCCAGAAGGCTCATCACCGCCATACCCGCCTGCTTCGCCAGTCGGACGCGGGCAGCCGTCACCGCCGGAATTGTGCCGTTCCCAGGCAGCCCTATGCCCAGCGCCTCAGTGAGGCAGTTCATCGAATTTGCCGTAAACATCCCGGCGCACGAGCCGCATCCCGGGCACGCGGACTCCTCGATCTCGGCCAGCTCCTTCTCGGTCATCCGTCCGCCGGCAACCGCGCCGACTCCCTCGAATACCTGAGTGAGCGAAATCTCGCGCCCCCGATACAGGCCGGCCATCATCGGGCCGCCGCTGACGACTACAGTCGGGATATTGAGCCGCGCCGCCGCCATCAGCATTCCTGGAATGATCTTATCGCAGTTCGGGATGAGCGCCAACGCGTCGAACATGTGCGCCATAGCCATTGATTCGACCGAATCAGCGATCAACTCGCGGCTGGCGAGTGAGTACTTCATGCCCTCATGGCCCATCGCTATCCCGTCGCATACGCCGATGACACCGAACTCGACCGGGGTGCCGCCGGCCACCCGAATCCCGGTCTTCACGGCCTCGGCGATCTCATGCAAATGGACGTGGCCGGGTATAATCTCATTCGCAGAGTTCGCCACTCCGACCAGGGGCCTCGCCAATTCCTCATCGGTGAACCCCATAGCCCTGAATAGCGCCCTATGCGGAGCCCGCTCGATGCCCTTTTTGACTGCGTCGCTCCTCATCTAATCCGCCCCTCAACTACAAAAATAACCTCCCATCCTAAAGGGACGAGAGGCAATGCTCACGCGGTACCACCCCGGTTTGATCCGCCTTCGTTCGCCGCGGCTTCCTCCTTCCGTCCCGAAAGCATTCGCAGGACTTCGGAGGACAGGTCGGCGGATCCGCTCTGGGCGAGATAACGGTCGCCATCCGGGAAAGCCTACTTATCCCCTATGGGGACTTTCAGCCTCCGGCTCCAAGGTGAGATTCAGCGGAAGCCCGCGCTGTCTCGCACCACCCGACAGCTCTCTGGAACGGCTCCATCCCGCCTACTAGCCTCTTCGCAGCCTTTGCGAAAAAAGAGTACTTATGTATGATAACACAAAGGAAATCACGGAGTCAAGTATCGAATTGCCTCAGTGTGAATGCAACGCGATTATGTCCCCTGGTATCTGCAGAGCGATAATGTCCCCATGGAGAGAGGAGTAATCGCGATCACACAGAAGGAAGCGACGCGCTACGATGTCTTGAGGAGAGTGCTTGATGGGACGATCAGCCTGATGGATGCCGCAGGTTATATGGGGGTGAGTTACAGGCAGGCAAAGCGGCTCAAGAAGAAGGCAGAGGAGGGTCTTTGGGCGCTTGCCCACGGCAACCGTGGCCGGTCTGCCGCTCACGCAGTGTCCGAGGAGGTAGCGGGACAGGTAGTGGAACTCTACAAGGACAGGTATCAGGGCTTCAACTTCAGCCACTTTCACGAGAAGCTGGTCGAGATTGAGGGGGTGGAGGTATGCCGTTCCACGGTGGGGCGGGTACTGAAAGCGGCTGGGTATGGTTCTCCGAGGAAGCGACGGGGACCGAAGCACCGCTCCAGGCGTGAGAGGAGGTCAAGTGAAGGAGCGATGCTGCAGCTTGACGGCAGTCCGCACGATTGGCTTGAGGGGAGAGGCCCGAGGCTCTGTCTCGTGGGGGCGATAGACGATGCGACCGGCAAGGTGCCCGGGGCTATCTTCAGAGAGTATGAGGATGCTCAAGGATACTTCCTCTGCTACTCTGCGTAGTACGCTACGAAGCACGAGCTGATGCGGGGCATCGTGAGGAAGTACGGTGTCCCTGAGACGGTATATCGGGATCGGCACGGGATATTCGAGCGGGAGGCGAAGGAACAGGAGTCACTCTTCGAGCAGTTTGAAGGCAGGCGCTCGCCCACGCAGTTTGGACGGCTGATGAAGGAATTGGGAGTGCATCCGATACCAGCGAACTCGCCCCAAGCGAAAGGAAGGATAGAGAGGCTGTTTGGAACGCTCCAGGACAGACTGGTAAGTGAGCTGCGCCTGGCCGGAGCATGCACCCTGGATGAGGCCAACGGGGTGCTAAGGGCGGTGATCCCGGAGCATAATCGGCGGTTTTGCCGTAAGCCGGGTGATCCGCGGAGTGTGTACAGGAGGATTGCGAAAGGGACGAACCTTGACTCTCTACTCTGCTTCAAGTACGTGCGCTGTGTGGCGAGAGACAACACTGTGAGGCTTGCCGATAGAGTGATCCAAGCTCGTGCTACGTAGCGACTTCGCAGAGTAGTAACGGACCCGGCGCTGGTCCCGCCTACGGTGATCAGGGTGCGCAGCTCAAACGGTCGGTACACGGAAGAATGTCTCTGGGCCGATGTTGAAAGCTGGAAACCCAGGCAGGAAAAGCCGCACGATGAGCCAAAAACCAAAGAAAGGAGACCCTACAAGCCGGCGCCAAACCACCCCTGGCGAAGACCTTGGGTGACAAAGTCCCAGACCGCTTAGGGGTGACATAGTCTCAGAACTTCGACAGGACAACCGCCGTTCAGGACCCAACACCCCAGTACTCCGACCCACCGGGGCTAGCGAGCGATCCTGATCATACTCCTCAAAAGCTCATCCTCCGCTTCGCGGTTCCAGAACATGCCATCGGTGAGCCTGGCATGGACGTTCGGCAGGCGGTCCTTCAGATCGGAAACCGCCGTGAGTCCCAGCCCCCGGATCTGCGGGTAAATGACGATTTTGCCGGGGAACCGGCCTTCCTTCGCCGCGAGCATCCCGTCCCACGAGGCCTCGATCCCACCGATGGCGGCGACCGAGGTATTAGTCGAGAGCCGGCCGGACTCGGCGGCGTCGAGCGTGTCTTTCAGATCGCCGAGCTTCGAGCCGCTGCTCCCGACGAAGCGAATCCGCCTCGTGTAAACGCCGGTCAGCTCGAGGCTGACTATAGTACCTATGGGAACGCCAGCGAAGATGTTCATCAGGCCCTGCTCGGCAAGATGGGGCGCCGCCTCCTCGATGAGAGTGGGCACCGGCGCAAGCGCCACTATGTCGTCGAATCCCCTGCCGCCGGTGAACTCTCTCAGCAGGCGGCCGAAATCCTGCTCGCTCATCTCGTTCGGATTGACCGCATGGAATTCCACTCCCCGGCGCGCGGAGATCGGCGCGAACCGCTCCTTTACGCTGTTCAGGCGCTCGGTGTCAATGTCGGTCGCCAGCACCTTCGAAGGCCCGTTTTCCAGCTCGACGGCCCGCTGGATGTGCATCTGGCCCATCGGTCCACCAGCGCCGATAAACCAGGCTATGCCGCCGGGTCGAAGCTCGCTCGTGATGCGGACAGGCTCGTAGGCGGTTCCGATATGGTGGCTCGTCGTGCCGATGTATGCGTGGTTCTGGTAATGGACTTTGCCCGCGTCAATCTTCACCGGCCTGTCGAGAGGCTGTGATGCGACTATGTTCATGATCCCGTCCTTCGCCAGGAATTGCGCGGCCTTTTCAACAACGTCCGCATTCGCGCCGAGCACGATGATGTCGTCGAAGCCGCCGTACCGGGCCGCGAACCCCTGAAAATCCAGGGATGCGAATGGGGGCGTCTCGACAAGCTCGAATCGCTCGGCCTCCGACCAGAACTTCAGTTGGTCGAGCATCGGCCAGTTGAGATCGGTTGCGATGACTTGCCTGGGGTCGGCGTCTAAATCCAGCGAGTAATCGCCGTCGTCGCCTGGTACGCCGATGATCCAGAGCACGCCGCCGGGCTTGACCGACGGGCGCCGGGCAATTCTATAGCTGGCGACCACGCAGGCCCAGGGCTCCGTCAGGGCGGCTTCCGCATAGCCGGTGGAGTCCGCAAGCGGGAGCAGGTAGCATCCCTCATCGCCGTTCAGAAGCTCCTTTGTGAGCACCTGATACTGGGTCTGCGCGCCCGCGAGGACGTATCCGAACGCCATGCTCTTTCCCTGGTAGAAGACATCGGCCTGTATGATGAACCGCTGCCCGATTCGGAACTTCTCCTTAAGCCGCTCGCCGATTCCGGCAACTGTGACGGCGGCTTCGTGGCCGAGGGTGACGGGATCGTTTATCAGATCGCGGCCCGTAACGCGCGGATGCTGATTCCCCTGGACGATAACCTTGATGTCGCTGAAGCAGATGCCGACCGCGTCCACGCGGACCAGAAGCTCGTCCGGCCCGTATTTCGGCATTGGCAGCTCCACGGGCTTTCCGTCTTTGCCGAAGTTCTCTATCCCGGCGCCGTACAGGCGCCAGGTTAATATATTCTGCGGCAGGCCATACGCGACGTCCTTATATGCCTGCAGGACATCCTTCATGCACATCCTCCGGATGCGTAATGCGTATTGCGTAATGCGTATTGCGTGACCTCAGAAACTGACCACTGGCGGCTACCTGCCTTCGATCAGCTTCTTCCGCTGCGCTTCGTCGGGGCGGGTGTGTATGCGCTCCACGTGCACCTTGGAAAGGTAATTCGGGCCGCCGAACTGGAGCGTCCCCGCTAAAACCCTGGCTGTCTTGTCCCACATCATCGTGATGCTCTCGACTTCCTTCGGCGAGGCGCCGATTGCTATCAGGCCGTGATTCTGCATGAGAATCGCCTTGGGCCTGTCTTCGTTCTCGCTGATGTAATCGGTCACAGCCTCCCGGATCCTCCGAGCGAGCGGCACGCCGGGATCGGTGTATTCCACGTAGGCGGGAGCCGGCCCGCAGCAAACGATCTCGTCCGGGAACAGCCGCCCCTGAGTGGCATCGTACCACCCTTTCGAGCACAGGATGGAGTTCACCGAGATTGGGTGCGTGTGCCCGACGAAGCTCACCCCCGGCAGGCTGAGAAGGTACGCGTGGAACACGGTCTCTATTGATGGCATAAGCGCGGCCTTTGGGTCAACCATGGCGGCCTTCAGCCATTCTTTGATCTGCTCGTCGGTCAGCTCCGGATATTCGAGCATCTCCAGAACCTTGGCAAAGCCCACTTCCACAAAGCCGTCCGTGGAGATGGCGCCGAGCTGCGTTCCGCTCGCCTTTACGTAGAAAGCGTTGTCGCTGATCTTGGCTGAGGTATTTCCTTCGCCGAGGATAACCAGGCCGCACGGCTCCTCGCCCAGCCGGTGCGACATCTCGACTAGCTGCTGTAGAATCTCCTTTTTCGAAGCCATGGCAAACACTTACCCTCCGAGCTGCTCTATTCCGAATCATTATAGCACGTGGGGGCAAGGGGAGACCATAGACCGTAGACCCCAAAAGGCCTTTCCGGGTCTGGGTCTCATCCGATGACTTCATACACTAGAGGCTGGGGATCAGGTGGTTTTTGGCTGAAGGTATACGCTGCGAGCGCCGACTCAGCGGCCAGGTCTGCCGATGCCCGATCCCTCGCATGGATTTCCGCGAGGGACTCGCCCTTGGAGACATAGTCGCCCGTTTTCTTGAGGAGATAGACCCCAACCGACGGGTCGGGAGCCGCGCCCGGTTCTCCACGCCCGGCGCCTAGCGCATTCGCGGCATAGGCGATTCGGAGTGCATCCAAACGGGCAACGTAGCCGGTCGCTGGGGACTCGACTGTCTCCACGATGGTTGCAGCGGGGAGCAGCGAAGTGTCATCCACGACAGCCGGATCGCCACCCTGAGTCTCGATCAACTCGCGGAGCTTGGCGGCTCCACTACCGTCTGCGAGAATTTTGCGGATGACCTGCTCACCCTCCGCGCGCGTCGTGGCTTTACCGCCGAGAGCGAGGCCGATGCCGCCGAGGACCGCGCATAGCTCGACCAAATCATCAGGGCCATAGCCTTCCAGCGTCTCAACGGCCTCTTTGACTTCCAGGGCGTTCCCGACTGCGCGGCCAAGCGGCTGCTCCATGTTGGTGATCGCCGCGACGGCGGCCTTTCCAACCTGCCTTCCGATTTCCACCATAGCCCGTGCGAGCTCCACGGCTTCCTGGACGCTCTTCATAAATGCGCCGGAGCCGGCCTTCACGTCCAGCACGATTGCATCCGCCCCGGATGCAATCTTCTTGCTCATAACGCTCGCAGCAATGAGAGGCACGCAGTCAATGGTGGCGGTGATGTCCCTGAGCGCGTAAATCTTCTTATCGGCGGGCGCCAGCTCGGCGGTCTGCCCGGCGATTGCAGCCCCGATGCGCCTCACCTGATCCACTATTTGCTCCGGCGAGAGGTTCACAGAGAAGCCGGGGATCGCCTCCAGCTTATCCAATGTGCCGCCGGTATGCCCCAGAGACCGCCCGGACATCTTGGCGACAGGCACTCCGGCGGCCGCGAGCAGAGGCACGAGCACCAACGTGGTCTTATCCCCTACTCCGCCGGTGCTGTGCTTGTCCACCTTGACGCCGGGAATCGAGCTGAGGTCGAGCGTCCGGCCCGAACGCACCATCGCCATGGTAAGATCGGCGGTCTCCCCGGCGGTCATGCTGCGGAAATAGACCGCCATAAGCCACGCAGCCATCTGCGAATCCGGTATCTCGCCCTGCGCGTACCCGCCGACGATGAACTCGATCTCCTCCGGCGCAAGCGCCTCACCGTTTCGTTTTTTCAGGACGATGTCACACGCGCGCATCTCACAACACCACCTACTTTGATAAGCCCCGGCTGTCGGACAGCCTATAAACCATTTTCTACAGCCGCGGACAAATTCCTCAGCGACGATGGCCAGCGGTTTGACACATCAACATATCAACCCACACTGCCGGCAGGATTATACCAAGCTGTATAGAACAGTAGGCCGTTAGAAACTGCTGACGGGGAGCTGCAAGCAATGGCCCTTAAGTCACACATAGCCATTTTCGACAACCACGACGGGGCCTATTACCTCTGGAAAGACGCTGCTATCACAGACGCGGCGGTTATCCATGTTGACGCTCACCACGACCTGTTCGAAAACCCTGACCTGCGGGCGCCGTGTATCTCCGACTATCTTCGTTGGTCGCTGAGGGAAGGCATAGCGCGCGAAATCTACTGGGTGGTTCCGGATCCCGCCTGGGAATCGCAGTCAGGCCGGGAAAGCATACGCACCCATCTGAAAATTCTTGCCATAACCAGCGGCGGCGGGCGATACTGGTTCAAGCCCGACGAACGGATGGGCCAAGTCATGCTGTACGGCCGAGGGGTGACGGCTTGCTCCCTCCAATCGCTTCCTCCAGTGGACGCCCGATTGCTGCTGGATATTGATGTTGACTACCTGCTCCTAAAAGAGCCTACCGCCAGCAGTTGGCACGACGTACCTGACAGGCCGTGGATATGGCCCGGCGACCTAGCCTGTGAGCTTGCCGATCTCTCTCGCAGAGCCGACAAGGTGACCATCTGCTACTCGGTGGAAGGAGGATATACACCCGTTATCTGGAAGCACCTTGGGGACGATCTGGCGGCAATCCTGGCCGCAGACCGACCCGATCGCGCATTAGCTTATGCAGAGTTAAAAAGGGGCATGGCCGAAGCTCTGCTGGATGGCGATGCGACCAGACATGCGGAACTCAGACAAGCCGCTGAAGATGAAAACCCACACGACGCTTCTTTGTACCAGTGGCGCGCGCTCGCGAACCTGCATGCCGGCAAGCTGGTAGAAGCCAGAGAAGCTTACTCTCACGCGGTTGAACTCGATGCCGCCTACAGATGCTCGATCGGCGCGGTCGGGCTGGTTCTCGAAGCTCGCGGGGATCTCGAACGAGCGGAGAAAGTGTATGCAGAAGCGGTAGATTTAAACGAGCGGGACGCGCTCGGGTGGTACGGCCTCGGCAGGATCGCTCTTCGCAAAAACAACCGGTCTGCCGCCAAGATGAGCTTAGAAAAAGCCTCGTCGCTTCCCGGCGCGTCGGCAGAAGTCCACCGGGAGCTCGCCATGCTGGCCGAAGCAGAAGGAGATAAGAAAGAAGCTTTAAGTCAATACCGCGCTTATCTCAGCCTGTCATTCGCAGGCCGGTCGCTGGAACGTCCGGTTACCGCTGTACGGCACAGGGATCATCGAAGTCCATTCTGGGCTGAAGGATACTCCGCCCTGGCAAGGCTCTACTTCGCGCAGGGGAACTCACGCCTCGCCATAAACTGCTGTTCTCAGGCGCTGAGACTTATGAACCCCCGCCTTTACCACACCGCGCGACCGATCTTGCGGAGAGCTGCCGGGGCGGCCAGCGTGTCCGCTTCGCAGGTTGTAGTTTCCATTGCAGGATCGCTCGCTGTCTTCGCAAGACTGGGTGCAGAACGCCTTTACCGTAAGATTAGGGGGAGGCTCAAAGCCATCGGGCGCCAACGGGTCCCCTCGGGACGAGCCGGCATTCGCATTTGCCCTCCTATTTCGATTCGCAAAGCCCCGGCTTCCGCTAAGAAACCCTAACAAAAAAAACAAACCCCTCGCCACTTCTATCCAACGCCGGTTGCCACCTCGCTTGCGAAGCTCGTCCCGACCGGCCAGGGGTCCAAGCCGAAGAGGTCGGCGATTGTAGCGGCGATGTCGGCGAAGGTCTCCCGCTCGCCCAAGTTCACGCACCGGGCCGCGTTCTTTCCCCAGACGAGGAGCGGAACCTTCTCCCGCGAGTGGTCGGTGCTCGGAGTTGTAGGGTCAACACCGTGGTCGGCGGTTAACACCAGGAGGTCATTCGGCCGCATCGCCTCCTGGACCTCCGGCAGGCGCTCATCGAACTCCCGAAGGCCGAACGCGAACCCCTTCGGGTCGTTTCGGTGGCCGTACAGCGTGTCGAAATCAACGAGGTTCGAGAAGATCAGCCCCGGCCCGGCGGCATTGATAGCGGCAACAGTCTGGCGGATGACATCCAGGTTGCCCGCCGAATGAATCGCCTCGGTGATCCCCCGATATGCGAAGATATCGCCGATCTTCCCGATGCCGATTACGCTGTACCCGGCGCTGCAAAGGGCATCGAGGACAGTCGGGCGAGGCGGCGGGACCGAGAAGTCCTTCCTTCGCTCTGTGCGCCGGAAATTCCCCGGTTGCCCGACGAATGGACGCGCGATAACGCGGGCGACGTTGTGCCCGCCGGTCAAAATCCGCCGAGCCTTCAGGCACATATCGTACAACCGCTCGACCGGGATGACTTCCTCGTGGGCCGCAATCTGGAAGACGCTGTCCGCAGAGGTGTAAACGATCGGCCTGCCGGTGCGCATGTGCTCCCCGCCTAGCTGCTCGATAATCGCGGTGCCGGAAGCCGGGTAATTACCAACAACCTCCCGTCCGATGGCCTTCTCGAATACCCCAATGATTTCCTTCGGGAAGCCGTGCGGGTAAACGGGAAATGGGCGCTCGGTAATCAGTCCGGCCATCTCCCAGTGGCCGATGATCGTGTCCTTGCCCTTGGACTTTTCGAGCATGATGCCATACGAGGCGGTGCAGTCGGATCGAGGCGGCACGCCCGGAATCGGGGCCAGGTTGCCCAGCCCCATGAGCTGCAGATTCGGGAGGTCAAGGCCGCCGAGCACCCGCGCGGTGTTGACGAGCGTGTTGCTTCCCTCGTCGCCGTATTCCGCCGCATCGGGCATGGCTCCGACGCCCGCTCCGTCGAGGACGATGATGATCAGGCGATCAATTACACGACCTGCTCCGATTGCAGGCACCTCCTTAGGCCAATGTATGCAGAAGAAAGGCTGTCTATGCGGCGCGCTCTTTTCCGAAGAGGCTTCGCAGATACTTCAGGGGCTTCGAGCATATGCCGATCGCGGTGATTATCCTATAGATTTGCCTGAACTGCGGATCCTTGAAAGCATAGTCCACATCCAATCCCTTCTCGCGCAGCAAGCCTTCCTGTCGAAGCTGCTCGGTCAGCGGCAGGCCGTGGAATAGTTTGAGCTTCATCATGGATTGCAGAGAGGCGATGCTCGCCGTATCCGACAGCCCCACCTCCCGCATGAAGCGTAGATCCTCGTTTATCTCATCCACTGTAACATAGGGATCCAGCATAATGAAACCCGCGGAGAAGTCAAGGCCGCAGCGCCTCACCATCTCGATCGCGCGCCTGTTCTGCTCGACCGTGATACGCTTGTTGTACGTATCAAGCTGCCGCTGAACGCCGGACTCGATGCCGAGAAGTACCCGTATCAGGCCGGCTTCCTTGAGGAGCTTCAGGAGGTCCTCGTCAATCTCGTCCGCGCGAAACTCTGCAGAGAATGTAATGCCTAGTTTGCGCGCCTTGATCTCCTCGGCGATCTTAATCACACGCTCGCGGTTCTTGGTCCCAGGCCCGACGAAATCATCATCTACGAAGCCCAGCTTCCTGATGCCGGTGGAAGCGACGAGGGACTCGATCTCGTCCACAACGCTTTCAGGAGAGCGATATCGGGGCACACGGCTGCCGGAAACGCCGTAAAAACTGTGTATGCAGCAGAACGCACACCGATGATAGCAGCCCCGGCTGCTCGAGACGAGGGCTGGGACCGGTATAACCGATTGGTTGATGGCATCGCGTGCCGGATGCGGAAGGGAATCGAGGTCCTTTATGAGCAGAGGAGGCTGGTTCAGAACGGGCACTCCATCCCTCAAGAACGCCACGCCGGGAGTATCCCGCCATTCCTCGCCGCGGGAAATGCGACCGAACACGTCGGAGGCAACCGTCTCGCCCTCGCCGCGCACTACAAAGTCAATCTCAGGGCAGGCGGCAAGCAGTTGCTCGGCGCTCAGCGTCGGGAGATAGCCACCCACGACTATGATGGCATCTTTTCTCTTCGCACGGACGGCTCGCACGGCGGAGATCACCGTCCTCTTATGCGCATCCGCCGCTGTGATGCCCAGGCAGTCGAACTCACGCGCCAGAACCTCGCAAATCATCTCCCTGCGCGAGAGGTTTCGGAGTTGAGCATCGAGCACCTCGACTTCATGGCCGTCGCGCCGCAATACCGAGGCGATATAGCCCACTCCAAGGCTTTCGGTGCGGGAAGCCAACGGCTCGGGATCGTCAAAAAGCGGTTGCAGGAGTAGAATCTTCATGATTTCGCACCCAACGCTTCCATAGCCGGCGACCGGCTCATTGCCTCTATAGACATATTAGACACCGCACCGAGTCTTCCTGTCTCCGGCATCCCAGGCGCTTTGACAGTGATCCCTAGCAATCAAACCGCCGGTGTGCTACAATAGTCAGTGGTTGCGTATATCTAGATTAAGAGGTGGACAACAATGAAATACCGCCCCCTCAGCGCCCTATTTCTGCTCGCAGCGAGCATGTTGGTCTCTGCATCGGCATGGTGCGCAAAGCCCGGAAACGTCCTGGTAATCATCAACGATAACAGCCCTGCTTCGTGCGAGATCGGAACCTACTATGCCGCAAAGCGCAAGGTCCCCGCGAAGAATGTGGTTCACATCAAGTGCATGACGAAGGAGGCTATAGATATTCCAGAGTACCAGAACCACATCGAAAAGCCTGTGAAGGCTCACCTCGCAAAGAAGGGTTTGAGGAACTACGTAGATTACCTCGTCCTTACAAAGGGCGTGCCCACGAGGCTCGGTAGCGGCTGGTCTGTTGACGGGCTGCTAATGTGCATGGACCTGAACCTGAGCCTCGAAGACCCCAAGTTCAATGTAACGAATCCATACTTCGGGCAGAAGGAGCATTTCTCGCACGCGGAGTACGGTTTCTACCTCGCTACGCGCCTTGACGGGTACACAGCAAAAGATGCGAAGGCGCTCGTGGACCATGCGCTTGCGGCTAAACCGCAGAAAGGGGTTTTTCTCCTGGACGCGACGCCCCAGCGCAACACGGCAGGCTACGTCATGATGAACCTCGCCATTAAGCAGGCGCACGATTTGATAGTCAAAAAGGGCTATGAGACATATTTCGACGATCAGCCGGAGTTCGTCGGCGGGCGCACGGGCCTGATGGGCTATTTTTCATGGGGGAGCAATGACGCCGCCTTCGACGTGGCCAAATACAAATCAAACAGGTTCCATCCCGGCGCGATCGCCGAAACACCCGTTTCCAGCAGCGCCCGGACATTCGAGCGAGCGACCGGCGGGCAGTCGCTGATCGCGGATTTGATAGAAGCCGGCGTTACCGGAGTGAAAGGATATGTATGCGAGCCCACTCTCGGCGCAATCGCCGATCCTAAAATTCTCTTCGACAGATACCTCTCCGGCTTCAACCTGGCCGAGAGTTTCTACATGGCCTCACGCCTCATATTCTGGCGGGATATCGTGATCGGCGACCCGCTCTGCGCACCCTACGCGAACCAGAGGTAGACTTGATCCGACATAAGCACTCGCAATTTGACAACCCATCCCAAATATGATATACAACCCTCGTGGGACAGAAAGCTGTGTCGGTCACCCAGCCCGATACCAGAAAGGGGAACGCCCGATGCCAGATAGAGTAGATGTGACGGAATTGCTGGACAAAGTCGTTGACATGAATGCCTCGGACATGCACATGCTCGCCGGAGAACCGCCAACCCTCAGGGTCCACGGCCGCCTTCACAAGCTTGAGGAGTATGGTCAACTCACACCCGAGCAGACCGAGCAGTTTATGAGGGATGTATCACCCGCAAGGTCCCAGGCCGAGATCGAGGAAGTGCAGGGAGCGGACTTCGGCTTCTCCTTCGGCGACCGGGCGCGGTTCAGGGTCAGCATCTTCATGCAGAAGGGCTCTGTGTCGCTGAATATGCGCCTCATCCCCTTTAAACTGCTGTCGTTCGAAGAAATCGGGCTGGACAAGCGCCTGCAGAGACTACTATACGCGCCGAGAGGGCTGTTTCTGGTGACAGGGCCGACCGGCAGCGGCAAGACTACAACCCTGGCCACAATGGTAGACTACATCAACGAGCACCGGGACTGCCATATCATCACCATCGAGGACCCAATCGAGTACTATCATACGCCGAAGAAATCCATCATCACCCAGCGAGAGGTTGGAAACGATGTGCCTTCGTTCGCCATCGGAGTCATCAAGGCCCTTCGCCAGGACCCCGATGTAATTCTAGTGGGCGAAATGCGCGACCTGGCGACAATATCGGCGGCGGTCACGGCGGCGGAAACAGGCCACCTGGTATTCTCAACGCTCCACACCACAGGCTCAGCCAGAACCGTTGACCGAATCGTGGACGTCTTTCCCTTCGATCAGCAAGAGCAAATCCGGACCCAGCTCAGCGGCAACCTCATATGCGTTTTATCCCAACTTCTTCTGCCTAAAAAGGATGGGCAGGGGCGAGTGGCGGTCTTCGAGACAATGGTCGCAACGCCGGCCATCCAGCACCTGATTCGCGACAAGAAGACCTACGCAATCTTCTCCGCAATCCAGACCGGCCAGCAGCTCGGAATGAACACGCTCGACCACTCGCTGTGGGATCGGTATCAAAGGGGCATGATTGACCGGAACGAGATGCTCAGGGCTGCGGAGAAACCTGAGGAGCTGCTCGAAAAGCTGGGCGAGCGCAAACCCGAAGCCAAGACCTGACAGACCCGGCGGGAGTCAAGCCCGGAATTTGTCCGGCGACAAACTATCAAGCCTATACCGCCCATCTATCTGAAATTGTGCCGGGTCCATTAGCCACGGAGGTATACAGTATAGAGAATTGCAATAAAACCAGTAATTTTACCAGTTGACAAGTGCCCGTCCCGGTAGTATCCTAGCCTAGAGGAGATTAGGTCACAATATCGCTGTCTCGCCCATGGCGATGGGAAGGCTGCCCCAGGCGCTGAGAAATAGATGGCCGGAATCCACGCCTGACAGCCGCCCGGTCTCTGAACTTGGGAAGGAGCAAAAAGAGTACCACGTTCGAGAACAAGGGCAGGAGGCATGCAAACAAGAATGTCAAGAGCTTCGTTGGTCATCATATTCGTCCTCGCACTACTGTTGGCGGGCATCGCTTCGTCCAACGCGGTGGTATATCAACCCGTACCGGGCGGTGCAACGTCGGGCTACGTAAACGTGTACGACCTCAACTGGGGCGTGGAATACGGCTATGCCAGGATAGCGTACTGGTACTGGCGCGACCAGGCGACAAGTTACTGGCATTACGCATACCGGGTATACAACAACGACTTCTTCGGCACTCCCACAGACCTCACCGACGACTATCACTTCGGCTGGCTGAAACCTACCGACCTGGGGAAGAAAGATTATACCCCCGGCACCCTCGACTACGATACTATCCACAAGTTTGCGGTTAACCTCGATCCCGACGGTAATGGCTACGGCCCTCCCGACTTGCTGATCCTTGACACACAAGCGGGTTCATCCGCCGCCAGCGGCCCTTGGGGACATTCTCCGGACCCGAGTAAGAAGGGTGTGGACTGGACTGTTTCAATGGGCAGCGGCACGCCGCTCCCGATTGCGCCAACCCTGCATCAGTGGAAGAAGGTGAGTGGGGACTACCAATGGACGTTCTACGCCGACGGGCAGACCTCCAGAGCCGACGACACCGGCGCCCAGTACTTCGAGATCGCAAGCATATGGGCGCCGGGGTTGACGACTGCCTCGATCTCGGCCGGCGTCAGTGGTGTAGGCGCCGGACTGGTTATGGGACCGGTAGAGGTAGTAATACCCGAGCCATCTTCGCTAATGACGCTGCTGATGGGATCGGGCCTCGGCGGGTTGGCGGTTCTCCGCCGGAGACGCAGCCTGCCTAAATAAGGCAGCATCCATCTTTATCCCCCATCTCGTGCGGAAGGGAATCCGCTAGCCGGTTTTGCGGTGTTGCCGGAGGTGAGGACTATAACGAAATAACCAGCTATTAGAGACGAGTGCGAATATATGACAAAGCAAACGTGTTTCCTGTTCAAAAGCGGTAAACCTCTCAATTCTGGGAAAGGAGTGGAAAATAAATGTTTGGGTACAGGTTTATAACCATTTGTTGTGTTTTGCTCGTATCACTGATATGCGCTGGGGCGGGCTTTGCGCAGACCCCAACGTATCAGCCGATACCCAGCCAGGTCATCGCCAGCGGCATTGCCGACGTCTCAGGCCCGGGTGGAACTGCTTACATAGAGTACTGGGTATGGGATGGGGGCAACAGCTATTACTACTATAGCTATAGGATCCATAACAGCGCATTCCAGCCGTTCATCAAACATTTGACGATCGGCAATCCTACCGGAGAGCTTTACATCGTCACCGGCTCCAGCGGTGGCGGCCCCGCCGGTGGCACGGCGTGGTCACATGCCACTCACGCAAGTCTGCCCACATTAGTGGACTGGGTGGCAAGCGATCCGAACACCGTGGTCTATCCCGGCCAGGATAGCTGGGAGTCGCCGCTCTTCCAGTTTGCGAGCAAGCTGGCTCCCTCAAGCGCACCTCTAACCGTCAGGCAAGGTGATTTGACCGTCTACGCCGCAGGCCTTATTCCTGCGCCGGGCGGTGCGACAAGCCCGGAGTCAAGCGGCTACTGGAAGCACCAGTACAGCGGCAAGGGCAACCGCAAGGAGGCTTCCAGCCTGCCGGGTTATATGAACAACATCGCGATTTACTCCGACGTGTTCAAAACCGATCTCGCGGGTTCCGTTGCCTCGGACCTTGCCTTCGGCACGACCTGCTTGTGTGTTCCCGACAACTCCAACATGTCGGACAAGGCAAAAAAGGAGCTGTTCGCGCTGTGGCTCAACATCGTTTCGCAGAAGTTGAACTACTATGCTCCGATCGCATACGATACAGGAGCAGTGATAACGACAGCGACCACAGTCGCGCAGGCTGTGGATGAGATCGAGGCCACCATTCTCAACGCCAACGCCACACTCGAGCAGTTGGAGAACGCCAAGGACATGGCTGAAATACTGAACTGCCAGTAATGATTGGCGGCCATATTTGATGTTGCACAGGAAACCGTAGTTAAAAAGGGCGGCTCCCCACGAGCCGCCCTTTTGATTTATATGGAATGTAAAAACATCGGCGAAGAACTGCCGGTTCGTAAGCCACGAACCCCTAAATGCCCGGCTCCCTTTCCACTTGCAACCTGCGCCGGATGACGACAAGCATCCAGGCTAAGAGCACCGCTAGGACGCCTACCAAGCCCTTAACCTTCACCGCGCGGGTGAGGCCGCTGGTAAGCCCGATCATCGGCGGGACGAGCAGCACCGCGATCAGGCCGCTTCCGACGGACAGGATGTGAGTCGCCCTCGTCGCCACTCTCACGCCCTCGTCGGCGGTATTTCGCACTTCACCAAGCCAGAGCGTGAGGATAAGGAAAAACTCCGCGGCCGCCAGTCCGACCAGGAACGCCCCCGCAGCTTCGATTCTCCAGAAGAAGCCAACCAGCAGCGGGGTGACACACGCGAGCAGCCAGATACCCAGCGACCGAAACGCCGCCCATCGCCCCAGCCAGGTCAACACCGACTTATCGAAGGTCGCCGCGCTCACGCCGACTCGCCCGGACTGGGAAAGAGCACGCAGGAGGATCGGGAAGCTTCCACCGACCACCAGGCCGATCAACGGATACGGGTCGGAGATGTCTATGCCTGTGCGCCGAAGTCCAGCCCGCTCCAGGAACAATCTCAGCAGAGCCCACAGGAGCAGGAACGCGCCCCCGGCCATTACTATTTCGACAAACCGGGAAGCAGCGTGGGCCACGAAGGGCAGGTCTACTTCCTCCAACTCGCCGCCCGCACGCTGAGCCGCCCACAACGCACCGATGGGAAAAAGGACAGCCAACGACGACAGCATGCCTATCGTACACAGTGTTACCCCGTATCCGGCCATCCACCGGAAGGCGAGCACTGCCGATGCAAGCACCATCAGCGCCTCTGCAACCGCTATTTCCACACCGAATGGCGACCCGATGGGAACAAAGGGCGGTCGGTATCTGGCCGTCAGCATAAGGAGCATGGCGGCCGCCAGCCCAATGCCGAAGCAGTAAAAAGCTCTGACATCGCCGAGGGCTCGAACCGCCAGGAAATAGGCCGCAAGTCCCGTCCCCACCAGGAAGATACCGATGCCCAGCCCTTGCGATGCCGCACGCCTTTTCGATGCGCGGTGATTATTCCGAACGGGAGCCATGATTGGGCTTGCCAGAGCCGCGAATACCAGACTCGCCGCAAACGCGCCGAGCGGGTAAAGCAATCCATAAGGGTTTTCCCCCGCGAATCGATAGATGGCGAGGGCGGCCGCACATGCCAGCGCCGAAGCCGCCAGAAAGGCCGTCTCGCCCGGCGTGCTTCGGAACTGAACGCAAAGCGGAGCAATTTGAACGGGACCGGCATCAGTCTCCCTGGCCAGCAGCCACCTGTATAGAGCAGACGGGAGGCTCCAGAACGTCGCGGCCAGCCAGAACCCCAGGGCAAGCGCCAGGATCGGCTCGACCCTCGCAGTCTGCCACGCAAGCACGACGACGCTGATCCCCAACAGGGCTGTGGCAGCCAGAAGCAGCCCGGATGCTGAAAGCAGATAGTACCCAAGCCTGCTCTGTCCCTCACCGCCTCCCTCGACGGCCAGCTTCCTCCCGGTGGCCCTCGACGCGAAGAATAGCAAGAAGAGCAGCACCCAGCCTATCGCCAGGCCGCCTGCGGTACCAATAAGCAAATGCGAGGGTGGCCGTTTGGAAACTACAATGGCTGCTGCCGTCAGGGCGGCAATAACCGCTGACAAGGTGTTCGGCCAGACGTAGAAACCCCGCGCCACTTTCAGCTTCTCGCCGGACGGCCTTGCCCGAATGGTCAGCAGCAGGCCATAAGCCGCCGCCAGAATGCCAATCGCCAGGATACACCATCGTGTGATTTCTCCAGCCATCATAACCTCAGTAGAGAGACCGTAGACATGCTGGGTCTGTCGCCTCTGATCGAGCGAACGCGCCAAACGAGAGGCAAAGTCCGCAGAGCGAATCCAAAGCCCAAATTCGAGCTGGGCTAAGAATTATCCTGCACGGAGAAGCCGGCAGACAGGGAAAATCCACGGCATGGCGAAGTATCTAAGCAGTGAATGGAGCGCCCCTGGGAGGCGGCAATGTTCGACGACAAGGCAATCATCGAGTTCCTGCGCGATTCGTACTTCGCGGCGGACGGGCTGTGGTTCGTCCGCATAGAGGACGAGCATTCGTTCGAGGAAGCCATGCGCCTGGACGAGCAGGTATGGGATATACTGCCCAAAATCCAAGCCCGGAAGGCCCGAGAGCTTCTCAAAATCGAAGGCGGAACCCTCGCCGACCTGGCGCTCGGGCTGTGGCTGAAGTTCGCAGCCGAGGGATACGACCACCGCGTAGTGGAAAGGACTTCCAACGTCCTGCGCATCAGCATACGCGAGTGTCCCTGGCTCAATATCCTCAAAGAGGCGAGAAGAATGTCTAGGGCGGCTGAAATCTGCGACCGCATCTGCACCAGGGACTTCTCGACCTGGGCGGCGCAATTCTCCCCGGGCATCAACTTCTCGTTGGAGCGCAAGCTGTCCGAAGGCGCTCCGGCTTGCGAACTCCTGTTCACGTGCAGCGCGGAAATCCGGCCGTCCCCTCGCGCAGAACGGGAGGCCGCGTGATGAAAGCGATTGACCACCACACCCATTTCCCTCTGCGGACACCCCACCCAAGCCGGAACGGATCCTGTCACTCCCACTCACCGACGAGAAAAGGGAACTGAACGCATCGAGGCTGCTCCGCGAGTAGAACCGTTCAGGTTGACCGCAAGCCCCCGAAGATGCGATAATCTCCATGGCGGCACGCAATTGATGTAAATTTGCCACAGCCGCCCAAACGCTTCACCGGACAATTGGTAAATGAGGAAGCTAACGGTCGGCACCAGAGGGAGCGTCCTGGCCCTGCGCCAGACGAGTTGGGTTGCAGATAGGCTGAGGGCACTGCATCCCGGCCTGGAAATTGAGGTCAGGATAATCAGGACCAAGGGCGACAAGGTCCTCGACGCGCCGCTGGCGAAAATCGGCGACAAGGGCCTCTTCGTGAAGGAGCTGGAGATTGCCCTTCTCCGAGGGGAGATTAACTTTGCCGTCCACAGCATGAAGGACCTTCCGACGCAGCTACCGGAGGGCCTGTGCATCGCGGCTGTCCCCGAGCGCCTGGATCCAAGCGATGTGCTAATCACGAACGGCCCGGGACTTGCTGACCTGCCTGTCGGGGCGCGTATCGGGAGCAGCAGCCTGCGAAGGCGCGCTCAACTGCAAAACTACCGGCCGGACCTGGTGATTTCCGATCTTCGCGGCAACCTTGATACCAGGCTGCGGAAACTGGACAGCGGGGAGTTCGACGGAATTATTCTGGCATACGCAGGCCTTTATCGGATGGGCTGGACCGACCGGATTGCGGAGAAGATTCCGCCGGAGATATGCCTTCCGGCGGTCGGACAAGGCGCGCTGGCGATCGAGGCGCGGGACGGCGGCGCGGAGGTCGCTAGGATGCTGAAGGCGCTCGACCATGCCGAGAGCCATGCCGCCGTGCTTGCCGAGCGGAGCTTCATGCGGGCGCTGGGAGGCGGCTGCCAGGCGCCTGTCGGGGCGTCGGCCTCGATTGAGGCGGGCAAGCTGAAGCTCGCGGGCGTCGTTGCCAGCCTGAATGGAAGTCGCCTGGCGCGCATGGAAGTTTCCGGCGACCTGGATGACCCAGAGTCGTTGGGACAAGAGCTGGCACACGTACTTCTCTCCGGCGGTGCGGATGAGATTCTGCGTGAACTAAGGGATCCAGGGAAATAGTGCGAAAACCGGGTCGGATGCCCGGTGTTGCAACGGGACGCTGACGGCTGACTGCTAACCGCTAACTGCTGATTTGGGAGCTGAAGGCTTGATGGCTGTGGACGTAGATTACCTGGTGCTTGGGAGTGGAATGGCCGGATTGACATTCGCGCTGAACGTGTCGAAATCCGACCCATCGCGGAGGATCGCGCTCGTCACGAAAAAGAGCGATACGGAGTCGAACACAAACTACGCTCAGGGTGGGATCGCCAGCGTGATAAGCAAGGAAGACTCCTTCGACCTCCATATTCGAGATACGCTCGCCACGGGCGCGGGGCTGTGTCATGAGGACGTGGTCGAAATCCTGGTCGAGGAAGGCCCGGGATACGTGTACGAGCTGATTGATCTGGGCGCGCGCTTCTCGATGGAAAAGTCGCCCACAGGCAAGATGAGGCTGGCCCTGGGAAGAGAAGGCGGCCATTCAAGACGCCGGATCGTGCATGCAGCAGACCTCACCGGCCGCGAAGTCGAGCGCGCGCTGGTCATCCAGGTGAAAAGACAGGAGAACATCCGGCTGTTCGAGCACGACTTCGCCGTGGACTTGATAGTCCGGCCGGGCGATAACGGGGGCCTGGTCTGCTGCGGCGCATACGTTTTCGACACCGAGACAGAGGAGATCACCACATTCAGGGCCAAGGCTGTGGTGCTGGCGACCGGCGGCTGCGGAAAGGTCTATCTCTATACTACGAATCCGGATATTGCGACCGGCGACGGCGTGGCGATGGCTTATCGGGCGGGCGCGAAGATTGCTAATATGGAGTTCTTCCAATTCCATCCGACAACGCTCTGCCACCCGAACGCTCGCTCTTTCCTAATCTCGGAGGCCGTGCGCGGCGAAGGCGGCGTCCTCAGGCTCCGAGACGGAAGCACGTTCATGGAGAGGTATCACGAGATGGGCTGCCTGGCTCCAAGGGACATAGTGGCCAGAGCCATTGACGCCGAGTTGAAAAAGAGCGGCGACGAGTGCGTTTACCTGGACGTGACCCATCTCGATCCCGAGCGGCTCAAGAAGCGTTTCCCGAACATCTACGAAAAGTGCCTCTCCGTCGGCATAGACATCACTAAGGAATGGGTTCCGATCGTGCCGGCGGCGCACTATAGTTGTGGAGGCGCGCTCACGGACATAAATGCCCGGACATCCATTGATCGCCTGTACGCGTGCGGTGAGGTCGCGTGTACGGGAGTCCACGGCGCGAATCGCCTGGCGAGTAACTCGCTGCTGGAGGCGCTTGTCTTCGCACATCGGGGGGCGGCGGATTCACAACGGCTGATGGCAGATCGGGTCCGCCGCGGCGGACCCGATCTGCCGGACTTCCCAAACGAGCGTCACTCTCAGCACATCAGCCCCGATGTAATCTCCGAGCTGACGGACAGGATCCGGCGCGCGATGTGGAATCACGTGGGCACCGTCCGCACCAGCGAGCGCCTGGAAAAAGCCCGCGCGGAAATCCATGAGATCGCAGACCGGGTCGAAGGGCTATACGCCTCCGGCAGGCTCTCGCGCGAGCTCCTCGAGCTGAGAAACCTCGCGACCGTCGCGGGCCTGATCGTGGAATCCGCGTTGTCCCGCAAGGAAAGCCGGGGTCTGCACTATAACCTGGATTATCCCGAGACAGACGATGTGAATTGGAAGAGAGATACAGTGATTCAAAAGGAACGGGTTTCAAGTTCCACGTTTCAAGTTACAGGTTAGCCCGCATGGCAACCCCAAGACTTGAAACTTGAAACCCGAAACCTGGAACCAAAACATGCCTTGCGGAAAAGTCTATCTCGTTGGTGCGGGGCCGGGCGATCCCGGCCTGCTTACAATCAAGGGCCTAAAGTGCATCAGCAGAGCGGATGTCATCGTCTACGACAGACTGGTACATCCGGCGATACTGACGCATGCCCGTCCCGACGCCGAGTTGATATACGTCGGAAAGGCTTCGAGCGCCCACACGATGAGCCAGGACGAAATCAACTGCCTCCTTGTAGAGAAAGCCAGGGAAGGCAAGAACGTCGTGCGTCTCAAGGGCGGCGACCCGTTTGTCTTCGGGCGCGGCGGCGAGGAAGCGGAAGCGCTTGCCGAGCAGGGCATCCAATTCGAGGTCGTTCCCGGAGTCACGTCGGCGACTGCCGTTCCCGCGTATGCCGGCATCCCGGTCACACACCGGGACTTCTGCTCCACGCTCGGCATTGTGACGGGACACGAGGCAGCCGATGGTGAAAAATCCGAAATCCGAAATCCGTCCCGCCTGACGGACGGGATCCCGCCAGCGGCGGGAAAATCCGAAACCAGCGAATCTCGGATCAGGTGGGATAAGATTGCAACCGGAGTTGACACTCTCATCTTCCTCATGGGTGTCGGGAATCTGCCGAATATCGTTGCCGAGCTTGTAAAGAACGGACGCGACGCATCCACGCCGATCGCGCTGATTCGCTGGGGCACGCGACCCGAGCAGGAGACGCTTGTCGGCACACTCGCAGACATCGTGGAGAAAGTCAGAAGCGCCGGATTCAAGCCGCCCGCGGTTGCCGTAGTCGGCGAGGTCGTGAACCTCCGCGAGAAGCTGCGCTGGTTCGATTCGCCGCAGGCGAACCCCCTATTTGGCAAGAAGGTCCTCGTAACCCGGAGCCGCGAGCAGGCAAGCGCGCTGTCGGAACTTCTCCGCGAGTACGGCGCAGAGCCAATCGAGTTCCCGGTGATCAAGATTTCGCCTCCGGAGAGCTTTGCGGAACTGGACGTCGCACTTGGCTGTATCGAGAAATACGATTGGCTGCTATTCACCAGCGCGAATGGCGTCCAGGCCGTGATGGATCGGCTCAGGAAGCTTGGCCGGGACGTGCGATGGCTGAAAGGCCCGAAAATCGGCGCAATCGGCCCGAAGACGGCGGAGGCAGTCCAATGCCTGGGGATGAAGGTTGACTTCGTCCCATCGAAATTCGTCTCGGAGGCGATTGCGGACGAGCTTCCCGAATCGCCTTCGGGGAAGCGCATCCTCATCCTGCGTGCGAAAGAGGCCCGGGAGGCCTTGCCCGAAAAGCTCAGGGAACGCGGCGCGCAGGTGGACGTTGTCGCCGCCTACCGGACGGAGATAGATCCCGATAGCTATCGGGATGATGCCGACAGGATCAAGGAACTTCTGGCCAGCGGCGGGATTGACATAATCACCTTCACAAGCCCCTCGACCGTGAAGGGCTTCGTGAACCTGGTCGGTGAAGGAGGCCTCGCCGCCCGCGCAGGGAAGGTCACAGTCGCCTGCATCGGCCCGATAACCGCCCAGGCGGCAGAGGAGTACGGCCTGAAGCCGGACGTTGTCGCGGAAGAGCACACAATCAAGGGATTGATCGAAGTGCTTGCGGCCGATTCCCCGGGAGATAGCTCATGATCGGCATTACCAGGTTATACTGCGGAACTGCCACTACCGGCGATGCGTTGAGATACAAGCGAGACGACAAAAGGAAGCCCGTCGTCGTCTGGAATGTGACCCGGCGGTGTAACCTGGACTGCATCCACTGCTATGCCGATTCGGCGAATAGGGACTATCCGAACGAGATCTCCTTCATGGAAGCGCAGGCGATGATCCGCGACCTGGCTGGGTTCGGCGTGCCGGTTCTGCTCTTCTCCGGCGGCGAACCCCTTCTCCGGGAGGACGTCTACGAGCATGCGGCCCTGGCGAAGGAGCTCGGCATTCGGCCGGTCCTCTCCACGAACGGCACGCTGATCACGGATCAGGCCGCGCACCGGATCAAGGAGGCGGGCTTCGAATACGTCGGCATCAGCTTGGACGGGATCGGCGAGCGCAACGACTTCTTCCGCAGAAAGCAGGGCGCATTCGAGGCGGCGATGCGCGGCTTCGACAATTGCACCGACATCGGGCTTCGGGTCGGGCTGAGATTTACCCTCACGCGGCATAACTACCAGGAACTGGACGCGATTTTCGATCTAGTCGAGGAACACGGCATCAACCGGGCCTGTTTCTATCACCTGGTTTATGCCGGCCGAGGAAGTAAAATGGAGCGCGACGACCTAAACCACGACGAATCCCGCGAGGCTGTCGACCTGATTATTGATCGGGCAGCTGACTTCCATCGGCGCGGGCTGAATGTGGACATCCTGACGGTGGATAACCACTGCGACGGGCCGTATCTCTACATGCGCATGCTCCGCGAAGGATGCGCGCGCGCGGAGGAGGCCCTGGAGCTGCTGAAGCGGAACGGCGGCAACAGCTCCGGCATCGGCATCGCGGACATAGATAACGAGGGCAATGTGCACGCCGACCAGTTCTGGTGGCATTACTCGTTCGGGAACGTGCGGGAGCGGAAGTTCAGCGAAATCTGGATGGACACGTCCGACCCGCTGATGGCCGGGCTGAAGAACCGGAAGCCGCTCCTGAAGGGGCGCTGCGCCAGGTGCAACCGGCTCGACATCTGCAACGGAAACTTCCGCGTCCGCGCGGAGGCGGTCTGCGGCGACGTCTGGGCGCCCGACCCGGCGTGCTACCTGACAGATGGTGAAATCAAAGGGCGAGAATGATTGTCTGGAGGTAATACATATGACACGAATACGACCAAGGCGGCTCAGGACATCCGAGGCCATGCGGCGCATGGTTCGGGAAACCGAACTATCAATCAACGATCTCGTATACCCGCTGTTCGTCGTCCACGGCTCGGGCGTGAGGGAAGAGATTCCCTCCATGCCGGGATGCTTTCATCTGTCCATTGACGAGCTGTGCAAGGAGGCGGCGGAGGTCATGGACCTCGGCATCCTCGCGATTCTGCTCTTCGGGCTTCCGAGGATAAAGGATGAGATCGGCTCGGAGGCGCATACGCACAGCGGCATTGTCCAGCAGGCGGTGAAGGCGCTCAAGGCAACGGTGAGCGATCTGCTTGTAATCACAGACGTCTGCCTGTGCGAGTACACCTCCCACGGCCACTGCGGAATCGTGCGCGACGGGCAGGTGCTGAATGACCCGACCCTCGAGCTTCTGGCCGAGACTGCGGTCTCCCACGCCCAGGCCGGCGCGGATATGGTTGCCCCGTCCGATATGATGGATGCCCGCGTGGGCGCGATTCGCGAGGCGCTCGACGAGAACGGCTTCCAGAATATCGCGATAATGTCCTATGCCGCGAAGTACGCATCGGCCTTCTACGGCCCGTTCCGCGAGGCGGCTGATTGCGCGCCCCAATTCGGCGACCGAAGGACCTACCAGATGGACCCGGCGAATGCGCGAGAGGCGCTGAAGGAAATCGCCCTCGACATCGAGGAAGGCGCGGACATCGTCATGGTGAAGCCCGCGCTCGCGTACCTGGACATCATCCGCCTGGTGAAGGATGCGACCGATATTCCGGTTGCGGCGTTCAACGTCTCAGGCGAATACGCGATGCTGAAGGCCGCCGCCCGGAACGGCTGGATAGACGAGCAGAAGGCCGTAATGGAGATTCTGACGTCCATCAAGCGCGCGGGCGCGGACATCATCATCACCTACCACGCCAAGGACGCCGCACGCTGGCTGAAATCGGAGCGGTAACGTTTGACATATGAGCGCGGAAGTGCTAGAATTTGGGTGCATGGCTACCCATATGCGCCTGTAGCTCAGCGGATTAGAGCATCTGACTTCGGATCAGAGGGTCGGGGGTTCGATCCCCTCCAGGCGCGCCATTAGAGCATTTGGGAGCGGATTTCGAGGCTCGGAATCCGCTCCATTTCATGATCCGGCCGCACCTTGACAGGCTCCAGGGGAACTGCTATACTACATCGTGCTGACGCCACTCGTTTGTGTCAGCCGGATGGCTTGAGCGAGCTTTCTGTGGGTCGTTAGCTCAGTTGGCAGAGCAGCTGACTCTTAATCAGCGGGCCGAAGGTTCGAATCCTTCACGACCCACCAGGTCTGGAAGTTGGAAGTTAGAGGTCGGAGGTTGGACTCCGACCGCGAATCGGGCGAGTGGTGGAATGGCAGACACGCTAGATTTAGGATCTAGTGCCGCAAGGCATAGGAGTTCAACTCTCCTCTCGCCCACCATTCTAGAATCTAGGGTCTAGATGTTAGTATGCGGGAGTGGTTCAGTGGTAGAACGCCACCTTGCCAAGGTGGATGTCGCGGGTTCGAATCCCGTCTCCCGCTCCATTTTCGAGTACAGAGTACAGAGTACAAAGTACAAAGACAACTAGCCGGAGAGATCCTTTGGTGGCGCCGATGTCTTTCGTACTCGCTGCTCTGTACTCTGTACTTTTATCTATCCACAGCAGGAGATTGTAATGCAGGTTACCGCTGAGCAGCTCAACCCGAGCGAGATCGAGCTTAAGATCGAAATAGAAGCGGAGGAAGTTGCCAAGACAATTGACCAAGTTTACCAAGAATTCTCCGATAGCGCCGAGGTGCCGGGATTTCGGAAGGGCAAGGCGCCGCGCCATTTGCTCGAGCGCTATATATCGCCTGAGTCCGTGAAGCGCAGGGCTGTGGAACTCATGGTTCCGCCCGCTTATCGAAAGGCTCTGGAGGAAAAGGATATACATCCGTATGCCGAGCCTGAGGTGGAGATAGTCCAACTCGATGAGCAGCAGCCGTTCATCTTCAAGGCGGCTGTCCCGCTCCCGCCGAAGGTGGAGCTTGGCGAATATAAGGGAATCGAAGTCGAGCGAAAGGCAGCGCAGATCACGGACCAGGACGTCGAGGCGCAGTTAAAGCATTTGCAGGAAAGCCGCGCCACCAGCGAGAAAGTGGAAGGCAGGGGAGTCCGCAAGGGCGACATCGTCGTCGCCGATATCGCCTCCACCGCTGAGGGTGAGGAAAAGGGCAATCCCAGACGCGCACTGTTCGAGGCCGGGGCTAACATCGCGGGCTTCGACGACAATATCCTCGGCATGCAGGCCGGGCAGCGCCGCGTCTTCACCGTTCAGTACCCGAAGGACTTCTCCGATCAGGAGCTTGCCGGGAAGAATGCCGAGTTTGACGTGACTGTGGAGTCCGTCGGCGAGCGCCGGATCACCGAATTGAACGACGAGCTCGCCAAAACCATCGGGGATTTCGAGACCCTGGCCGACCTCCGGGAGGACATCAGGGTTCGCCTGATCGCATCGGCGGAAGAAGCGGCGGATAGGGAGGTCGAGCGCAAGATAATTGACGAGATCGTCGCACGCTCGAAGGTAGACTTCCCGGATGTGCTGGTGGAGCATGAGGTAGAGCACGACCTGCAGGATATACAGGCGCGGCTCGACAGGCAGAGATTGACCCTGCAGCAGTACCTCAGGCAGACGGGGAGGACTGAAGAGCAATTCATGTCGGAGCTTCGTGAAAACGCCGCGTGCGGAGTGCGAATCGGGCTCGTGCTCGCCGAAATTTCCGACAAGGAGAATATCAACGTTACCGACGAAGAGATAGACGCGGAAATAGAGCGCATGGCCGCCGATTGGAAAGCAACAAGAGAGTCCGTAGAAGCGTATATAGAAGCGAGGGGCGGTCGCCATGCCCTCAAGAACTCCCTGCTGAACAGGAAGATAATCGAGTTTTTGAAGTCGGTATCTGCCGTCAAATAGTGGAGAAGTCGGCGCGGAAAGCACATAATCTAGATAGCAGCGTGCTTGAATTTGACGCGATGCCCGGCTCTTCACTAAACGCTCGCCGCCAGGGTATTCAGGCGGCGTTTAGGAACGAGAGGTGCAACACATGAGTCTGGTGCCAATGGTCGTTGAGCAGACCGCCAGGGGTGAGCGGGCCTACGACATCTTTTCGCGCCTGTTGAAGGAGCGGATAATCTTTATCGGCACCCCCATTGACGATGACGTTTCGAATCTGGTAATAGCACAACTGCTCTTTCTGGAAAAGGAAGACCCTGACAAGGATGTCGAGTTCTATATCAACAGCCCCGGTGGACTAGTGACTGCCGGCCTGGCGATTTATGACACGATGCAGATCGTGAAGCCCAACATAGCCACCATCTGCGTGGGCCAGGCGGCAAGCATGGCGGCCATTCTCCTCGCGGGGGGAACTAAGGGCAAGAGATACTCCCTTCCGAACGCACGCATGATGATCCACCAGGGCAGCGCCGGATTTCAGGGCACACCTGCCGATATAGACATCCACGCGAAGGAAATCCTCCGATACAGGGCTCTCCTGAACGATATTCTCGCCAAGCACACCGGGCAGCCGACGCAGAGGATCGAGACCGATACGGATCGGGATTTCTTCATGTCGGCAAAGGAAGCACTGGAGTACGGCTTGATAGACGAAATCCTGGAAAGAGCCAACAGGTAACCGCTCAAGGAGGACTTCAATCTTGGCTAGGATCGGGCTGGACAGGAACGACCGGCGGTGCGCGTTGTGCGGCCGCAGTCGCGAGCAGGTAAAGAAGCTGATTGTGGGCGTCTACGGCGGCATCTGCCTAAAGTGCCTCGAAGTTTGCAACGACACGATCCGGAGCGAACTGACGCAAACCGAAGAGCACGCCGGGTTTCCCCCGATTCCGAAGCCGAAGGACATATACAGAATCCTGAGCCAGTACGTCATCGGGCAGGAAAAGGCCAAGCGCACGCTGAGCGTCGCGGTATACAACCACTTCAAGCGAATCAACGTCGCTCCGAGCGACGTCGATCTCCAGAAAAGCAACATACTCCTGATCGGCCCGACCGGATCCGGCAAGACGCTGCTCGCCCAAACCCTGGCGCGGATATTGAACGTGCCGTTCGCAATCGCGGACGCCACCTCGCTGACCGAGGCCGGGTATGTAGGCGAGGATGTCGAGAATATCCTGCTGAAACTCCTTCAGGCAGCCGACGGCGGCGAGAACTTGCAAGCTACGATACGGAACGCGGAGCGCGGCATCGTTTATATAGATGAGATTGACAAGATCGCCCGGAAGGCCGAGAACCCGTCAATTACGAGGGATGTTTCGGGCGAAGGCGTTCAGCAGGCGCTTTTGAAAATCCTCGAGGGCACGGTCGCAAACGTGCCGCCTCAGGGCGGCAGAAAGCATCCGCAGCAGGAGTATATCCAGATAGACACGTCGAATATACTCTTTATCTGCGGCGGCGCGTTCGAGGGGCTGGACCGAATCATCGAGAACCGCCTGCACGAGCAGTCCATGGGCTTCCGCGCCAAAGTCGAAAGCAGAAAGGAACGCCAGATCGGCGACATCCTGGCCGAGATTATGCCTGAGGACTTACTGAAGCATGGCTTCATCCCAGAGTTCGTCGGAAGGCTTCCCGTCATCGGGACCCTGAATGCGCTTGACAAAGATGCGCTTATTAGAATCCTCGTCGAGCCCAGGAATGCCTTGGTGAAGCAATACAAAAAATTCTTCGAATACGACGGCGTCGAGCTCGATTTCACCGAGGATTCGCTGGAAGTGATCGCGGACGAGGCCCTGAAGCGGAGCGTCGGTGCACGCGCCCTGAGAGCGATTATCGAGGAAGTCATGATGAACATCATGTACGAGATTCCTTCGAGAACGGGTGTGAAGAAGTGCATCGTTGACGCCGACGTAATTCGGCATAAGAGGGAGCCGACCCTCATCACGATTGACGAGCTAAGAGCCGCATCTTAAAACCGGAACAGGAGTCAGCACACCATAATAATGCCCAGCATCGAAGAGCGGCGCGATTTGTCGCAAAAGCCGGTGCCGTGGTTCCTTATTGAAAGGTGACACACACGAATGGCCAAATCTCAGAAGAAGACCCCCAAAAGCACAAAAAGGGCCAAAGCTCTACCCTTAGGGGAAGAAGAAGCCATTAGCATCCCGGATGAGCTGCCTCTGCTGCCGATACGGGACGCTGTCTATTTCCCCCGCATGATCTTCCCGCTTTTTGCAGGACGGGAGAAATCCATCAGGGCGCTCGACGAGGCCATGGCGCGGGACAGGCTGATACTTCTCGTGGCGCAGAAGCAGGTCGGGACGGATGATCCGACGCCCGACGACATCTACACGGTCGGACTGGTAGCCGGTGTCATGCAGATCACCAAGGTCCCCGACGGCACCGTTCGCCTGGTCCTCGAGGGCCTCGAGCGTGTCAGGATAGCCAAGTACTTGCAGACCGAGCCGTTCTTCCTTGTAGCGGTGAAGCCGATCGAAACAATCGAGGAATCCAGCCTGGAAGTCGAAGCCCTGATGCGGAGTGTGATGTCGCAGTTCGAGCAAATCGTCAATATCGGGCGCTCGATACCGCCGGAAGCGCTCGTCAACATCATAAACATCACCGAACCCGGCAGATTGGCCGACACCATCACACCCTATCTGCCTCTGCGGGTCGAGTCGAAGCAGGATATCCTCGAAACAGTAGGGGCTAAGGAGAAGCTCGAAAAGCTCAACGTCCTCCTGAAAAAGGAGCTGGAGATTCTCGAAATCCAGAGGAGCATCCGCAACCGAGTTGAGAAGGAGATGGGCGACACTCAGCGGGAGTTCATCCTCCGCGAGCAGCTCAAGGCCATCCAGCAGGAGTTGGGGGAGCGCGACGAGCGGCACGGCGAGATCGAAGACTACAAGGCGAAGATCGAAGAAGTGCACATGCCGGAGGAAGTCTCAGATCGGGCGTTTAAGGAACTCGACAGGCTGGAGAAGATGCCCTACGCGGCTCCGGAAGGCGTGGTCATCCGCACATATCTCGATTGGCTGATCTCGCTCCCGTGGGCCGAGCGCACAAGGGAGACTTTGGACATCCAGGAAGCAGCCCGCGTATTAGACGAAGACCACTACGGCTTGACCAAAGCGAAGGAAAGAATCCTCGAATTCCTCGCTGTGAAGCAGCTCTCCGGGGCGATGAAGGGCCCGATATTGTGCTTCGTCGGCCCGCCGGGAGTCGGGAAGACGTCCATCGGGAGGTCAATTGCCAGGGCGCTCGGCCGGAAATTCATCCGGGTATCGCTCGGCGGCACGCACGACGAGGCTGAAATCCGCGGCCACCGGAGAACCTACATAGGCTCCATGCCCGGCCGCGTCATCCAGGGCATCAAGCAGGCGAAGTACAGAAATCCGGTGTTCATGCTCGATGAGATCGACAAGGTGGGAATAGATTTCCGCGGAGACCCGTCGGCCGCTCTCCTGGAGGCGCTCGATCCGGAGCAGAATTTCGCCTTCAGCGACCACTACCTGGAAGTCCCGTTCGACCTCTCGGACGTCATGTTTATCACGACGGCGAATATTCTGGACACGATACCGCCGGCGCTGAAGGACCGCATGGAGGTTATCCCGTTCGCCGGCTACATCGAGGACGAGAAGGTCTGCATCGCCCAGCAATTCCTAGCGCCGAAGCAGATCAAGGAACACGGGCTTACCCCGAAGCTGCTGACGATCAAGGAGGAGGCGCTTCGGCTCATCATAAGGGAATACACCCGCGAGGCCGGCGTCCGAAGCCTGGAACGCGAGATTGCCACAATCTGCCGCAAGGTTGCAAGGGAAGTCGCCGAGGGGAAGAAGAAGCGAACCACAGTCACTGCCGGGCGTGTGAAGAACTTCCTCGGCCAGCCGAAATACCACTACGGCATGGCGGAGGAGAAAGACGAGATCGGCACCGTGACCGGCCTGGTGTACACCGAATTTGGCGGCGACATCGTGAGCGTCGAGGTCGGCCTGATGAAGTCCGAAGAGGGCAAGCTCATGCTGACGGGGCAGCTCGGCGACGTGATGAAGGAATCCGCCCAGGCGGCATTGAGCTACGTGCGCTCGAAGGCCGGCATCCTGAACATACCCGAGGATTTCTCCAACAAGATGGACGTGCATATCCATGTTCCTGCCGGCGCGGTGCCGAAGGACGGGCCGTCGGCGGGCATAACCATGGCAGCTGCGCTGGCATCCGCGCTGACAAAGCGCCCGGTGCGCCGCGACGTAGCGATGACGGGCGAAATCACCCTGCGGGGGAAGGTGCTGCCCATCGGCGGCCTCAAGGAGAAGGTCTTGGCCGCTCACCGGGCCGGCATCCACACAATCATAATTCCGAAGGAGAACCTTAAGGATTTGGACGACATCCCCGAGTACGTTCGGACGGAGTTAATATTCAAGCCGGTAGAGCACATGGATGAAGTCCTGAACATCGCGCTGCTGGGCGCCAACAACCGCGTGAAAGTAGCGTAGGAAAGGGAGTATCGTACTCTTACTCTTACTCTCGTGAATCGTGATGTAGGGTGGAGCAAGGGGGTTCTTGAGTATGAGTAAGAGTACGAGGAGTAGGAAATACAGCGAAAGGCGTTGAAGGGGAGGAGTAGTTCGCCGCAGACCCGCAGAGAGGAAGGCAGGGTCGTTCGAGAAAGTCTGTGCACACCGTCTATGCGCTGGGCCGGACTCTGGTTTTAGCGGTCCTGGTGCGAGCCTTCCGGTCAGCCGCGGCGGACGAACGTCGCCCCGGAGCCGCCGGGCTGAAGTTGACCCATGTACCAACCACGGGTTAAAATAGGTCCGGCCGGGAGGGCCCGTTACAGCCGAAGAGGTCCGCCATAGTCCTGAGTTCACCGAAGGACGAAGGTGGGCGAATTAAGGTGGCACCACGAAGGAGGCTCCTTTCGTCCTTATGGATGGAAGGGGCGTTTTTCATTTGGAGTAATGGAGTGGTGGAGTATTGGAGTGTTGGGGTCCGGGCAACCCAGTACTCCACTACTCCATTACTCCAATACTCCATTCTTCCGGGAGGAGATTTCATGAGCACATATGACACATTGCCGAAGGTGTACGACCCGCGTGCTGTAGAGCCGAAATGGTACGAGTATTGGACGAAAAAGGGCTATTTCCACGCCCGGGTAGGGGCAGGGTTACCCCGCCCCTACTGCATCACGATCCCGCCGCCGAATATCACCGGCTCGCTCCATATCGGGCACGCGCTCTGCTATACGATTCAGGACGTCCTAGGCCGCTGGAAGCGGATGCAGGGCTTCAACACACTCATCCTGCCGGGCACCGACCATGCGGGCATAGCAACCCAGAACGTGGTGGAGCGTGAGCTCGCCAAGGAGGGCCTCTCCCGGCACGACCTGGGCCGCGAGAAGTTCCTGGAGCGCGTCTGGCGGTGGAAGGAAGAATACGGCAGCACGATTATAAACCAGTTCAAGCGCATGGGCTACTCCTTCGACTGGGACCGCATGCGCTTCACAATGGATGAGGCGTACAGCGATGCCGTTCTGGAAGAGTTCGTCCGCTGGTTTGACGAAGGCCACATCTACAAAGGTGTGCGCGTGATCAACTGGTGTACGAGATGCCACACGGCGGTCTCCGACATAGAGGTAGAATACGAAGAGGTCGCCGGGCACCTGTGGCACATTGATTACCCCCTGGAAGACGGCTCGGGCGTCATCACTGTGGCTACGACGCGCCCCGAGACCATGCTGGGCGACACGGCGGTTGCGGTCAACCCCGAAGACCGCCGCTACATGGGCGTCGTTGGCAAGAATGCGATTCTGCCGATTATGGAACGACCCATCCCGATCATTGCCGATCCTCATGTGGACCCCGATTTCGGCACCGGCGCGGTCAAGGTCACTCCGGCTCACGATCCGAACGACTTCGAGATCGGGCTGCGGCACAAGCTGCCGAGCGTCATAGTCATCGGGCCGGAGGGCAAGATGACCGACGAGGCAGGGCAATTCGCGGAGATGGATCGCTACGCCGCCCGGGAAGCGATCGTGGAGGAACTCAGGAGCCAGGGCCTTCTGGTGCGCGAGGAGGAGTACGTGCATTCCGTCGGCACCTGCGAGCGGTGCGGGTCAACGATCGAGCCGCTGCTTTCCGAGCAGTGGTTCGCCCGCATGAAGGAGATCGCCCAGCCCGCGATGGATGTCGTGCGCGAGGGCAAGGTCAAGTTCATCCCGGACCGCTATGCCCGCATCTACCTCGACTGGATGGAGAACATCCGCGACTGGTGCATCTCCCGCCAGCTCTGGTGGGGCCACCGGATACCGGTTTGGAAATGCGAGGACTGCGGCGAGTATACGGCTGGGAAGACGGCTCCCGATGCCTGCCGTAAGTGCGGCGGTAAGGCACTGACGCAGGACCCGGACGTGCTGGATACGTGGTTTTCGTCGGCCTTGTGGCCCTTCGCCACCCTCGGCTGGCCGAAGGACACGCCGGAGCTTCACTACTTCTACCCGACCTCCGTGCTGACGACCGCCCGCGAGATCATCTACCTCTGGGTGGCCCGGATGATTATGACCAGCCTGCACTTCCTGGACGAGATACCCTTCCGCGAGGTCTACATCTACGCCACTGTGCTGAACGAAGAGGGCCGCCGGATGAGCAAGTCGCTCGGCACCGGCATCGACCCGCTCGATATGATTGACAAGTGCGGGGCCGACGCGCTCCGATTTGCGCTCATCCAGCAGGCCGGGAAGGGCCAGGACATCCGGTTTTCCGAGAAGCGCGTCGAGGACACCCGCAACTTCTGTAATAAGATATGGAATATGTCCAGGTTCGTGCTGCTCAACCTGGACACCGAATCGGGCAAGCCGCCTGAAGCTCCATCATGGGATCGGCTGCGCGACGAGGACAAGTGGATTCTAAGCCGCCTCCAGAAGACCATCGCCGCAGTGAACAAGGGCCTTGAGGGATATGATATGGATAACGCCGCGCGCGCACTCTACGACTTCCTGTGGAGTGAGTACGCGGACTGGTACATCGAGATCGCAAAGCCCCGCCTCCAGGGTGACGAGCGTCCGATTGTCCAATACGTGTTGTGGCGCGTGCTCGAAACATCGCTTCGCCTGCTCCACCCGGTCATGCCCTTCATCACCGAGCAGATCTGGCAGTCCATCCCGCACGAGGGCGAGAGCATCATGGTCGCCCCGTTCCCGGAGGCCGACGCCACCCTGATTGATGAAGACGCGGAACAGCGCATGGAGACAGTGATGGAAATCACGAGGACGATCCGCAACCTGCGCGCGGAGCTCGGCGTCGCCCCAGCAAAATCGGTTCAGAGTGTGGTCGTCCCAGCCTCTCCCAAGGCCAGGGATGCGATCAAAGCGGGAGAGGACAGCATCAGGACACTAGCGAAGGTAAGCGAGCTGGACATTGCTACTGAGCCTCCGCCTGCCGAGCATGCGCGCTTCGTTTCGGCGCACATTTCCCAGGCCGATGTCTATATCCCCCTTGCGGGGCTGGTGGACGTGGATAAGGAAATTGCACGGGTGACGAACGAGCTTGCCGAGGTCGAGCGCGAGCTTGCGCGGAGCCAGGCAAAGCTGTCCAACGAGCAATTTCTATCCCGCGCCCCGGCGCACGTTGTGGAGAAGGAGCAGCGCATCGCCCAGGAGTTCACCGAGAAGCGCTCGAAGCTCCAGCAGCGCCTGGAGATGCTGACGAGGACGTGAGGAGTGATTCCAGATACTGGATCACGCGGTTGTCGAAGCCTTTATCTGCGCAATTGCCTCTTCGACCGTGTCGCGCACGTTCATTAAGGCGTCCAGTCGCGTAATCTCCAGCACCCGGCGGACGCCCGGGCGCCCCGGAGGAGCGACCACGTATAACGCAGCGTCCCGTGCGGAAAGCACCTTGTACGCAGCAACCAGCGCGCTCAGCCCTGCACTGTTCAGGTACGAGATGTCGCTGAGATCCACGACGAGGGCGCTCGCTCCGCGCTCGATGCCGGTTCGCAGGGCGCGCTCGAATTCCGGCGCCGTGTGCACGTCAATCTCGCCGCGGCCCCGAACAAGCGGCACCCCGTCCTGCTCCAGTATTTCGGTAGACAACCTCGTTCCTCGCTCCATTTGCCACCTTGAAACCTAACCCACGCCTAGACCAGCTCCAAATCCACCAAAACCGGCCGGTGGTCGGATGCAGCAGACTCGATAACTTGATAGGACTTTACCGCAAACCTGAGGTCGGCGAGCACGAAATCTATTCGCCGCGGGACCGCGGTCGAGAGGGTCGGTATATCGCCGGCATCCATTTCCAGCGCTGCATCCCTAAACACCGGCTCGTCCAGCAGGGCAGCGAGCGTCTGGGAGCCCCTTACGTCGTTCATATCGCCGCAAAGCAGCTTCGGCCCGCGAACGGCGTGTACGATCTCCTGCGCTTTCCGCGCCTGTTCCACGCGAACCTCGTCATCCGTGGAGAGGTGAGTGCAGAATATCGTGACCTCCCCCCGACCATCCAGTGCTACTCTGCGAAGTCCCGATGAATCGGGACGTAGCACGAGTTGCGCCGTCACTTCCAGGACTCCTCTCGGCTCTCCGCGACCCGGGAGAGAATGGCATCGGCAGTGCAGAGCGGACGGCCTCACGAGCACGCAGTTTCCATACCCGCCGACGCCGAAGCTGATATTTCGCTGGAATACAGCCCGCATGTCCAGCCGCGCGCTGAGATACTTCGGCTGGTTGGACAGCCAGCTTCGAGGCACGCGCTGGTCAACTTCCTGGAGGCAGGCGATATCGGGCGATAGAAGAGTCAGCGCCTCCGCAATCCGGCGGATTGACCGAACCCCGTCCATCCCCAGCCCGGCTCTGATGTTATACGTGACCACTCGAAACACAGCGCGACTCGGAGCCTCCCGGTGAAATCGAACTCCCCTGCTAACCTTATCCCAGTTCGTGCACGGAGGCCAAACATTCTCCAAAGGCGCCTTTACCGCGCCGGCGAAAGCGGGCGAATCCAAACATTCCGATAGCGCACGGGACACCCGTGATCCTGGAGCATGAGCGGCCCATGATCCGTCACCGGGCCCGTCATCGCTGCGACTGTCGGGCCGGGAACTTCGACATTGTCCTGGATCAGGACGCCGTTCTGGAACGCTGTGATACGGGCTTTGCTGATTTGATTTCCCTTATCGTCAAACCGGGGCGCGTGGAAGATCGCATCGTAGCTCTGCCAAAGCTCGGGCGGCCTGCAAGCGTTTACCAGGGGTGGAGCTACTTTGTATATCGCGCCGCAGTCACTATCCCCGCTGTTTAGCCCGTAGGAGTCGAGCACCTGGATTTCGTACTTGCCCTGCAGGTAGACTCCGCTGTTCGCCCGCTTCTGGCCCGTCGCTTCAGGCATCAGAGGCAGCCGGAACTCCACATGCGCCTGGAAGTCGGTGAACTCCCGCTTTGTGCAGATGTTGCCGCCCCGGACCTCCATGTATCCATGCTCTACTCTCCATTTTGCAGGCTTGCCGTTCTTGGCGTACACCCACTCGCCAAGGTCTTTGCCAACGAAAAGGATAATGGCATCCGAGGGCCTGGCCTCATTGCCGGAGAACAGCGACTGTCCGGCCGCTGTCCCCATAGGGATCAGCAGGCCGAGTAAGATACCAGCTACCACGAGTCTGTATCGAGTTGACAACAAGGCGATACCTCCTACAATAAATGACTTCGCGCGCCGCGCTTCAAAGCAACCATTCGCCGTGACTCCCCGGCCTTCCTCCGAAAACCGGGATGTCTCACGCGCATAACGGATGCAGACCAGCCGGTTTCGAGGTATAATGTCTTGTGCGCCCGGTAGGGGCGAGGTCACCTCGCCCCTACTCCAATATTGAGGATCAATCTCAGTGATGGCGGGTAGCTCGCACGGGCTGGAGAAACGCATGAACATCGGCAAGCTGCCAATCAATCTGCTGGCGAAATTGCTCTCGAAGGTAACACTGGACGAGCGGGTAGTCGTCGGGCCGGGGATCGGCGTAGATGCGGCGGTGATAGACTACGGCGAGCGGCTGCTGGTCGCGAAGACCGACCCGATTACTTTCGCCACCGACCTGATCGGCTGGTACGCCGTCAATATTAACGCGAACGACATCGCCGTCATGGGCGCCGATCCAAAATGGTTTATGGCGACGATACTCCTCCCGCGGAAGACTTCGCCTGCTCAGGCCGAGGGGCTTTTCGACCAGATGCTACGCGCCTGCGGGGAGCTCGAAATCAGCCTCGTAGGAGGCCATACGGAGATCACGCATGACCTCAACCGCCCCGTCATCGTCGGCTGCATGCTCGGCGAGACGGACCGCTCCCGACTGGTGACGGCCGGCGGCGCGAAGCCGGGCGACGATATCTTCATCACAAAGGGGATTGCAGTCGAGGGCACGTGCATCCTCGCCAGGGAGGCCGGCGACCGCCTGATGGGTCTCGGTTTTACGAAACGGTTCCTGAAGCGGGCGGCGAACTTCCTCTTCGATCCCGGCGTCAGCGTGGTCAGGGACGCCCGAGTCGCAACCGACGCCGCGCGGGTGACCGCGATGCACGATCCCACGGAAGGCGGCCTGGCAACCGGCCTGATGGAAATCGCGGAGGCATCGGGCCTCGGCCTGGAGGTTCTGCTGGAGGATATCCCCGTCCTGCCGGAGACTCAGGCGCTCTGCCGGGAGCTGAAGCTCGATCCGCTCGGCCTGATCGCATCCGGGTGCCTGGTCCTCACCGCTTCGCCGTCGGACACGCCGCGCCTCCTGGAAGCCTTCGCGCGAGAAGGAATCCGCGCCTGCACGATCGGGAAGATGATGCCGCGCGAGCACGGCCTCAAGATGCGCACCCCGCAGGGTCTCCAAGACCTCCCCGCCTTCCCCCGCAACGAAATCGCCCGGTTCTTTAGTGCGAAGGGGTGACCAGGCATTGACGAATAGACCAGAGTGGTGTAAGCTATGCCCTAGTTTCTGAAACAGATGCAGCATCGAGCCAGAATAACAAGGGCCGGCACGGAAGACGCGCATTAACGCCGTGTAAATGACCAACCCAGTGCCGATATGAAGGTCCGCGATCTAATCAAACAGCTTGAGGAAGACGGCTGGCGCATTGTCCGCACCCACGGGAGCCACCGCCAGTTCAAGCACAGCTCAAAGCCTGGTGTAGTAACCGTGCATGGCCATCCTTCCGACGATGTTCCACCAGGCACGTTGAACAACATTTACAAGCAAGCACGACTTGGAGATAAGCGATGAAAGAATATTCGGTCGTATATGAGCAAACGGAGAACAACTGGTCGGCTTACTCCCCGGATGTCCCAGGATGCATGGCCACGGGCAAGACGCGCGAAGAAGCGGAGCGCAACTTCAAAGAGGCCTTGGTCTTCCATATAGAGGGCCTCAAGGAGGAGGGTCTACCAATTCCCGAGCCGACTTCCGAAGTGGGCCACGTGACCATAGCCGCGTGATTGAGTATCAGGTCCAAGCCCCTCGTTTCCCCCGCGACGAAATCGCCCGGTTCTTCAGCCGGGGTAGTTAACTCACCACGGAGGCACGGAGGGCACGGTGAATGGGAGAATGGGGGAACGTCCAACATCTAACACCCAATCCGCCGCAGCGGAAACCCTCGCTCAACACTAAACACTCAACTAGTCATGCGGCTCAGCAGTCCACCGCGGCGGATCGCCCTCCCATCCAACCTACGGGATCCAAAGCGAAACCAACATTTTTGAACAATCCCATTAGGCACGAACCACTGACCACTGACGACTACCGACTATCAACTGTCTACTTATAAATCTGCGCGAATCGCCGGAACGAGCGGTCGTACGTCTTCTCCACGTCGTCCGGGAACGCGCACGCCGGGAGCTGGTTGTTCCCCAGGTGATACTGCAGGCACTCGCAGCAATTGCCCTTTCTGGGACACCCGGGGTAGCTGCAGTTGCAGAAACTCGTGTTGCTCTCGAGATTAGGACACTCCATCTGTCTCCACGACCTCCTTCATCTACCAACAATCAGCAATGATTGTAGCAGACCCTGGGCCTCCAGGCAAGGGCTGGAACCTTGGGACCGATTTGTAGGGGCAACCCCTGCGGTTGCCCGATATAAGGGCAATTTGTAGGGGCAACCCCCTGTGGTTGCCCAATATGGCCGTTGCACAATATGATTGGGCAGGCACAGGGGCCTGCCCCTACACCATACGGCGCCTGCCGGGCATCCGAAAGGGCGGGGAGACCCCGCCCCTACCGCGCTGATTCCTCACGTGTAACTTGCGAGGGTATGGGGTATCATTGTACCGCCAACTTCAGCTTGCACGTCAATCTGCTCGTCCTGCGCCGGGTATTTAGCGGAGAGATCGGTCTGTGGCAACCTTAGTCCAACGAATCGAGCTTGCGGATGGCATACCGAGCGTACAGGCGCCGCCTCCGTATTCGCGGGTGATGGCGCTGGTCACGCTCTTCGGCGTCCCCCTGGGGGATTTGACAATCAAGGCATACGGCGGCACGGTAAGCTCCCACTATATCAGAGATCAAATCGCAGAGCGCTTCTCCGACCGCATTTTGCAGCTATGGCTCGAAAGGCGGATGAACTCCGAGGACAAGGCCGCCGTCCATGAGGATCCCCCTGCGGTTGACATTGTGGTGTGCTCGAGCGACAGGCCGGAAGACCTCCGGAGGTGCCTGAGATCGCTCTCAGAAACCGCCTATGCGCACAAAACGGTAATCGTGGTGGACAACGGCTCTCAATGCGACGAGACGCGCGGCATCGCGCACGAGCACAGCGCCCGGTATGTCAGGGAGGAGAAGCGGGGGCTGGACTTCGCTCGAAACGCGGGGCTGAGTGAGGCGCAGGCGGACTTCGTTGCCTTCGCGGATGACGATGTTGTGGTTGACGGGATGTGGCTGGACAGCATCGCGCGGGCCTTTAAAGACGATGAGGCCGTCGCCTGCGTTACCGGGCTTACAATGCCGTTCGAGCTTGAGACCGAGGCGCAGGAATTATTCGAGCGATACTCGTCCGGCGGCATGCGTCGCGGTTACGAGCGCAGGGTGTTCGACAGATTCAACCTTCCACCTTCGGCGGCGGGGAAAGTCGGCGCGGGCGCGAACATGGCTTTCAGGACGGTGGTACTGAGGCGGATCGGCGGCTTCGACGAGGCTCTGGACTGCGGCACGCCGGCCAAAGCAGGCGGCGACACGGACATGTTCTACAGGTTACTGCGACACGGCTATAAAATCTGCTACGAGCCGCGCGCACTTGCCTGGCATCGCCACCGCCGGGGAATGGACGAACTGCAGAACCAGTTGGCGGGTTACAGCGCCGCCGTGTATGCGTTCCTGACCAAATGCGTCGTCGAGCATCACGACTTCGGCGCGTTGTCCGTCGGCGGCTCGTGGTTCAAAGGCCATCACCTCAGGAACCTGGCCCTCGGGATAACGGGGAGAGGTCCGCAGCCGTGGTCTATAACCCTTGCAGAGCTTCTGGGTGCGCTCGGCGGGCCGATTGCGTATCTCAAGGCCAAGTCATACGTGTCCCGCATCCGGCTCCAGCAGGGAATCGAGGGGCGAGGCCGCCTGAATCGCTCGGTGCAAGAGCCGGGGAGGAACGGGAGCTTTCCCCGCCTGGCAAATGTAATCCTGGCAAGGCTAATCGGCGGGAAAAAGAGGCAAGAGAGTGCTTAGCGTCATCGTACCAACACACAACAGGGCGCGGTGTGCAGCCAGATTGGCGGAGGCGCTCGATTCGGCGGAGTGTTCCACGCCGGTGGAGATGATTTTCGCCCTCGACGGCTGCACGGACAAAACCCGCGAAGCCCTGGAAGCATGCGACCTCCGCAGGCCGTTGAAAATCGCCGAAGTGCCGGGTCTAGGCGCGGCGGCCGCACGGAATAGAGGCGTCGCCCAGGCCGACGGCGATCGGCTTCTTTTCATGGACGATGACGTTGTGCCCCGCCCCGGCGCGCTCGAAGCCCATGTGAGATCGCTTGCCCAGGGAACACGGCTGGCCGTCGTCGGCCCCTGCCCGTATGCTCCTGAGATGCCGGTCAATCCGATTGATTTCTTCATCCGGGACTGGTGGAATATACGCTTCAAGGCGCTCGCGGACCCGGCTCATGCATTCACTTACGCCGACTGCCTTACCGGAAATCTATCGCTGAGCCGGGCCGATTTCGAGGCGGCCGGCGGCTTCGACGAAGCATTTCAAAAAGATGGACGCGAGGATTACGAACTGGGCGTCCGCCTATTAAAGTCGGGCATGGGGATATGCTTCGCGAAAGACGCGCTGGCATACCACTATCCTATCAACAGGCCGCGATCGGTTCTGCGGAAATGGTATACGTTCGGACGAGCGGATGTATACTTCGCGCGGAAGCACCCGGAGGTCTTCTGGACGCTGCCGATTCGCCGATATTGCCGGAACACGGCTTCGTTTCGAGCGTATCTACACGCGCTGGCGCTCTGTCTTCCCCTAAATCCCGCGAGAATCGTTTCGCTGATCGGCGGTTACTTCGAGAAGCGCCTGGATCGGCTTTGGGAGGACCGGTGGCTCAGGCTATGGCGACGGAGCCACCGCCTCGTCTACCTGCTCGGCGTGCTGTCCGCGCTGGGCGGAGCCCGGCAGTTCGAGGACTTCGTGCGCCGCTGGCAAGATCGCGCCGATTGGCCCCGGCATAGAGTCCGCGTAGAAGAGGTTGACATCCCATCGGGGCAACCCCCGATCGGCGAGTTGGATGCGTGCGACAGGCTCTTTCTCATCCCGCGCGTCGGAGAGGCCATTGCCGGCTGGGTAGAAGCGCCGTGCGAGCCCGGCCGCGACTCGGTATCGAGTACGGAGATCGCCGAGTGCATATCCAGACAGGCGAGCTGGCCGATATGGCGCTCGCTAGCTACTTCCAACGGCGCAGACGTTCCCCTGAACGAGACCGACTACGCGGCATGGCAGGAGTTCAGGAAACATCTGGGGACGATGTCCGGCCAGGATGGACGAGTCCGCCGCGGCGGATTCCCCGGCGGCGGCTCCAAGCATTCGCACTCCCTTTCAACGGTGATCTTCTCAAACGAGGCCGAAGGAAGCTGTCTGCGTCCCAAGCTGAAGGCGGCTCTGTCCGCCTGCGCAGGCGAGTTCGTCGCGCTGCTGAAGCCGTCCGACCGGGTTGATCCCGGTTGGGCGAAAGCCGTATCCCGGCACTTTGCGGACCCACAGGTTGCGTGCGTCGTCACGCCGGTGATCCTGCGGGGCGTCCAAAGCCGGGCTGAGGAGCTGTATCAGGCGCTCGCCGGCTTTGACAGAGTAACGAACTGGGAGTTCACCTGCCTCACGGATTGGCTGCAGCCGGCTTACGTGCTGAGTGAGTTCAATGCCGCGTGCCATCGCCTCGCGCTGAGTAAACGCGCTCTCGATCTGGTCTGGGAATCGCTCGCCGGCTCGTCGCAGAGATATGAGGAGGCTGCACTGAGGATTCTGCACGCCCTGCTCCACAAGTACGAGAAGGTCGTGTATGAGCCGCAGGCCGTAATCTGGCGCGACTCGCCGGTATATATGGCCGACGTCCGCAGCATGGCTGCGGAACATTGCTACCTGATCCACCAAATCCTTTCCGAGAATCTGGTATCTTCCCCTACCGGGAGACTTCGGTCGTTGAGGATTTTGAGCAAGCTGCTGCGAGTTCGGGCGCGGACGCTCGCCAACTGCGCCCGCGGTCGCATTGATTGGCCGCTGTCCTTCGCGGTGGCTGAGGCAGTCGCGGCGGCACGTGGGATCAGGCGCGGAATCGCCGGAAGGCCCCGAGAAGAAGGTGCGGCATGAGCATCCTGGCATCGGAAGTCGTGCGATGCAGGAACCTCATAAAACAGCTCGCCGTGCGTGACCTGAAGTTGAGATACGAGCGCTCGGCGCTGGGATTCCTGTGGTCGCTCCTGAACCCGCTTATTATGATCGGCATATACACGTTCTTTTTCTCGCTGGTGGTGCGGATAGGCATCCCCCGATACCCGGTATTCCTTGTGTCCGCGCTGCTGCCCTGGAACTTTCTCGCCAGATGCCTGCTGAGCGTTTCTCCCCTCCCCTATCAAAACGGCTACCTGCTCAATCGGGCGGCGTTCCCGGCCGAGTCGCTTGTCTTCAGCGGGATGCTCTCGGCCTTCGCGGATTTCTGCCTGGAGATGCTCATCTTCGTCGTGCTGTTGGCGGCCTTTGGGTTTCCGCTGCTCCCGGGCCTGCTCATACTTCCGCTGGTGATGGCGCTTCAATTTTTCTTCACGGCAGGCGTGGCGCTTTTCTTCTCGGTTGCCTATGTCTTCTACCGGGACACGCAGTACATAGCGAGCATCGTCGCCACCGCCTGGATCTACCTGACGCCGGTGTTCTACCCGATTTCCCTGGTTCCGGAGCGGTTTCAGACACTCTATAAGCTGAATCCGATGGTGCATATCGCCGGGTGCTTCCGCGAGCCGCTGTACAGCGGCAACTTCCCGCATTTGACGACGCTGGCTATCGCCGCAGCGGCAGCACTGGGCGTTTTCGCACTGGGCTGGCTGTTCTTCAACAAGTACAAGAGGGACTTCGCCGAGCTGCTCTGACGCGTGGTGAGACGATGGTTGCAATAGGTCTGTACGGGGTTTCAAAGAGGTTCAGAGCCTACGATTACGGCAATCGCTGGCTGAGGCGCGAGCTGATCGAGCTGGTGCGCAGGAAACGCAAATCCCACGACTGGCGGACCGTGCTCCGCGAGGTCAACCTGGAAATCGGCCAGGGAGAAACCATCGCCATCCTCGGCTGCAACGGATCGGGCAAGTCTACGCTCCTGAAACTCATGGCCGGGATACTCCAGCCGACGACGGGCAAGGTGATCCGGCGGGGCAGCACTGGCACGCTCCTGGATATAGGCACCGGCTTCCACGAGGATCTCACAGGCCGCGAGAACGTCTTCGTGGATGGAGCGATTCTGGGTCTCTCGGAGAGATACCTGCGGGCCATTCTCCCAGAGATCGAGGGCTTCGCAGAACTGGAAGGTTTCATGGACACGCCCCTGAGGTATTACTCCTCTGGGATGAGAGCCAGGCTGGGATTTGCAGTGGCGATGAGCGCCAACCCTGAAATCTTTCTCATTGATGAGATTCTGGCGGTCGGAGACGAAGGCTTTCGCCGGAAGTGCTTCGCTCGTCTTGACGCAATGGTATCGAGAGGCAGGACAATCGTGATAGTCAGCCACGATATTGAGGCGGTGCGACGGCTGTGCACCAGGGGCATATGGCTGCACGACGGAATTATCAAAGCGGATGGGCCTATCCACAAAGTCTGCGAGCAATATCTCAGTCACTACGAGGCGGAACTCCCCATCGGAGGATGACCTTGAGCATCAGCGCCGTAGTATGCACGCGAAACCGCCCGGAGTTGGTCCGAGGCTGCCTGGAAACGCTGGCCGGGAGTCCGTGCCGGGACCTGGAAGTACTGATCGTGGATCAGAGCACGGATCCGACAGCGGCGGAAACGGCCGCCGTGGATCGCCGAATTCGATATATCCACAGTGCCACAGTCGGCCTTTCACGGGCGAGAAACATCGGCGTACAGCAAAGCACCGGGGATGCGATCGCCTTTACCGATGACGACTGCATTCCCGATGCGGGCTGGGCAGCCGCGATTGTCAAAGAATTTGCCGAAAACCTGGACATATCTGCCATCTACGGGCGGTCACTGCCGTATGAGCAGATACAGAAGGGAGAGCGCCCGGTGGCGATCAAGGCGGACACCGAGAGACGGGTATTCTCCCGTCGGTGCAACCCCTGGCTACTGGGACACGGGAATAACATGGCCTTTCGCCGCCGGGTCTTCGATGTCGTCGGCTCCTTCGATGAAGCCCTAGGCCCGGGTGGTTTGCTGCGAAACTGCGACGACGCGGACTTCACCTATAGGATGCTCAAGGCGGGCTTCAAGGCGCTTTACAGCCCTGAGCCGCTCGTTTATCACAGGCAGTTTCGGCACGGCGAGGATTTGTGGCGGCTGGAAAGGGATTACGGCATCGGAGCGGGCGCCCTGTACTGGAAGCATTTGAGATGCGGTGACAAGTACGTCCTCAAGCTCCTCCTCGATCGCTGGGGAAAGGCAGGCGCGGCGCATATTATCTATGGACTCCTGACAGGGCAGCCGGCGCACATCCGGCTGGGCTGGTATCGCGTCGCATACCCGATCCTGGGGATATGGCAGGCACGGGCGGTTCCGATTGATGTATCGCGCAGGGTATTCCTCGATCCAAGCCCGGAAGGCAGGTCAAATGAGCAGAGTCTCTGTGGTCATCTGTACCCGCAATAGGGAGAAAGCGCTCCGGAACTGCCTGCGCTCCATAGCCGAAAGCGCAACCAGGCCGTTCGAGGTTTTGGTCGTTGACCAAAGCACGAACGGACGCACGGCGCAGGTCGTCAAAGAGGCATCGGCGAAATCGCCTTTTCCAATGCTCTACACGCATCTGG
>Ga0315289_10000170_pt1 | contig 102619 bp, 83 predicted proteins | sample YL17G11_40_MG_FD_203452 | JGI IMG/M metagenome (GOLD analysis project Ga0315289, IMG submission 203452) | Sediment microbial communities from Yellowstone Lake, YNP, Wyoming, USA - YL17G11_40 | ecosystem: Environmental > Aquatic > Freshwater > Lake > Sediment | place: USA: Wyoming | collected... | reverse complement strand
TGATGGTGTTCTGATAAACCCGGCCCGGTTGCAGCACGGTCGAAGGGAAATTCGGCTGGTTCGGCGAATCGGGATAATGCTGCGGCTCCATGCAGAAGCCGTTGCGGAACTGATAGACCCAGCCGCCTTTGCCAGTGATCGTGCCGTCCAAGAAATTGCCGGTGTAAAATTGCAGACCCGGCTCGGTGGACCAGACTTCCATGACGCGCCCGGTCGTCGGCTCAGACACGCGGGCCAGCAATGTCAGCGCGCTGGGTTTCTTGGCATAGACCCAGTTGTGGTCGTAGCCCTTGCCGAACTTGAGCTGCTCGTCATCGTTGTTGATGCGCGCGCCGATGGTCGTCGGCTTGCGGAAATCAAACGGCGTGCCGTCCACAGGTTTCAATTCGCCCGTCGGAATCAACGTGGCGTCCACCGGCGTGAACCGGTCGGCCGGCAGCACGACCTCGTGGCCGAGGATGTCGCCCTTGCCTGCCAAATTGAAATAGGAGTGATGGGTGAGGTTGCAGATCGTCGGTTTGTCCGTCGTGGCGGTGAAGTTCAACCGCAACGCGTTGTCTTCGGTCAGCGTATAGACCGCCTTGACTGAAAGGTTGCCGGGGTAACCTTCCTCGCCGTCCTTGCTGAGGTAGGTGAGTTCAAGTGCGGGCCCGTTTGGCGTCGCCAACAACTTGCCCTGCCAGACCACCTTGTCAAAGCCCTTGAGGCCGCCGTGCAGGTGGTTCGGGGCGTTGTTAATGGCGAGGGTGTAGGTTTTGCCATTGAGAGTGAACTTGCCCTTGGCGATGCGGTTGCCGTAACGGCCAATCAGGCGGCCAAAGCGCGTGCTGTTGGTGACATACCCGTCGAGGTTCGTGTAACCGAGAACCACGTCGCCGAGTTTGCCGTTCTTATCCCGCACAAACAGCGATACGACCGTGCCGCCGTAATTGCAGATGGCCGCTTCCATGCCTTTCGAGTTGCGGAGGACGTAAAGGTCCACCGGCTGGCCGTCGGGCGCGGTGCCGAACGGGTTTTTACTGAGGCGAGCCGCAGGCGCACCCGTCGTCGCGCAACCAACGAGCCAGGCGGCGCCGATACCCGCGCCGATAAGGAGTATCCAATTGATCATGTTTTTCATGGTTGTTTGGTTGTGTGCGTTGGGAGGTTTTGGATTTTGTGAATGATGGTTTCCGGGACTTTCAAAACCGTGCCGTGCCGCGCTCCCTTGGGAAAGGACACCTGAACATCCTGCCAATGCTCCAGATCGGTGGATTTCACCGCGCCGTAATACTGAGGTTTCCCGTAATGGTCAAAGTAAATGTAAAACTCGTCGCCGATTTGGATCGCCGACGGGCCTTCCACCCAATCCCCGCTGACCGGCGCGCCCGCCGGGCCGAACGGGCCTTCCGCGCGGTCGCCCACCGCGATACGCAGGTGCTTCTTCACCGGATTCCGCGTCTCGTCCTTTACGATCAGGTAAAACTTGCCGCGCGCGGCCAGCAAGGTGGCATCAATGACGTTGAATCCGCCGTCGTAAAACAACTCCGGCGCCCAGACGTTCTCGACGGCCGGCTCGCTCTCCATCGCCGGAATGGCCCGCTGCTCGGACCAGTGGATCAAGTCCTTCGAGTTCGCGTAGCCAAACGCCGCCGGCCGGCCCCAGCTCGTGGTCCAGACCAGGTGGAACGCGCCGTCCGGCCCCTGGCGCAGGCACGGATCGCGCATGAGGTTGCCGCCCACAGCCGGCGCGAGAAATGACTTGCCCGGCGGCTTCAGCTCTGTCCACTGCAGGCCGTCGCGGCTCCACGCCAGAAACAGGCCGTCCTCACCGTTGCCACGGAAGAAGGAAAACAGCAGGATGGCGTTCGTGCCGCTGGCGGCATGGGCGGCGGACAGCAGGGCCAGCGTCAGAGCCAAGACCAGCGCGCCAACTGCCGTGCGGAAATCTAGAATCCGAAATCCGAAGGCCCAAAGAAACGCAAAGCCCGGAAATCGAAATCTACCGGCGGTGTACTGGTTGGGGGGTGTCTCATTAGCACCGGCTTTAGCCCGGTGGGGGGGCAACCGAGGAGCGGCAGAGCCGCTTCAGCGGCTTCCGACGGAGGCAAAGCCGTTGAAACGGCTTCCCTAATCCTTGATCCCTGAAACACCGGGCTGAAGCCCGGTGCTAATGAAATCTCTCCCGCTTGGCGGATCACTGCACGGCTTTGCGCTTCGGATTTTGGATTTCGGACTTCGGATTTCATTTCTTTTGCCCGTAATACGCGCCTGCTCCGTGTTTGCGAAGAAAATGCTTGTCCAGCAACACCGACTGCATCGGTCTGACACGGGCATTGGCCCGCAAAGTCTCGTTCGCCAGCCGCGCGACAAATTCCAGAGCGACCGAGTTCTCGACGGCTTTTTCTACGGTCGGCCCCCAGACAAACGGCGCGTGACTCGCCACCAGCACGGCAGGCATCGTCATCGGATCAATTCTCCTGAAGCGTTCGACGATGACCTTGCCTGTGTTCAGTTCGTAGTCCGACTTGATCTCCTTCGGCGTCATGGCCCGCGTGCAGGGAATCGGGCCGTAGAAATAATCGGCGTGGGTCGTGCCCAGCGCCGGAATCCCCCGCCGCGCCTGCGCCCAAGCCGTCGCGTAGAGGCTGTGCGAGTGGACGATGCCACCGAGGTCTTTGAACGCGCGGTAAAGCACCAGATGCGTCGGCGTGTCGGAACTGGGCTTGAGGTTGCCTTCGACGACCTTGCCGGTTTGCAGCGATACCACGACCATGTGCTCCGGCTTCATGCCGGCGTAAGCCACACCGGAGGCTTTGATGACCACCAAACCGCGCGCTCGGTCAATGCCGCTGACGTTGCCCCACGTTTCGACGACCAGCCCCTTCGCAACCAGATCGAGGTTGGCCTGACAGACGGCCTTCTTTAGTTGCTCAAGCATGGCGATTACCTGCGGACGCGACCGCGGATTTCAATGAGCCGCTTCATGACGCCGTGCAGATTGCCGTTCCATTCCTTCGTGCCGAAGGCGTCGTGCAGTGTTTTGTAGAGCGCGTAGAGTTCACGATAGACCGCGTTTGCCTGCGGATTGGGTTTGAAGACGCGCGGTTTCAGGCCGGTCATCGCCTTCTGTGCCGAGGCGTAATCTTTGTGCGCGCCGCCCACCACCGCGCCCGCGATGGCCGCGCCCAACGCGCACGTCTGCGCCGAACGCGAAATCTTCATCGGACGCCCCGTCACGTCAGCGTAGATTTGCATCACCAGCGGATTCTTCTCCGCGATGCCGCCGCAGTTGACGACCTGCTCGACTTTCACGCCGTATTCCTCGAAGCGGTTGATGATGGTCAGCGCGCCGAACGCCGTCGCTTCGATGAGTGCGCGGTAAATCTCCGTCGGCGTGGTGTAGAGCGTCTGGCCCAACAGCAGGCCGGTGAGCCGCTGGTCCACGAGGATCGTGCGGTTGCCGTTGTTCCAATCCAGCGCCAGCAGCCCGGATTCGCCCGGCTTGAGCCTGGCTGCGCCTTTGCTCAGTTCCTCGTGCGAGCCGGGCTTTTTGCCGCCCGGCTGAAGGTAATTGACGAACCAGTTGAAAATGTCGCCCACCGCCGATTGGCCCGCTTCAAGCCCGTGGAAGCCCGGCAAAATGCTGCCGTTGACGATGCCGCACAGGCCCGGGATGTCCGCCAACGGCTGGCCCACCGGCGACACCATCATGTCGCAAGTGCTCGTGCCGATGATCTTCACCAGCGTGCCGGGCCGGATGCCGCTGCCCACGCCGCCCAAGTGCGCATCAAACGCGCCGACAGCGACGGGAATTCCCGCCGGCAAACCCGTGCGCTTGGCCCAATCCGCTGTCAGCCTGCCCACCGCGCGGTCAATGGTGTGCGCCTTGGGCCGCAGCCGGGCGCGCAACTCGCCCAGTCTCGGGTCGAGCGCACTGAGGAATTCCGCGTCCGGGTAGCCGCCCCACTCATCGTTGTACATCGCCTTGTGACCGCCGGCACAGACACCCACGGTGAGCTTGTCGGGCGCTTCAGTGCCGGTGAGCATTGCGGGCACCCAGTCAGCGCACTCGACCCATGTGTAAGCCGCATCAAACACCTCCGGCGACGTGCGCAAGCAATGGAGGATTTTGCTGAAGAACCATTCGCTGGAATAAGTGCCGCCGCACTTGGCCAAGTAGTGCGGGCGAATCTGCTTCGCAAGATTCGTGATTTCCGCCGCCTCGGCCACGCCGGTGTGATCCTTCCACAGCCACGCCATCGCCGCCGGGTTCTTGGCGAATCGCTTGTCGAAGGCCAGCGGCGTGCCGCCGCGATCCACCGGGATGGGCGTGCTGCCGGTCGTGTCCACGCCGATGCCGACGACTTGCTCCGGCTTGAACCCGCGCACGTTTTTCCGCGCCTGGGCGAGGGCCTTCTTAATCGTGACTTCCGCGCCCTTGACGTAGTCGGCGGGATGCTGCCGGGCGAGGTTGGGATCGCGTGAGAGGATCACGCCCGCCTCGCCATGCTCGTAGCCCCAGACAGCGGTCCCGACTTCTTTGCCGGTGGCGGTGTTGACGATGAGCGTGCGCACCGAATTGGTGCCGTAGTCCAATCCAATGGTGTATTTGGCGCTCATGGTGATGAATGAGTTGGGTTTTGCTTGGAGGCGGAGAAGTCGCCCCTCTCCCGAACCGGCGCTGCGAGTCCGAGGTCCATCATGCGGGCAGGCAGGTCGGGCTTTCGGGTCAGCGTCCGCCGCCGAAACGGGCTCGCCAGCAACTTCACGATGTCCGAAGTCTTCATGTGCCGGCCGAACGTGCGCAGAAGCCGGACTGTCCGGATGGGGCGCTTGAGCAGCCGGCGCGCGAAAAGGGAGGCGTAGCCCCTCATTCGCATCCGGTTCACGACCGCGCTGGGCAGGGTGGTGGGGTCGATGTCAGAGCACTTGAACCATTTGTGCCAGTCGCGCGCATCGTCAATGATCCCGCGGTCCACGTACTCCTGCCACAGCGGCGTGCCCCGGTAAGCGCAGAGGCGATTGAAACCAAACGTGTCGAGCTCCAGCCGCGCGGCAAAGCGGAAGCTCTCCAAGATGTCCTCTTCGGTTTCGCTGGGAGAGCCAATCACGAAGAATCCATGCACCCGCGCGATCCCCTGGCGCTTCGCCTGGCGGACGGCGTGTTCCACCTGCTTCAATGTCTGACGCTTGTTGAGGCGGTCCAGCATCTTCTGCGTTCCCGCCTCCACGCCAAACGCCAGCAAATCGCACTTGGCCTGTTTCATGAGGGGCAGTTGATCGACCGCGGTCGAATCCACCCGGCCTTCGCAGCCCCAGCGGAACGCTAGGTGGCGGGCGATCATCCCGTTGCAGATCTCGGTGATCCGGTTGCGTTGGATCAGGAAATGGTCGTCCGTCAGATAGACCGAGCGGTAGCCTTGGTCGTGCAGTTGCTGCATTTCGCCCAGCACGTGCTGAGGAGAACGGGCACGCCACCGGCCTTCCGACAAGGCGGGAATGTCGCAGTAAATGCAGGTATAAGGGCAGCCGCGCGAAGTCTGCATGGTGCAAAACTTGTCCAGCGAAAGGACGGCGGGAACATCCAGGGGCAGAGATTCAATGTAGTCGATCGGCAGACTGGTCCGGTCGGGATAGGGAAACTGATCCAGGTCCCGGATCAGGGGCTGTGCCGCGTTGCGCACGACTTCCTCGCCATGACGCCAGACCAGACCAGTCACGGCGCCAGGATCGTCGAGGTGATCGAGGTAGTCCGGAAGCAGCTCCTCGCCTTCTCCCACCCCCACGCTGTCCATGTAAGGGCAGTCCTGCAGAATGTGGTCCGAGTTCATCGAGGCGAAAGGCCCGCCTACGATGATCGGGATGCCCGGCACTTTCTGCTTCAGTTGCCGGGCCGTGTCTTTGGCCACGGGATAGGTGGTGGCCGAAAGAAAGGACAGACCGATGGCGTCGGGCCGTTCCTCCGCTGCCGCCTGCGCGATGTGTGCGGCCTTCATCTGCGGGTGGCACGTGTCAAACATGCGCACCCGATGTCCACGCTGGCGCAACACCGGCGCCAACGTCTGAATGCCCAGGGGCGGGAAGGCCATGACAGGAATCCGCGATTTATCCGGGCAGGACCGTCTCAGCCCTTCCGGGAGCAGTTGGAAGTAATTTTCATCCCTGACATCAACCAAAAAGACACTCATCGGATCGCCTTTCGCATGGGCCATCCGAGGAGACAACAGTGGCAAAGCGCCATTAGGCCAGCCCTCCTTGCGCGGGAACGTCTGGTGAAGAGACAATGTTTCGGCTTTCCACCATCACCTTCACCACGTTGTCCCGATACGCCGCGTTCAACTGGAACGCTTCGACCGCGCGTTTCAGCGGAAAGCGGTGGCTTACCAGACTGTGCAAATCCACCTTGTCCTGTTCGGCGAGTTGCATGGCGCGCGGGTAGATGTGTTTCATACGTCGGCTCAAGACGATAGTGAGGCCCTTGCGCCGGGCCGTCGAGTGTTTCAGCAAAAGGTCGTCGTCACCCGGGATGCCCACCAGCACCACGCGCCCGCCCAACCGCGCCATCTCGGCAGCCTGGCCAACAGATTTATCGCCCCACGGGGCGAGACACCCCTTCGGCGCAAAGGCAGCAACAAAGCACGATACCATTGCCTGACCCGTTCACTGCCGTAACGGCGAAAGCCGGAGTATTGACACAACTTCAAGCGAGCGATAAAAGCGCGTCATGCCCCGCGCGTTGCCAGTCAGCTTCGACCTCCGAAGTGAGAAACCCAATCGAAGAACCAAGGCCACTTCGAGTTGCTGCAATTACTCAGGGGGACCCCTTCATGCCGCTTCTGCGTTCCGCATTCCGCATTCGACACTCGTCACTCGACACTTCCCCCTCACCTATTGTTTCCGCAGGCGATAAAACTGGCTCCCCGCAGAAACCTGGTTCGTGACCGCGTTTTGGAAGTCAACAATAGCGGGCACGTTCGTCACGGGTGCCCATGAGTTTGTCCCGGTCAGGCTGGTGCTGGTCTCGAGCGCGTAGCCATCCTCTGAGATCGGCCACATGACGACCAGGTTGTTCCCGGAAAGCTGCGCCTGGAGAGATGGCGGCATGAAGCCGAGAAACTGCAGGTTGGTGACAGTGATTGATGCATTCGTAGACGTGCCTCCCAAAATTCCCAGGAAAAGCTCCACTTGCTGCCCCGAATACTCAGACACGTCAATCGACCCGCTGTTCAGCGTAACGTTGGTTTGAATGAGGCTGGCTGCCACCGACAACACGTTCGTTCCATTCAACGCCGCGACAAACGAATCGTTTTGGCCATCGCCTTGAAGCAGGAAGTCGAACGACATTGAGACGGCATTGGATGGAATGGTTATCGGTATCCAGACGTAAGCCGGAACGTTCGTAACACCTCCGTTATCGGGCTCTGGATCGAGCGGGTGCGGCGACCGGTTAGGAGCGAGAGGTCCGACTGCGCTGGATGTCCGTAGATTGATATTCAGGAATGCTTGTTCAGCCTGAGTGTATATGGCTTGTCCATCGACGACGCCAGATCTCCACCCGGATGCGACGGCCCGTGCGGAAAACATGTCAACCGTCGAATGATACTTTTGCCACCGTTCCTTGAGCAGATCGGTTCCGTCGGCATAGGTGTTGAGTTGCACCAGATCCAGGTCAGAGGTGTTGAAAGCCTGGACGTAAACCGTGCCCGCCGCCGGCGCTCCAACAAAGCCACCCTCTTCAAACGACCAGCGAAATCCCATCACGGCTCCCATCGGGCTCGCAATAGTATTGGAATACCATGAAATCGGATAACCATGGAAGTCGGTTGCTGCTCCTATAAAACTCACCAGGCTGGGTGCGCTCAAAGGCAGACTATTGGTCAGAATCACGTTGGCCGCCCTCGCCTGCAACCGACCAACCAGGCTCACGTAGTTGTCCGCCCAAAAGAACTGTGCCGGTAAAGGTTGGCGGTAGTCTTGTGCATCCGAGGGGCTCCTGTACAGGCCATAGGCAAAGAATGTCGGGCAACCCATGTCTGTGGCTATCTCAGCTTCATCGAAGAGGGTCATGTGAGTCTTCGACCAAACGAAGCCGTGGTTGTGCAAATAATCCGCAGCCGGGGCATTCACCAATGTGCCCAGGCTGCTCCCGATGAAATGAATTTCGCGTGAGTAGGTCGCGCCGAGCGCGGCAGACAACGCCTGCCCCAGAGCCCATCCTTGAATTTGGGTCTGCCCGGCAGCCTTGCCCGGATTGCACGGGAATGACCTTGCTGCGCAACCCCAGTCCCATGCCACAATGTTTGCGTCAACGGCGAAGGACACGAGTGTCTGGGCCATTTCCGTCGGCCAGCCGCCGATGCCCCCTGTCAAGCGATATGGTCCCACGGCTGGTATCCAGCCATGCGTCAAAACGATAGTCATTTTGTTTGGTGCCAATGTGCCACCTGAGGTGAAACTACCGCCAACAAATGTCTTGAGCTGCGAGGGTGAGGTTGGGCACGAAACCAAAACTGCGGGCGTGCTCATGGCAACCGTGGGGGCGAGACTCGTCTCCACCAGGATCAGTGGAGTGGAGACCGTCAACTGCGCGCCGGCACTGGTCGTGGAACCGTAAGGGTTGCTAACGACGACTGAATAGATGCCAGCACTCGAACTCACGGCAAAACCCAAAGGTAGCGTGGAGCTGGTCTCGCCCACAATGTTCACCCCGTTCTTGCGCCACTGATAGCTCAGTGGCGGCGTGCCTGTGGCGGTGACACTGAACACAACATTCGCAAAGGCTTGGACCGTCTGGCTTTGCGGATGCTCAACGATCGTCGGGACTGCGTTGGTAAACTGAAACTGGCTTTCCACGAACCAGCCCGAATCGTTGGCGCGGCCGCCAGTGACGCAGCCGCGCGCCCGGATCACGCCGCCGTTGAGCGGGCAGGAAGCAACGGCCAGTTCCCATCCGCCCACCCGCCGCGTGCCCGCGCCCAGGTTGGTCCACGTGAGACCATTAGTGGAGAGGTCAAATGTTGTGCGCCAGACTTCCGGGCTGGTGCCGCCCCGCAGCCAGGTGATGGTCGAGCCGTCGAAGGCGAGGCTCTGGGTCGCGGGCCCAGTGTTGTTCAGCCGCCCAAAATAGGTCCGTGTCTGCCCGCCCAGCGTGGTGAACAATCCACCCACCAGAATTTTCCCGTCCGCCTGCACTGCCAGCGAACCCACCCAATTGTTCGCCCCCGGATTGAACCCGCTGTCCAGGGTTCCGTCCGCATTCAGCCGAGCAATCCGATTACGCGTCTGCCCGCCTAGCGTGGTGAACTCGCCGCTTACCAGAATCTTCTCGTCCGCCTGCACTGCCAGCGACCACACACCGCCGTTCGCCCCTGGATTGAACCCGCTGTCCAAGGTTCCGTCCGCATTCAGCCGGCCGATGTAGTTACGCGTCTGCCCGGCCAGCGTGCTGAAACTTCCGCCCACCAGAATCCTCCCGTCCGCCTGCACCGCCATCGACAACACATAATTGTTTGCCCCCGGATTGAACCCGCTGTCCAGGTTCCCGTCCGCAGTCAGCCGCCCGATGTAGTTGCGCGGCTGCCCGCCCAGCGTGGTGAACTCGCCGCCCACCAAAATCTTTCCGTCCGCCTGCACCGCCAGCAACCACGGACTGTCGTTCGCCCCCGGATTGAACCCGCTGTCCAGCGTCCCGTCTGCATTCAGCCGCCCGATGTAGTTGCGCGTCTGCCCGGCCAGCGAGTTGAATTCGCCGCCCATCAGAATCTTCCCATCCGCCTGCACCGTGTGCGAAAGTCCTACGTAGCTCGCCCAGATCACATTCGGGTTGAACCCGCTGTCCAGGATCCCATTCGCGTTCAGCCGCCCCGAACCGATGCGCGTCTGCCCGGCCAGCGTGCTGAAACTTCCGCCCACCAAAATCTTCTCGTCCGCCTGCAACGCCAGCGACAACACCCAATTGTTCGCCCCCGGATTGAATCCGCTGTCCAGGGTCCCGTCCACATTCAGCCGCGCAATGTAGTTACGTGTCTGCCCGCCCAGCGTGGTGAATCCTCCGCCCACCAGAATCTTCCCGTCTGGCTCCAGCGCCAGCGACAACACCCGTCCGTTCGCCCCTGGATTGAAGCTGTCGGGCAGCGGGGACTGGGCGTGAGCGGGTTGAGGTGTGAGAGTTAACCCCACGACGGCGGCTCCAAACAATCCCCAAACCAAACTGAAACGCGCCCTCATAACGCCACGCCATGCTCCGTGAGAAGAAATTGCCATAACAAAAAAGTGAAGGGGTCACCCATTAGCGTGAGCGGTTCTTGATATTGACACTCCTGGCAGCAGCCCGAACGCTTTCGGGCATCCCGCCAAGCCCATGCTCCCGTGGAATACCTGCGGCGACACGCAGGACTTGGTCAGGATTCCAATCCGGCCAAGCAGTGTCGAATACAACTTCATGTCGCGGTTGACGCTGCGCGAGTGAGGAAAGAATCGCATGTGTTCTCAAATGTTTCGATTACGGCAGCAGCACGGCACGATAGTACCGCTGCCCAGCCGCCGGATAGTCCCAGTCAAGGTAAGTGAATGGCGCGGCCACCAGGACGACGTTGGTGAGTTGCGTCCAGAGGTTGGTGTTCCCAAGTGGCGAGGTGTACTCCAGGCGATACCGGCCGGGCGTGCTCGGATTGATGGTCACGCCCAAGGCACAGTACTGTGCGGCACTGACCGTGAACGTCGCATTACTGGAAGAAATCCACCCGCACGCCTCAGGCCCGCCGTAAAGCCCGATGTCATTGATTGTGGTGCCCAGCGATGGCGGAAAGCAGCCGTCCAGATACGCGCCGGCCGGGTCGCCCGCGTCAATGCACGGCGAATTGGCGGCCAGCGTGTAAGTGTTCGTCTCCGCAAACAGCGGATTCACGAGGATGTTGTAAAGTGGATCGCAGGGCGTCCCGTTGTGGTTCACGCATCCCCCGCAGATGGTGCCGTGCATTCCCGCCGGATACCCAAGAAAATTCGTCGCGTTGTTAAAAAAACAGTTATACGCCACCATCGAACTCAGGGATCCACTTCTCTGCACGGCAACCCGGCAGTCGCTGAACACATTGTTCTCGACCAGGCAATCGAATGCGTCTCCGGTGCTCAGGGCAGTTGGGCAGTTCTTGAATATGTTGTTCAGGATCTTCGGTGAGCCTACACCACCATACTTCATCCAAACAGCCGTCCCAGGGATCGCTTGGAATAAATTATTGGCCAGGGTTGCATCCACTCGGGCGCTAGCATAATTGTACCCATGCAAGCAGACTCCATTGGTTGAAGCTACGAATGTGCAGTCCGTTATCATAGGACGAAGATTCCAGATATCCGCTTGGGCATAAACGCAGAAACCTACGCAGTTGGTGAAATTGCAGTTTAACACCTTCGTTTCCATCTCGCTGCGGTATAGGTGAATAGCGTTGGTCGCCTCGCTGAAGTTGCAATAGCTAAAACTACTGTCTGGCACGATGGAACCCTTCTGGATAAAAAGCGTGTTCCAGTAATTGGTTGGAGTCAGTCCTTGGAAGGTGATCCTCGCAGCGGGGGAACCCTGAGCAAGGATTTGGCCGTACACGTCCATCTCCATTCCGGTGAAAAAAATCACAACGACGCCCGGTTGAATCGTTAGCACCTGGCCGGACGCCACGGAGCAATTGCCGATAATTTTGTAGGGACTGCCGGATGGGGTCCACGTGGTGGTGGGGATGGCGCCCGATATGAACGTATCGGCGTTGGTCCAGGAGAGCGATCCACCAATTGCCAGCGCCACCAGCGCGACTGCCAGCCCGGTTGAGGATTTGTGTTTGAGGTTACGCATAAGGGAACCTCCGAAAACTGCTTTTCGGAGCTGGATTGATGGTGGCAGTTCGGTTTTCGGTGTGGATGGTTTCATAGCGGCTTCTTTCGTTTGTGTTTTCATGACGTTTGATCCTCCGAGATTTAGCTCCTGGTGCCCGCTCAATCCTTCATCGGCCGGTCTGGCGACAGCAAGAACGCTTTGCGGATGGTGGCCACGCCGGGGGTGCGCCACGGCCAGGCCTGGTCGGCGGCGAGTTGAACCTGCCGGCGCAATTTCGCCAGCTTGGGCACGTTCGCTTTGATGGCTTCAAGAAGCTTCCCGGCTTCGGTCTGCTTCGCGCCCTGCGCCTTGTCTTTCCCGCCGTAGGTGGTGATGGCGTCGGCCAGTTCCTGGATCCGGCCGGCGGCGGTGATGCCGGGCAGCACGTCCTGCGGCGGCGCGTTGCCGTCGCCGGGGCTGAGCCGGGCCAGCACGCCCCGCGACGCGGTGAGGACTTCGTCCAGTGTTCCGTTGGACAGGCCCGTGCCGATGTAGTAGGCCTCGCGCAGTTTCTGCGTCTCGCCGATGAACTTGCGCTTGGCGGCGGTCTGGATGGGCTGGAGCACCGCCATCAGGTTGTCGCGCGCGGTCTTCTCTTGCTCGGTCATCGTTTCCTTGCCCGCGCGTTCGCCGGTCAGCTTGCCGAGGTCGGCTTCGACGAGGTCGGCCAGGCCGTTGATCTTGGGCGGGAGGGTGACGTCGAATTCGACGGCGACGAGCGGCCCGGCGTTCGCGGGATCGGTGGCGGCAGCGGCGACTTTGCGGCTGATCGCGACTTCATCAAGGTAGGCGCGGTTGGCGATGCCACGTTCGCGGTTCGGCTTGGGCGGGGTGGGCGTGGGAGTGGGGGGCGTTGGTTCGTTTGGCATAAGGTTTTGGGGTTAGGAGGGATCGTTTCTGTGTAAACTGCTGCAAATTAAGCCACTGTGATTTTCCGGCTTGGCGAAAACATTGTCCGTTAGCGTGTCAACGTCATCCCTTAGCGCGTCAGCGTTGCCATTTAGCGCATAGACATTGCCATTTAGCACGTCAGCTTCGTTCGCCAGCACGTCAGCGTTGTCCGTTAGCACGCCAATGTTGCCGGTTAAGGTTTCAACGTTGAGGGATGGCGGGCTGGCGTTTCCAGACAGTGCATCCAGACGGCCGGTCAACACGGCCACGTTGCGGGATAGCGAAGCGAGATTTCGGGATGCGCGGGTAATGTGGCGGGCCAGCGGTTCAAGGTGACGCCAGAACGCGCCCTGTAGCCGCTGCCGTGAGGCGGCGGATTCCCGGAGCGTTGTTGGGTCCGCCGACTCACGTCGGCGGCTACGCCTGGTGGCAATCCGTCTGGCGCCGCGAGTGAGGAGGCTGCCGGATTGTGGATTCCGGGTGCGGGTCGTTGAAGGCCCGCCATTGGACTGCGTGAAAGCTACGATTGCCAGTTGCATACGCTGCCCGAGAACTGCCACGAAACCGGAAGCTCAAACAACCACTCTTGGCTTCGACTCTCTTGCGCACGATTGAAGCAGAGCGGCGGATGGCTGTAAAGGGGTTTTTTGAGTTTTGACATACCGAACTCTGGCGGTCAGAATGACGTCTAACACCCGCCGCCAACTGATTTAGAGAGGCGGCACGGGCGCCTTATCCGATGAATATCCTGACCTGTGGGAGTTCTTCAGCTACCGCAGTGCAACTCCAGGCGCGAACAGCTCACTCATGCAAATACACGTCCCAGCCCAGATACTTGCCCAACGCTTCCTTCACGCCCGCTGAAATCCGCGTCGGGTTCACGGCGACGTGGTGCTCGAAGCCGTTTTCGCAAATGTAACGCAGCAGTTTCTGGAAGTTCGGAATCTTCACCACGCCGTAGCCGCCAAAGGTCTGGAGCGGGTCTTTGGTGAGTTCGCCTTCGCCGACGTAGGCGCGGATGCAGCCCCAACGGTCGTCGGTGCTCACGCGCAGATAGGTGAACGGCGCGGCCTTCACGCGGCCCACCACCGTGCCGTAGGTGTTCTCCTTGCCCACGGTGCCGGCGATGATTTCCTGGTAATCCATCGTCGGCTTCGACTCAAAGATGTCCTTCGGCAAATTCGAGCAATGGAAGATGACGCCCTTGTCCGGGTCGTCGCCGTAATTGTTGTTCCAGTCCACCAGCGCGCTGGGTTTGCCGCTGGCCTGGGCCATCGCATACATGGCGACCGCGCCCATGATGTCCACCTCGCACGCGCTCGACATGCCCAAGTTGCTCATCATGCTCATGAGCGTGCAGGGCACGACGCCGAAGAATTCTTCCATCGCCGTCCAGCATTGAACGGCGGTGGCGTTGAGCCGCGTAGCCTTCATCCACTTGTCCACCGCCACGCCGAACTTGGCCATCTTCACCAGCGCAGGCGCGGGGATGGACTTGGCGACGAGGTAGTCCTGAATCTCCTTGAGCTTGGCCTGCACGGGCTTGTCGGTATCCTTCATCTTGTTGACCCAGCCAAACAGCTCGAACAGGTCCAGCGTCTCGATGCTGATGCCGGATTCCTCCAGCAGTTTCTCACTGTAGCGGACGGTGTTGAACGCCGTGGGCCGCGCGCCGAGCGCGCCGATGCGGAGGTGCTTCAACCCGCGCACCACGCGGCAGGTCACAACGAAGTCCTGCAAGTCCTGAAGGAAGCTCTGACTGTCGGGATTGCAGGTGTGGAGGCGCGTCAGGGTGAAGGGAAGGTTGTATTGGCGGAGGTTGTTGCAGACGGACATTTTGCCGCAAAAGCTGTCGCGGCGGTCCTTGATGGTCATGATCTTCGGGTCGTCGTTGAAAGCCTGCACCAGGACGGGCACGCGCAGGCCGGACCAGCGGAGGGCGTTGGCCACGCCGCGCTCGTCGCCAAAGTTGGGCAGGGTGACGAGGATGCCGTCAATTTTGCCGGTGTTGCGCTTGAACAGGTCAGCGCATTTCTGGGCGTCGCTCATGCTTTCCACCGCGCCGAACCTGGTGGCGGTGGTGGGCAGGACGACGGCCCCGAGGCCGAGCTTGTCAAGTGTCTTAAGAATCTCCTTGCGGCCCGAGTCACAGAGGTGAGCCGGAAAGAAGCCGCGGTTGCCGATGATGATGCCGAGAGTGATTTGCGTGTTCATGTTAAAGTTATGTGCCGTGTGTTTCCCGTTTCAAAACAATCAATGCACTTCTGACGGGTCAGCGCAGGTCCGGGCGCATTCACCGGGCCGCATTTTGCCCGGAGGCGGGCCAAGTGGCAAATACCATCTTGATCGAATTGTGGACCGACCTCGCGGCGTCGAAACTTGCTTGGACTCTCGTCGGGGTCGGCGGCTTTGGGCCTTCGACCGACGCAACCCTTCGGTCGTACGGCATTCCGCGGGACGAAGCCACGCGGACCAATGGAACCTCGCAAGCGCAACACATCGCCGCGACCAACTGCCCCGTCGTCGTCGCAAATTTCAACTACGCTTTCCCCCCGTATTCGCTGACACTTTTCGCGTTCGCGCCGACCGCGCCGCAACTCGTCGCGTTGCCTGCCGACCAACAGCCGGTCGGACAATTCATTTTCCAACTCCAAGGCCAGCCCCGGGGTGCGCTACGTGATTGAGACCGCCACCAACCTGCCGGGCGCGTGGACGGCGGTTTCAACGAACACTCTCGCGGGCAGCGCGCTTAGGCGTTCGCAACGCCCATGTTCAACCAAAAACCCGCCCAGGGGCCCAGGAAAAAATCCCGCCTATCCGGAAATTTCTTTTGGCAATCGCTCTCGCAACTGCGCGCACCCGCCTTTCATCCGCTCGATTATCCGCACTTTACAGATGCAATTCACGGGACGGTTGTTCAAGTCTTGCACCGCGCACCATCCCTAAACTCGCGGGCCGGCGGCACAGGTTGGCGGCAGTAATCTGATGTCTGTTCCGCCGCGTTTCGGCCTGCCGATTCAGGGCAACAATGCCGTCATCTCCATTAAACTGCGGATGCAGCGGCTTTCGGCAGGCCGAGCCTTTCGACTCAGCAGTAAGGCTTGGAAACCCGCAGCCCGCGCAGCGGCGAAATCCTCTTCCACACTGTCGCCCACGTGAAGGATGGCGTGTGGCGGAAGTTCCAGCCTGGCCGCGGCCCGGCGGAAAATTTCCGGAGCGGGCTTGCGGCAGCCAACCTCGACGGAAATCACGATTGCGGCGAAGTGCGAGCTCAGCCCCAATTTGTCGAGCAAGGGGCGGAGCCGTTCGTCCCAGTTCGAGATGACTGCGAGTTGCAGTCCGCGCCGCGCAAGCGCTCCGACGGTCGGCAGCACGTCGTCGTAAACGCGCCAGGCGTCAGGTTGATCAAAGCGCGACCAGATTTCGTCGAAGAACGTCCGGCTGGGCGGTTTTTCAGTCAGGCCGGCAAACGCCCGGGCCACCAGTTCCGCCCAGTCGGCGCGCGTGTAGTCGAAACCGCTGCGCGCTTTCCAGGCGGCTGCAAATCGCCGATTCAACGCGTCAGCCGAAAGGTGCTTGAGGCCGTGTTGGCGGGCCACCTCCGCATAAACGTGCCCGACCGACGGCCACGGATCAATCAGCGTGCCGCCCACATCGAACGAAACGGCCCGGATTTCTGTAAAGCGCGTCATGGCGCGGCCACGCCCGAAATTGGGTCAAGACTTCAGAACTTGCCGTTGAACCGGCTGCTGCGTCCACTCGTTGAGACTGCGTTCGTCTTTCTGCGGAGCCGCGGTGACATGTAGCAATTCCATCGCTTCGCCGATCAGGTAAAGCGAGCCGGCAATCACGACGAAGGGGTCGCCCGCGGCAAGTCTGATCGCCTCTGCCAGCGACGCGCACGTGGTGGCCCCGGCCTCGGGGTTGGTGCGAAGACAGGCGGCACGGAGTTGGTCCGGCGCGGCGCTCCGTTCGCTGCTGACGGGAGTGCAGAAGATACGCCCAGCCAGCGGGGCCAAGATTTCGCACATCAAGTCCCAGTCCTTGTCCTGCATAATGCCAAGGATCAACGCTGGCTTCGCGTTCGGGAAATGTTCCTCCAAAGCGGCGCGCAGTGCAGTGGCGCCGCCCGAATTGTGCGCCCCATCAAGCAGGATTCGCTGGGTCGCTACTGAGGCAGGCATCCTGCCGGCCTCTGAAGTCACAGGTCGGAGACTGGTTGCTGGAGAGTCGCCTTGGACTTCTCCCGCGTCGGCGGGGGCAGTCCCCGGAAGGCCTTCGAGCAATCGCCGGGTTGTTTGGTGTCCACGCTTCAGCGTGTCTGGACGCCCGCCGCACCCTAAAGGGTGGACACCGAACTCACTTCCAGAGCCGACTGGCTGGCAGCCTGTCCCACTCTGCGCCTGCCGCTCGACAAGCTGCAACCGGCCGGGCCACTGGACTGTCAGCAGACCCTGGCGAATCGCCGCGTCGCTGACGGGCAACTGCGCCTGCAAGGCCCGCACCGTGGCCAGCGCGACGGCGGCGTTCATGCGCTGATGCCAGCCCAGCAACGGCAGCCGCAGCGTGTCCAGCGGCGGATGTTGGGTGTGCGTCGGCGTGACCAACGCCAGCGGACTATGTTGTCGCAACGCCGTTTCCTGAATCACCGCCAAGGCTTCTGGTTCGTCCGTGCCGGTAATCGTCGGCACGCCGGGCTTGATGATGCCGGCCTTCTCGGCGGCGATGCGATCGAGCGTTTCGCCCAACCATCGCTGGTGATCGAACTGGATGTTGGTGATGACGCTGGCCAAAGGCGTGACGATGTTGGTGGAATCGAGCCGACCGCCCAGCCCGGTTTCCCAAATCACGACGTCGCACCCGCGTTCCGCGAAATACTGCAACGCCATCACCGTCACGACTTCGAAGAACGTGGGATGATGCTTGGCGGGAAACGTGCCAAGCAGAGGCTGCATGCTCTCGACGAGCCGCACGACGTCCGCCTCACTGATGAACTGGCGATTGACCTGAATCCGCTCACTGAACGCGACTAGGTGCGGCGACGTGAACAAGCCGGTGCGCAAGCCCGCCGCCCGGTAAATGCTTTCCAGCATCGCGCAGGTCGAGCCTTTGCCGTTCGTTCCGGCGGCGTGAATGAACCGGAGTTTGTCCTGCGGGTTTCCAGCCATCTCCGCCAGCTTGAACGTGTTCTCCAAGCCCAGCTTGGTGCCGAACCAGCGCAGGTCGTAGAGGAACTCGATGGCCCGATGGTATGAGTTGGCGGATTCGTCGCCGGTCATAATTCTCCTTTTACGGCTTGGCCCAGCAGCGAGGCGAAGAGGGCGGCGCGCCGGCAACGGGTTTAAGCGCCGTATTCCTTCGGCGGTTTTTCGTTGAGAACAAGCGGGGCGGTGGCGGATGCAACCCCTTCAAGTATGACCGCAGGAACTTTGCCCGAGCCGAGGGCTTCTTTGGCGTCCAGGATTTCAATGCCGACAAGCTTTTCACCCGCACCGATGTTCAACGCGACTTCCTCGTTGAGCCGTACCGTGCGACACTCGTGTTTCCCCTCGATGAATCGGACATAGAGGGCGTCAATTTCTGGATCGTAGCTGATTTTCATGGTGCGTCTTGCTCAAAAATAGAACGTGTAAACCGTAATCACAACTGTTTCGTTGGGTTCCTCTTTGCTGACGGGCGCGACTTGCTTGATGGCGTGAGGTTTGCCCTGCCAAGTCTGGCTGAAGGCGAAGTTGTACCGACACAACTCCCGTCCATGCTTGGCAGCTTCACGCGCCCCTTTCCGAACGGCCTGCTTGACTTCCGCCTCACTCGCTCCGCGCGCAACGGCCTGTTCCCGCGCATGCCTAGTGAGTCGAATCGGCTTCATCGGCTGCGGCAGTGCGGGCAAGTCGGCGTAGCGCAGGGCCAACGCTTCGCTATTACAGCACGAACTCGACCGGGCACATGGCCGCAGCCCGTTTGCGACGGAGTTGCCCGCGGTTGGGATACGCCTGCAACCACTGCTCGCACTTCTCGAAGGCCGCCTCGACCGGCGGCCGATACGAAACCGGCTTCATTGCCGACCAGTCCGGCAGGTCCAAGTCCATGGACTCTCTCAACGCCATCGGCTCAGTCGGGGCGGCAGGCTCGTTGTAGTTTGCCATAAAGCTCTTCATCACCGTGCTTCAGGATGGTCGCGCGAAGCTCAGTTGCCTGCAAGTTCAGACGGTTGTTTTTGATCAGCTCAATGAGATCGTCGGTGTCTTTGATCTTGCGCTCGTCGCGACCGTGTTTGATGGCGTGGCACTTCAACGCAATCAAATGGAGCAGCGAGACCATGCGAACCTCCCCACCCGGCAACCGCAACGGCCCCGAGGCGTCCCGAAGCTTCTGAAATGTATCGTCGCCCACCATCATCAGGTCCAAGGGAAAGATCGCCGTGGGAGACTCGCTGAACTGAAGGAACGTCGGCATGTCGCTGGCAAGGGTGTAGCCAAGTCCTGAAACCAAGCTGAACCATTCTGCCTTGTCGCGTTGACGGATGATCAAATCGAGATCAAAAGTCATCCGGGGGTGGCCGTGCGCGATGACTGCGTGACCTCCCGCGACGAGGAACGGCAGGGAACGCGCCGCGGCCGCTTTTTCTATGGCGAGGAGATCACGCATCGCAGGTCACTAGAGCGGCTTCTGGTGCAGCCGGGTGTGCGCCGCGGCGATGAAGCCTTTGAACAACGGATGCGGCTGGTGCGGCGGCTTCACATGACGAATTCCACGCTGGTTTTCAGCAGAAATCTTTGCTCCGGGTTGTCACGATTGAGCGGAGTCAAATCCATCATCTCTTCGCACCACTGTATGAATGCCAACGGACTGAGTTGCGGCGGCCGGGAGTCAAAATCGGGAGCGACGGGAAATTCCAGATCCAAGTCGGACGCGACATAGGCCGGCGCGGCTTCCTGCAATTTAGGAGTTGAAGGCGATGACTTGTTCATAGATTTCAGGACTGCCAAACTTCGCGCAGATACTTTTCACCCGGTCGCTCCGAACGTCAATGCCGTTGCATTGGGCCAGGGTCAGAATGTCCAGAAGGTCCTTGTAGCCGCGTCCCGGGATTTTCTGTTTCAACACGTGGAACTTCAAAGCGAACAGGCCGTCCAAGGCAGGCACGCGGAATTTCCCCGGGCCAATCCCGATCTCTCGCGAATCGCGGCTGAGGTTCGAGAAGGTGCTCGCCTTCACCAGCATCAAGTCCAGCGGCCATTTGCAGCCAGGCGGCGGGGTCAATTGCAGAAAAGTCCCGCCGTCGCGATGGATGGAAAAACCATTCTGCTCCAAGGCCGCCAGCCATTCGGCGCGTTGCTCGCGCCGGATGACGATGTCCAGGTCCTTGGTGAAACGGGAATAGCCGTAGGCGTTGACGGCGTGCCCGCCGATGACGAGAAACGGCAAACCGCGCGCCCGTGATTCCCGCTCGAGCACGTCAAAAATGTTCATGGTGGCAACGCGCCCACGGCTACAGCGGCTTCTTGCGCGTTTGCTCATGCGCCGCGGCGATGAAGCCTTTGAACAGCGGATGCGGCTGGTGCGGCTTGCTCAAGAATTCCGGGTGAAACTGGCTCGCTATGAAAAACGGATGCTCCGCCAGTTCGATGACTTCCACGAGCTTGCCATCTGGCGAAAGCCCGCTGAACACCACGCCGGCCTTTTGGAACTGCTTGCGGTAGGCGTTGTTGAATTCGTAGCGGTGGCGATGTCGCTCATTGACGACGAATGCGCCGTAAAGCTCCGCTGTTTTCGTGCCCACCATCAACTGGCACGGCATTGCGCCCAGCCGCATCGTGCCGCCTTTCTTCGTCACTCTCAATTGGCTGTCCAGCATCGCAATGACCGGGTGCGGCGTGTTGGCGTCGAACTCGGTCGAGTGCGCCTTATCCAGCTTGAGCGCGTTGCGGGCGAATTCAATGCAGGCGATCTGCATCCCAAGGCACAGGCCGAGATATGGCACCTGGTGTTCGCGCGCAAATTTCGCGGCCCGGATCTTCCCTTCGATGCCGCGCTCACCGAAGCCGCCCGGCACCAGGATGCCGCCCAGACCGGCCAGAATTTTCTCCGGCCCCTCCTTCTCAATCTCCTCCGCATCCACGCGGACGATTTCCACGCCGCAGTCGTTGGCAATGCCGCCGTGGCTGATCGCCTCATAGACGGACTTGTAGGCGTCCTGCAATTCGATGTATTTGCCCACCACGCCGATGCGGACGCGATGGCGCGGGGCGATGAGTTTGCGGATGATCTCCTGCCAGTGCGCCATGTTGGCGAGTGGGACGTCGAGGTGCAACAGCCGGCAGACCAACTCGTCCACGCGCTCGCGTTGCAGCATCAGCGGCACTTCGTAAATCGAATGTTCCACGTCCTGCTCTTCAATCACCGCCTCAACCGGCACGTTGCAGAACAGCGAAATCTTCTGGCGCAGTTCCTTGTCGAGCGGTTTCTCGCAGCGGCAAATCAGGATGTGCGGCGCGATGCCGATCTCGCGCAGCTTGGCCACGGATTGCTGGGTCGGCTTGGTCTTGAGTTCGCCCGCCGCCTTGATGAACGGGACAAGGGTGACGTGGACGAAAATGGCGTTGTGGAAGCCGACCTCTTGCGCGAATTCGCGGATCGCTTCCAGGAACGGCAAGCCTTCGATGTCGCCGGTGGTGCCGCCGATCTCGGTGATGATTACGTCCGCCTTGGTCTGTTCGGCGAGCAGGCGGATGCGGTTCTTGATTTCGTCGGTGACGTGCGGGATGACCTGCACGGTTTTGCCCAGGTAATCGCCGCGGCGCTCTTTGTCCAAAACCATCTGATAGACCTGGCCGCTGGTGAGGTTGTTGAGCCGGGTGAGCTTGGTGCTGGTGAACCGCTCGTAGTGACCGAGGTCGAGGTCGGTTTCCGCGCCGTCGTCGAGGACGTAAACTTCGCCGTGCTGGTAGGGGTTCATCGTGCCCGGGTCAACGTTGAGATACGGGTCGAACTTCTGGAGCGCGACCTTCAGCCCGCGGTTTTCGAGCAATGTGCCGATGGACGCCGCCGTCAGCCCCTTCCCCAGCGAACTGATCACGCCGCCGGTGACAAAGATGAATTTCATTTCAAAAGTTTCTATCCGCAGATTTCGCGGATTACGCAGATAAATTTCTCATTCGGGAGGCTCAAAAAATCTGCGCCCGTCTGCGTAATCTGCGGTTAAGTCTTCTGTAAAAGTTTCTCGACCCGCGCCACGTCTGCAGGCGCGTCCACACCCACGCTGTCGAAATCCACGCGCACGACGGCGATCTCGATGCCGTTTTCCAGCGCGCGCAACTGCTCCAGCTTCTCCGCCCGTTCGAGCGGCGAAACCGGAAACTTCACCAACTGCAACAGCGTCTCGCGCCGGTATCCGTAAATGCCCAGATGTTTCAAAAAGGGAAACGCCGCCAACTGTTCACAAACCGAACGACTGGCGGCCTCGCGCAAATACGGAATCGTGCGCCGCGAGAAATATAAGGCGCGGCCCGCCGCGCTGACAACGACTTTGTTGACGTTGGGGTTGTCGTAATCGTCCGGGTTTTTGATGCGCGTGGCGGCGGTGGACATCGGGGCGTTCGCCAGTGCACCGGCCACGGCGTCAATCACCGCCGGGTCAATGAGCGGTTCGTCGCCTTGGATGTTCGCGATGGCATCGCAGGGAACACGGGTGGCCACCTCAGCAATTCTGTCCGTGCCGCTGGGATGATCGGCGCGGGTCATTTCCACACGACAGAATTTTTTGGCGACCTCGGCGATGCGCGTGTCGTCCGTGGCCACGATGACTTCGCTGAGTGACTTGGCCAGCTTGCATCGCTCGACGACGTGCTGGATGAGCGGCTTGCCGGCGACGAGCGCCAGCGGTTTGCCCGGGAATCGGGTGGAAGCGTAGCGCGCGGGGATGATGCCGACGATTTTCACGCGGGCATTTAGCCACAGATGAGACGCGGATGGAACACGGAATTGTAAGCCAGCGTTCGGTGTCCCGGCTTTAGCCGGTCCGCTGCCAAGACGTTGCGCGGCGCCAAACACGCTAAAGCGTGGACACCATACGTTGCGTCGCCGCGACCAGCCTGCATCCTCGATCTCGGTGGCGGCTCTGCCGCGCCGGGTTTCATCTGCGGCCTAAAATCCATTCCGCCGCCGCCGCCAAATCATCCACGACGACGGCTGATCCAAGCTTGTCGGCGGACTGGCGTTCCAACTCTGCGCCGTAGCCGGTGCGGACGAGGATGCTCTTTTTGACGCCGGCGTTCCAGCCACATTCGAGGTCAATCAGCTTGTCACCGATCACGTAGCTTTGTCCAAGGTCCACGCCGAACTCGTCGCGGGCATCGAACAGGAACTGCGGCGACGGCTTGCGGCCGCGGCTGGGCTGGTCGGGTGTTTCCGGCGCGATGTAGATTTTCTCGAAGCGCACGCCGTCGCGCGCCAGTTCGCGCAGCAGGTGCGCGTTCACCTTCTCGACATCGGCCAGTGTGAAATAGCCCCGGCCCACGCCGGACTGGTTGGAGACGATGAACAGCTTGAATCCGGCGTCCTGCAAGCGTTTGGCCGCGACCGCCGCGCCGGGGATGATCATCACGTCCTCAACGCGGTGGAGGTAATCTCTCTCCTCGATGAGCACTCCGTCACGGTCGAGAAAAATGGCGCGCTTCATTTTTGTTGTCGCCGGATTCTGCAATCAGCGGCACGGGAGGGAAACAAAAAAGGGCGGCCGCAGCCGCCCTTTGGATACGATGGGTCTGGCAGTGAAAATCAGTACTTCAGCCGGAAGTATTTCTCCGCGCCGGCAATGGAATTCGTGAACGGGCTGGTCACGCCCGGCACGTTGGTGTACGTGCCGGTGACCGCAGGGGCGGCTTGCAGCGTGTGTGGGCCCGCCCAAGTAAGTACGGCCTGGTTGTTGATCGCCTGGAGGTTCAATCGCGGCATGACGTCGGCGAACGACAGGCCGACGCGGAGATTGTCCACGTTGAGCTTGCCCTCGCTGGTGTTTTGTCGGAAGGCGTAGGCAACCACGTCAATGGGGTTGGGCCGGTCCACGGTGCCGACATCCGTGGCCGTGACGCCCGGTGAATTTTCTGATGCGGGATTGAGCCAAATAGTGGCGACACCCGTGGCGGGGTCGAAGCGGGTGACGACTAGGTAATTGGTGTTGACGAAAAGATCGTCAGTCAATTGTCCGCTGAGGTTGTCGGCATTGATGCCGTTACCGATGCCGAAGCGGAAATCCTGCGTCGCATTGGTCTTGCTGTTCCAAACACGCGCGCCGAAGCCGGCGGCAGCGCCGGTATTGGTGTCCTTGAAATGCGAGAAATAGGTGCCGGTCGTGGTAGGCGCTTCAATGCAGGTCACTTTGAAGCTGGAATAGAGAACGAAGCCGCCGCTGGTGGTGTAGGGCGCGCCGATCAGTCCCGCGTTGACGTCCTCGGTCAGTCCGTTACGGATGGCGAGTGTGCCGTTGGTCACTGCGGCATCGCCTGCCGTTCCGGAATGATGTTGCCAAAGGCCGGCAGACGCATCAATGACCGGGCCGTTGGGATAGTCGAAATCATCAATCAGCACAACGCCCGGTGATGGACGCACCATGACGGCAAAGTTGGTGGCGGTGCTGTTGGTGTTGTCGCTGACTGTAAGATTGATGATCGCTACGCCGCAACGGCCAAAGGCGGGCGTAATCGTTGCCGTGCGGTTGCTGCCGCTGCCGCCGAGGGTGATGCTGGTGGTGGGGACGAGATTCGTATTCAGGGACGTGCGCGTGACGGCCAGAGAACCGGCGGCGGTTTCCGCATCGAAGACCGTGAAGGGGACGACCACGGGAATGCCGGTAAGCGTATTGGTCGGAGTGATCTGGCTGATGACTGGCGGCGAATTGGACGGGATTACGGTAACAAGGAAACTCGTGCTGTTGGTCAGATCGCCGAGATCCGAAACCCGGATCGTGACCGTGGATGTGCCGGTGACGTTTCCGGCGGAGACAGTGATGGTCCGATTGCTGCCGCTTCCGCCAAAAGAGATGTTGTCCAACGGAATGACTGCGGTGTTTGAAGAATCCTTGTCCAGCGTGAGGCTGTCTGCGGGGTTCTGACCATCGCTAACGGTGAACGCGAGAGCGGGCGTCGTTTGGTTCACCTGGATCGTTTGGTCGCTCAAGGTTGTGATGCCGGGCGGGGTGTTCGTGACGGCGGTGGCGGTGAACGTGACGGTGAAATCATCAATGCCCAGACCGTGGTCGGTGTCCGCGTCATTCACGTCGAGCCAGCGCAAGCAGATCTCCTGGCCGGGCGCAACCAGCACGTTGGGAAGCGCCACACTGGAAAATGTCTGCCGATTGGTGCTGGCGTTGCCGTCCAAGCCGCCGGAAGCCCCGACGGTGTTGGGGCTGTTGAAGTCCAGCGCACCGAAGGATTTCCAGGCGTAATTCGTGCCCTTGGCGTCCGCGTTCGTGATGGCCGCGCCGCCGACGAAGTTGACGAAGTAGGTGAACGCCAGGGTCTGAACGCCCACGTTGGTAGCCCGGCGCCACTGCTCGCCGGTGTAAGTGATGGTGAAATTGGTCATGCCGCTGGCCGTGTCGTTGGTGAAGCAAACGCCGTAGGCGATGTCGCCGGGAGTTCCCGTTGGCACTGAACCCAGCGCGCGGTCAGCCGGGGTGGCGGCCGAACCGAAGCTGTAAAGGGATCCTGTTGTCGCGTCCGAACCGGTGCTGGCCCGATAGTTGGTAACGCTGATTCCTCCGGCGGTCTTGGCGGCGAACCAGCCCTGCAAGGTGGTGTTATCCACCCACAGATTGGCCGCGCCGGAGTTGGCCAGCGAATCGAAGTTCGTGGTGTAAGTTGTCCCGGCGCTCATGTTGATTTGGGCGTGAACGGTTGGCGACAGCAGTGCGGTAACGAACAGCATTGACGCGACCAGCGCGGGAAGCTGGCTTTTCATGGAGGTATTCATGTTGTTTTTGTTTTAGGGTTTTTGGTGGAAAAAATTTCAATTGAAGTTTGGAGAGTATGCAAGAAGCTGGGGAATCCAAGTCAGGTCAGGGTTGTTCGTGCGCCATATGTTGGCCGCGGCGTCCAGGTAGTCGGCCAGATTGTGGCGGCGGGCATGACCGTCCCAAAAGCTGAACTGAGCGCCGCGACCATGCGGATTGGTGTGAACGAAATTGCACGATCCCACGGCCGCCAGGTTCTTCGTGTCAAACAACCCGATGACTGCTGTCGGATTCCTGATGGACATGATCCTCACCTGGACATTGTTCGCACCCGTGCCGTTCACATTCTGATTCAGGCAATAGTGGAAAAGATTGCGGCTGCTTGCGGTCACATTTGCACGCCGTTTGTTGGACGGACAATTCCAAACCAATTTCCCGTCCCGGTTTCGTTTTCCTTGATTCATCCTAGCGACTACTTGGATTCGTTGCAAGACATTTGGCGTAGAAACAGGATTTTCTTATTCACATTGTTCACAACTGTTCACAACGGATTTGGCGGGGCGTCGGTTCGGTCGCGATGCTTTGCCGGCGCGGACAGAGCCGCGCCCGCCACACGCGACATTGGAAGGAAATCCCGCTGTTGCGGGATCGTGTCCGGCCCGGTTTGCAGGCCGCCAGCCGGGGCGCAATGCGGCGGTCACAGACCGTTCAGCGCGTCAATCATTTGGCGCAGCCGCCCGTAATCGCGTCGGTTGAACCCGAAGGCGATGCGCGGCAAGTCCAGCAGTTCGCCGTCCTCGACTTCCTCCGGCGTCGGCTCGATGACTTTGATCGGCGGGCCGGTGATGATGTCGGCGAAATCCTCGTTCATGGCTTCCATGGCCGTCGGCGACGGCGCGTGCCGGAGCCGGATGATGAACAGATCTTTGACAAACCGGCTCGAATGGAAGTTGCGGTAGAAACGCGTGATGAATTTCACCGCCTGGTCCGGGTCGTCGGTGATCCGATAGAGGTTCAAGTCGTCCGGCGAAATCAACTCATCGCGCAGCAGGTGCTCGCGCACGTTTTTGTCCCACGTCTTCCAGTACGTGCCGCCGAGCCGGTCAATCAGCACCAGCGGCATCAACTGGCTCTTGCCGGTTTGCATGAGCGTGAGCGCTTCGTAGCCCTCGTCCATCGTGCCAAAGCCGCCGGGGAACAGCGCGATGGCATCCGAGTGGCGGATGAAGATGAGCTTGCGGGTGAAAAAGTACTTGAAGGAGATGAGCTTTTTGTCTTCGCGGATGACGGGGTTGGCGCTCTGTTCCCACGGCAGGCGGATGTTGGCGCCGAAACTATTCTCCGGCCCCGCCCCTTCGTGGCCCGCCTGCATGATGCCGGGTCCCGCGCCGGTGATGACCATGAAACCCGCCTCCACAATCTTCCGGCCGAAAGCCACGGCCTGCTGGTATTCCTTTTCATCGGGCTGTCGGCGGGCGGAGCCGAAGATGGTGACTTTGCGCTTGTCGGCGTAAGGCGCGAAGAGCTTGAAGGCGTAGCGCAGTTCGCGCAGGGCGGTTTGAATCACCCGCACGTCGCCGGTGTGCTCGACATCGGTCAGGAGTTTCAGCGCGTTTTCAATGATGTCCTCGACCAGATCGGGATTATGTCCGCCACCCTTCCAAGCGATCAGTTCTTGAATGCGCCGCTTGAGTTCGGGGTCCGCCGGTGGTTTTTCCGGTTTGTTCATGGGTGCAGGATAACGTGGGGCGTCCTGAATGCAATGCTGCGCCCAGTAAGGCTAGGTCTGCCGGCGCACCCTGCCAGTATCGCCTAGTGGCGCGGGCGTCTCGCCTGTGGAAGTCCGGGGAGCGTCTCGCTCGCCGTGCTGGCGCCAACCGAGACGGTCGGCGGGCCAACGGCAGCCGGGACGGCTGCCCCACTACTGATGTTACTGCCAAGCTGCCCCTCGGTTTGCGCCGGCAGACCCGCCGCTGCTACTGCGCCGCAACGAAGCGGTCGAGCAGCTCGGCCTTGTCCAGTTTGGTCAGGTCGGCCGTGATGTTCTTCTCGATCTTGGCCCGGAGGCGCGGTTCCAATTCCTCCAAAATCTGATGATGGATTTCCTTGCTGGCGGCAAAATAGCAGGCGTCAACGTCCTCGGGCCGGATCAGCAGGCTCACGCGCTCCGCCAATTGCTTGACCAGCCGCTTGCGGTGTTCGAGAGCAATATTGTGCCGCTCGCCGGAGGAAGCCCCGGATGCGCCGCCTTTGCCAAAACGCCCGGCTTGGTCGGACAGCTTGTCCGCCAGCTTTTCATGCGCGGCAGCCCATTCAATGTCCTGCAACAACTCGAGCCGCGGCGTCCGGCCCAGATCATTTCGGTCGAGTTTGTATGCCTTGAGGGAGCCCAGGTCAGTTACCACAACGAGTTTGTTCTTCATGATTCCCGAACGGTTTGACGACTGTTGTGCTGAAATGTTCAATCGTCGTCCGTTCACTCCGGCTTAACCTAGCACATCTGCGCAAAAAACGCACCCCCGGCAAAGAGACGGCGGAATGAACCGACGAGTAATCCTCAGAAATTTGTAGTGTCCTGATTGGGCGGCAGGATTGCGTCGGAGCAACGCCCGCTGAAAAAGAACACAGGGGCAGCGAACGCCTGCGAGTGAATCCCGCAAGGCGGGACTGGAAGTACGGCGTCTGGGGAATTTGGAATTGCGAACTGCGACTGCCGAATTCACAGTCTGGCATCATTCACGAACCAAAATTGGCACTTCGAAATTCTTGTGGCCTCGCGCCCGCGGGCTTGGCGGGCTTCGTCCTCGCCAACGGCAGCATGTCCTCCAGCGCCGGCGGCGAAGGCGACATCCGCAAAGCCATGATCTCGACAAGGTGCCCAAGGGGAAACTATAATCAAGGCGGGCAAACAGACAAAGAAACAGACCGCTGAGCATAGATACAGAATGGAATCTGGTGTGGCACCCGCAAATCCGCAAAACCTTCTTCCGGGACGCAAACCGGAAGAGCTTGTTCTAACGTTCGCCGGGAACATCGTTAAAGCACCTCGGCGTCCAGATGTACGCTGGACGTCCCGTCCCGGCGATTGCAGAGCTGATTTCTAACCCGGAAATTTCACACGCGGCTGGGATTGCCAACCCCGAAAGCTTTCGGGGCAACCTTCAGGTTGCGATTCCCGGACAGACGCTGGCCGCGCGGCCTTCCTGCCGGCAAACAGGCGCAAACTTCACCACGTGACACGTGGTAAAGTTTGCGGCTACAGCGCGTGAAATTTCCGGGTTAAAACGGGTCTGTATTCATCACTGCCCTGAACACCCGGCTAAAGCCGGTGCTAATGAAAACGCGTCTTCGACTGCCTAAAAAGTGAGATGTGCTCTTGGGAACATCATCCCGCGTTTGACTAATCCAAAGCGGTTCGTTACTGTCGGCGCCGTTCCAGGAAACGATTTCAACCAGAGAAAGACCGACACCTATGCCACCGAAAACGACCGAAAAAACGGATCCCGCCGCGACCAAGTCCGCCGAAGCCGCCAAAGCCACCGCCACACGCCAGCGCGATCTGGACGCCGCCATCTCCGCCATCACCAGGACCTACGGCGACGGCAGCATCATGCGCCTGGGCGACGCGCGCGCGCGGGTGAAAATTGATGTGATCCCCACCGGCGCGCTGGCGCTGGATTTGGCGCTGGGCGTGGGCGGCATCCCGCGCGGGCGCGTGGTGGAAATCTTCGGCCCGGAGGCGTCCGGCAAGACGACGCTGATGCTCCACGTGATTGCCAGCGCGCAGAAGGCGGGCGGCCTGGCGGCGTTCATTGACGCCGAACACGCCCTCGACCCGGCGTATGCCAAGCGGCTGGGCGTCAATCTCGACGACCTGCTCGTCTCGCAGCCCGACAGCGGCGAGGAAGCGCTGACGATTTGCGAAACGCTCGCCCGCTCCAACGCGCTGGACGTGATCGTCATTGACTCCGTCGCCGCGCTCGTGCCCAAGGCGGAATTGGAAGGCGAGATGGGCATGGCCACGATGGGCATGCAGGCCCGGTTGATGAGCCAGGCGTTGCGCAAGCTCGCCGCCATCTTGGCCAAGGCGAAGACCGCCTGCGTCTTCACCAACCAGATGCGCGAAAAGGTCGGCGTCATGTTCGGCAATCCCGAGACCACGCCCGGCGGCAAGGCGCTGAAGTTTTACGCCAGCGTGCGCCTGGACATCCGCCGCAAGGAATCGATCAAGGATGCTGCGGGCAACGCCATCGGCAGCCACGTCAAGGTGAAGGTCGTCAAGAACAAGACCGCCCCGCCGTTCACCGAGGCGGAGTTCGACATCATGTTCAACCACGGCATCAACAAGGAAGGCAGCATCCTCGACGTGGGCCTCGAACACGGCGTGGTGGAAAAGAAGGGCGCGTGGCTGCAATTTGGCGGCGAATTGATCGGCCAGGGGAAAGATGCCGCGCAAAAGGCGCTGGCGGACAACCCGGCGCTCGCGCAGAAAATCGTCGAAGGCATCATGGCCAAGCGCAGCGCAGTTGCGGCGGGATGAAATGCGGCTGCGGATGCGGGTGATAGTGGGACAAGCTTCCAGCCTGTCTGCCTGGCGACTCAGAGGCCAAGTCCACGAGGATATAGGTCAAGTGAAACAATCCGTGATGAACAGCATGCTGGGCCGCGCTGGCAGCGTAGTGGAGGCGGTGCGGCGCGGTGGGATTGTAGATGTAATCCGCCGCCCACTTTGATTGGGAACGGCCCTGCGTAAAACGGGAAGCTGTCCAGCGTGTAAGTCAGTGAAGCGTCGGCGACGATGGGGTTGAAGTCATATTTCGGCACCGCCTTCGCGACGTTTGTCGCTCCAAGCGGCAGCACCATGGTGTTCCCGCGGTTGACGTTTGGGACGGCGTCGTTGCTCAACTTCTCCACGTGCGAGACGGACAGGAACGAGACGCCCGCGGACGTTGCGAGATGCTTGCGCCAGGTGGAATCGGCGCGGGCCTGGACGCCGACCCGGAAAGGATCGTCGCTGCTGACGTCCAGTTCCTTGATCACGAACGCGCCGCTGTTGAGCCGGAGGACATGTTTGTCCGTGAGGTTGTAAGCAATCTGCAATGCGCCGCCTTCCGGCGTGTAGTCCGGGTCCAAAACCATGTGGGAGAAAACGAACGGGCTTTCCATTTTGCCGATGGTGGCGGCCACGTTCCAATCGGCGCTTCGGATGGCGGTCCATTTGCCGTAGGCGAGGTCAATGCAGGGGAATTTCTTCGCGGCGTTGTTGTTGAACGAGGTGCCGCCGCCGCCTAACCGGCCGGGACGTTACAGGGGAACAGCGGGCTTGTCACGATTCGGTGACATTTTTTCATGGACTTTTTCACCGCTTCGGGGCGAACTGACGGCGCTATGTTTTCCCTGAACGGGCTACGCGGACCGGATGAACGGCTTGGAGTGCGCCAGCCAAAGCCTGCGGCTGAGGCAGCTCGCGAGCTTTCCGCCACCCGCCCCTACCGCCCGCGTCATTGAAACCCACTCCATGTCAGACTCCATCCCGCCCAGTCCGACCCCGCCCAGCCCGGCCCTCCTTGAGGCCACGTTGCAGCACGACATCGAGCACATCCGCCAGAAAGTCCGTAGCATGGGCGCGCTGGCCGAGGAGGCGCTCAAGACCTGTCTCCAAGCCCTGCTGGAGAAGAGCCGCCAGAAGGCTTACGCGGTCATTCTTCGTGACCAGCGCATTGACGAACTGGAGAAGGAGATTGACCGGCTCTGCCTCGAGTTTCTCGTCCGGCAACAGCCCGTGGCCGGCCACCTCCGCTTTGCCTACGCGACTATCAAGATCAACGCGGAACTGGAACGCATCGGCGACTACGCCGAGAGCATCGCCCGCCAGGGGCTCAAGGTGGCGTCGCTGGAATCGCTGCCCGCCACCGACAGATTTATCGAAATCGCCAACCTCTCCATCCCCATGCTGCACGCAGCCATCGAGGCGTTTGTGCAGCAGGACGCCGACCTCGCCCGACGCACCATGGTGATCGAAGACCGCGTGGACGGTCTGCGCAACGAACTCAACCGGTTGCTCATCGGGGCCGAGAAAGAGGGCGCGATTCCGCTGGACGCGCTCACGCCGCTGCTGACCGTGGCCCGCCGCTACGAGCGCGTGTCCGACCAGGCCAAGAACATTTGCGAGGAAACGCTCTACATGTGCACAGGCGAGTACATGAAGCACCGCGGCGGCGGCGAACCCCTGCGCGTGCTGTTTGTGGATGAGCACCACGGCTGCCGCAGCCGCATGGCCGAGAGCATTGGCCGGTCGCTGGGCCTGTCCCAGCTCCAGTTCTGGAGTGCGGGTCTTGATCCTCGCCCGACAGACGACGCCGTGGGGCGATTACTGACAGCGAAAAGCTTGGAGCTTCCGGCCCGCGAGCCGCGCAACGTGAAGGACGTGCCGGATCTGGCGCGCGTGCAGGTGATCGTAGCGCTGGACCGCGCGGCCCGGCGTGTGTTTCCGCCACCGTCCACCAAGAGCGTGACGCTGGATTGGACTGTCCAGGACCCGTCCGTCGTGAAGGGATCAGCCGCGGAAATCGAGGCGGCCTACGAACAGACTTTTCAAAACATCCGCATGCAGGTCACGGACCTGGCGAAAGCACTTTTGGGAGAATGAACCACAAACTGACAATCAACATGAAAAACAAAGCTCGATTCGATTGGTGGCAACAACCCCTCACTGCCCTGCTGCTGACAGGCAGTCTGATTTTGGCCGGCTGTGGCCGCGGCCCCAGCGGAACCAGCGGCACCGCTGGCGGGAAGGTCACCATCCAGAACAAAGGCTCGGATACCATGGTGAACGTCGCCCAAGCCTGGGCTGAGGAATACAAGAAGGTCAACCCGGCCGTGGAGGTGGAAGTCTCCGGCGGCGGCTCGGGGGTGGGCATCGCCGCGCTTAGCAAGGGCGCGATTGACATCGCCAACGCCAGCCGCAACATGAAGCCCGAGGAAATCGAAACCGCCAAAAGGAACACCGGCAAGGAGCCGAAGGAATTCATCGTCGGCTATGACGCGCTCGGCATCTACGTCCACAAGGACAATCCGATGAACGAAATCTCCTCCGAGCAGCTCGCGGAAATCTACCGGGAAGGCGGCTCCGTAACCAAGTGGTCCGAGCTGGGAATCACCATGCCCGCCGGCAGCGACGAAATCATCCGCGTCAGCCGCCAGTCCAGTTCCGGCACGTACGAGTTTTTCCGCGAGCACATCCTCAACAAGAAAGACTTCAAGCTCGGCTCCCGGGACATGAACGGCTCCAAGGAAGTCGTCGAACTGGTCGCCTCGACGCCGGGTGCCATCGGCTACAGCGGCATGGGCTACAACGAACCGGGCAAGGTCAAGATGCTCAAAGTTTCCTCGAAGAAAGGGCAACCCGCCATCGAGCCCAGCGTGGCCAATACGCTGAACAAGAGTTATCCCATCGCCCGTTCCTTGCTGGTTTACACGCTCGGGGAACCGACTGGAGAAGTCGCCAAATACGTTGACTGGACCATGACCGATGCCGGCCAGAAGGTTGTGGAGCAAAGCGGCTATGTGCCGCTGCCGCCGGAAGCGCGCAAGAACTGAACTGGTGTCGAGCCGGGGTGAATTCTCTCGCTGCGCCGGTTGGCGCCGCTTTTGGCCAGCGCAGCGAACCCCGGCCGATTGGCTCCGGATGAACTGACCATGCCCGCCCCTGCCCCGCAAAAGCCCGCCGGTTTGAGCTTCGCCGTGCGCGAAGCCACCCGCCCGCTTTGGGCCGTGTTCGGCGAGCGGACGCTGACGGTGTTGATTTACTTGTGCGGCATCAGCGCGATCATTTTCGTCCTGAGCATCTTCATCTTCGTCTTCAAGGAAGCGGCTCCAATCCTGCTCAGCAGCAAGTTCAAACTGAGCCAGTTCCTTTTCAGCACGGAGTGGTATCCGACTTCGGAGGTGAACGTCCGCTACGGCGTGCTGGCCATGATCGTCGGCACATTCACCGTCACCGGCGTGGCCATGGTCATCGCCGTGCCCTTCGGCATTGGCGCGGCCATCTACATCTCGGAGTTTTGCGGGCCGAAGGTGAAGGAGACGCTCAAGATCGTCATCGAACTGCTCGCCGCCATTCCGAGCGTGGTTTGGGGTTTCATTGGGCTCACGGTGATGAGCAGGTTGATCGTGCAATACACGGGCGCGCCCGTCGGCGTGAACATCCTCAACGGCGGCATCATTCTCGCCTTGATGAGCGTGCCGATCATCGTCTCCATCGGCGAAGACGCCCTCAAGGCCGTGCCGGATTCCTACCGCGAGGCGGGAATCGCGTTGGGCGCGACCAAGTGGCAACTGATTTGGCGCGTGCTCCTTCCCGCCGCGAAGAACGGCCTGCTCGCCGCCGTCCTGCTGGGTGTCGGTCGCGGCGTCGGTGAGACGATGGCCGTGCTCATGGCAACCGGCCACGCCGTGCATATCCCCAACAGCATTCTCGACTCCGTCCGCACGCTCACCGCGAACATCGCCGCGGAACTGGGCGAGGCGCCCGCCGGCTCCGACCATTACCGCGTGCTCTTTCTCACCGGCGTGCTCCTGTTCACGCTCACGTTCCTGGTCAACCTGGCCGCGGACGTCGTCATCCGTGGCATCAAGAAGAAATGAGCGCCGACGCGAACAAGATGTTCACCGAAACCCCGCTGGTGCGGCGCAAGTACCGGCAGGAAGCCATCGCCAAATGGGTTTTCTGCGCCATGTCGGCGGCGATGATCGTGCCGCTGTTGCTCATTCTCAGTTACCTCATCCAGCGCGCCTGGCCATCGCTCAGCCTCAGCTTCATCATTGATATCCCCGTTCGCGGGATGAAGGAAGGCGGCATCTGGCCCGCCTTCATCGGCACCGTCTATCTGGTTTTCATCTCGCTGGCCGTTTCGGCGCCCATCGGCATTCTCGCCGCCATTTATCTCAACGAATACGCCAAGGACAACTGGTTCAACCGCATCATCAACCTCGCCGTCATCAATCTGGCGGGCGTCCCCAGCATCGTCCATGCGCTCTTCGGCCTCGGCGCGTTCGTATATGCGGCCCGGTTTGGTTACTCGATCCTCTCTGCCTCGCTCACGCTCGCCATTATGACGCTGCCGGTAATCATCGCCAGCACGCGCGAGTCGCTGGCCAGCGTCCCGCGCAGCTTCCGCGAAGCCTGCTGGAACGTGGGCGCCACGCGCTGGCAGACGATTAAAGCCGTCGTGCTTCCAAACTCGATCAGCGGCATTCTCACCGGCGTCATCCTGCAGGTCAGCCGCGCCGCCGGCGAAACGGCACCGATCATGTTCACCGGAGCGGTTTTCTTCAAGGCGGTGCAGAAAGGCGACCTATTTCCCTACCACCTGAACGACCAATGTATGGCCCTCTCGATGCACCTCTACACGATCTCCACCCAGGTGCCGGGCGTGAAGGAATCCATCCCCTTCGCCACCGCTGTGGTGCTGCTTGGCCTCGTGCTGGCCGTGAATGCCGCCGCCATCGCGCTCCGTGTTTGGCTCCGCAACCGGAAGAAATGGTAGCTCGGAGATGACGGCTGACAAACACATCGAAGTCCAGGACCTGCGCCTTGCCTACGGGACGAAGGAAGTGATCCACGGCATCACCTTCGACATCTACCGCAACGAGATCTTCGGCGTCATCGGCCCGGCCCAGTCCGCCAAGACTTCGCTCCTCCGCTGTCTGAACCGCACCATCGACTTCAGCGCCGAAGCTACGGTTTCCGGCACGATCAACGTGGACGGCGAAGACGTGCGCAAGGTGAAAGACCTCTACGGCCTCCGCCGCAAGATCGGCATGGTCGCGCCGCTGCCCGTGGGTCTGCCCATCAGCATTTACGACAACGTGGCCTTCGCCCCGCGCTGCGCCGGCATGACGAAGAAGAGCGAACTCGACTCCATCGTCGAACAATGCCTTCACCAGTCCGCGCTCTGGGACGAAGTCAAAGACCGTCTCGACAGCCTCGGCACCAAACTCAGTGGCGGCCAGCAACAGCGCCTCACCATCGCCCGTGCGCTATCGCACCAGCCCGAGATTCTTTGCCTGGACGAATTCTCCATCGCCATTGACCCGGTCACCACGATGCGCATCGAGGACGTGCTGAAAGAGCTTCGGAAGGACATGACGATCGTCCTGGTCACGAACCTCACCCAGCAAGCCCGCCGCCTGGCCGACCGCACGATGTTCCTCTGGAACGGCGAGATCATCGAGTTGGACAAGAACGACGTGATCTTCGGCGAGAAGCCCAAGGACAAGCGGACGTATGACTACGTGATGGGAATATTCGGATGAGCGAGACGCCCCAGCATAGTATCACGACGCGCAACCTGAACCTCTGGTACGCCAAGTTTCAGGCGCTCATCAACGTCAACACCGACATCAAGCACGGGATCATCACCTCGCTCATCGGCCCCTCCGGCTGCGGCAAAACCACGTTGTTGCGCTGCTTCAACCGCGTCAACGAGCGCTACGGCTACGTCACCACCACCGGCGAGATCAAGCTGCTCGGCAAGAACATCTATGAGCCGGACGTGTCGCTGGTGGAACTGCGCAAATCCGTCGGTATGGTTTTTCAACGGCCGAACCCGCTGCCCATCTCAGTCTATGAGAACGTGGTGTTCGGCATGAAAATTCACCACGAGCGCAGCCAACTGACCCGCGCGTTGCTGAACGAGGCTGTCGAGAAAGCTCTAACCGAGGTGGGACTCTGGAGCGACTTGAAAGACAAGCTCGACGCGAAGGCCACGTCGCTGCAACTGGAGCAACAGCAAAAGCTCTGCATCGCCCGGCTGCTGCCGCTCAAGCCCGAGATCATCCTGATGGACGAACCGTGCTCCGCGCTGGACGTCGAGGCCACCCGGGCCATCGAGGAGTTGATGCTCAGCCTCAAGGGGCGTTACACGATTGTCGTCGTCACGCACAACATGTCGCAGGCGCGGCGTGCGAGTGACGAGTGCCTCTTCATGCTGCTGGGCCAGATCATCGAGCACTCGCGCACCGAAGACCTGTTTCTCACCCCCAAACACCCCAAGACCGCCGAATACATCGAAGGTCGCTACGGCTGAGTGTCGGTTCGCTTGGTGGATGCGACCTTCGGAGAATTCGACTCCGCCTAGTCCACTGCCGCCCTACGGCGCACATTAGACCTCGTGGCATCCTCGGCCATTGTCCGCACGCCCGTAACCGCCGCAGTCGGGAGTACCCGTTGACCAGTGTTGGCTCTGTGGGTTTGATTTTATCGGGAGAGCGCATCGGCAGAGTTACGAACGTGCGACCATTTTTTCGTGGACTTTTTCACCGCTTCGGGGCGAACTGACGGCGCTATGTTTTCGCTGCAAAGACTGCTCGGCAAAGAGGACAAGTTCTTCGGCCTGCTGGAAGCCAGCGCGCAGGAGGCCCGGGCCAGCGTGCAAGCGCTCGTGAAGCTTGGCAAGGCGCTGGACCAGCCCGTGGTGCTCGACGAGTTCATTTACTCACGGCGCAAGGACAAGCAGATCACCACCGAGATCAACGAGGCGATTCACAACACCTTCGTCACCGCCATCGAGCGCGAGGACATCCAGGCCCTCTCCAACGCGCTCTACAAAATTCCCAAGACCGTTGAAAAATTCGGCGAGCGCGTTTTGCTTTCCCCGCAGTGGGTGCGCGGAGTGGATTTCTCCAAGCAGATCAGCCTGCTGGAACGGGCGACCGACATCATCCTGGAAATGGTCCAGAGCCTGCACCGCGGCGTGGACCTGGACGAAATCAAGGAATTGAACGACAAGCTGCAATACCTCGAAGGGGAGGCGGACAAGGCCATTTTGGAACTGTACCGGGATTTGTACAGCGGGAAACACGACGCGGTGAAGGTGATCGTGCTCAAAGACCTTTACGAACTGCTGGAGAAAGTCATTGACCGCTGCCGGGACGCCGGCCACGTCATGTCCCTCATCGTACTGAAGAATTCCTGACGCCCGATGACACTCATTGTCACCGTCATCCTCGTGGCGCTGGTCTTCGAGTACATCAACGGCTTCCACGACACGGCCAATTCCATCGCCACCGTCGTCTCCACCAAAGTCCTGACGCCGCGTCAGGCCGTCATTCTTGCGGCGTGCATGAACCTCCTCGGCGCCTTGTGGGGCACCGCTGTCGCCCGGACCATTTCCTCCGGCCTCGTGGACGCCAGGCTGGTCGCCATGACCTCCAACATCATCATCTGCGCGCTGCTGGGCCCCATCGTTTGGAACCTGGCCACGTGGTGGTTTGGCCTGCCCTCGAGTTCGAGCCATGCCCTCATTGGCGGCCTGTGTGGCGCGGCGTTGGCCGGGTCGGACAACAACTGGAACGTCATCATCTGGTCGCATCCGAATCCCGAACATTGGTATCAAGGCAAGGGTTTGCTCTGGAAAGTGATCGTGCCGATGGTCACGTCACCGATGGCCGGTCTGGTTTTGGGCTTCATCCTCATGGCGCTCCTGTATCTCGCGCTCCACAACCTGCATCCCTCCCCCGTCAACCGGTTTTTCGGAAAAGCCCAGGTCTTCAGCGCCAGCGCGATGGGCCTCATGCACGGAACGAACGACGCGCAGAAGACCATGGGCATCATCGCGCTCGCCTTGCTCGGGGCGACCACTGCCGGCCATTTCGACCATCTGCCGGGCTGGCTGTCCTTCCTCCGCACGCCCGCGCCGCTACCGGGAAAGGAACTGGAGATTGCGGTCTGGATCAAAGTCGTTTGCGCCCTGACGATGGCCACGGGCACGGCCGCCGGCGGCTGGCGCATCATCAGGACCCTCGGGCATAAAATGGTGAAACTGCATCCCATCAACGGCTTCGCCGCCGAGACCAGTTCCGCCACGGTCATTTTTCTGGCCACGCATTTCGGCATCCCGGTTTCCACCACGCACAACATTTCCGCCGCCATCATGGGCGTGGGCAGCGCCAGACGCTTCAACGCCATCAAATGGACGGTTGTCGAACGCATGGTGTGGGCGTGGATTCTGACCATCCCGGTGAGCGGCTTGATCGCGTATTGGCTGGTGCGAATGCTCCGCTTGCTTGGCTGGGCGCCATAGCCGGCGCCGGGCGCTTGCCGCCGGACTGTTTCGAGACGGCCAGTGTGAGCATGGCAAAACGGACATGATCCAGGTCGAGCCAACGTTCACTTGCAAGGCAAGTCTCAAGTTCCTTCCATTTCCCGAGGGCGACATACGAGTCCGCAATGGCGATCGGCACCAGCCCCTGACTGGTCACCGCCCGCGGCAGGCCGTTGAGCCAGGCCAACGCCTGCTGCCCGTACCCGAACGCGTTCATTCAAGCAGCCGGTTCGCCGGCGTAAAAGAAGTTTTCCCGGGCCTGCTGCTCGGTTTCGGCGAGGAACGCCTGGAAATTGGTGCGGCGCGCGGCGTTGAGAACGGCCAGATGGAGAATCCGGTCGCTGAAGGAACACTGAGCGTTCGTGAGGACCTGGCTGGAGAGATTCTCGGCGCGCTCGAAGTCGCGCCGCCCGATGCTCTCGGCCACGAGCGAGCGCTGGGCGAGCAGGCCGAGTTGGCGGTCCGTCCTGAGCAACTCCAATGTGGTCCGGGAATCGGCAATGACCTTGGGATCCTTCGACTGCAACCGCACCACGGCCAGCGACATCCGGCTGGCCGGATTGGCCGGGGCCAGTTTTACCGCTTCCGTGTAGTGTTGTTCGGCCTCGTCGAGGTTGCTGAGTTTCACCGCCAGGGCGCCCGCCACGAGATGATACGCCAGGGTCTGCCGGGATTCCGGCTGGATCTCATTCAAGGCTTTCGCCGCTGTGGGAAACGGAAAAGCTTCCGCTCTCATTGCCGTGGACGCCAGCGCCAGCCGGTTTGTGACATTGGGCGCGAACAGGACGGTTCGCTGCCGCCAATACATGGCGAACGGGGAACTGAACCAGTCGGCCACGTCGGCAATGACGCGTGTGGCCACCGGATTTTCCACGTTGAACTGGAGAATCTGCCGGGCGCGGAGCATGGCCCTTGCGAAGTCGCCTTTGGCCAGAAACCGCTCTGCCTGCTGCCCATATCGTTGTTCCAGAAAATGGTGGTAACGCGGCACGCCGTATTTGCAGCCAAACCCGGTGGCCGCCAGCAGGCAGCCGAGCAATACCCCCGTTTGCCAGCGCAGCAGCCAGCGCCGCACGCGACGCCAGCCGAAGTCCTCCGCCAGCCGGCGTCGAGTGAAGTAGAGCAGGTCGGCGATATCATCCAGCAGCCAGCCCATCTTCCTTCCCAACCAGGTGTTCCGAAACCAGCGCAGCCAGCGGCGCATCGCTCGGACCGGACGACTCACTGGACGATGCGGATAGTATCCGCGGGAAATGTCCGGAGGCGGATACCACCAAAAGTAGAGTCGTCCGGTCAGCAGTGTGTACTGCCGCCCGAGCCACGAATCGCGCACCTTGCGCTTGCAGTGGTGCCACGCTTTGGCGGGCCGGCTCCTCGGGCCGCGCCCGTAGTAGCCGTAGTAAGGATACCCGCCCTCAGAAGGCGGATACCACCAATCGTGGAGACGACCGAGCAGAATCCTGTAGCGTCGGGCGGGCGCCGTCTGGCTGATCCGCCGCCGGAGGTGATGCCACGCCCTTGTCAAGCGGTTGCTTCGGCCCCGACCGTAATAGCCGTAGTAGGCATAGGGATCTTTTGCCGGTGGATACAACCAAGTGTGCCAGCGGTAGAGCAAGACCCGGTAGCCTCTCCCCAATGGCGTCCCCATTATCCGCCGCTTCAACCGCCGCCATGCCTTTACCAAACGGTTGTGTCTGCCACGACCGTAGTATCCGGAGTAGGCGTAAGGATCCTTCGTCGCCGGGAACCACCAGGCGTAAAGTCGGCCGATCAATATCCGCCACCGGCGCGCGAGCCATGCATCGCCCCACCAGCCCTTCCAGCGACGGAAAGGCCCTCTGTGACGATGCAGACGAGGCCGCTCTTCGCGTCCCGGTTCCTTTCGGTCAGGTTTCATGGAAAGGTTGAAACACCTCTGATCATCCCAGCCAACCCGGGGCGCATTATGTCATTCGGCACGTTTGACGCAAGCGGGCAGCGCATCTCCTGTTGGGCCAGATGAAAGGGAGAATAAAGCTGTAAAACGAAGTTGAAACGGCGGAGCGCCCGCGGCTCGCGTGCCGTTTTCGGCGGCCCGCCGAAAACATTCGTCATCACCATCACTTCCCAGCCAGCCTGAATATTTCACAACCTGTAGCCGCGAACTTTAGTTCGCGCCGGGCTACCACAACGTTTGTCAAAGAAGCGCAATCCCGCCGGTGCGGGATTGCGGCTACAGGCTGAACTTCTTCCAAAGCGCGTGTGAATAAGCGGGCTGGTTCGGGACAAACAGGCAGAACGCTCGTCGGGCCGATTGCGGGACTGTCGCGCAAAAAACTCAGCCGCCCGTCAACTCAGCGACAAGCCGGGGTACAAGAGCCTCCTTTGAAAAAGCTGAAACCGAGCCGGGCGAAACTCTCCGGTGCGCACCGCTGGCGAGTTCGCGAAGCTGCAGGATTTTTTGGACCGCTGCTTCTACGTCGCCATGCGCGGCGGTGGCGGCGGGATGCCCATCCTCCAAAGCCTCCAGGATTTCCGAAATATGGCTTGGCCTTGGCCCAATGTAGAGTATCGGCGCCGCCACGCGGAGGACATTATAGAGCTTGCACGGATGTACCAAACCGACAAAAGCGTTGCCCATGACGACAACGTGAACGTCGGCAGCCGACAGCGACGCCGAAAGCTGATTCAGCGGCTGGTACGGCAGGCAGAGAATGTTGCCGGGTTGAGAGTTGAGAGTTGAGGGTTGATGGGCGCCGCTATTGGATGTTCGATGTTGAATGCCCGAGAGTCGCTCAATCTTCCGCCACTCGCTTCCTCCACCCACAAAACAAAAGACAACGTCTTTATCATTTTGGAGCCGCCGCGCCGCTTCAAGTAACGTGTCGAGCGGATGCACCGGGCTGTGATTGCCCGAATACATCACCACGAATTTGTCCTCCAGCCCGTGCGCCTTGCGAAACCGCTCGCGGCCCGCCGCATCAAATCGCACTTCGCTGTCGTGCGACCACGGCGGCAGCACCGCGACCTTTTCCGGCGGGATGCCCTTGGCCACGATGCGGTCGCGCATGAACCGATCCAGCGCGATGATGCGGTTCGCCCGCCGCAGGCTGAAGCGGGACATGCGATCCAAAAGCCGTCCCGCCAGCGAGCCCGCCCGCAACCAGCCCGCCGCCACTGCCTCGTCCGGGTTGAAATCCATCACCCAGTAACAGAACCGCGCGCGCCGAAGCCGGGCGTACCACGCGCCGATGAACGAAATCAGCGGCGGCGTCGTCAAGGCCACCACCACATCCGACCGCGGCAAAGTCGCTAGGCGTGCGCAGCACGATAAAATGAAGCTCGCAAAATCCGCCGCCCGCCGCCATTTGGCGCCCTTGCCGAACGCGGTGGAAAACACGCGGTAAATCCGGACACCCCGCCAGTTTTCCCGGGCCGGAAAGCGCGTGTTCAAATCCTCATACGCCCTCCGACCTGTGACGACGGTCACCTCGTGTCCGCGCTCCGCCAAGTCAACCGCAAGATCAGTCAAATGTTGCGCCGTCGAAGCAACGTCCGGATAAAACGTCTGGTTGAGGAGAAGGATTTTCAATTTGCGATTGCCGATTGCCGATTGCCGATTTTCATGCCGCTCAACTCTACCTCACACTTCGCACTGCTTCAGTGAGCGAACGCTTGATCGTGTCTGGAAGCCGCCTCAGTTCCGGCTCTTCGAAATAACACAGCGCCTGCAACGGCAACATGGCGTTGAAACGGTCTCCATAGACCTGCCGCGCGTACTCCAAGCCCTGAGACAGGTTCAGGCCGGACTGGAGAATGGCGTGGATGTCCAGATAGTCTTTGGCCTCAACTCTCTGATAAATCGTGTTCAACTTGGTCGCGAACAGGTCCGCCAGGCTGGCCACGCGCAGCACACCGTCCGATGTGAGTTCGGCTTCCTGCACGGCCTTGAACGACAAACCGCCGAAGAATGAAAGCTTCACGGTCTCACTGCCCTCACTCACGAGGACGGCGAGGCTGTTCTTTTCCATTTGCAGCACCTCCGCCTCGGACAACAGGGAATGGCTCCGGAGGAAGGCCGTTGGCGACATCGGCGCGAAAGAAAAGAAATCAAAGTCGGCCGACGCCCGGTGCCCCAGCCGCAAGGCCAGCGCGGTGCCGCCGTAAAGGATGAACGCCTCCCGCGCGAACCCGAGCCGCGGCCAAAGCGCGCGCTGGACGGAAGGCAAAATGGCCATCCTGGGCTGGAAGGTATTCATGCCGGGAACCGTTCGGGCACCCGCGGCACCGGCAGCCGGCCCAGACGAACGTGCCAGTAATTCCAACGCCGGGCCGTGAAGACGCCGGGCGGCGGCCGGTCGAGAACCTCGCCAAACACCGCTTCACCAAGGCACTGTCTCACCGCGCAAATATCCACCCAGGTTCCAAGATTCATTACTTGCGCGACAAAGCGGATGCGGTCCAACAGCAATTCGTGTCGCGGCCCCCACCAGAACAACCGCCGGGCGATCGCCTGCAACTCCGGCGTCGGGGCTATGGCCTGCGTGCCATCCAAGTTGTCAGCGCTCACCGCCATAATCTGTCTGTACTTTAACAGGTAACCTCCAGCCAAGCACGACCGAACTTATTTGCCCTCCCGCCTTCTGTCCTCTGCCTTCCGCCCTCTATCTTCCATCTCCCATCTCCCATCTCCAATCTCCGAACTCCGCTTTGCCCTCACTTCTCCACCACAATTAGTTTTTCCAATTCTTGCCGGACGGCAGCCTCGGCTGCGTCTGCGTCCGCAATCCCCCACACGGCCACCTCTAAGACGCGTTGCCCGCAATTTCCTCTGCCGGCCCAAACGCTCCTAAGCCGCGCATACCGACCCGCACCCTCGGTGGCGTAGAAGCTCTCGACTGCTCGATCCTCCCAGCGACAGTAATAGACATGAACTGTCTGCTCTGCTGTTCCAAAGGTGTAGGCGCGAAAAGGAAGTCGTATCCCGTGAACTTCATAGAATCTCATCGGTGTAGCAGCGACCAACCTTAAGCCCGAGGCTGGCAAACAGACTTCCGGTTTATGAATCTTCGCCAAATAGCCCGCGACTCGACCCGGCAACCATTTGCAGAAAAACACCTGCCACCGAGTACCGTCCGGCTCAAGCCATTGCCCACTTTGGCCCGTATCGTATCGCAATAACCTGCGGGTTGTTTCCGGTATGGTCACTTCCTGAAAGCGCGATTGGTCACGTGGCCACCGGACGTGCCAGCACGTTGATTTGGGCAAGCCGCTTTCCAGTGTGTGATACCAAGCTGCGACGCCCGCCTCCACGAGCACCAGCCAGGCGAACAGCGCGAAAGCGAGCGTTCGCACGGTTGAGAGCTGAGGGCTGAGCGTTGAGGGGAATGACGCTGTCGAGGGTCGAGGGTCGAGCGTCGAGTCGCTGACCGCCGACTTCTGTCCTCCGATCTCCGACTTCCGGTCTCCGTCTTCTGACTGCTGCCCTCCGTCTTCTGCCTTCTGTCCTCCGAGCTTTGGCCTCTGCCGCAGCGCAAGCGCCGCGAGCCACAACCCGATGAAGCAGCCCACGAGAATCGTCACCCCAGCCGGGTCATGCCACGACGCAATGGCCGCCACACCCTTGCGCGACGCCACCCAAGTCAGGAGGCCCGTCCGGGCAATGTTGAAAACAAACGCGAACGCAAAGCCCGCGAGACAGAGGACGGCGCGTCGGAAGACAGAGAGCCGGTAGAGTTCGCCCAAGAACAGCGAGATCATCAGCGTGGCCTGAAGCGACCGGATGCCGCTGCACGCCTCGTCAATGCCTACCACGCCGTTGGCGACTTCGATGACGTTGCCGCGCGGCATCGCGGGGATGCCCAGCCAGCCCAGCAATTCGACCGTTGCCCCGGTGTTGGCGCGGGTCAGCCCTTGGATCAATGGCCCTTCGATCAGCGTCGGCCACGGCACCGCCACGAGGAAAAAGCAAACCGGGAACGCGACAGTTCGAAGATGGAAGATGGAAGATGGAAGATGGCGGACGGTATCTACTATCTTCGATCTGCCATCTCCTGCGGCGCACGCCGCCAGCAGTGTCAAGCCGATGACTTCAAGCGCCAGCGCCCAACTCACGAGCCGCCATTCCGGATTCGCCTCCTGAATGAGGCGCGTGGGCAGCAGCAGAGCTGCCAGCAGAATCGAAGATAGAAGATGGAAAGTGGAAGATCGAGAATGGACGCGGTTTCCAGATGCGAACTGCCAGCGTCGAGTATTCAACGCCGAGTCCTGCGCATCGAACCTTGAACTTTGAACCTTGAACTTTGAACTTTGAACACGACGCCATACCAGGTAAACGCAGAGAAACGGCACTGCCCAGCCGTAGTGGTATTGCGGATTCAGCGTCCACTCGATGCGCAGGTGGTCCACCAATCGCCACCAGAGGAAAGCGATTGGTAGCAGATAGAAGATGGAAGTTGGGAGACGGGAGCGCAAATGTGGAACGGACGATGGAAGTTGGAAGCTGGAAGATTCGAGATTGGGCTAATGATTACGGCGCGCTTCGGTGGACTGAATCAGTCCAGACACGAGCTTGCCGACGATGACCGCTTGCTCGTTCAAGAGTTCAGCCTTTTTGGCCGAGGCTGGATAATTGTCCACCACAACGTATAGAAGCGACCGCACTTCGCTCGCGGAGGCTCACGCCACGTTGTAGGCTTGGAGCTTTTCCGCCACATGCACCCGCTCAAACCCTCGCCCTGTGAAATTATCATGGGGCCAAATCGTTCCTCAAGCGGTTCCGCAAGTAGCGATGTCCATAAGTCGTTTTAAGATACTTCTCTCTGCGAAGGGCATCCTTTTGATCTCGGCACGCTTCGTAATAAATCAAGTCAAATGGCACTCTCCTTCTGGTTGATTCCACTCTTGCCTGACTGTGCTCCGCTAATCTCCTCTTGAGATCGGCCGTGCAACCCGTGTAGAAGAACCCATCGACCCGGCTTCTGAGGACATACACGTAAAACATCTATTTCACAGGGCAGGCGATACTATTCTTAGAGACAAAACCGCAGCGCGCTGAATCTGTCCGGCGAGTCCAAAATCCTTCGCAAGGTCCGGTTCCCGTGTCATCTTATAGACTGCGTTGACCAATTGGCGCGCCTGCTGCCAAGTCTCCAAATCCTCGTATTTCATAGTCTAACTTCCATCTCCCATCTTCCATCTTCCATCTTCCATCTTGTCGCCTAAAACGGCGCAATCCCATACCGCACCCAGTAGCCCAACAGCTTCCCGTACTCCGACTTCACATACCCCTTGATCCCCTGCCGCTTCCAGTCGGCCCGAGCGTAACCGAAATAAGATGGGCGCGAGTAAAATTGGATGTCCGGCGCGTAATGCCGGAAACACGCCACCGCCCGCCGCGAGTGATACCATGTCGTGACGATGATAACACGCTTGGCGCCAAGCGCGCGGAGCAAAGGGACGGAAAATTCCGCATTCTCCAGCGTGCTGTGCGAACGGTTTTCCAACGTAATGGCCGCTTCCGGCACGCCCTTTTCCAAGAGCAACCTTTTGCTCGATTCACCGTCTCCCGTGCCGCTGAGGAACACCGCCGGGGCCGCCTGTTCCTTGAACAATTCCGCCGCGCGCTTCGCTCGTTCAGTCGAGCCGCCCCCCAAGACCACCAGCACATCCGCCTTTACCGGTCCGCTGTCCAAGGTCAAAACCTGATGCGGAAAGGACCAGACCGCAACCCCGAGCAGCACAGCCGCCACTCCGATACCAGCTAGAATCTTAAAGCAACGACGACGGAACATACACAACACAGCGCGGGGAAGCCGCAACCAAAGTAGCGCCGGCGCGCTCCCCATCTCCCATCTCCCATCTTCCATCTTCTATCTTCTGTCGTCTGTCTTTCGCCCTTAGCCCTTACCGCTTTGCGCTTCGCTCCTTTCCCGGCTTGGTGTTCTCGGGCGACGCCAAATTCCCGACGATGACACGTTGCCTGACGAGCACGGCTGGGTTGCCCTGATAGACGCCAAACGGCTCCAAATCCCCCGTCGCGACAGAGCCGGCAGTCAGCACGGCGTGGCTGCCCACGGTGACGCCGGGACCGACAAAAGCAGCCGCTCCAATCCAGGCGCCTTGCTCCACCCGGATCGGTTCGACGATAAGCTCGAACTTTGGCGACTTGTAATCGTGGTTGCCAGTGCAGAGAAAAGCCCGCTGTGAGATGCAAACGTGGTCGCCAATGCAGATCGGCGCCAGGTTCAACAACCAACATTCCTCGCCCAGCCAGACGTGATCGCCAAGAGTCAGTTTCCAAGGGAAGGTGATTTTGACATCCGGTTTGATAACGACCCCGCGTCCCACGCGGGCGCCAAAGCGCCGCAAAACCCAGCATTTCAAGGCAGAAAGTTTTAGTGGGCAGAGTTGGAAAAGCACCAAGCTCACCAACAACCAGAGGAATTCGCGAACCCTGCTGGCGCCGCGATCCAAGCGCTCCGGGGAATAAGCGGAAAGATCAACTTTCATGCCTGCACGACGAGTGTTTCAGTCCAATTCTTCTCGAGACCGGTAGATCGCGGCCCGGGATTGGCCGCTATGCCACAGTTCTGCCCGCCAGATTCTTTTGGGAGGGCGTGTCGTCCACGACCGCCGCACCAGACTTCCCATCCAACTGTCGGGCGATGATCCCCACCACGCGCACCGATTCCCGACCCTCGGCTGCTGTCACCGGCGGCTCAGTGTTGTTCAGGATGCTGTCGGCAAAGCCGTCAATGATGAAATCGTGGGTTGACCTGAGGGACTTGGTGGCGTATCTCGCGCCGGCCTTGAACAAACTACCAAGAAGGTCTTTGCATTCCCGCAAGACTGACATGCCAATCGGAACGGGCCTGAGTTTCTCGCGACGATAGACGACCAAACTCATCGCCTCCAAGTCAACAAGAAGAATGGCTTTCTCGCCGATGATTTCCAGGCGTGCCATCCACTGGTTCGAGGCATAAGACAGGGTCGCAGAACTGACGGCCTTTTCACCCGCCAGATCAATCCGGTAGTCCTCAAAGCGCGACCAGGGATAATCGAGCAGCTTCTTGGCCATGACGTTCACCTCGCGGATCGGATTGATGAAAGCCAGTGTCATATAAACGATGTGCGGCCCGGTCTCGCCGATAACGCCGCCCGGCAACTTATGCGCCCAGTGGTCCGGCTTGGAGGTGATGTAATCGGTGGGCGTGGACAGGAAGATACGCATGCCGCGGAACTCGCCGATGGCTCCCTCGCGAACCAGTTTCCGCGCCTCGATGAACGGGTAATAAAACAAATCGCTGTGGGCCACGCAGACCTTGACCTTGTTGGCGCGCGACGCAGCGATGATGGCGTCGCAATCCTCGACCGACATGGCCATCGGTTTTTCGATGAGCACATGGCACCTGCTTTGCGCGGCCTGGATGGCGATGGGGGCATGGGTTTTGGGTGGCGTGCAAATGTCCACCAGGTCGGGCTTCTCTTTGGCCAGCATCTCGGCGATGTTCCCGTAGGCGGCAGAAATGCCATGCGCCGTCGCGACCTTTTGGGCGGCTTCAAGATTCAAGTCACACACTGCGGCAAGCTGCACCTTGTCACCGTGCTTCTTGAAGGCGGGAATGTGTTTGAGGTTGGCGATGAGGCCTGATCCGATGATGGCGGCTTTCAATTTGTTCATAGTCTGAGATACGTGAATTTATCACGGGCCAACTTGGGTCCGTCTAAGCTTGGAGTCTGTTGGCCGGATGGGATTCCATGAAATTCAGAGGAATTCAGGGGTTCTGTAATCAGCTTCATGTAGAATCGTCCTTATCTCTAGGAGTTCCGCGCACTTGTTCAGATCCAGCCACAGCCTGATCCACTGGCACCTTCAATAGAACCTTTCCGGAAGGCGTCAAAATAGGAGACTCCAGCAATTGGAAATCAAGGTCCATTGCCAAGCCAGAAGCGTCGAAACATCCCTCAAAGTTAATTCCCACCGGAAGCTTGCCTTTCGGGACCACTAATACTGTGATTCTCCCGGGCTCTTCCTGTCGGACTTGGAGGAACTTGGCCAAGTTGAAAAGCTCGTGATGGCGACCGAAAATCAGCGCCGTCAGAGGGATACGGGTCCCGTGCCGATCAACGACAAAGTCGCCCACCCGCCCCTCTTTGACACGGAACGAACGTAACAAGCCGTCATCAAGTTCCACGGGCTCTACATCATCGCCGGTATCATAGCGAATAAAGGGTGAGGCACGATTGAAGTAAGAGGTCCCAATCAAACGCCATGCTCCCCTATCTTTGGCTTCCGCGACTTCGCAATAGCCGTAGGTCTGAAACGGATGGTAAACAAATGGCTCATGCTTCTCCCACGCCAGAATAGCCCTTTCCGAATGTCCGTACCACGAAACAGTCGGTATGGAGAAAACCCACTCAAGTACGTCACGATATCGTGGCACGGGAAATTCAGAACTCAGGAAGGCTCCTCGCAGCGTCGCTTTGAGCCTATCTCTCAATTCCGGGCAGTGTTCATCGCAGAAATGCGCAAACTCATACAACGCGCTCGGGTAACCATGCAGGTAGCGGACTTTTCTCCTTCTGAGCAGATCCAGCAAGGCGGGCGCCACCTTCTCGTAGCGCATGTACACATTCACAGAATATTGGTGGCGAAGACCGTCATAGACGAATCCCTTGCCCTGTAGATTTCGCCCCTTAAACGTCATCAGGAGCGCGTTCTGCCTATAGCCGACTTTCTCCCAGATTGTGTGCATGTGCGCCCATTCGTTTGGAATGTGCTCTGGCGTGATGTAGAAATGGAGTGGAGATCCAGTCGAACCGCCTGTATTCGCCAAATATCTTCCCTGGCACGGCGCCGACCGGCTCTCCAAATCAGATGCCCGGAGTTGATCCCTGGTTATGACCGGAACATGCTGAATATCGTCGAATGATTTCAGATGCTCGAGCTTGAAGCCAGCCTTCACGTAGGTGTCGCGATAGAAGGGTATCTCTGCCAAAGCATGGGCAATCGTGCCGCGCACGCGATCCAGTATCAACTGCTTCTGGTTTTCAACTCCGACCGTATCAAACGTCTTTGCTTCAGCTTTTCGGGTTCGATACGACTTACCGATTCCCGGACGCCAGGAATACGGCACGTGGGCCAAGGCAGCGCCCACAGGCAATGGCATACTCTGCAGAAAATCTTTGAGGCGGGGTACTATAGCCATTCGACACCTTCTTCAGCTCGCGTTAGTGGTTCTCAGACTTGCCATTTTATACGCGCACGCCACTGCGTCTTTGCGTGCTGCGTCTTTTCCTGCCAGAGCCCCCAGCCGCAGAAGCAGGGTCTTCGGCAAGATTGACCAAACCAGCCATAGTGGCAGTTGGGACTTGCAGTTTCTTCTGATGCGGATGCCCCAGCTCTTGCCGGCCTTCTCAATATAGGTCGGGCCAACCGCACAAGCCCAGCGCCAATATCCTTTCAGTCCACCCATACGCGGTAAATCCCGGGACAGGTTTCGGATATGCTCATGGAGAATCTCCTGACCACTGCCCAAGAGTTCAACGACCCGTCCGTCATCTTCGAAATGCGTGAACGTCAGATTGCACCGGTTGTCGCGAGAAGAAACCTTTGCCGATAGACCGACATTTGTAAGCAGAAAGTGATCCCCTTCTTCGTGAGGGAAGCTGAAATTGCCCAGTGAATAGATGACCGTGCAATCGCCCACCCTCTCCATTCCCTGCGCAGTGTGCGTGTGGTGACCGTAAACACCGTGGGCGCCCGCGTTCGCCCATTCCTGCGCCAATCTGCGCTGAGCTGGAGATGGATGATAAGCATACTCGCCTTCCTTCCCCCAATGGGGCGTGATGTAGATACGATCAAAACGGGGCCCCAATTCCTGAATCAACGAGCAAACAGCTTCCTGCGGGAAAAGCAGACGCCCGCGAGAACGGCATGGCTCCATGCAACCGATAACTGCGCAGCGGAGTCCACCGACAACCAATTCAGCATACGGCTGTTCACAAGTTCCGTAGTATTGGGTTGCACCGCCACTAGCCGAGCTAAGCATATCAAACATGGCATGGAAAGCCGCTTTGCCGGCGTCGCATACGTGGTTGTTGGCGAGGTTCAGCGCAGCGAATCCCCCCTGAGCGATGGTTGTGACCGCTTCTGGGGAAAGGACGACAGAGTTGGCCTTGGTCACGTTATCCATGTGCCGGGATAGCGCGCATTCCAGGTTGCCGACCGTGGCTGCTGATTCGCCGAACAACACTCGCACATCCATAGGATAAACAGGCAGCCAATCGCCGACGAATGTCACTTGATTCTGGTTGCATGTGGCAGGCGCGCCGGACGAAATCTGTTTAATGCTATCCATTCTCTAGGGGGAATCGAAAGAAACGGTTGTGGTCCTTTCTCCATTTTTCTGGTAAATTGGTCCGAAACCATCGTCTGACAACGGCTAGGCCGCTCCACTGCTCCGTCACGAATAAAAGGAATCTCACGGCCCGTTAATTCGACCTCACATAATCTGGTTTTGGCCCGCTACCAAGGACCCATTCGTAAACAGCCCGGATCTCTAGCGCGATCTTCGCCCAGGAAAAGCGTTCCTCGACTAGCCGGCGCCCCCGCTTCCCCATGTCTCGCCGCTCAACGTCGGTTGCGGCTGTGGCCTCGGAAAGTGCATGGGCCAGCGGCTCCACGCCGACATCAATCCACCAGCCGCAGTTCTCGGAAACCAAGCACTGCCAAGGGGTAGCCTTCGTGGCGATTACAGGAATGCCACAACTGAGGGCCTCGGGCACCACCTTCCCGAAATTCTCCGTGAAGGACGGCAGGACTAAAATGTCCGCACTCCGATACAGATCCCATTTGGCGTCGCTGTCCACGCTGCCCACAAACCGGAAATCCGCCTGCAACCCTAGAGCTGCAATCTTAGCTTCCAGTTCCTCTTGGTGGCCGGATGAATTGGGACCAGCGATGACACACTCCCAAGCGCGTGGCCTTGCCTTGGCCCATGCGCACACGAGATTCATCAAACCTTTGACGGGATTGATGCGGCCGAGAAAAAGCACCTTGCGGGGCGGTGTCGCGTTACGTGGTTCCTCCCAACTCGGGATATCCATGCCATCGGGAATCGCTGCAATAGGCTGCTTGCACCCAGCGGCCCGGATGGCCTCAGCCTCGTGTGGGGCGCTGGCAAAGAGCACTCGCGCGTGGTGAAGGTCGCGCTTCTGATAAAGCCACAAGGCAGCGGACTTCTTCCACCGTTTGTGATGCAACGACCATGGACTCAGCATGCCGTGAGTAGTCCAAACGAGGGGAATACGCAACTGCCTAGCGACAACTGCGGTCAAATGGTTCACCGGGGTCCACAAGCCGTGATTGTGAATGATATCAATTTTTGCCTTGAGACAGTGCTGCCTAAGTGTCCGGGCAAACCCGATGGGAAAGGTCAGCCGCAGCTTCCTGAAAGATATGGCACGCACAAAAATACTGCACACCAGATCAGGCCGCGGACAGTACTCCTGTGCATTTGATCCTGATTTCACGGTGATCACGCTCATGGTTAGACCGTGCCTCGCCAGTGCCTGGCTCTGCTCGCAGGCGGTAAGCGGGGGGCCGCCATAGGCTTTATTCAGGCTATAGATACAGGCGATGACATTCATTCCCAACAAAGAGGCACTCCCTGTCGGCTGGTGTTAGCCAGGCGAAGACGAATATGCCGCAGCATCTCGCTCAAAGCAGCCACGGGGCGGTCGGACGATTTCCGGCTTGATAGACATGCTTCATGATGGCGAGCAGGTAGGCGGCCGCCGACTCGCCTCGAATGCACCGCGACCAGTGTTTGATCCTCTCAGCGGCTTCAGGTGTTTTCTTTCCCGGGGCGATCCATCTACGCAAGACCCCTGTCAAGGCGGGCACGGAACCGGCGGCGAACACTTCGCCCCGCCAAGGCTCTCCCAAAAGGTCGGCGGCCCCACAGCGGTCGCTGCAAATCACTGGCACGCCCAGCATGAGAGCCTCGTTTACAACAGCGCCCCAGCCCTCCTTGCCATCACTCGGCAGGACAAGCAGGTCGGCAGCGGACAGCCGTTCCATGGCGCGGGTGTGCTCCATGAAAGAAAAGAATCGGACGCGATCCGCCAAGCTGGGCGAATTCGCCTGTGCTTCCAAAGTGGGCCGCAGCGGACCATCGCCAACTATGTCCAGCGTCCAACGCTGGTTGCGGCATCGGCCGAGCGCCCCGATCAGAACTTCAAGTCCTTTGCCCGGAACGCAGCGGCCCAAGTAGATGACGTTGGTATCACGGCAGCGGGCCTGCCCGTTCCCGTGTTCGTCCGGTTGAGGTGGTTCGGTGAAGTAAGCGTAGGGAAACAACCGCTGAGCCGGATAACCACAGCGCCGAAACCAGCGCATACCCGTTTGCCCGATCGCCAGGATGAAATCGAAATGCGGTCCAGTAGTGACCCGCTCTATCGCGTATTTCAGCCATCGGGCACAGCCTCGCAAACCGCGATCATCCGCGCCCTCTGACATGATCCCCAAGTGACGTCTCAACCGTATGCACTGATCCGTCGCCCGGCCTCCCAAGGGCGTCCACCGCGCGCCTGCCACGATATGTACGCTTTCCGGTGGCGCTTGCCGAATCAGCGCATCCACCTGTTCGACATCAGGTGAGACTACAAGCCGCGCAGGCCCAAAATCCGGCACGCCCCACCCCATCCTCTTCCGATCCGGCGTCAAATCCTTGGCTGCAACAACTACGACTTCGGATCCGATTCCCGCCAAGGCGCGAATGGCAGCCGATTGATGTGGACTCAGGATGTTCTGCCAGAAAATGACGCGCATGTTTTAGGCCTCACTGCTGAAACGGGCGTTGCAGGACGCGGCGCGAGCGCCTCTTCGCCTCTGTTGAGCCTTCTTTTACGGACCGTGCGCGCACCCGAGTGCCTGGCCATATTCAGCGGCTCCTTAGCCGCCGCCGCATCCGCCATGTTGCCCAGCCACAACCAGAAAATGAAGCAGAGCGGGCTCCCCACGCCCAGAATCCAGCCTTCGCCAACGGCATGCACAGCCAAATACGCGCCGATGCCCATCAGCTCGGCCAGCCGCTCGCGTGGGATCTGCGCAGACTTCGCTTTGACCAGAAGCCCCAACTGAATCACCAGGCAAGCGAGTGCTGCGGTACCCGCCAAGCCGCTCATCGAGAGCAAAGCCAAGTAAGAAGACCCGGGTTCAACGTTGACCGAGCCTGTTCCAGCACCCACCAGACCCGGCCCTTCAGCCATACCCACCCCGACGCCAAAAAACGGATGCGTCTTGAATTCCTGCACCCGCGCCTGCCATAAATGCTCCCGTGTGTTCACAAGACCTTTTTCAGACAACGTGCGGGTCATTTCGTACAGCACGCTGTCGCTTTCAAGGGGCAAGCGTGCAAAGAAATGGACGGACACCAGCACCACCACGGCCAGCCAGGCAAATCGGGACAACCTGAACCGACTCAGTAGAACCACCAGTGTCGCAACGGTCAAGGCCGCCACTGCCACCCTTGACCCCGACGCCAGACAAGTCACCACACACAACGCTGCAAGGATAGCCCATTTAACTGATTTGCGGGTAATGGCGAAGTTAAGAGCATAAACTGCCCCCATGCCGGCCATCGGCCCCACGAGCATGGCATGCATCATCACCCCTGTGAAGTCACCAAGCCCAAGCACCGGCAGGCGAAGGAAGAACCAGCCGGCGGAAACCACACCAACTGCGAGTAACCACAAACGCGTCGTGCGCCACGCAGAGGCCCGCATTTGGCGGGCGGCCTCACCCAACACGGCCGGTCCAGCCACCAGCATGAGCAAAGCCCATCCCGCCCACTTCGGCAACGATTGCTGCGGCAGAATCGAAATGGCTGAGCCGATCAGAGCAGCCCCGACGGGCAGCAAACCCACGGGCATCACGGTTTTCCGCCCGCCGGCGGCCAAAACCAGCCCACAGGCGATCAGCACGGCGTAGGTGGCCGGCTTCCAAATTGCCTCAGGAATGACCGGCCACAACACCAAGATGGAATTGCGCAACATGTACGCGGTGGCCAGCAAAATCCCAAACGCCCCGCTCACCGTCGTGATGGCGGGCCACAGCGGCGAGGCAAGCCCAGGACTGGTTGCCTCCGCTCCCCTTGTTGCGGCGTTACTTCTCACCGCTCACCTCCTTTCACAAGCGCATCGTTGAGTCTTCGCACACAGGCAGCCCAGGTGTATTGCTGGACGCGATTCCGCCCGCGCCGGATGTATTCAGCCCGTAGCCTGCTGTTTGCCATTAACTGCCGAATGGCCTCAACCGCTTGTTCCGGGCTGTCGGGCGAAACGTACAGTCCCGCATCCCCCACAATCTCGGGCACCGCCGTCGTGCGGCAGGTGATGACCGGTGTCCCTACCGCCATCGCCTCGGCGGCGGCGATGCCGAAGGTCTCATACCGCGTCGGAAAGAGCAAAGCCACTGCATCCCGCATGTAATGCGCCAATCGTTCCGATTCGAGATAGCCAAGCAGCACCAAGTTTGGCAATTGAGCAGCCTTCGCCTTTAGCTGATCTGAGTGCTGACAGCCAGCCACTAACACCCGCAGATCGCGGGTTTGTTGGTTCAGAAGAGAGGCGACCTCAACTATTCTGTCTCCGCCGTCGAGGTAATTAAGTCCTCCAACACAAAGGACAAATGGGCGGTCGGCCGGCTCTCCGGAACAACCGCGCGGCTCTTCAGCCACCCGGAAGAACTCCGGCTCAACGCCATTTCCCACAACATAGACTTTTTGCGGGTTAATGCTAAACCACTCCACCACCCGCCCCTTGAGGAACTCGGACACAGTCAGAACGACCTCAGCCTGTTTCACCATTCGCCGGTAGGCCGTCCGGCAGCGTAGCCGATTAAGTCGGGCCCACAAGTCCGACGACTGTGGCATGGAGGGGTCCAGTTGGTGTGCCCCGTGAATCGTGACGGCCACGCGGGTATGACGCACGGGGATAAAGTCATTTCTCGGGCAGTAAACCCAATCCGCTTCCGGCAGCCACCGGTCAGCGTGCGGGTGGCCGGCCACGATCCACAAGGCTTCGGCAGCTTTCCACGGCAATGGGAGTTGCGAGGCAGGGAGAAACGAGAGGGTATTGTTCAGCGGCACCGCGCCATCCTGCAACTGATCGCGTGCCGCTGCAATGGACACCTCAAACCCAGGGGTCGCTGCCAGGCCCCGCACCATTTGGGTAATGTGCTTCCCCACACCAGTGGGTGTCGAGCAGGCAGTAAACCGGAGGTCGGAATGGACGATCACTTTCAACTTAGGGCCAAAATCGCGCAGCTCGCCACGGACTGTATTGCCAATGCGTCCACGAGCTATACCTCATGATAGCTGATCAGTTCCACCGTTAACGGCAGGCAGCGACACCAGTCGGTTCCTAACAAAGCTAGTTCGTCCGCATAGCCAGGACTACCTGGATGGGTCATCAACTCCAGGCTTTGACACCTGATCAAACCAGCCCTGCCAGCTTCGATGAAAGGCCGCAGTCTGGTGAGCACTTCCGTTGTTCGAGTCGAGTAGCAAGTCTTGAGTGAGAAGCTCCAAAGCCGCTTCTTCAAGAGGAACATCCAAGACTTGGTCTCAGATTGCGAGTACAAGTTGAGCGTGTTTCGCACGCGGCGGATCCCGGATTGCCTTTGCACCGCCTTGAGCGTCCCAAACAACGCCGGAATAGTATGGACATGGTGGTGCGAATCTATGTGTGTGGGTTGCACGCCCAACGCGCGGAGCCGCTCAATCTGGGCGCACCATTCCCGGTAGATCGCCTCGCGCAGAGGCGCCCGCACCTTGATCTCCCGGATTCTGTCGCCTGCGAATTCGCCGGCCTCGTTGAGGAGCGGAGCCAACCCAGAGCTTGCCGTGATAGGCTTGAATTCCGTCAAATTCAGGTGGACTCCAAATGAACACCCTGGGAACTCACGAACCCGGGCTACCGCCTCTGCCACCGCCGGCCCGTTCGCGAGCATCGTGGCCGAAGTCACCTTGCCCTGGGCCATTAGTTCAAAGATGGCCGAGTTGACCTCTTCGCTCAGGCCAAGGTCATCTGCGTTTATGATGATGCAAAGACGGTTTCCCACACCCTGACCCTCCACCTGAAGAACTCGAAGCCTGAAAACCTGAATCCAATGGCCGCCCCTGTCGGCTCACGAGACCCTATTTCTGAGCAGGACGAACCAGGTTTGTCAGAGGCAAAATAAGCTGCTCATAGCTCATCCCACGAAAACCTTATTGCCGTGCTGCGTAACTTGTCTTCAAGGAGCCTCAGTCGTTCAATTTCGAACACGAAACGCTCTGCCCTCAAATAACCGGCCAAAGTTGCAACACATATCGGCATACACCATTTGCGTGAAAGAATTGGCATGAACTTTGGGGCGGCCAGAGCAGTCATGAATCGGAGAGCTCTGTGTTTACCTAGCAGTGACACCCGTGTTTTGGTATCTCCCTTTGATTTCAAGTCATCCGAGTGGGGAATATCTGCAATCTCTGGGAAAAATGCTCGAAACAGATAGTTGTAGATGTCACGCCCGTAGATTCGCTCCGAGGTCCCCGCTTTCAACTGCAGCAGAGTCCAGTCGTAGAATGGCAGCAGTGGTTTTGATAAGTGGGAGTGTTCTAGAAAGTTGTTCGAGATGTATATACGCTGGCGCGCGTAGAAGTCGAAATGGCCAAACACTCTGGATGCAAGCTTGCACGATTTCGTGAATTGCGCGAACGCCCCGCAAGTCCTCTCCTTCACGGCATCGGCAAACTTGCGGCGGTAGAGCTGCCAGCGAGTGCTCAGATGCCGACGTGCCAGCACGTTTTCGAGTGGTTCGGAGAAGGAGTCAGCGTATCTTCCAAAGCAAGTGTCGTGCGTTCCACGAAAAATGTTATCTCCAAGAAATCCGTTGACGCTTGGCATCCCTGGAAACATTTGTGCGACTAGGTAAGAAGCTTGCTTCGAAATAGGAAAGCCGTCGGGGGAAAAGTGAAACCAATCGTCATAAGCATCGATCTCCGCCCTACCAATTCTAACGACATCCAGTCTAACTCCCAATCTCCGAGCCACCTCCCAAGCGACCGTGCGCTCCCGCGGGACATTAGGAACGTTGCCGGGACGAACGACAACGTCAGTGTGTTTCCTGCACAAAGCGAGAAGATATCGGCTGTCAAAGCCACCAGATAAGGGCAGATTGACCTGCCTCTGATTCTTGAGGAGCAATAGCAGGTTTTTCAGAACATAGCTGTGAAGCTTTTCAGCGGCTTCAGTGACAGACAACAATTCTTCCCCCCACTGGAGTACCGCATATCTGGCCGTTGTCTCTTCTGAATGGCCGAAAGTTGTGCATGAACCAGCAGGAAGACGGTTGATTCCTTTGAATATCGAACCATTTGTGCAGTTGTAAGCTAGAGCGACAAATGAAGCGACAGCATCGTAATTTACTCTTGCGTCAATCAACCTCTTCTCTTGCAGCACCCATACTGAGCTGGCAAACACCAATTTGCCATTGGACCGCCCGACATATAGCGGATAAATGCCTAAAGGGTCGGTTATGAAGGTGACTGCTCCGCTCGAAGGGTTTTCTATGAGCGCAACAAATGGGCCGCTAATTGCCGTCAATTGGGAAAGACGATTCTCTACAAAGCATTCAAGTACCCATTTTGCCAAATCCGACTTTGAAAATGAAGGGTGGGCCGGGCCGCCGACTAAGACAGCACGTTCCCCCCTAGGCGATATGTACAAATGTGCTTCTTCGCTTTCGAAGCCTTCAACTTCCAAAATAGTTTGGGAGCGGGGTGCGGTGCTATCGGGGGCAGGGGCTAGTGATTTATGCCCCCAGATTGCATTCTTAGGTATGCACATCATAAATACGAAACGAAACTGCTTATGAAAGAAAAAACTCCTGCCCTGATGCACAGGCATTGACTAGCGCTGGGGGCAGACGGCCACAATAAGGCTGCCCACAGGAAGCGGCAGTTGACCTGAGATAAACATCTATTGCGCGTTTTTTGCATTCAAGCCAAGGTCGAGCATCACTCCATAAAACCCCAGCATGAGCGAGTTCGAGGCAAAATGCAAGCGATGGCAGATACCATCCCCAAGTGATGTAACGGTACTCGCGGCAATTCAGCTTGGCCGTGGCGACGGCTTCATGACACAGCCTGCTCAGCCCTTTATGGTCGGGATGACTATCGGAAAAAGCGGGATAGAAGATCTCCTCGGGTGTGCTGTCGGCAAAGGCCAAGGCGATTCTATCTCGGCAACGAAGATAATCGCTACCATGCAAGCCCACGACTCCACCATCCAGGAGACCAAGTTCCAAGACGGACGGGTTGTTCACCCCCAACGCAGTAATGGCTTGTTCAAACTGCGTCCGGCGCTTTGCTCCAACCTCAGTAGCTGTGGCAGCACAGCAATCGCAATGCGCCTGCTCGCCCTTGGTGGCGAGGACAAAAACAAATTCGGCGCCGGCTGCCGTTTTGGCCGCTATCGTCCCCCCCATACCAAAGACCTCGTCATCCGGATGAGGCGCGATCACAAGACATTTTGCCGCAGATTGGCTGAAAGCTCTGGCTTTAAGTTTTAGCGCCTGTCGAATTAGCGTGCTGCGCGCACCCCGGAATTCCTCCACAGCGGCTGACAGAAGCGCATTACGTTGGATCATAGCTGCTGGGCGGCATCAGGAGGCGGGCGAGCCTTCGGTCCAAGGAGGGCCATGGACAGAATGATAATCCAAGTGCTCCCCACCAGCTCATGCTGGCAGGCTGCGCCAGTCGCAGGGCCGTTTCTAAACAAGAGCGCCGTTCAAGCATCATGCCAGCCCGTCCGTGCAGCAGCGCAGTGGAAATGAAGCGCCTCGCTAAACGCGCACGCAACACCGCCGAAAGCCGACTGTAATGTTCCGCGGTGGACAGTACACTCCGGTACGCATTTTCAAAACTGCGAACCTCCATTGTGTAGCGCTCTTTAGTTCGCATCTTCCCGACCACATGGTCGCGGAAGAGGCCTCCCACTTCATTCCGGAAGACACCGCGGAACCCGAGTAGCTTGACACGCGCTGAGTACTCCCAGTCTTGTGCGTCGGTCAAGTCCTCAAGCCAAGGACCCGCTTTGACGACCATGTTGCGCTGGTACACTGGCCCCATGGTCTGCCAAAGATAATCCACCACCTCATTATCGGAGCCATTCCACGGAGACCCAATTTTACGGCCCCAACTCCGCAACTCTTGATCGACTTGCAGGACGGCTGAGTATGCAAAGTCAGCATTTGAGGATCGAAGGAGTTCAATATCTTTTTGGATTTTATCCGAAAGCAGCACGTCATCCGAGTCCAGCAATTGGATAAATTGGCCGTGCGAATGTACCAGTCCACGGTTGCGAGCGACCTGAGCGCCACTGTGATTCTGGCGAATGTTGACAACGCTCAAGTTATCGCGGGCATCAACTCCGCTTGCCCAATCAGCAAGAGCCGCCTGGGTTTCGTCCGTCGAGCCATCATCAACCACGATCAGTTCGATTGGCCGATATGTCTGAGCCCTGACGGACTCAACACACTCGATGAGAAAGTTCCGCCGATTGAAAGTTGGCACAATCACAGACACCAGCCCGTCTTCGCACGCGGGCGTCATCCACTCTGAGACCAGGCTCCCGTAACCTTCGCTGGTAGTCCCTCGGGGCTGACCAGCCAAGCTGATGTAACTGTAATCCGTGCACATAACGTAGAGCACAAGGTGCAAGAGGGCGTCAATGCAAACGTGAACGTAACGCGAACAGCCAAAGAAAACACCCCGATCCGAAAAGGCGGCGGAAATGCACGGCAGCCACCATCCGCCAATCCGGTACACTCCTAGCTAGGTTCAAAAACCAATCTTCAAACTCACGTATCAAGTGGGTATCTCCATGCCGCAGGAGATTGATATAGGCAGTCCTGGCCCGAAGCAACAAGCCCGCTCGCGCCTGCCGCGTCCAATGCGGAGTGTGCATGAGCATCTGCGCCACAGACCGGACGGCCTGGTAATACGATACCATGTAACGGAGTTGCCCGTATCGCTTGCTAAGCTGATCGCCTTCGTGTCCTCTGACGAAAAACAAGTCCTCCGCCACAAACACGATTTGGGGGCCGCGAGCCATCAGACGAGTATGGTACTCCCACTCCTCCGAGACGAGCAAATCTTCCCGCCAACCGTCAGCCTGCAACAGGAAAGACCTTCGCCAGAGCGGGGCATTCGTGCACACGACATGAAGTTTCCGACTGCATAGGTGCTGAACATACTCGGCGGACGTGTTGCGTTTTTCCCCAATACGCATGGCTTGGTTCCACCCAATGTTCTGGTTTCCCATTCGGCCATAGCAGAGGCAGCAGTCAATCGTCCCACTTGCAGATCGGATGGCGGTAACCTGTTTGGCCAGTTTCTCCGGTCGGAGCAGGTCATCTGAATCAAGAAATTGGATGTATTGTCCCCGGGCGAGCTTAAGGCCGAAGTTTTTGGCACTGGAGGCCCCGCCGTTCACCTTTTTGTGATAGAGGACCTTGCCTTGCCACTCGCCATGCAGGAGGTCTTTTACACTTTCCTCTGTTCCATCCGTTGAGCCATCGTCAATAACCAAGACCTCAAAGTCTTGGAAGGTTTGGCGCACGGAACTCCGTACGGACTCCATCAGAAGTTCCTTTCGGTTAAAGGTCGGAATAATGATGGAAACGAACGGAGGCATTTGAGATGCAAATGAATGAGGGCGAAACCAGGATTATGCCGGAGTGACCAGTATCAATGGCAATTTGAAGATAGTTTAGCTCGCGATTGAGCGCTTCAGAAAGTCAAGCGAGGAAGCCACTCTCTCCTGCAATCGCGCATGCACTAGAGCATAGTCAATATCGCGTCTCAGTGCATCCTCCACATTTGGACCAGTGGGGTGCTCCAGCAAACGGTTTTCTAGGCCGCACATTGCTAAAAAATCAATAAGCCGCTGCGGCCTGGCACCAGGCCAGCAAAGCAACTGTTTCGTAAATTTCACAGCAACACCGCAGCCGTGGAAGGAATCAGTGCAAATAAACCGTGCATTTCTGAATAAACGGAGCCAACCAATGGGACCGGGCGCGAGCCTATTGACCGGAGGCCCTTCGAATGGAACCGTGGGCCACACAGAAATTACTGGTAGGCCTGTGCGTTGTGCAACTGCTCGAACCACCGTCCCCATGGACTCTCGGTGGTCGTCAGACAGGGCGTAAACAAGGATGTAGCCTTTCGGTTTGGCAGTCACTGGCTTGAGCAGATCGTCAAAGTTCCACAGCAGCGTGGGGTCGAGAACAACTTCAGCATTCCGCCCGGCCAATTGCTGGACTAGTTTGCGGCTAAACTCATTTCTTACCGAAATGGCAGAGAATCGCTGAAGCCAATTCTGCAACTGTGAGCGGTGGCTTTCGGGTTGGTCTGGCTGACCAAAACACGCGGCATAGCTAATCGCCTTAGGCCCGCCATGAGGAATGAAGTCGAGAAAAAATGCTGGGTCATAACCACCGTGAATCCGGCCATTCCAGACTTGGTCGCTCCCAACGATGCAGGCGTCGTAATGCGACACCAAGCGTGCCAGGGCGGTGCTAGAAGACACTCTTGCCGTAGCCGGGAGGTGTTTTCTCCTGAAATGCATAAAAGCTAAGCGGAGCGGTAACATCCTCGCGATTGTGCCGGAGCGCACACCCCAGTTTCGGAGCCAGTCCCAGCGCTGTAGAGGGGCCACGTAATTCAAGAACTCGACGTGTTGAACAAGCTGGCGCACGGTGCGGAGCAAGGCATAGGCCTGGAGAACGGCGCCGTAGTTGTTGGCCCACCGGAAAGTGAGAATTGCGACTTTCATTACCGTGCTGATGATGACTTCGGGACTGAGGGCATCAATTCAGTGGCCGGGCAGAGTGCATCTGCGATGGAGCTCATAGATAAATTTGCGATTATTTAGTCACGGAACTTTCCATGCACGCCATGGAGCCGGGCCACCTCGTGCAGTTCCTTGCGAGCAGAGGCTGCCACCCTGAATGTTGGCGGCAAAGATCCAACAGCGATCAGCATAATCATTTCCTCCGATTCCGGAATCTCGGCGACAGTGCGCAAAGCCAAATCGTCAGCCGGGGAAACGCACCAGTGGAGCGGGCACGCACCAAGTCCGAGCGAATGAACTGCATACAAAAATGACATGGCGAAAAGGCCGCCGTCTATCCACGCTTGATGTCTCTCGCCAGGATCTAATAGACACCGCATGTCAAAGGTGATGATGATTACGTGGCTGGCAAGATGACCGAACCCTCGGCTTCCACTTTGAATTTCAAGGATGGCACGCTTTATGGCCTCATCAGAGTAGATATGAACCCTCGCACCTTGGCGGTTGCAGACCGAGGGCGATTTCTGCGCGATCCCCACCGCGTGCAGGATTTGGTCATCCGTCACTGCCTCTGCGCCAAATTGGCGAACACTATGGCGACAAAGCGCGAAATCCGCGAAGGGGAACCTTGCCTTCTTCATCAAGTCATCGCGATTCAAAAACAGCGTCGGCTTGGGCGAATCGCCAGCACATCCCGCAGGAAGCTGAAAGGAGTTGAGCAGACCGATGATTTCCTGGTGATATGGTGGAATGACCTGCCGCTCCTCATGAAAGGTGAGGTAACCCCGGAGAGCCAGGATGGCTCCGGTCGCAGTCCTGTCATGGCCGACCCTTCCGACGTAAGCTGGCAAGACCTCTAATAGCTCCTGTAAAGCCCAGTCGCCAAAGCCGGCGCGCGGCTGCGGCAAGGACAGCGCCTTCTCAAGAACATGCTGAAGACGTGTCAACTTTGCCCAAAGGGTGGCGACATCGTTCGAGGCGATGCCACTTTGCCTTATGAAACGGTCGGCGTCATAATGGGTATAGCGCCAAACAGCTTTTGCCAAAAGATGCTTTCGTCGCCACGACAGAAGGGCCTTTGGAATGATTTGCTTTAGGCCTTTTCTAAGCCATCCAATTATGGATTGCACAATCATTGTCGCAACATTTGTGATGCCGTTCTCAAATGCGGCTCCCGGTTTCGGGAATCTGATTGCACTCTAACCGCGCCTCGGTGAGTCGTGTCGGGTTCCATGGCTGTCGAACGATGGGAAATGGGATATGCAAACTCTTCGCATGAAACACTCTCTTGTGCAGGGCAAATGTGTTTACCGGATGGGCGAAGAGGCAAAGCGGATTTTAGAGATGATCGAGAAAAACTGTTCCCGCATGAATCGCTGTTCCTCCCGTGTCATGCCAATGAAGTAAATGCCGGCGAGCGCGGCGACCCCAAGCAGGGGCGTTAGCACAAGGAAACGAACCAACGAGGGGGGAATGAACAGAAGCACGCCGCAGGCCACCGCAACGGCGGGGAGAATGGCTGCTGCCCCGCGGATTACCACCACCTGCAGCCAGCGGCGGTAGGGCAGTTGAACGATCTTCTGCACGACAAGACAGCGGGAAAAAACTGCCACGAGCATGGTGAAGAGTGAACAGAGGAGCGCTGTTTCCGCCGGCAGGCCGAGTTTCAACAACAAATAGGCCAAGGGCAGCGTGGCAATGTGAATCATGCTGATAATGGTTTGGTAATAAGCCATACGGCCGGCCGCCAGCACTGCGCTGCCCAACCCCAAGGATAGTTGGTCCACAAGAAAGATCAGGAGCGCAATTCTGCAGAACCAGAGAGCATGTTCCGGGGGATGCTTGAGCCAGAGCGTCAGCACCATCGGCAGTTCCGCGAAAAGAGGGACAATCGCCAGGCTGGCCAGGAAAAAAACGTACTTACACGAGAGCAAGGACAGTTCCAACATGCGTTCCCGGTTGCCTGCCCCTTCATGTTTCATCAGGCGTGGGGTCACCGCGCCCATCATGGTCTGGGAGAAGTTGCTGACTGCGCCGTTGACCTGGTTAGCAATGCCGTAGGCAGCGTTGACCGCAGGACCGAAGAACACATTCAGGACGAAGGCAATCCCTTGGAAACGTCCAACGGCAGAAAAAGCGCCGAACAGGCTCCACCCGGAAATAGACAGGATTTCTGGAACCAGCCTGCGGTCTATGCCGTTCTTATTGAGTCGGGATTCAGAGAAAAGGGCACGGCAGAGCACTGCCTGGGCGGCGGTTATCAGCACGACGATCGCGCAACTGACGCCCATATACAGGATCAATCGGTCTCCCGACGCATGACCGATGAAGAGCGCCAGGAGAAAGCTCAGCACGGACTGGATTATCCCTACAAGCGAAGTAAGCGCCAGCGCCTCGTGCGCCGTCATCAAGGCCTGGTAGGGCACGACGATGACCCAACTAGTGGCGGACAGGATGGTGAATTGGTACACCATGAACGCCGCTTCGCGACGGGCGTCCGGGATGTTGAGCACATGGTTGAGAAACCAGAGGCCGACGGTTTCTCCCAAGATCACAAGCAGCACCGCGAGGGATGCGTGCAGAAAGAAGCAGGTGTTGAACACACGGTTGACTTGGGCGAGGTCGCCGCGTCCAAGCTCGTACGTCAGGTGCCGCTGGGAACTGGTGGCCATGGCGCCATTGAGGAATCCCATGAATCCCATGATGCCGGCGATGACGCTATAAAGGCCGTAGTCCACCACGCCGAGGGCGGCAAGCACGAACCGGCTGGCGAACAGGGCGAGAACGGTGGTGACCGCACTCCTGACGTAGAGCGCTGCCGTGTTAAAGATGACTCGCTGAGTGTTTGTCATGGCGAGGAGATTCTTTCAGCGCCGCAGCAGGCGCGAAGAGCAAAGGGTAAGGAGCCAGAGGTCAGATGACGGAGGACGGATGACGGATGGCAAGGCGCAGAGGGCATGGCGCGGGAAACATCGAGCGGTGGAGAACACCGGACATTGAGCTTCGACCACTCAACTTCCGACTTTGAACCGCAGAGGAGAATGGGGATCCTTTCAGGCTGGCTGCGCTTGTTGCCCAACCGATGCCGGGCGCAGGAGGTACTCCAAAACCTCAGACTGCATCCGTTCGATTTCCAAGCGATAGCCGCCAGCCGCCGCCTCAAATTCCTCCGGCCGAGCCGTCCGGCGCATCTGTGCCAGCCAGCGTTGAAAGTGCTCGATGCGTTCCTGCGTCGCCTTCAGTTCTTGCTCGTTGCTGATCATAGTATCAAGTCCACAATACCACGCTTGTCACCACCACGCTTAATCTGCCAATAGGCGATGAATTCCTCAACCGTTTCCCCGGTCAACATGCCGGGGCGCATCCAGAAAATGCTGGCCCCGTAGCGGGCTTGGGCCACAGCATGTTCAAAGAGACCCCGGGATTCCTGCGGACATTTTTCCAGCCGAAATGTATCGTCCAGTATCAGGACGACATCCACGTCGTTCGGCTCCCTTTGGGCGGTCACGTAGCTGCCGAAGATGACAAACCGTTGAAGGCATCCGGTGCGTCGGGCCAGTTCGTAAATGTGCGCCAAGCGCCGCGAGCAAGCACCGCGCTGCCCGCTGTCCACACCGAAGCGCCGCAAGACCTCGGTTAGGGTGGCGCGATGGACACCGGCGGGCAAATCGCCGATGGCATTGAAGTCAGGCAGTGGCATACTTTTGGATCATTCACCTGCAAGGCGACAGAAATCGGAACATGGCATCAGGCGCCCAACAGTCACGCCAGTAGTTCCGTTCCGTGCGACCGGGTTCGAGGATCAGTTCGTCCATACGAGCAAAGGGCAAAGCGAGAGGGGCAAGGCGTTGAATCGTCAAATCGTTACATCGTTGAATCGGGACCGCTAAAACGCGAATTACACGAACGCAAAGGGCGAAGAGCCAGAGGTCAGATGGCGGATGACGGAAGCCGGATGGCAAGGCGCATGGCGGTCGAGAGTCGAGCGTCGAGGGTCGAGAGCAGGGCGCATGGCGGTCGAGAGTCTAGGGCCGAGGGTCGAGAGCAGGGAGCAGGGAGCAGAGCGTGAGGCGAATGGCAGATGACAGATTTCAGATTTCACACATCAGAGTTCAGAGGTCACCGGGCAAAGAGCGAGGTGCAAGGCGCAGAGCGAGAGGGGCGAAGCGTTGAATCGTCAAACCGTTGCATCGTTGAATCGAGACCACGAAATACGCGTAACACACGAACGAAAGGGGCGAAGCGGTAAGAGCAAAGCGCACAGGGCATAGAGCAAGGAGCTGCAGCAGTCGGGCGCTACTTCTCACGGCGGGCCGGTCGCGGCTTGGCCGATTTCGTCGGGGACAAGCCCAGTCTGGCTTCCAACTCGGGACGCAGCCGGGGATCTACCGGCAAACCGGCTTTCCAGCGGGATGACTGAAATCGGAGACTCAGCGCCTCGGCTTCTTCCAACCAGGCCAGTTTTTCGCGGAAGGTGGTTTGCAGGCCGAGGCGCAGTACGTCGCGCCGAGCGCCTTCAAAGGTGCAACTCTCCCACCCCGGATGAGCGTAGAGTTCTTTTTTAGTCACGACTTCTGACCTTCCTGAGTTTCTGAATTTCCTTAAGATCGGCGATGTCGGCAAGGTCTTGAGGCCGTCCGGCCGTTTTCTTCATCTTGAGAAGGGTTTTCAAATTCACCACGGGCGCTTTCAAATCGCCAACCACCTGTTCCCACTTCGCCGTCGCCAGTTCTGCGGCGAAATCAAAGGGCTCGAAAACAAAAATGTCCACGGGGGTGCGTCGGTGGGCGTCGCTCCAAAGCCTCAGAACGACCATGTTCTTTTCCCTGCGCCAAGCTTCGCGTTTGACCGGGTCGGCAAATTCTTCCGGCGTCACCGGGATGGCCAAGTGGTAGCCGATGGCCTGCAAGGCGCGCAGACCGCGGATGATGTTTTGCCGCTTTAATCCGATGACGAGGTCCACGTCGTTGGTCAGGCGTTCGTAGCCGTGCGCGTTGACGGCGAGGCCGCCGACGATGAGGTATCGAACCTTGGCGGAGTTCAGCGCCACGACGATGGCTTCAACGCTGCGGACTTCCATGGGCTATACCATCTGGCAAAAACTATTTCTGAAAAGGAGGGTAGGGCTGGCTCTCCCAGCCAGCCCCGACTCGTCGGGGGTCGGAGACCGTGCCTTACCGCCCGTGTCTGGAAGCGAATCCTAGCACTCAGTCTGGCCCGGAAATATCACAAGTCTGCGCGTCTCCGAAGTGTCCCGATCATTAGCACCCCGCTTCAGCGTGGTGAAAGCCAAGACGTGTCAGCAAAGAACCCCTTTAGCCCGGAAATTTCACACGCGCCTCGAATGGCCCACGGCGTGTAGCCGCAACCTTCAGGTTGCGATTGCCCGCCGGCCGTGGGCCGCCAGGCCTGCCTGCCGGCAGACAGGCGCAAACTTCACCACGTAAAACGTGGTAAAGTTTGCGGCTACAGCGCGTGAAATTTCCGGGTTAGCGGTTTTGGCACCGCGTTGGAAACCGCTGAAGCGGTTCATCATCCGATCCCACCCCAAGCCGCCCCGCTGAAGCGGGGTGTTAATGAGATGACTCCTGCGTGCAGTCGCGGGTTTGTGGAATATCGCGGCAAGCCCGTACACGCTGCCGCCCTTGGCCTTTTCGCCGCGCTTCCGGCAAAGACCTTTTCGCGATTTGCACCGCTGATGCGGAGCCGATTGCCCTGCACCGCGGCTATGTCTGTTCCGAGAGGCACGTTGTGCCTCCAACCACGTCAATCCAGCGGACGCTTCGGCGAAGCGTCCCTACCCGCAAATCCCAAGCGGCAGTCCAGCCCGGCGATTCAAGTCTCGCCGCTGCCGTCACCAAGCACTTTCAAAATCAAGGGCAACACGCGCCGCCCGTTCCGACTCCAACTGCGGAGCATGGCGACACGCCGCCGGACATGCTCGCGCCCTCCCCGGGGCAGTGTTTCCAAATGCGCGGCGATCCGATCAAGGCGCGCCTCGCCATCAGCCAGGTAAGGCACGATCTGCTTGCGCAGGAAGCGCCGGGCCAGGTTGCGCAACTCGGCTACAGCCTCGTAGTGGACGCGGCGATCGCCCGCGACATAAACCTGTTTCACCGCCCCGAGGTCCCGTAAAAACCTCAGCCCTTGACTGGTCGAACCTTTGCTCAGGCGAAGCCGCATCATTAGGTCGTCCATTGCGAGCGGCTCTTCCGAAATGAAAAGGAGACCGTAGATTTCAGCCGGCGACCTGGGCTGCCTCAAGAACCGCGAGACCTCGACGAAATAATCAATGACCTCCACGTCGAATGAACTCAGTGGCGGCACGGGATTGGAATCCGTGGAGTTTCGCTCCAGTTTTTGGTCAAGGGCCGCATCCATTTGCGGTTTTTTATAGCAGATGGTTTGATTTGTTCAATATAAAATGAACGGGTTCTTTGGGGCGCGGCGCATCTCGGCACTACCACCATGATTTCAAAGCGACGCCGCTGGCAGGTGGGGCAGACCTCCGGTCTGCCAGTGACGAAACCTCGGGTTTCGCGGCGGGTCATCCCGCACCTGCGGGACATCCGGAGGATGCCGTTACTGGCAGGCCGGAGGCCCGCTTCACATCGGTAGCAGTATCAAGATGCGCCGATTTAGTTTTCGCCCATTCTTCTTTCTTCACAGTCCAAGCATTTTCGGCCATACTGGCATCAAATTCGTGTGACGAAGGGGGAGAAAGACCCTTGCCGTCGAGAAGAATAGCTTGAAATACGTCTGCATCAGGAGAACCCGGACGGGAGAATTTGCGCTGGGAGCGATGATCGCGGTCTGGCTGCTCGGTGGCGTGGAGACCTGCCTGGCTCAAGAGGCGCTGCGGATGTCAATCGCCGGGGCCGAGGCGGCCGAAGCGCGACGCAAGGCGGTAACGACCATCGGTTACTACAACTTCAAACTGGGGCCGACCGCGTGGCGTTTCTCGGCGGGACTGGGCATGGAGTACAACGACAACGTCAATCTGCGCGAAGAAAATCCAGAAGGTGACTTCATTTTCAGGCCTAGTGTCGGTGCCAATATGCTTTGGCCCATTACGGAGAAAAACACCCTCAACCTGACGCTGGGCGCCGGCTATTCCGCCTATCTGACCCACCCCGAACTGAGCCAGATTTTTATTACGCCCGGTTCGGGCGTGTCCTTTGACATTTACATAGGGGACTTTTCCATCAACCTGCACGACCGTTTTTCCATCACGGAGTATGCCTACCAAAACCCGACCGTAAGTCGCACAGGGGAATACGCCCAGTTGGAAAACGCGTTGGGTGCGTCTGCCTTGTGGGACTTGAACAAGGGCATCGTGACGTTGGGTTACGACCATGTCAATTACATGTCGCTGACGTCCAATCAGCGCACGCAGGATGGAGTGTCGGATGTGTTTTTCGCGAATGCCGGTCTGGTTTTCCGGCCGGACATGGTGGCGGGTGTGGAGTTCGGAACGGGGTTCATCAATTATTCCAGCACCAACGCCCCAAATGCGACGCAGTGGAACGCGGGCCTGTTTTACCGGGCCATTTTAAGCCAATACTTTAACACCAAGTTGAACGCAGGCTACACGGTTTATTCGCCGGAAAAAAGCGGGGCTTTTGCCGGCCTCAGCGACACGAGCGCGATCTACGTGCAATTGGAGGTGAACCACCGGCTCAACAGGGCGGTGAGCTACTCGGCGGCCGCCGGCCACAGTGTCAACCTGTCCTTTTACGGACAAAACTACGAGTTGTATTACGTGCAGGTGCAGCCAAACTGGAACATCATCAAGAAGCTCAGCATCAGCACGCCTTTCTTCTGGGAGCATGGAACAGGGCTTGCCGGGTATTATGGGTATTCCCTGCAGGGGGAAAAGTTCGACCGCTTTGGCGGCGGCATCAGCCTGAGACGCGCCATCACGCGGAAATTGTCAAGCGGCCTGTCGTACCAGTTTGTCCTGCGGGATTCCGACGTGCGGAGCACCCGCTACACACTGGACACTGTGAGCTTGAGTTTTTCCTACCAATTCTGAAAACTGAGATTCTGATATGCGAACACTTACCTTACTGCTGCTGGTACAGTTGGCCCTGGCTTGTGCGACGGGGTCGGCCCAACTGGCATCGCCAACGAACGCAGTGCCCATCTTCGCCTCGCCCGCTGTTCCGAGTGCAACGGTCGGCGATAATACGAACGCGGTCGCGGCGCCTCCGGCGTCGCTGATTGGCTATGTGCCGGATGACAAATACAAGTTGCGCATCGGCGACAAGGTGAGCTTCCAGATTCTGGAGGACCGGGACCTGCCGAAAAGCCTCGTGGTGGCCGACTCCGGCGAGCTGGACGTGCCTTACATTGGCAGGGTGCCGGCGGTGGACAAGACCTGCAAGCAACTGGGCGACGAATTGAAGGTGCAACTGGAAAAGGAATACTACTACCGGGCCACGGTGATCCTCGCGCTGGACGTGGCGAACCGGATCCTGGGCCGGGCTTACATCTGGGGCCAGGTGCGCAACCAGGGCGCGATTGACATGTTTGTGAACGAGAACCTGACCGCCGGCAAGGCCATCCTGCGCGCCGGCGGTTTCGGGGACTTCGCCAACAAGAAAAAGGTGAAGCTGGTGCGCAGCCCCGACGCGGCGGGCGGCGGGGACAAACGAACTTTCGAATTGAACATGGTGGAGATCCTCGAGAAAGGCAAGACGGAGAAGGACATCGTCCTGCAGCCGGATGATTTCATCATCGTGCCCTCGCGGCTGATCAACTTTTAACCGCACTGGACATGAGCGACGAAGCTGTCAACCCCACGCACGACCGCACCGCGGCGAGGGCGCATTTGTTGGCGCGGCTACACCGCTGGCGCGGCCTTTTGGGCAGGCATTGGTGGTTGCTGGCGCTGGGCATAGTTCTCGGGGGCGCGGCCCAGGGGGTGGTGCTCTTTTTTTCGCCCCCGTCCTTTGTGTCCATTGGGCGGATGATCGTGAGCATCAGATTGTCCATCCCGGAGGGGTCCGTTTACACGGAGGAATTGAGCAATTTCCTAGGCACCCAGGCCGCCCTCATGCAAAGCCCCGCCGTGAAAAACCGCGCCCATGCCCGGGTCATGTCGCAACGGCCGGAACTAATGGCCCATCCGGTGGTCCTCAAGGTCAGCGTGCTCCCCAAGACCACCATTTTCGTGTTGGAGGCGACCGGTGACAACGACAAATACACCGAGGCGTTCTTGCAGGCGTGCATGGAGGAATACATCAACCTGAAACGGGAATTGCGGGCGCAGACCTCCGACACGACGCTGGCCGGTTTGACTGAGGAAGTGTTGCGGTTGGAAAAGGAATTGCGCAAAAGCGATGAGGAATTGGTTGCGTTCCAAAGCACCAACAGCGTGGTGCTGCTGCAGGACCAGGGTAACAGTGCCGGACATTACCTTGGGGCGCTTAACCAGCGATGGGCGGCGCTGAAATCGGAGCATGAGTTGATGCAGAGCCTCACGGCCGACCAGAACCTCGACCGCCAACAACAAGCCAGCGGCATCGCGTCGCTTCCGGAGGAACTGCCTGATAAACGCTTCCGCGGCGGCGACAGCGGTACGGACAGCGATTACTTCAAGGTTAAGCAACAGGTCCTGCTGTTAAAGGCGGAGCAGGAGGATCTGGGTCAATACTTGCGGCCCAAGCATCCGAAAATGATCGCCCTAGGAGAGGAGGTCGCCCGCCGCGAGCGGTTGCTGAACATCTACCGTCAGCAGGGTGTCGAGCAATTGGAAAGCCGGAAGAACTCACTGGCTCTCGAGATCAAGAATCTCGAAAAAGACGTGAAGGAGTGGGACGCCAAGAGCCTGGAGATTAGCTGGAAGATGGCGGAATACCAGCGGCTCAAGGCCAACTCGCAGCGCATCCAGGCCCTTTACGAGCGCCTCCTGGCCACCATGCAGACACTGGATGTCAACAAGGAGATCAGTCCCGAAAGCGTGACCATCATGGACAAGGCCTCGGCGGCCTTTCCGGGCCGACCGGGACTCGCCAAACAATTGCTAATCGCGGGACTCGTCGGCCTGGCGGCCAGCGTGTTGCTTCTCCTGGTCCTTGACCGCCTTGACGACCGCCTCAGATCCTTCACCGAACTGGCGGAACAGTTCGACGAGAACATGCTGGGCCAGATCCCAAGAGAGCGGCCCCCGGTGGGCAAGCAACAGTTGGACTTTATCCAGCGCGAGGACACCCGGCATTCCTTCGTGGAGGCCTACCGGAATCTCCGTTCGTCGCTGTTCTACATGGGCGAGCCGGCCCAGCGGGCACGCACCATCCTCGTTACCAGTTCGGTGCCGAATGAAGGCAAATCATTCACGGCCGCCAACCTCGCCATCACGATGGCCAATGCCGGGTCGAAAGTCCTGCTGGTGGACGGGGACCTCCGCAAGGGCGGCCTCCACGACCGGTTCGGCGTGCCGGCGCAGCCCGGGTTCTCAGAAGCCCTTGGAGGGGGAACAAACTGGTCCGAGGCCGTGCAACCCACGGCTTATCCGAACCTGTCAGTCCTGTCCCGAGGGGCCATCACGCTGAAAGCCAGCGAATTATTCGTCAGCAGCGTCACAGACGAGTTTCTTAAAGGCGTTGCGGCCCGATACGACTATGTGATCGTGGATTCCGTGCCGGTGATGGCGGCGGACGACGCGGCCAGCCTCGCCCCGCACATGGATGGCGTGATCTTTGTCATGCGCGCCGACTCCACATCTGCACGTGTGGCGCATGCGGCGCTCGAACTGCTATACCAGCGCCGAGTCCACCTGCTGGGACTGGTTTTCAACGCGGTGCGACCCACGTCTGGGGATTACTACTACTATTATCACAAGTACAAGGATTACTATAAGGCGTATCCGACTGCGGCCGGGAGCGCGAAGGCAAAGTAAACCGTGCCATGCCTGCAGACGGGAGAATTGTCGTTAGAACCGGTTTCACAAGCATCCGACCGGTGGGGCGATCCCGACAAGTCGGGAGAGCCGTGAAATGTCTTGGGATTCGGCCTTCCTGCGGCTCGTCAGGAGCCTCGCCCCACCCTGTGAAACCATTCCAGCAATTAAACGCTGATTTCGGGCAAAAGGCCGGTGACCCGCTGCGGACCAGGTTGACAATCGCAAAAAACCAGCGTGGCTTCGCCGCAACCAAAGTCCAGAGTCGAGGATCGGGAGTCGGGGGGCACTCCCCTCGACCTTGCCGCACTGATTTCTGTCACTTTTAGGAGACGCTGGTGATGATGAAACACGAAGATGAATTGCCGGCCGATCTAAGCCGACAGGAGCGGACCATTGCTTGGTTCTGTGTCCGTTCGCAACCCAAGCACGAACACATCGCGGCCGAGCACCTGAAAAAGGAGTCGGGCCTCGAAGTTTATCTGCCGCGCATCCGTTTCAAGCGCCCCACGCGGCAAGGGCCGGCGTGGTTCACGGAGGCGCTGTTCCCGAGTTACCTTTTCGCCCGATTTGATCTCGCGGCCTGCCTGCGCCGGGTGCATCACTCTCGCGGCGTCTGCAACGTCGTGCATTTTGGCAGCCGGTGGCCGACCGTGCCCGACGCCGTAATCGAGGAATTGCGATCCGCCATCGGCACCGAAGACGTGCATGTAATATCCGAAGAACTCGAGCCGGGGACGGCGGTGCAAATAGCCGGGGGCGCCTTTCACGGTTTGCGAGCCGTGGTGACCCGCGTGATGCCCGGCCGACAGCGAGTGGCGGTGCTGCTGGAGTTCCTGGGACGGCAGACCACGGTTGAAGTCCCGAGCGCCTCCCTGGTTCGGGAGCGCGCCGCGCGCAAGGCGATCCTCTGAAGAACAAGCGGGCGCAGTGCGGCGCGCCACCGATCGGACTCAAACGCGACGAAACAAAGCCCAGAAGCTAACGTCGGCGCGACAAGTCAAACAGCACCGCGCAGACAATTAGAAACAGAAAAACAATCGAATGAATCTGGAACGGGAAATCAAAACGCGCATGCACCAGACAGCCGGCCAACGCCAACCACAGTAGAAACACGAACCGCCTCCCGGCGTGAATCCCCCCGCGCCCGAACCAGCGCAGAAACACCGTCACCAACGCCAGCCCGACCAGTGAACTGCCCGCCCAGCCCAGGGTGATCCGGGTCTCCAGCCAGTCATTGTGCAGTTGTGCCGGCCAGTAGGTTTTCGTCGAGCCGCGGTACAGTTGAAAGACCGGCTCGAAAGTCCCCGGCCCCGTGCCGAACAGCGGATAATCCGCTGCCATCGGTCGTGCCAATTCGCTCATGCGCGCCCGACCCGCGAATCCTTCGTTAATCTGCGTCAGGCGCGGCTTCAATGCTTTCCAGCCCAGCGAATAACCCAGAGCGAGTGCCGCGGCAAAAAACAGCGTCAGGAGCGCGAACGTCAGGACTTGGGTGCGCCGGTCACGTTTCTTCCGCACCACAAAGGCAAAATGCGTCGTAAAGAGCAGCACCGCCGCCAGCGCCGCGATCCCCACCGTGATGAGCGCGCCACCGCGGCTGGTGGAAATGCTGGGGCAGGCGGCCATGATGGTGCCGCCGAGCAACAGCAGGTGATGTGCTTTGCGCTTGAGGCCCGCCGCCCGATGCGCGATCCACCAGAACCCCAGCGTCACCGGCCAAAGCAGATTGAAGTATTGCGCTGCGTTGGCGCGGTACGCGTAAGGGCCGAACTGCGTGACCGCGTCCGGGTTCACGCGCGGTTTGACCAGGAACAGCAACTTCCCGGATCCCTCCAGGCGCTGGGCAATGCCTTCCACTGCGAGGAGCGCGCCGTTCAGGGACAGCACCCAGAGCAGACGGCGCAGTCGCGCCGGCAGAAAGGGCGCTGCATCGGTGGCCCAACTGCCCGTTTTGCGGTGTTCGGCCCGTTCCTCGCCGCTGGACTTGCCCAGAAGCCAGTCACGCACGGCCCAGAAGGAACAAGCCAGCCCCAAGCAACTCCAGAATGCGAACCAGGTGCGATTGCCGTCCAGGCTATGCGGCAGCCACTGAACGCACGGATGATATTCGAAGCTCAACTTGTCGCGATGGTATGTCGCCCGGGCGTTCAAAGCGCTGATGAGATGGAAAACCACGATTGCCACCGTGAGGCTGGCCAGTGTCGCGACGAACCAGGAGTGTGGCGGGGGTCTCAAGCGGGGAGAGCCTGCCTGCGCCCGGCCTGGTTCGCCACCCCAGCGCGGCGGCCGGTAACCTTTCAGCCACCGGACTGACAATTTGATGGTCAGCAGCCCGCCCAAGAGGTATCCGACCGCGTTCATGATCCAGATTGACCAAGGCTGCGTGGTGCCAAACGCCCAAGGGCTGAAGATCACCATCAAATAAACCAGCACCTCCGACAGATCGTCGCAAATACGGTAGAGGTGGACATCCGCGGGGCGCAGCGGCAGGAAGGGGCCGGAGAGCCGATCGAAGAGCGCAAACCTCGCGGACTGCGGGAGGCATTCAGGCTGTGCGGCGGCGTCCATGTGGCGGGATTGAAACCCACGGCATCTGCATTCTCAAGTTAGAACTCGGCCACGCACGCGTTGGGGAACCCGGAAAGTGTCCAAGATCCTCCAAGCTCGAGTTTCTGGGCGACGGAATTTGCGGCGGAATTTGCTTGCGTCAGCCCGCATTTTGGGCCTTCATATAGCCTTTGAGGCTGAGCTATCCAGTGAAGATGTTGTACGGTTCGGCAACGCCTTCGAGCAGGTACGGCAGTGCGTGCCATAGCCGGCAGGATTGGCGAGGCGAGGCATGAACTACTGGCTTGCGGCTTTGACCGCCCTCTTGGGGCTGGCGGGGAGCTTTGTGCTCATTCCACTGATCCTGACGTCCTGCCGCCGTGGACGGTTGTCACGGAGCGGCCAGGCTTTGCATCACACCCACAAGGTGCCGGTCCCGAGATTTGGTGGCGTGGCAATTGCAGCAGCCTTTGTCTTGGCCGCGTTGACGGTCAACCTGACTGCTCCTCCCGCAAGCTCGCGCGCTTACGAATGGAACCTGATTGTGATCGGTTCGCTGGCCATGTTCGGGCTGGGTCTTTGGGATGACGTGCGGCCGCTGGGGGCCAAGCTGAAGCTGGCAGGCCAGGTGCTCATTTCGGCAGCCGTTTTTTTTCTGGGGCTTGGGATTCAGAAGTTCGAAATCCCATTCACGGGCGTGATTGTTGAGTTAGGAGGGTTGGGGATGCCGGTGACTGTACTATGGCTGGTGGGCATCACCAATCTCATCAATCTCATTGACGGTGTGGATGGATTGGCGGGGGGCATTTGCCTGATGCTCATGCTGCTGCTGGCCTATGTGGGTCACGAAGCGTCCAACATCTACCTGCTGGCTTCGGGATTGGCCGGTGGGCTTCTGGGGTTCCTTTGGTTCAACTTTCCGCCGGCGCGCATCCACCTGGGCGATGGCGGCGCCTATTTCCTCGGTTTCTTCATCGGCGCGGCCACCATCGCCAATTCACAGAAGGGGACGATTCTGGCCGCGCTGGCTGCGCCGCTTTTTGCGCTGGCCCTGCCGATACTGGACACGGCACTGGCCATCCTGCGCCGCGGGTTGAGGGGCCTGCCGCTTTTTCGCCCGGATCGCCGCCACATTCACCACCGGTTGCTGGCCATGGGGATTTCGCGGAAACGGCTGGTGTTGGGGATGTATGGATTCACGATGTTTTTTTTGTTCCTCGGCTTCGCGGCGTTCTTGCTCCGTGGCCAATGGTTGCCGATTCTCGCAGGGGTCGGAACCTTGGCGGTGCTCCTGACGGCGGGCCAGTTCCGGTTCAGCCGGGAATGGTTCGCCGTGGGGCGTGTGCTCGGGAACTCACGCGAAATCAGGCGGGAAATACAATATGCGCTCTCGCTCACGCGTTGGCTGACCCTGGAGGGCGGACAATGCAAATCAATTGAAAGCCTCTGGTTGGACTTCCTACAAATTGCGCAAAAACTTGGCTTCACCTCGGCCAAACTCACCCTTCCCGACGGGTGCAGAGTGTGGCGCCAGGGAAACGGTGGCAGCAGCGATCACGTTGAAAAATTCGAACTGGAAGGAGGCCGGCTCGGGATCCTGGAACTGTCGGCGCGCCCATGCCCAAGAGAAGGCGACCACTCCCCTCCGGCCTGCGGGGACGGATGGCCTTGCGAATGGCACTGCCCCTGTGTCGCGGACCAGAGGATTTTCCCGCTCGTCAGTGAACTGCTGGCTGAGGGGTGGCTGGCCGGGGCGCGAAATTGGGAGAAAGAGCGCGGGGTCGCCGTGCGTTTTGATTCCAGGATCGCTCCCGTTGAGACGGGGGGAACGCGAAATGGCGGTGGCTCCCTGACCGCGAGTTGATCGGCTCCGGGCACACGCAATGTGCCGAAACCCTCCCTCCAACGGCCCAAGGCTGTGGTTCAAGGCAGGTTGTTGACGGCGGCACGGCCAAAGGCGACCCAAACCCGCGGGTCGAAAAGGGCGCATCTCACTTTTTGTACAGTTATGATCTGGTTCTCATTAACACCCCGCTTTAGCGGGGTGTTCCGCGAGGCGAAGGCCCAACAACCGCTTGAGCGGTTTTCTGTGCGCGGCAAACCGCTGAAGCGGTTGTGACAGCAGGTCAGCCCCAAACACCCCGCTCAAGCGGGGTGTTAATGACAAGGCTGCCAACACAGCGGTTTCTGATCCGACAGCGCTGCTCAAAAAGTGAGATGCGCCCGGTCGAAAAAACGAAGACAATCTCCGCTTGACTCCCGGCGGCACTCTGTTAAAAAAGTCGCCGTCCGTTCAAAGAACGATCAGTGTCGGTGTCAGAAGACAGATTGTCAGTGAAGCGATTAAAAGACAGTCAGTGATCCTGCCGGGGCAGTCCTCCCCACTCGGGTTTTTTGGGCAGACATTTTTTATGAACCAAAACAGGCTTTTTGTAGGCAATCTTTCTTACAAGACAGCGGAAAACGACCTGCAGGATTATTTCTCCCAAGCGGGCGTCGTCACGTCCGTGAACCTGATGCTTGACCGGGCCACCGGCAAGTCGCGCGGGTTCGCGTTTATCGAATTTGCCACGCCCGAGGAGGCCACCAAGGCGGTCGAGCAGTTTAACAACAAAGAATTCCAAGGGCGCCAATTGACCGTCAACATCGCGAAACCGCGGGAGGAGCGTCCGCCCCGGTGGGCCGAACGCGGTCAGGCTGAGAACGGCGGGCGCCGCGAATAGCCTGATTTTATTCCGTTTCGAGAGGGGGCCGGACGCGGGTGCTGCCGCCCGTCCGGGCCTTGCCAATAAGAGTTTGACAGCTTGATGGGGCAACCCTAACTTGACCCTAGCTATGCCTGACAACATTCCCAGTGTGCCGCCTGGTGCCGTGCCGCTCAAGAAGGAGACCGGCAAGGTACAACCCAAGAAAGAAACCGTCCGGATCAATTTGCCGCCCAAACCGTCCGCGGCGCCCACCATCAAGATGCCGACCCTGCCTCCCGGCGGGCCGGTGGCGGGCGGGGCCACTCCCGCGGCTGTCGGGCCGTCAACTCCGCCTCATCCCGCGCCCTCGCGCGCGGCGGCGGCTCCCGTTGCCGCCTCAAGGTCGGCGCCGGCGGCTTCGCCCCGTCCAGCCGTCGGTGGCGTCGCGGCGGCACCCACGATCAGCGCGTTTGATGTCGGGCTTGCTGTTGCCGTGGCGGTGGTGGCGTTCATTGCAGCAGTGAGTGTTGTTCTGCTCGGCTTCACAAATCTCCTGACGCCGTAAATTCACCAGACGCGTACGCGGTCGAGCCATTTGGCAATTGGTTTTTTTCTAATCGGCTTTCTATTTCCGCCCATGGCTTCGCAGAACATCGTAACCTTGACCAAGGAGAACTTTGCGCAAGAGGTGCTGCAATCCGCCACGCCGGTGCTCGTGGATTTCTGGGCGGAATGGTGCGGCCCCTGCAAGATGATCGCGCCGGTTCTCGCCGAATTGGCCGATGAACATCACGGGCGCGTCAAAATCGGCAAGGTGAATATTGACGAGCACCAAGAACTGGCAACCGAATACGGCATCAGGGCCATCCCGACGCTGTTGCTGTTCCATCAAGGCCAGGTGAAAGAGCAGATCGTCGGCCTGCGCAGCAAGCGCGAACTCAAGGCCAGCCTCGACCGCGCGGCAGCCTGACCCGCCGCGGCGCACGGGCGCTATGCCCTTCATCGTCACGCCCGGACAATTCACGCACCGAGCCGAACTGTATCATCAACTCGCCCAGCTCACTTCCGCCGGCTTGGGTTTGGTGCGCGCCCTCGAGCAGGTCCGGCGCAATCCGCCCGCCCGCGCGTTCCGTGAACCGCTTCAACGACTGCTGGACGCGCTTGCCCAAGGTTACACCTTTACTGAATCCCTGCAGCGCACCGGCAGTTGGCTGCCGGCGTTTGACGTTGCGTTGCTGCATGCCGGCGAACACAGCGGGCGACTCGACGCCTGCTTTCGACTCCTAGCCGATTACTACCACGACCGCGCCCGCATCACGCGGCAGATGATCGCCGACCTCGCCTACCCGGTCATTCTGTTCCACCTCGCGGTTTTCATTTTCCCGTTCGCCAGATTCTTCATGTCGGGCAATGTGCTTCTCTACCTCGGCCAAACCGTTGGCGTGCTCATCCCGATTTACGCGCTGGTCGCGCTGCTGATTTATGCCGCCCAAGGCAAACACGGCGAGACCTGGCGCGCGTGCGTCGAAGCGGTTCTCCATCCCATCCCGGTGCTGGGGACGGCGCGCCATTACCTGGCTTTGGCCCGGCTTGCCGCCGCGCTCGAAGCGCTCATCAGCGCCGGCGTGACCATCATCGAAGCGTGGGACCTGGCTGCCAGCGCGTGTGGTTCGCCGGCGTTGCGGCGCGCGGTGCGGGCGTGGAAACCGCAGGTCCTCGCCGGGCAAACACCTGCCGAAGCCGTGCGCACCTGCGCGAGATTCCCGGAAATGTTCGCCAACCTCTACAACAGCGGCGAACTCAGCGGCAAGCTCGACGAGTCGTTGCGCCAGTTGCAGGCATATTATCAGGAGGAAGGCACGCGCAAACTGCACGCCGTCGCCCAGTGGACGCCGCGCATCATTTATTTTGTGGTAATGCTAATGATTGCCTATCGCGTCATCCAGTTCTGGACGGGCTACTTCAAACAGGTCCAGGATGCGGGCGGATTCTAGGCTGAAGACCGAAGTTGACCTCGCGCCAAGACGCAGCGCGCCAGAGCCGCAACCCAACCCGAGTGCATGATCCCTCCCAAACGCCAACGGATGAAAGGTTTCAACGGATGCGTTTATCGGTTGGCACTTTTCATCCGTTGGCGAACTCCAACCCCAAAAATCTTGCTGAACTCGCGCGATCCTCAGAGATAGCGCTGCGCAAAGGCCCAAGTTGCTTTGCTATCCATAAACTAAGCCGGAACGATGCAGACGGAATGGGGAGCACCCGCCTCCGGCGGGTCCCATGCGGCGTCTCGCCGCATGGCATCAGTATGCCGGAGCAACATTGGGTGATTGGACAAATAAGAACAGGCTGAACCGCCAACTGTTTCCGGCGTGACGCTGGAAACGACCCGCGAGACGCGGGCGCCACCCTACTTTTTCTCCGCCCGCACGACCAGAATCGGAACAGAAGCTTTGTGCCGCACTTCTTCAATCGTGCTGCCGTAGATGATGTCGCCAATGAGGCGGTGACCATGGCTGGTCATGGCGATGAGGTCGCACTGCTCGCTTTCGGCGGTCTTGAGGATTTCCGCGGGCGGGTCGCCCAGCGCGAGCTGCGTGGTCACGGACAAGCCTTCGGCGCGGAGTCGGGCGGCGGTCTGTTCGAGGTAGGCGCGGTCGGCTTTCATTTCGTCGGACTCGGCGAGCTTGAGACGGTCGAAGTGCCGCGCGACCCACCCATCGGCGACGTGCATGAGCAGCAGTTCCGAGCCGAGGCGTTGAGCGAGTTGTTTCACGTGCGGCAGCAGGGTGGCGTCGGCGCGGCTGTTTTCCAATGCCACGAGAATTTTGCGATACATGGCGTCCGACTTTCGTTGAAACGTTGAACCGTTAAAAGGTTAAATCGCTCAAAACAGTTTCGACAGCCACGCCGTCAGGCCGGCGAAATCCAAGAGGAACTTCACGTTGAGCGCGGCAATGACGCCGGCGGTCAGCCAGGCCAAGACTTGCAGCCAAGGCGGGCTGGCAAACTCGCCCATTTTCCGCCGGTCGCTCGTGAACTTCACCAGCGGAATCACGGCGAACGAGAGTTGCAGGCTGAGGATGACCTGGCTGAGCACCAGCAACTTCGCCGTGCCGCTTTCGCCGTAGGCGACTGTGACGATGACGGCGGGCACAATGGCAATGGCGCGCGTGATGAGCCGGCGCAGCCAGGGCCGCAACCGGATGTTCAGGAATCCTTCCATGACGATTTGTCCCGCCAGCGTGCCGGTGAGGGTGGAATTTTGGCCCGACGCCAGCAGCGCCACCGCGAACAGAACGCTGGCGAGCGTCATGCCCAAAGTGCCGGTAATCAGTTGGTAGGCGTGCTGGATCTCCGCCACGTCGTGCTGGCCCTGCGTGTGGAACGTCGCGGCGGCCATGACGAGGATGGCGGCGTTGATGAACAGCGCAAACATCAGCGCCACGGTCGAGTCGAGCGTGGCATACTTGATGGCCTCGGCCCTGCCGCCGCGCGTCTGCTCGTATTTGCGCGTCTGCACGATCGAGGAGTGCAGGTAAAGATTGTGCGGCATGACGGTCGCGCCGAGGATGCCGATGGCGATGTAGAGCATGTCGGTGTTGCGGATGATTTGCGGGTTGGGGATGAACCCGGCCAGCACTTCGACGATTTTGGGCTGCGCAAGCAGGATTTCGATTCCGAAACAGGCCGCGATGACCGCGATAAGCGTAATGACGAACGCCTCGATGTAGCGGAAACCTTTGTTTTGAAGGAACATCACCGCCATCACGTCGAGCGCCGTGATCACCACGCCGATGACCAGCGGGATTTTGAACAACAGATTCAACGCGATGGCTGAGCCAATGACTTCCGCAAGGTCGCAGGCGCAAATCGCCAACTCGCACAGCACCCACAGCGTCAGGGCAACGGGCTTGGAGTAGTGGTCGCGACAGGCTTGGGCCAGGTCGCGGCCGGTGGCGATGCCCAGCCGGGCGGCTAGTGACTGGAGCAGGATGGCCATCAGGTTGGAAAGCAGGATCACGCTCAGGAGTGTGTAGCCGAACGCGGAGCCGCCCGCGAGGTCGGTGGCCCAATTGCCCGGGTCCATGTAACCGACGGCCACCAGATAGCCCGGCCCGGAGAAAGCCAGCATCTTGCGCCAGAAGCTCAGCGTCTTCGGCACGGGGATCGTGCGGTGGACTTCCTCCAGGCTGGCCTTTCGATTCGTGAAGCGCCAGCTTTCCGCCGCGCGATCTGGAGGCGCTGGTCGAGATGGTTCCATCAGTTCAGACGATAAGCCGGGCAAAATTGCCGTAAAAGACAAAATTGGGTTCGTGGCGGATTTGGGGGACGAGAGATCGGAAGGCGGCGGCGTAGGGCCGCTAGCTTTTGGACTGCGGCAGTCCTCTGCCGCTATGGATGCCGCTCCAAGCAGAGGAGCGACTGTCCTGCTCGAATCCACCGCGCGCTGGTCGAAAGCGGCAGAGGGCTGCCGCAGTCCAAGACGCGGACGCGTTCAACGGAGCACTTGGACGAGGCGGCATCCCCGGAATTCCGCCATGAACCAGAAATTCAGCGCCGAAAGGAGCAAAGCAAAAAACCCCCCGCCCGGTTTCGCCCGAGCGGGGTTGAAGTTTCCCTTTCAAATCTGCCGCTGCCTATTGCAGCAGGCGGACGCGGTAATAGCGCCTGGACCAACTCGGGTTGGAATCGCGGTATTCGATGTCAAACCCGGTGCCAATGTTTGTCGAAACAGGGAACCATTTTGTGCTGTAAGGCGCCACGGCGATTTCGATGACGTAGCTCTTGCCCGCCACGCTCGGCCAGCGCACGACCATGTCCGAAGCCGCGCCACTCCTGCTGCTGTTCAGTTTGAAGTGCGAACTGCTGTCGTTGGGGTCCGTGCCGGCTTTGTATTCCTGCCAATTGGACATACCGTCGCCGTCCGCGTCCGCGCTGGCGGCGCTGAGGATGTTGTTGATGGAGCCGAAATAACGCAGCCGCCACGAATCCGGGATGCCATCATTCCACGAGGAGGCGGAGCGGTTCGACAAGGTGATCAGACCTGTGCGCGTCTGCTTCGGGAATGAGGCGATGCCGTTGGGCGAGGCCGAGGCGTGGTCGAAGTGAATGGCGTAGGCGGCGTTGCCGGGCGCGTTTGTTGGGACTCGTATTGTGAGCACGCCTATCACGGCATTGCTGCCAGATATTCCAACCACCGTGCTGTCTAACCAGACGCCGGTGTAGTTAGCCGGGCCTTTGGACGTGGCATAATACGGCTGGCCCAGTCCAACCGCGGGTGTGAATTGGACTTGTTGCGTCAAGGCCGGGGAACCGTCCAACGGTTGCACGGTCACATTCAAGCCGAGCACGCGAATCGGATAGTTGCCGTGGATTCGAGCCGCGATGGGGATTTGCACGACCTGTCCCGCAGTCGCAATCGCGTCGCCAGCCACAAAGATCACGGCTGGCGGTTCCGAAGACGTCCACTTGTCCAGCTTGGTCATGCTGCTGAGCCCTTGTGACGATACGCTTGTGTTGTTGGTTTGGCAGGCGACGTTTGGAGTTGTTTGTGCTGCCAGCCCGTTTGTTGTCCAGAAGCGGCGCCACCAAGTCAGCGTGGGATCAAGTTTACGGCGGTGTGTGACATAAACGTCAGTAACGTCCAGTTGTCCATCACCAAACGGGTAGTTGTTGATACTAGTGTCGTCGCCGTCGAAGATCGCGAAGTTGTTAGATGTGACTGTGCCACCTTGCTGGAAGACTATGCTGCCGTTCGTAACCCCGGTTCCGCAGCAGGAATCCAACGCCGCGTTAAAGTCACTCAGCGGCGGCGGCGGGTCCATTCCGTAAACCGCGGTTTGGAAGACTTGCACAACGTCGGCGTCGGCGAGGCAGCCTTTGCCGAAATCACCGGCATTGAACCAGCGGAATGGATATACGTCGCCCACGATGTATGACCTTGGATTGACAGTGACAACTGTGGGATTGGCGGGTTTCTGAATGAAAACATCTGACCCGGGAGCTCCCACGCCATCGGATGTGGCAGACGGACGGTCAATCCGGATGCTGTACTGGTCGCCGATGCTGGCGTTAGTCGGTACTTTGAAATTGTAGGCACCGAGGACAACCCTCCCACCGCTCTTGGTGAACAGCGTGTCATGGGCGATGGAATAGCTAATCAGGTCTTGAAGGGTGGTGTCATAGAGGAATTTGAAGCCCCAACGTTCCAACCAGCCCACACCGAGCAGGTTAATTGTGGAATTCGTGAATTCAAGGTCGGCAAAGACAGGGACAGGGACGGTGTTGGTGCCGATGGTGTTGGTTGTGAATCCCACAAACATCCAAGGCGGAATAGTGTCATACCATTGCTGCGAGCCTGGAGGAAGGTGGTCCCCCAAGCCAGGCGGCACAGCCTTCATCAGCATGGAGTTGAAGCCCACGGCCCCTGGTTCGACACTGTGCGTCGTTGGAGTCGGAGGAGCATTTGAGACCGTCACGCTGAATTCGAGGCTGTACATCATCGTGCCGGGGATGACTGAGAGTGTGACTGGGGCGGAGAAAAACTGGCCGGGCGATGCCTGGAAATCGCTGGAGGGTTCGCCGCTCGCGAAACCAAAGCTGATCTGGTTCGCCACAAAGTTGGTTGCAGAGAAAACTTTGAATGCAATCCCGCTGGGGGCGTAGTTCTGTCTGAAAGCGCGCACTTTGAAGGTCAGCGTGTCGCCGGCAAGGTTCGTGGATATTTGAACGCCATTATACGGGATGCTGGGCGGGGCATTGGTCGGGTCCGTTCCATCCCACGTGTACCACATATCCGCGCCTACGGTGATGTTGCTCAGGTAGAATTGAGCCGCATTGTCTCCCACAATGGTTGGGGTGGCTGTCACGAATTGGAACCTCGCTTGGACGATGGGGCTGTCCGGGCTGCCATCGCTCTTGGTTCCGATTGCCTTGATCGTCATGTCCGGATACCTGGTTACTCCCAAGTCCGTCACCTCGCTTGCCAAGCGGTTATCCGCGTAATCTGGCGGTGTGCTTCCGTTGGTGGGAGAGGGATCAGGGATGCTGCCCACAGCCGGCGTCGCTCCCGAAGTGTAAAACACCTGGCTGCCGCTAGCACCTTTGATGGCGATAATCACGTCGTTGTTGAAGACAAACGACGAGCCGGAGTTAAGCAATGACAGAAAATCCGGATACGGGAAGCTCACCCATCCAATCACGGGGGCGGGGACTGGCGGCGGCGGCGGCGGCGGCAAGGGCAAGCCGGTGCTCGTGACCTTGCGAATGACGTGATAGTAAACTTCCGTTGTGTAAACGGTGCCGTCGGGTGCGAAGACCACGCCGACCGGCAAACGGGCTTCCACGGTGCCATAGGTGTCAATATTGGCTACGGTTCCGTCCCACCACCCGGGAAAAACATTTTGGCTTGGATTCAACGGCCCATACCAAAAATTTGAACTCACACCATACAAACTGGTTACGACGCCGCTTGTTTGCACAACTTTGACTCGGTGGTTGCCGTAGTCAGTGACCACCAGACTTCCGTCGCCCGCTTCGGCTACCCCATACGGTTGATTGAACTTGGCGGTCGCGCTGGTTGCGCCTTGGTTGTTGAGGCCGGTGTAGTCACCCGCGCCATTGAAACCAGTGAGTTTGGTGGCGGCGCCGCTGGTTGGATCAATGAGCCAGATGCCGTGGTTGCCGGAGTCGCAAGCGGCGATGCGCCCGTCATGCTTCACAATGATACCCTGCAACGAGGTGTTCGCATTGGTAATGGTGGCGATGTTTGTTTTGGTGCCGCTCGGCGTAATTCGGATCAAGGTGTTGCTCCGGACGGTCACGTAAATGTTGCCAATTCGGTCCAGCGCGATCGCAGCGGCATTGGTTAGCGCGGTGGTATTTGTGGCCAGCAAGCCGCCGTACTGGTCGAACTTCAACACCATTCCGTTGTTGCCGTTGCCCCGGTTGAGAACGTAAACATTGCGCGCGGCGTCGAGTGCGACGCCAACCGGCTTGTTAAGGAGGTTGGTCGGGGCGACCAGGTTCGGGACGAACGTAAGGGTCTGGTTGAGGCCAAGCTTAAGTTCGCGTATGGCATTGTTGTCCCGGTCTGCCACGAACAGGAATTGCCCGGTACTATCCACAGCGATGCCGTAGGGCGTGTGAAATTGCGCGTAGAGAGTATTGCCATTTGTAAAACCGTAATAATTAGGATAAGTGAGATAAGGGATGTCGGTTAAGGTCTCGACTACCGGCATCGCTCTGAGATTGGCGATGGAACCGAAAAGCAACAGCGCCGCACCAACCACCCCCAGCCATCGATTCGGGTACCGTAAACAGGTGTGTGGCGGCCACAGGCAGGTAAGAGTCGCGGTTTTCATAATTTTGGTTTGGTTGACATTCCGCGTGGGGCGGTTCGGTGCTTATGGCGCTTTGGGAGCGACGAGGCTTTCGTCGAACGTGGGCGGCTGTTTGTTCCACTTGAGCGGTTCGGGCTTGCTCCAGTCCAATGGCTTGCCGGTGTCCCAAGGAGACCAGTCTCCTTCCACTGAGTCCTTGGTTGGCTGGCTGGTCTTCAGAAAAACAGTCTGGGCCGGCTGGTAGTCCTTATCCGTAAGAATCGTGGGCGTGATAAAAATGACCAGGTTGTTTTTCTTGCGTTCCTTCGAATCGTAGCGAAACAGGTTTCCGAGAACCGGAATGTCACCCAGCACCGGGACCTTGGTATTGCCAGTGCGCACGTCATCCTGAACCAGTCCGCCCATCACCAGCGTGTTGCCGCTGGGAACCATAACGGTGGTATCCATCATGCGCGTGTCGAAGATGTAGGTTTGGAAGGCCGCGTTGCCCACAATGATCGTGGGCGTATCGGCCAGTCTCAGGATTCTGGGAGAGATTTTCAAATTGACGAAATTATCCGCCGAGATGCGGGGCGTGACCTCGAGCCTGACCGTCAGGTTCGAGTAACTGACCGAGGAGCCGCCGGCGGCGACCTGCGTGCCTGCGGTGACGTTGATGATGGGATATTGCTGGCCGACTTCGATGATTGTCGGGGTGTTGTCCAGCGTGACGGTGCGGGGCGCGGAGAGCACCTTCGATTCGGCGTAAGTGTTCAGGAACGAGAGCGCCGCGCTCACACCGTCCGCGTTCAGGAATCCCATGTTGGGAGTCAGCCCCTTGAACGTGTTTAGTGAAAGTCCGCCACTGCCGAGAAGTGTGTCAAGGGTGGTGATCTCACTGGAACGGGGGGTCGTGGTGATTGTTCGCCCGCCGGGCAGCGTGGTTGTAGTTTGATCTCCCGGGATCTTCGTAGCCGTTTTACTACTACCTGTCATGAGGCCGTTTCCGAAGGTGACGTTTTGTTTTTCGAGGGTGCCGGACCAGTCAATGCCCTTCTTGGTCTTGGGGTTTATTGAGACTTCGATCAGCCGCGCCTCTATGAGCACCTGTTTGGTCCGGGTGTCGAGGCGCTGGACCAACTCGTCAACTCCGATCATTTCCTTTTCAGTCGCCACAACGACCAGTTGGCTCGTGCGGATGTCGGGCACCGCCTTGCTCCTTTTGTCGGAGAGCGAGGACTGGACAACGGCCACCAAATTGCTGACGCCGGCGTAGTTGAGTTGAAAGATCCGCGTGACGAGCGGGTCTGGCGCGGCGGGGTCCTTGCGCGTGACACGGGCGATCTTGGTCTTGGGGTCGGCCACCAGTTGCAGGTCGTAGTTGTTGAGCACGGCCGCCAACGCCGCCTCGGCAGTGAGGTTTTCCCAACGGATGGAAAGGGTCGGCTGCGGTTGGGGCTTGCCATCCGGACCGATCTGGCCATAGGGCACTTTGTAGTCGAGGATGTAATTGATTCCGGCCTGCCGCGCCAGATTGTCAATCGCGGTGGTGAGGGGCACCTCCACGTATTGAATCAGCGGCATCACCGCAGTGGTTGGCGCGGCGACCGCTTCTCCGACTGGTGGGGCATTGGTCGTTGTGGCGGATGGAGTTTCCTGGGCAACGCCGATCAAACTGCAGGCCAGAAGCCCAATCCCAGTGTGAATTCTCATTATTGCTTTCATTTGATTTTTCAGTTGCACGTTATTGACGTAAACCTGACAGCTAACAATTGTCCGTCTCGCTGCCCTTCGGGGCAGCCACCAAAACCCGGGAACGCCTCGGCCCGCCTTTGGGAGGCGCAACCGGCACCCCCGGGCGGGTCCGGCCTGCCATTTCCCCTTGACGCGAAACAAGCCGTCGCCCACTGCTTTGCCACCGCAACAACTCCCCCAACTGGAGGATTAGTCTGCGCCGCTGACCTGCGGAAGGCAAGGAATTTTTTCCTGCGAATTCAACGGCGCGCCCATTCAAAATCTTTTCTTCAAAGGCAGTTCGATCCGCTGCGGCGGAGACCCGACGGAAACGACCACCAAGTCGTCCCGGATTTCCTCGCAGCGGACTTTGATTCTGCTGCCGGCGATGACGATCTCTTTCTCTTCACCCGCGCTGAAAGACGCGTTGTTAATCACCGCGAGCCTTCTTTCTGGAGGGCCGGACACGCCTCTATAAACCAACGAGGACGAAGCCACGCGGGAAGTGTTGGTTGAGCCCGCCGATGCCGCCCGCGACTGGGAGCGCGGAAAGAACGGGTCTCTGCCATTAGGCAAAGAGTCATCGAACTGCGATTGGGGAATCTGGGCTTCCGCGGCGGGGGCGTTGGTGGCGGCCACTGGCGCCGCTCCGTCAGCGAAGCACAGAAACACTGCCTGAACCGTGGCCAGGCCCAGCAGCGCAAGCAGCTTCGGATTTCGCCGGGTTTTCATAGTTTCAATCTGCAACTTCACTCGGAACCGGGTTTAACCAGGGCGACAATCTCAAGGCGGAACGCAAGTTTTTCCTTGTCGCTTGGTGCAAGGGCGTGGCCTCCCTCCTGCGTGATGCCGAGGTTTTGCACGCGGATGTAGGGGAAGCTGTTCTCAAAGTCCGCCAGGAATTTGCCCAAGTCGTAGAAACACGCGGATCCCCCAATGCCGATTTTGACTTGTTTGTAAGGAAAGTCTGGCAGCAACGTGACGCCGCCGACTTCCTTTGAACTGAAAGAGGGAATGTCCACTTTATAGCTTTGCCTGAACGTCCTGATCGTGCTGTAAAGCCACGCGTTCAAATCGCCCGTGGCCATTCCCGTTTCCACGTCGGCCAATGCCGCCGACGCGGTCTTCAGATCGGCTTGGATCTGTTTGGCCGATTGGATGGTGCTCCTCATTTTTTCCAGGTCGCTCTTGGCTTTCTGGAGCCGGCGTGGCATGTCCGCCAGCTTTTCTCGCTGGGTGTTTATCAGTGAGAAGTACAGACCGACGATCACGGCCAGTGCAACCAAAAACACCAGGAGGAGCTGATTCCGCTTTTCTTTGGAAAGTCTTGGCATATCACCTCGTCCGTTCGAGCAACTGGCACTCCAGCGTAAACTTTACCGCCATTCGCCCCGTGTCGGGATCGTTCTGGGGCGGCTCGCGATTGACCAACTGGATTTTTTCGGTCTTGCCCAGCAGTTGTTGGAAATAGGGGAATTGGGTGAGGGTCTCCATGTACTTGAGAATATTGTCGCCCTCGCCGGGGCCCGTATCCTTGGCGCGCAGCGTCAAAACAATTCTTTCGGTGGCGGTCGCCGGTCGGCCCGGGATGACCTTGTTGTCGTTGGTCTTGGTCCTGGTTTCTTCCGCCAGCGTGTACGATTGTCCCGCCTTGAACTCCAAGAGTTGCACGTCGTCAACGGTGGTCTGTTGCAGGGCGTTTAAGACCGTCGCCCAAAGAAATCGATTCGTGGCCAGTTGGTTCAAAGCCGCCAATTTCTGGCGCGCCTCCTGCAGCTTGTTGTCCTCGCCCAACACGTCTTGATACAGATTGGTTTGCGAATTGATCGCGGCTTGCAGACTGTTTAACTCCTGCTTCCCGCGCAGGATTGAATACTGGAGTGAACTGCTCCAGACCAGCACGACGCCCGCCAGCAGAATCCCGATCAAGACGGCGCGCTTGACCGGGTCGCGGCGGCGCAGTTCCTCGGCGGCCTGTTCTTCGGCAAGCAAGTTGATCCGGATCGGCATGGCTTAAAGGGTGGCAGTCGCGCAGCCCACGGCGACGGCCAGTTGGGGCGCCACCTGTTCAATTTCAGCGACCTGCTCGGGGGCTAACGCGAGTTGCAGGCTGGCCACCGGATTCCAGCGTTTGCATTCCACCATTAACTCGGTCTGCAGGATTTGGAGGATGCAGTCCGAGCGCGCCGTGCCGCCGCACACGAACACCTGCCCCACCTGCCGGTCCTGTTGATGCTCAAAGAAATCAATCAGCGCCCGGAGTTCGCGCCCCAGCGGGCTGACGAGCAATTCCAAGGAAGACTGAACTTCTTGCGGCATCCCGATTTTTATTCCTTCCGCTTCCGCGTAACTGGTCCCCAACGCCTCGGCCAAGCCTTCGGTCAGTTTGTCCCCGCCGATGCCCACGACGCGGCTCAGAATCAGCTCGCCCTCCTGCAACAGGCAAATCGTGGAGTTTTTGAATCCGATGTCCACCAAGGCGACCACTTCCTTGGCAAACACCTCAGGCATCGCCACCTCGAATGCGTTGACCGGACCGATCAGGCTGGGGACAACGCTGTCCGGGACAAGCCCCGCATTTTTCGCGGCGGTTTGCAGGCCAAAGACAACTTGGCTCTTGGCGCCCGCCACGAGCACTTTTTGCTTCGCTCCCACTGTCCCGGGCCTGAACTTGTCGGTCGGTTTGGCCGGCTGGCGCGAGGGCACGACGTAACAGTCAAAGACGTGGTTCGGCAGGTCCTGCTGCAAATACGCCCGCGGGTTGTTTTTGAGAATCTGGCGCAGGTCGCCCACCGGGAGTTGGGGCAGTTCCACACTGCGAATCACGGCGTCGTTCACACCGATGGAAAGCGAAATCAGCTTTGTCTTGGCGTTCAACGCCGCCGCCACGGACTTCAAGTGGTCGGCCAGCAACTCGACCGACGGCGCCTTCTCAAAGACCGGAGCGTCCAGCACCGCGTACCGCATGAGCGCAAGGCCATCCCCCCTGGATTGCAGGTGGATCGCTTTAGTCGTACGGCTTCCTAAGTCCACAGCCAGCAACTGATCCTTCTTTTTGCCCTGCAGGCTGAATAATGGCAACGCCATGGCGCTTTCTTAGTCGGATCCAAACCTGATTGCAAGCACACAACCAATTTTTTTCTGCGGCGTTGGCCGCAAAATCCAGACCAACTCAAAACTGCCGATTGCATCGGAAGGTTCCCCCCAACTGTTCCGCTTTGGGACAACACTCGGGCGGCGCGCTTCGATTTCCCGCACAAGGCGTTGCGGGTGTCTGACCATTTTCCGCGCGAGGGCATGTCCACAACCACGGACGGAAACGGTCAGCGGAACTAGGTGACCCGCGAGCAGCCGTTCTGCTTTCGGGGCACCACTTGACGGTTCACTGTCGGAACTGTTGGCCGTCGGTATTCATTAGGCCGGGCGTAGTGGCGCGGGCGTCTCGCCTGTGAAGGTCGGCGAGCGTCTCGCTCGTCATGGCGCGGGCGTCTCGCCTGTGAAGGTCGGCGAGCGTCTCGCTCGTCATGGCGCGGGCGTCCCGCCTGTGAAAGTCCGGCGGGCGTCTCGCTCGTCATGGCGCGGGCGTCCCGCCTGTGAAAGTCCGGCGGGCGTCTCGCTCGCCAATCCCGCAGGCGCGGGACAACCGAGACGGTCGGCGGGCCAACGGCAGCCGGGACGGCTGTCCCACTGCTTGGCGGCACTACCGGGGTGCGCCCTCGCGCGGCTCGCGCCGAATCATAATTGCAGCCCAGCTAAACTCTTCATAGAGTGGCTGCACCCTATGGCTGAAAGAGAAGAGTCCATAAACGGAATCCCGCCCCGAAAGATTCGGGAGGTGGCCGGGGAGCTTCAGCTCGACACGGAAAAAATCCTCCCGCACGGCCACTACATCGCCAAGATTCCCATCGGCGAGCTTGAGGCGCGGCAGAACCAGCCCGACGGGAAACTGATCCTCGTCACCGCCATGACCCCCACGCCCCAGGGCGAGGGCAAAACGACCACGACCGTCGGCCTGGCCGACGCGTTGCGGCGCCTGGGCCTGCGCTCGATGTTCTGCTTGCGCGAACCATCGCTCGGGCCGTATTTCGGCATCAAGGGCGGCGGCACCGGCGCCGGCTTCGTGGTCGTGATCTGTGGCAACATCGTGACCATGCCCGGTCTTCCCAAAGTGCCCGTCGCCGCCAAGATCAAGGTCTTGCCCAGCGGCCGCGCAACGGGACTGACGTAAAAAGGCTGGGGACTCGGCACAAGCTGAAGCCAAGCCCGAGCCTCGCCCGCCACCGAGCCAAGACCATGTTCTTCATCATCCCGGTCGGAGTCGAGTACCGCGCACAACGATATCCAGTCGTGACCTTCACCCTCATCGGGATCAACACCGTCGTTTATCTCATTTCACTCTTCGTTGACTGGGGTGCGCGGGGCGATCCTGACACGCTGACGTGGTGGGAACAAACATTTTGGCTCATCCCGCAACATTCACACTGGTACGCGTATTTCACCTCGTTGTTTGTCCACGCCGGCTTCTTCCACCTGCTGGGCAACCTGATCTACCTCTTCCTCTTCGGTTCGTGCGTGGAAGACATCATTGGGCGTTGGCGCTACGTCATTTTCTATCTGCTCGGCGGTCTGGCCGCAGATTTTGCCTACATCGGGTTCAACCCGGAGCACTTCTCCTCCGAAATCCCCATGGGCGGCGCGTCCGGCGCCGTCTTTACCTGCATGGGCGGGTTCGTGTTGCTGCTGCCGAAGCGGCGCGTGGAATTCAAATACTTTCTCTGGCTGGTCTTCAGAGCTTGGAGCAACGAGTTCTTTCTGCCGGCGTGGCTGGTCATGTCGTTCTGGTTCTTACAAGACCTCTTTTTCGCCGTCTTGAGTTACCTCGCCAAACACACCGGCGGCGGCGTGGCCTTCGGCGCGCACGTGGGCGGGTTCGCCGGTGGCCTGTTGATGATTCTGGCTTACAAAGTCGTCAGCCAGCGTCACGAACTGAAACAGGAGAAACTCGAAGAGCAGGCGCGTATCGCCAACCAGCGTCTGGTTTACCTCTACGAAGGCGGCTCGCAGGCCGGGCCGTTCACCGTGCGGCAAGTCAAGCAGATGCTCCAACTCGGTTCGGTCGGTCAGGACGCGCTGTATTGGAGCGAGGGCATGCCCGACTGGCGGCCCGTTCTGGAACTCGTTCCGCAGCGATGATGGGGAACTGGCGGAAGGCGTTGTTTATGCGTCCTTTTTGCCGCTTGTTGATCAAGACCGCAAGGTGCGACCCGCCGCCTCTTGCTCTCCATGGCCGGCCGTTCTGCAACCTCCTGTTGAAAAATCGGTTGTATCCAAGCTTCACTCAGTAAATGCCCGCCGCAAAGCTTGGCGTGAGCCTGAAGACTCTCCAACACTGTGAGAGTGGCCGGACGAAGCCGACCATACGGTTTTGGACTCGTGTCACATCGCTTCTGAATGGAAATGAAGAGGACCGAATGCCGGAAACTGTTGGGCATTGACAATGGCACGCTCTTTGTGATGCGTCGGGCACGCGTCCTGGCCGCTCGGCTTGAGACAAGCTGTGGTCCCGATGAACATCAAGGATCCCAGCGACGAATTCCGTGTTGGCGTCAATGGCGATTGCTCAACCTCAGAGTTGCATCCAGCCACTGCCTTGGAGCATTATCGGAAAGGTTCCGTCTAAATCCACATGAACATGCGCCACAGAGTTTTTCTCACCACTTTCGGAGTAGGCGCCGGTTTGCTGATGTTGGCCGAAACGAATCGGGCAGCGGAAGAAGCCAACCTGGCCGGCACTTCAATCTCCAATGCCCTGCAAAATGCCGGCCAACTGTTCAAGGGCCAACACTGGGCCGAGGCCCGCGCGGCATACGACTCGGCGCGCGATCTGGAGAAGGACTGGAGCGCGCTGCCAGTGCGGCTGGCGGTCGAGGGCGCCGTCGCCTGTTCGTTGAAGCTCCAACAATGGGACGACGCACTGACCCGGGCGGAGGAGTTCGTCAGCGGGACCAAGGAGAGGTTTGAAGAAGCCGTGGGTGAACGCTTCCTCGCCGGACTTTGTCTGACGGTCCCGCACTACGGCACCAAGCGCGGGACGACGTTCCTCCGGGGGCAGTGGACTCAGGGCGTGCAGGTTTATTCGTGTCGCAAGGACAGCCGGGAGGCCGTGAAGCACTACGAGCGGGCGCGCGAACTTCTGATCGCCTATCTGGCCAAGACCGACGAGCAGAAGAAAGCCGTTCTCGCCGAGCGCATCGGCGTTGACTTCGACCTCGCGACGGCGCTCTCAGGCCAAGGCCAGTACGGCTGGCAATACGGGCGCTGGGGCAGTTGGTGGTGGTGGGATAGCGCGTTTGAAGCGGAGGAGGATTCGGAAGCGGTCGAAGAGGCTGACTATGAGGAACCGCGCTGGGCGCGATGGGGTTGGGCGGGTGAGGATCAGCAACCGCCCACTGGCATTCCGCTGGGGCCGGATGGCAAGCCGCAGTTCATCCAAACGCCGAAGGAGTACGCCGCACAGCTTGGCAACGGGCAAAAGATCCGTTTTCTCCTCGACGAAGTGCAGCAGCTCGACGTTTCCACGAACAAAGACGCCGCCGCCCGCGCGTTGTTCCGCTGGGCGATGATCGCACGCACGCTTTACGGCCCAGACTCGGCGAGCGGCTACAGCAGCGCGCAGGTTCGCTACGACCGCTTCGGCCAGCCGCTGCCCGCGCAGGCCGATCCCGACGAGCCGAAGAAGAAGATTTGGGAGCTGGCCGATGACGAAGCCATCACGCTGGTTGGCGGCAAACTGCGGCTCGTGAGATTGCCACCGTCCGAAAGCCCCATCGCTTTGCTGCGGGAACTGGAGAGAAAGTACCCGAACAGCGAAGTCCGCCCCGAAGCTCACTACACCCGCGCGCTCTACTTCCAGACGCGCCAGCAATTCCCCGAGGCGGTGAAAGAATACCAGGCGTTTCTCGAAACTTACCCGCAGCACAAGCGCGCCACGGACGCCCGCGAGCATCTTCGCCGTATCGCCCAGCCGGACGTAATGCTCGGTCAGTGCGGCATCTACCTTCCTGACAGCCAGCCGAAGCTGTCCTTCACGTACCGCAACACCGACACCGTCGAGTTCAAGGCGCTCAAGTTCGACCTCGTGAAATACGTTCAGGACAGCCTGGAGACGACACCGACGAACGGTTGGTGGGAGTACCGCAACTTCCAATACTTCTTCTTCCGGGGCGACCAATGGAAAAAGTACGTGGGCGCCGAGGTCACGTACTGGACGGAAAGCGTCCGACGCGAACCGGGCAACCGCGTCGCTGAAGGCAGCAGCGCCGCGCCGCTGGCCGAGACAGGCGCGTATCTGGTCGAAGCCTTCGTCTCGGGCAAGGCCGGGGAGCCATCGCGCGTGCTGGTGCTCGTCACCGACATCGCCCTCCTTCAGAAGAACGTTCCCCGCAAAGGGCTGCTTTACGTCTGCGACGCGCGCACCGGCCAGCCGCTGCCAGAGAAGGCCGTGCGCCTCTACGAACATTGGCAGGTCTATAATCAGAAAAACCAAAAGAGCGACCTCTTCTGGGATTCCACGACCGTGACCACCGACGCCAATGGCGTGATCCTCTTCACGCGCAAGCACGCCGACCACGGCTCGCAAGTGGACGCCGTCGCCGTCGGCGAGAACAACCGCATGGCCTTCTCGTTCTTCCAGAACTGGAATGAATCCGCCTACACGCAGGGCGACTACTGGGAGAACGGCCCGCGTTACTACGTGATCACCGACCGGCCCGTCTATCGTCCCGGCGCGACGGTTCAATTTCGCGTCTGGGTCCGCAACATTGTGGACCGCCGTTATGTCGAACCTTCCGCCGAAAGACCTTCCGCCGAAAGCAGCCCGGTGATCGATCCAGCAACTGGACTGCCGGTCGCCCCACTTCTAAGCACCGTACCGCCGGCCTCCTTCGGTTCCGTGCAGGTAGAATTGTACGACGCAAAAAACACTTTGGTGAAAACTCTTTCGCTCACGACAGATGAATTCGGCGGCGCAAGCGGCGAATACACGCTCGGCGAAGAACCCCCGCTCGGCGTGTGGCATCTTCGGGTGAACGGCCATTATCCCGACGCCCGCCGCAGTGCCGGCGCGCTTTTCCGCGTCGAGGAATACAAGAAGCCGGAGTTCGAGGTCAGCGTGAAGCCTGCGAAATCTCAGGCCCGGCTCGGCGAGAAGATCAAGGCCAGGATCGAGGCGCGCTACTACTTCGGCGCGCCGGTTGCCAACGCCACCGTGTCGTACAAAATCTTCCGCGAGGACTATCACCACGTTTATTTCGGTCCCGGCGAATACGACTGGCTCTACGGCCAGGGTTACGGCCGATACTACTACCCGTATCCGTGGCTGCCGTGGTGGGGACGCTGGGGCTGTTTCATTTGGGGCGACTGGTGGCCGTGGCCTTACGTCCATTCCAAAGGCTGGTGGTTCCCGTGGGGTTACTACGGCAACGATCCTGATCCGTGGCGGAACCGCTACGAGAGCGGCACCCGCAAAGCGCTGCGTGAACTCGTCGCAAAGGGCGAGGGCAAGCTGAAAGCCGACGGCACTTTCGAGGTCGAGATTGATACGAGCCGCGCGAAGGTCGAGCAAGGCGACCGAGATCATCGCTACACCGTCGAAGCCGAAGTGCGCGACGAGAGCCGCCGCACCATCGAGGGTCAGGGCAACGTGCTGGCGACGCGGCAGGAATTTTACGCCTTCGTCGAGACGGACGGCGGCTGGTATCAGCCGAAAAACGAGGCGTTCGTCGAAGTCCGCACACTCACGCCGGACAACGCGCCCGTCACCACGGCGGGCGAAGTGATCGTGAAACGCATCAGCTACAGCGGCACGGACAACACCGTGCCCGACGAGACCGTCGTGAAGCGCTGGGACGCCGAGACCGACGCGCAAGGCCGGCTCTCGTTCCGTTACCCGATTCCCGGCGAAGGCCAGTATCGCATCACGTTCGTCACGCGCGATTCGGCGAAGGAGCAAGTGCAGGGCAACGCCGTGTTCTGGGTGAACGGCCCGAAGTTCGACGGCCGCGTTTATCGCTTCAACGATCTCGAAATCATCGCGGACAAACGCACCTACAAGCTTGGCGACACCGCGCACCTGCTGATCAACGTGGCCGAGAGCAACTCGCGCATCCTCTTCGCCGACCAGGTGAGCCAGGGCGTGCTGCTCAACTGGCGCTTCATTGATTTGCCCGCGCGTTCCACGGTCATTGACCTGCCCATCGAGGAGAAGCACGTGCCGAACTTCTTCGTCGAAGCCACGCTCGTGCGCAACGGTCGCGTCCACACCGAAGCGCGCGAGTTGTTCGTGCCGCCGGTGAAGGGCTTGCTCAACGTGGCGCTCAAAACGGACAAACCCGTGTATCAGCCCGGCGAGACGGGCAAAGTCTCGGTCGCCGTGACCGACGCGACCGGCGAACCGGTGCGCGGCCAGGTGGCGCTCACGGCCTACGACGAGGCGGTGACTTACATTCAGGACGAATTCGGCCCCAGCCCGCGCGTGTTCTTCTACGGACAGAAGCGTTACCATCGGCCGTATGTGGACTCGTCGGTGAACCAGATATTCGGTGCGTGGGGCAGCTTCGAGCGCCCCGAGTGGTATGTCGGCCAAGGTGGCGAGCCGGAGGGATGGCGTGGTTGGTGGGCGCTGAAGAAGGATAGTCTGAGCCTGCTTGGAGATGTTCCTGTGATGGGTGCCCTCGGCGGCGGCGGAATGGGCGGCGGTGGCTTCGCCATGAATGCAGCAAAGTCGGTCATGTCCGAAACCGCAACCGCGCCGATGTACGCGGTGCGTGGGCTTTCCATTACTGGACGCTTGGGATTCGACCGCGCTGACTTGGAAGAGAAGCGGAAATCCGAGGACGGACGCGCTTCATCGGCACTTCTGGAACCCGAAATCCGCGTGAGCTTCGCCGACACCGCCCTCTGGCTGCCCGCACTTGCGCTTGACGGCAATGGCAAGGCCGAAACGGAAATTCATTTCCCGCAATCGCTCACCACCTGGCGCCTGCATGGCTACGCGCTGACCAAGTCCACCCAGGTGGGCGATGCCACCAACGAAGCCAAAACCACGAAGAATCTGCTGGTTCGCCTGCAATCGCCGCGTTTCTTCGTCGAGCGCGATGAAGTCGTGTTGTCGGCGAACGTTCACAATTACCTCGCGAAGAGCAAAACCGTCCGCGCCGAACTCATCGTGCCAGCAGACTTGTTTGAGTTCCTGGGTGGGCCGGGCAGGGAAACCGTCCAAACCAAAGGCAACGAACTGCATCTGTTTTCCAAAGCCACGGTCAAAGCCAACGGCGAGCACCGCTTCGACTGGCCCGTGCGCGTGAAGAACTCCGGCTTCGCACGCATTACCGTCAAGGCGCTCACCGACGAGGAGAGCGACGGCATGCGCCTTGCCTTTCCGGTGCTCGTTCACGGCATCAACAAAACCCTTGCCCAGAGCGGTTCCTATCGCGTGACCGACGACGGCAGCCGCACGCTCCAGCTCGATCTCCCGCGCGACATTGATCCCGAGCAGACACGGCTCGAAGTCACGCTGTCGCCCAGTCTCGCCGGGGTGATGATTGACGCGCTGCCGTATCTGGCCGGCTATCCCTACGGTTGCGTCGAACAGACCATGAGCCGCTTCTACCCCAGCGTGCTCGTCAAGGACACGTTGAAGAAAATGGGCACCGACCTCGAAGCCATCGGCAAACAGCGCAAGCAGATGAACGCCGGCGATCTGACGAACCGCTTCGGACGCTGGCAATCGCCCGTGTTCGATTCTGCCGAACTCGATCGCATGGTGCGCGCCGGACTCGACCGCATCTATTTCCTCCAGCGCAACGACGGCGGCTGGGGCTGGTGGCGCGAGGACGATTCGTCGCCGTACCAGACCGCGTACGTGTTACAGGGACTCCGTGCCGCACGCGAGGCCGGCGTGAACGTGGACGGCGGCGTCTTCGAGCGCGCGCTGAATTATCTCCAGAACGCCACCGAGAAGGAAATCGCCAAGCCCAAGGACCAGCAACAACTCGGCGCACTGCAAACGCAGGCTTACCTCGCCTACATCCTCTCGCTCGAACACCGCCTCAACAACGACGAGTTGAAGAAATGGTTCGCCAGCCTCTACGAGCAGCGCGGCGAATTGAACAACTACGGTCGCGCCCTCCTCGCGCTCGCGCTGCACCACGAGAACCGGACCGACGACGCCAGGACGGTTCTGCGCAACATCCTCCAGTTCGTCGAGCGCGACGACAGCAACGAAACCGCCTGGGTGCGCACGCCAGAGACGTACTGGTGGTTCTGGTGGAACAACGACATCGAAGCCAACGCCTGGACGCTCAAGGCGCTCGTGACGATTGATCCGCAGAACGACCTCGCACCGCGCCTCGTCAAGTGGCTGCTCAACAACCGGCGCAACGGTTACTACTGGCGCAGCACGCGCGACACCGCCCTCGTCATCGCCGCGATGACCGACTTCATGCGCGCCAGCGGCGAGTCCGCGCCGGATTACTCGCTCGCCGTCAGCGTGGACGGCCAGCCGATGAAAGACATCAAACTCACGAAGGAGAATTTCTGGGCCTTCGACAACCAGCTTTTGCTCCACGGCCTCCAGCTCAAGCCCGGCCCGCACAAGGTCACGCTCACCAAGCAGGGCAAGGGCGCGCTCTACTATTCGGCCTACTTGAGCTACTTCACGAAGGAGGAAGACGTGAAAGGCGCCGGCAACGAAATCTTCGTCGAACGCAAGTATTTCAAACTCGTGCCGAAGACCGAGAAAGTCATCAAACCCACCGTGGCTGCCTCCACTGCCGGCGCGCGGCATCCGGCCAGCGAGGCGAAGCCAGCCAGCGCCACGGGCCGCGCCGAATTGCGCGACGGCTACACGCGGGTCCCGTTGAAGAACGGCGACACCGTGGCCAGCGGCGACAAGATCGAAGTCGTCCTCAAGCTCGCCGCGAAGAACACCTACGATTACCTCGCGTTCGAGGATATGAAACCCGCCGGCTGCGAGCCGATGGAACTGCGCAGCGGCGGGCGCTGGGCCGGCGGCCTGTGCGCGAACCTCGAACTGCACGACGAGAAAGTCGTATTCTTCATCGGCCTGCTAGAACAGGGCCAGCACGTCCTCCGCTACAAACTCCGCGCCGAAACCCCCGGCCACTTCCACGCGCTGCCGACGAAAGGCTTCGCGATGTACGCGCCCGAAGTGAAGGCGATCAGCGATGAGATGCGGTTGCGGGTGAAGGAGCAGAGCGAAAGGCCGACGGCAGAGGACTTCAAGTAGGACCTCGCTGTGCTTTTCATCCGCCGTTCACATGGCGGAAGGGGTGGGATTCGAACCCACGGTAGCCTTGCGACTACGCCTGATTTCGAGTCAGGTGCCTTTAACCACTCAGCCACCCTTCCCGCCGGGTGAGGTAGGATAAATTCATCCGTACCCGCTCCGCAAATGCTAATTCGGACGCGTTGCGCGGGAAATCACCCGCTCAAACTGCGGCTTCCGGAAATCGCTCGCGAATCCGGTGGCGAATGTGTTCCTCGTGCTCCGGCTGCAACCGGCGACGCGTGATGAGCCGTTGCACCGCGTCGAGCAACTCCAGCCAATCTTCCAGTGCCGGCTCAGGCACAGGCTGCCATTGGTCGTAGCGCCGTTCGCGCGAGAAAAAGCGCCACTCGCGCCCCACCCGCTGTGCGTAAACCTGGAGCTTTGCGCCCGCCGCCGTGATCCGTTTCCAACTGATTTCGGCCTTCGGCATGGGCTAATGAGCCACGGATTGAACACGGATTAACACAGATATGAAGACACGAATTTCACGAGTCATCACGAATTGATTCCGCCTGATCTGAATTCGTGCAAATTAGTGCAATTTGTGTCTGCTTTTCTGCATCCGTGTTTAATCCGTGTTTCATCCGTGGCTAAAGAAGATCCACGCTCGCCACGGCCATCGCGGCAATGCCCTCTTCACGCCCGACAAAACCCAGCTTCTCGTTCGTTGTGGCCTTGATGCCGACCTGGTTCGGGTTGATCCCGAGCGCGGCGGCGATGTTCGCTTTCATCGCGGCGACATGCGGGGCGAGCTTGGGTTGCTGGGCGATGACGCTGGCGTCAATGTTGACAATCTGGCCGTTGCGGGCAGCGACGCGACGCCCGGCCTCTTCCAGAAAGACCTTGCTCGGCGCGCCTTTCCAGCGCGGGTCGGTGTTCGGGAAAAGCTGGCCGATGTCGCCCTCGCCCAGCGCGCCCAGGACGGCGTCGCAAATCGCGTGCATGAGCGCGTCGGCATCCGAGTGACCCTCGAGGCCTTTGGCGTGGGGAATCTCGACGCCGCCGAGAACGAGCTTGCGCCCGGCGACCAATTGATGAACGTCGTAGCCGATGCCAACGTGAACCATGTCAGCAAGCTACATGGACTGGAGAGATCCAACCAAGCAATTTATTGTTCGGCAATCAGAGGTTTTAGGCTTTGCGCAAAGCCGTCATCAGCCGGGTAATCGAAACGGGCTGGCCGTTCTTGGGCCAGGACGCGCCATTCACGACTGCCCCCTTTACGGCGTGCTGCAAGTTGGATTAGGAAAGTGTTGCTTTCTGCATCGAAATATGGTGGGTATTAATAGCCGCATGTGCGGCTTGCAAATGCGTAAAATCGTGTCAGTATCGGGTGCGGGTGCTGAACCGAGTGTTGACATCTGGTGTTCCAAAATTGAACAGACAAACAAAAAAACCATC